>Ga0302150_10001474_pt1 | contig 10408 bp, 8 predicted proteins | sample I_Bog_N1_2_FD_198635 | JGI IMG/M metagenome (GOLD analysis project Ga0302150, IMG submission 198635) | Peat permafrost microbial communities from Stordalen Mire near Abisko, Sweden - I_Bog_N1_2 | ecosystem: Environmental > Terrestrial > Soil > Wetlands > Peat | place: Sweden: Abisko, Stordalen... | reverse complement strand
GATGAGAATGTGCGCATAGGTAACCTTGAGGGGAATGCTCTTGGGATGTTTGGCGACGAGGTTTGCGTAAGCAGAAGAGGCCTGATCGACCTGGCCGGTGCGGGCGTAATAATCCCAAAGCAGATCGGCTCCCTGCTGGGTATCGGACATGAGCTCAGTTCCCTGGAGGAGGGTGGCTTCGGCAGCTGCCTTATCGTTGGCGCGAAGCTCGATGCCGACAAGTGCGATGCGGCTGCGGAGATTCCTGGGATCGAGGTCGACGGCGGTAGAGGCCTGCTGACGAGCTCCCTGCAGGTCGCCCTTCTTCTGCAGGATGCCAGAGAGGACGAGATGCGCCATCACATTCTTGGGGTCGAGGGAGATGGCTTTCTGGAGCTCAGCCTCGGAGTTTGATTCCTGGCCAGGATCTCCGCTCTGGATGAGAGCGAGGGCGGTGTGGAAGTTGGAGCGGTTGGGATCGATGGCCAGGGCGTGCTGAATCTCCGTGAGGGCCTCGGCGCGATCGCCTTGCGCGAGAGCGATGCTGGAGAGCAGGGCGATCGCGTCGGCGTTGTTAGGCTGCAGGGCGAGGACGGCGTTGGCCTGGTCCTTGCTCCTCGGATATTGATGAGCGGCAAGAAGGAGGGTTCCGAGATCGAGTTTGGCCTGGATATTGTGCGGGTCGAGCTCGACGGTGCGCTGGAGCTCGGCATAGCCTCCAGCGTAGGCGCCGAGCTTCATGTAGGACTTGGCGAGGTCGTAGTGGGCGGCGGCATAGTTGTGGTCGATCTTGATGGCGTTGGAGAACTGGATGATGGCTTCCTGCTGCTTGCCTTCTGAAGCATAGTGTTCGCCACTCTTGAGGTACTTCGCCTTCCGGACGTTAGGATCGCGGGTGCATCCCTGGAGAAGACCTGCACTGATTGCTGCGATCAATAGCACTGAACACCGAATCGTTCCCTGACTCTGTATCATTTTCATCAAACTTCCTTCCATTCTGGATATTGCTTTGCGGTTTCCGCGATCTGGCGAGCGTTGCTGCTCTCTGGTTCATTGCTGCTGCAATCGAAGAGCCATTCCGGTGGCGCTAGTTGGGGATGAAGCTAGGGAGCATTGGGACGAGGCGGTCGGCGAACTTGACCACGCGAGTCTGAGCAGTGGCGAGAGATTCATTGGGCTGGAGCGGCGTGACGAGGCGGACGAGAGCTCCGTCAGTACGGTTCCAGCGGATGGCGTCGGCCATCATGTAGGCCTTGGCGACGTAGTCGTTGGCAATGCTGCGACCGTGGGCGAGGTACCAGTAAAGGACGACCTGCCTTGCGGTTCCGTTGGTGATGACATATTCGCCAACTGCGTAGTTCTTGGTCTGCGGGCTGTCCAGATAGATTTCTTTGGAGGACGCGAAGGTCCAACCGGCTCCGGGAAGGCAGTTTTGGGGGGAGTGGATGGACTGGCCGGTGCGCTGGGTCGGGAAGTAGCCAATGAAGAGAGACACGGGCGGGTCGACGAACTGGCCGGTAGGCTTTGCGTCGGTGTAGAGGCGGTTGAGGAAGCGGCCGTCGCCGAGGATGGCGAGGGTGTCCTGACTGATGGGGATGTCCTGGCTGGACCATCGGCCGATGGTCTGCGGAAGGAGGTTGAGCGGCTCGCTAGGAGGGACGCGGTCAACGCTGGCACGGAGATGGAGCGTGGTGAACGCTGCCACCAAGAGGAGGAGGACAACCCAGAAACGAGGTGATTTCATTTGACTTTCCTGCCTGCGGGAACTCTGAGGCGCATCAGGCTGTGTACCAGATAGAGGCAGCTGAGGGAGACGAGGAACATCAGCCAGCCGGAAAATTCGTGGAAGAAGCCGACAGCCTTGTCGGGGTTCCAGTACTGGACACAGAGGCCGGTACCGACAATGCGGGCGGCGTTAGCGATGACGGCGATGGGGATGCTGGCAAGGGCGAGCACAGAGCGGCGCCAGGTGTCTCGTTCGAGAAAGTACCCATAGAAGATAGCGACGGCGAAGAGGCTCATCAGGGAGCGGATGCCACTGCAGGCCTCGGCGACCTCGAGCTGCATGGAGGGGAGCTGAATGATATTGCCATCGCGCAGAACCGGGACTCCAAAGAGCGGAAGGAGCGAACTCGCCATGCGAGAGGCAAACAACTGCAAAGGGAAGGTTATCTGGTTGAAGAGCACGGCCGGGATGGGGATGGCGAGTAGAAGAACGAGGACTGCGAAGCGAACTTCGCGCAGCATAGCTCGCCCGCAGAGCGTCCAGATAATGCCGGCGAGGAGTATGACCAGCGAAAGGCGTGAGAGGAAGAGCTCAGCGCCATAGACTCCCATGAAGAGGACGAAGATCGCAGCGACGATGAGCCAGACACCCGACCACGTTTGACGGACGGGGGTGTCGCGCAGAACTTTGCGTTTGTCCCAAAGCACGTAAAGCGCGAAGGGGGCGACAAGGAACCCATGGGAGAAGTCCGGATTGGTGTACCAATCCATAACCAGTTTGCCGATGATTTGATAGTAGATCGCCGTAACAACCACGGCGAGAAGCACATACGGCAGCCACAGAGTCATGGATTGGGCTGGAGCGGGGGCGCGTTCTGATTCCAGAGTGAGGGTCGAGAGAGTGGCGGATTGAGTGTCCGGCATGCTGAAAGATATCCTTCTGAAATAACTCGAAGCAATTGCCCTGCCACAATGAAGGCGTGAGCAGGTTTATCTGCCAAGTGTAGGGAAACGTCTCGCCCAGAGAAGGACTCAATTTCCTATCCTGGACCGCATGCCCCGCCCGATGCGCATACGTGAGACCGGCGAAAAGGATCTCGCGGCGTGATAGATGATAGCGACGAGGGATATTCTTCGCACAAGAGATATTTAGATGCAACAAAATGAATTGGTTACGATTGGACACCGCTGATCGCGCACACGCAAGTAGTGCGGCGTGGCTTAGGGAGAGGAATTGATGCCTTCCTGGCCGCCCGGCGACATGTCGCCAGCATAGCGGGCTTAGGAGAGAGCGATAGTTGGGACGGATTTACCGGCATCCCGGGATTCTGACCCATTCCTGGAAAAGAAGAAGAGGAATTCTCCTTGCTAATGTGGAACTGATTTACCACTTTCCACATCGTCGTGCATCACTTTGCATCCGAAGTTGGACGAGAGAGAAAGCGGGCTGTCGAGGAAGCTTTAGGCAGAAAACTGCAAGTGCAAGAAAACGGTGCACTTGGATCGCAATCTTAATTTTGGCAGAAAGAGTGCATGCAAACTTTTGCGTTTGGCCCACGCAATGCTATGTGTATTTGCATAAGGAGTTCTCATGAGTAGTGAAGTGCGACAGAGAGGAAGAAGGAGCATATTAGCCTCTTCCGTAGTTCTGGTCTTAGGGATGGCCGTGGGATGGGTGCCGACTGGGTTTGCCCAGACACTGGCACACCCGGTGATCACCCCGACGAAAGAGGCTCCGGCGGCAGCAGCTCCGCAGGTGGAAGCCCCTGCGACCGATATCGACGCTTCACGCTACGTCATTGGCGCGGATGATTCGCTCCAAGTTACGGTGTGGCAGGAGCCCAGCATCTCGGGCACCTTCCCTGTACGCCCGGATGGAATGATCTCATTGGTACTGGTGGGGGATATAAAGGCAGCGGGTTTGACGCCAATGCATCTGGCCCACGACATTACGCTGCAGCTGAAGAAGTTCATACAGGATCCGATTGTGTCCGTAGTGGTTGCGGCCGTGAAGAGCCAGCGGGTCTACCTGATAGGACAGGTACAACACGCAGGACCAATCGTCTTGACCCCCGGGATGACACCGCTGCAGGCGATTGCAGAGGGCGGCGGCCTGAATCCCTACACCAATGGAAAGCACATCTATATTCTGCGCGGGCCCCAAGGCAAGCAGACGAAGATTCCATTCAACTATAAACTCGCTCTCAAAGGCGATAACCGCCAGGACGTTCCCCTGCTCTCAGGGGACACGATTGTGGTCCCATGAGCACACCTATGAAGATCTACCTTGTGGCACCCGTTATGATGTTGGCGCTTGGATCGATGGCCGAAGCGCAGGCCCCACCCACGACTACGCCTCCGCCGTTTGGATTCTCCCTACCGTCAACGGAGGGGACGTTGACATACTCCTTGAGTGCGTCGGAGTCGGTTCTCACCGGATACGAGAACTCGGGCGTGGGCACAACGACGTCGCTGAGCGGAAGTCTCGGCTATCTATCGTCGAGTCCGAACAAGCCATTTAGCCTGGTGTACTCGGGTGGCTACCTTTATTCGACGGTGGCTGGATACCCGGGATCGTCAACGTTCCAGAACCTCGCGGCGTCGCAGGTATTGACGACCAAGAACTGGAACTTCGTGGTCGACGATGCGGTGAGTTATCTGCCCGAGGCACCGACGACGGGGCTCTCGGGGATTCCGGGAGTGGGCGATATCGGTGTCGGCTCTGTGCAGATTGGCGATGAGCCGACGCAGAGCATTCTGACCAACTACGCGACGCGCGTGGGGAACGGCCTGAACGGAGGAGCGACGCGCAGGATCAACGGGGACTGGTCGATGAACGGCTCGGCCTCGTGGCAGATTCTGCAGTTCATTGGCGGTGGGGGGATCAATTCATCTGTAGAGACAGGGAGTGCAGGACCGTCTTATCGGATTGACGCTCTGAGTTCGGCGAGTGCCAACGTGATGTATTCGTATACCAACGATACGTATGGCGGGAACAGCTATCCGTTCGAGGCCGAGGGAATCACCCTGCAGTATCAGCGCCAGCTATCTCGCTTCCTGAGCGTGAACGTCGCAGCCGGGCCGCAGCGAACCTTTGGCTCGGGCTCGACATCCTCGTTGATTCCTTCGCAGATCACAGTCATTGGCAATGCAGGAGTGAGTTATGTCCGTCGCAGCACAACACTGAGCGCCGGCTATGCTCGCGCGACCAACGGAGGTTCGGGAGTGGTATATGGAGCCCTCACGGATTCGGTTTCCGGCTCGGTTCGGCGTACGTTCGGCAGCGACTGGCAGGGAGCATTGACGGCATCGTACTCACGGAGCACCGCGCTGGCGAAGATTGCGGGAGCAGACGAGAACTACCGCAGCACGTATGGCGGCGGGCAGCTCTCGCGGAGGCTTGGTCGCGATTTTTCCGCCTTTTTCAGCTACACGGCCGTCACTCAAAGCGAAGGCTCTACTGGAGTAACACAGGCAGCCTTCAATGGTCTCAGCCAAACATTTGCAGTTGGAATCACCTACTCGCCGGGCGCACTTCATCTCGGGCACTTTTAAGGAAAATGTATGCTTGGTCATCGTCCACTGGTTATTGAAGACTATTTCGCCATCCTGAAGCGCAGGGGATGGATGGTACTTATCCCCGCGCTGCTGATGCCGATTATCGCCGTCGCGATCACGTATAAGCTGACACCGGTCTATACATCGCAGACGCTTGTGCTGATTCAACCCCAGTCGGTTCCGGACACCTATGTGAAGCCGATCATCACCCAGGATCTAGACAGCCGTCTGGCATCGATGAAGGAGCAGATCCTGAGCCGGTCTCGCCTGGAACCGATCATTGAGCGGTTCAATCTGGGCAAGCCAGGCACGAACCTCGACGACAAGGTTGCGCAGGTTCGGAAGGACATCGGCATCCAGCCGATTCATTCCGAGATCCAGGGAGCTGGCGGTCTGCCGGGGTTCTTCATCTCGTTCACGGCGTCCGATCCTCACACGGCGCAGTTGGTGTGCCGCGAGATTACGTCCCTGTTCGTGACGGAAAGCCTGCAGGCAAGCCAGGCATCGGCTGAAGGGACAACTCAGTTCTTGAAGAGTCAGCTTGACCAGGCGAAGGCGGACCTGAATGCGCAGGATCAGAAGCTGGCCGAGTTCCAACGGCAGTATATGGGAGCCCTTCCTGAGCAGGAGCAAGGGAATATGGGGATGCTGAACAGCCTCAATTCGCAGTTGGACGCGACGACCCAAGCGCTGGCTCGGATGGAGAACGATAAATCTCTCGTAGAGTCGATGCTGGCGCAGGAGTCGCGGCAGACGCAGGTGGTGCCGGGGCAGAAGTCAACGCCACAGGCCGACCAGATCCAGCTGCAGAAGCTGGAGGCGCAGGAGGCGGATCTGAGGACTCGCTACACTGCGGATTATCCGGACGTCGTCGCGGTGCAGCGGCAAATCAGTGATTTGAAGAGGCAGATAGCGTCTGAACCGGTGGCGGCGCCGTCGGTGACGACTCCGGCGGCACCTCGCTACGACTCGCCCGGAACCATGCAGCTGCGTGCACAGATCACAGCGATGAACCAGGGAATCGCCCAGAAAAAGCAGCAGCAGGCGGAGTTACAGGCGCAGATTCGGACGTTCCAGGATCGCATCCAATCCACACCGCTGGTTGAGGCTAAGATGAAAGACCTGACGCGCGATCACGAACAGGCCCTGGATTTCTATAACAGCCTGCTCGGTAAGATGAACAACTCACAGATGGCGACCAACCTGGAACTACGCCAAGAGGGCGAGAACTTCAAGATCATGGATGAGGCAAATCTTCCGGATGCACCCACGTTCCCGAAGCGCGGCATGTTCGCGGCAGGAGGATTCGTGCTGGGGCTTGGACTAGGCGTGCTGGTGATCGCGTTCCTCGAATACAAGGATAAGTCGTTGCGCACGGAGCGCGATGTCTGGACGTTCACCAAGCTGCCGACGCTGGCCACGATTGCCTTGATTCCCGAGGCAAAGGGCAGCGTAAAGAGTTCGTTTGGGAGCAAGATCAAAAAGAAAAAGAACATCGTTCCCACAAATAAAACGCTCGCGAATGTGGGTGGGTAGACATGTATAGGAAATTCTTCAATCTGCAAGCCAGTCCTTTCGGGACGAGCCCGGACCCTCGTTTTCTGTACATGATGCCTCATACGCGAGAAGCTCTCGCAGGGCTGGAATACGGCATCTCGGAACGCAAGGGATTTACGGTGCTCACGGGCGAGGTGGGAACAGGCAAGACAACGCTGCTGCGATGCGCTCTTGGGTCGCTAGGACAACGGCGGGTTCACACATCGTTCGTGTTCAATCCACTGCTGGATCCGCTGGATTTTCTGGAGTTCGTGCTGACGGATTTCGGTTTGACACCAAACTCTCGCACGAAATCCGGCATGCTGCTCCAGCTGAATCGCTGGCTGATCGAGCGATTTCGCGTGCAGGAGACGTGCGTGGTGGTCGTGGACGAGGCACAGAATCTTTCGTGGGAGCTGTTGGAGGAGATTCGGCTGCTGACAAACCTTGAATCGTCGTCGGAGAAGCTGCTGCAGATCGTGCTTTCGGGCCAGCCGGAGTTGGAAGAGAAGCTTCGCCACCCGAGCGTGCGCCAGTTGCGGCAGAGGATCTTTCTGTGGTGCCGCACGCAGCCGCTAACCGTGGAACAGACGGGCGAATACATTGCGGAACGGCTGCGGATCGCCGGCACAACCGAGACGATCTTCTCTCCAGAGGCAGTCCAGTTAATTTATATGTACAGCCGTGGAATTCCTCGAACGATCAACCTGATCTGCGAGCACTCGCTGATCCTTGGCTACGTGGAGCAGATTAAGTTGATACCACCGTCGCTGATCGCGCACGTAGCGGCAGATCTGGAACTGGATATGCAGTCGTTTCTGATGACTCCTTCCCAAGCGGGAGAGGGACTGCAGAATCCGCTTCGCCCGATGGAGACGGGAAAACTTATGAATTCGTTTGGTAGAGAACCTGGGGGCCGCGAACGATGAGCCACATTTACGAAGCACTACAGCGAGCGGAAGCAGAGAGGAAGTCCGGCGCGCAGGCCGTCGCAACGCCGGAAGATCCGGGACCTCAGAGTCCTGCGTTTTCGACTGCCGTCCCACCAGTGGCGGCGTTGGTTCCCGACGTACTCACTCCGGCTGACGGGTTCGTGGCATCACCGCTTGACCCGTCGTTCCTGAGTGATGTGCAGCGCCGACCATGGAATCCGTCGCTGGAGAAGTTGCCTGCCCTGGAGCGGGGCGGGGCGGGAGTGGAGCAGTTCCGCAGCCTTCGGTCGCGGCTCCAGGAGTTTCGCGATCTTCGCAGTCTGAAGACGGTTTTGATCAGCAGTGGCCTGCCGCAAGAGGGCAAGAGCTTTATTGCGGTCAACCTGGCCATCAATCTGGCAAGGCACAAGAGCAGCAAGGTATTGCTGATTGACGGAGACATGCGTTGCTCTAGTCTCCATCACTATCTTGGGAGTGAGTTTCATCCCGGGCTACCGGACTACCTGTCGGGCAAGGCGACCCTTCAAGAGATTATGCAATTTCCGGAAGAGTCGAAGAACCGCGATCCGGCGATGGCCGCAGTGCTGAATAATATTGCGTTTATTCCGGGTGGAGATGGCGGAGACCAGGCGGCAGATCTATCCGCGAGCAAGCGATTCGAGGAGCTGTTGACCACGGTGGCTCCGTACTTTGACTGGATAATCGTGGACTCGCCACCCGTATTGCTGGTGTCGGATGCAGTGAACCTCGCGAGGGCATGCGATGCGGTGATGCTGGTGGCACGGTCCGGCATAACGACGTTCCCAGTGGCTCAGCGGGCGCAGCAGGAGCTGAAGGCTTCGAACGTCATTGGGTTTGTGCTCAACGCCGTCGATAAGCCGCCGATGAACGGTAATTACTACTACCGCTACGAGAGCAAGAAAGAGTAAGGCATAGCACGGTGTACGAATGATAAAGCTACTGAATGTGTACTATCCGACACGGACGGTGATCCTGATTCTGTGCGAAGCCCTGATCGTGGGCGGCTCGTTCGTACTGGCGTCCGCGATCGTTCTTCGGGCGGATACATTCAATGTTCTTGGGCATGACCACGGGATCTTGAAGATTTCAGCCCTGACGGTCTGCACGATCTTGTGCGCTTACTACTTTGATCTGTATGAGCCGCAGCACATCTCGGCACGCTGGGAGATCTACTTTCGGCTGCTGCTGGTGATGGGATGTGTAGCCTTCGCGTTGTCGGCGGTTGTGTACGTATTTCCTCAGGCCGCAATTGCGCGTTTCGTGTTCTTGCTGGGCCTGATCCTGGTGGTCGCTGCTTTGATTGCCTGGCGCAGCGCGTTCGAGTGGATCAGCGGACACGCAGTGTTTCAAGAGCGGGTGTACGTGCTAGGCGAAGGAGAGCGCGCGAACGCGATCATCGAGACGATCCGCGAACACCGCGAGGCAGGAATGGTGGTGGTGGGATGGGACGCACCGGCGGCGGACAAGGCGGAGCGGAGAAAGACCTTCGCAACGGCCGTTGAGCAGATGGCTTCCGAGACGTCGATTGATCGTATCGTGATTGCGCTGGACGAACGGCGCGGAGAGTTGCCGGTCGATGGGCTACTGTCCATGCGCTTTCGGGGAGTCGCGATCGAAGAGGTGGGCAACGTGCTCGAGCGGCTGACCGGGAAGCTACAGCTGGATGGGCTTCGGCCGAGCGACCTTCTGTTCTGCGAGGGCTTTCGGATGAAGCCGTCGCAGCAGTTCCTGCTGCGGGTCGCTTCGACGCTGGTGGCAGCGGTCGGTTTGATTCTCTTCCTGCCGCTGTTTCCGTTCGTGGTGTTGCTGGTGCGATTGTCCTCGCCTGGACCTGTGTTCTTTCGGCAGGAACGGGTAGGTCTCAATGGCAAGACCTTCAACGTCTATAAGTTCCGAACGATGGTCGTCGATGCGGAAGCCAAGGGCGCGCAGTGGGCGAAGAAGAATGATCCTCGGGTTACGCCGGTGGGGCAGTTTATGCGAAAGACTCGCCTGGATGAGGTTCCACAGCTTTGGAATGTTCTGCGCGGCGATATGAGCTTTGTGGGACCTCGGCCTGAGCGCCCTGAGTTCGTGTCATGGCTCGCGACAGAGTTGCCGTTCTACGAGGTGCGGAACATGATCCGCCCTGGTCTGACGGGGTGGGCGCAGATTCGCTATGGCTACGGAGCAACTCTGGAAGAGAGTCGCGAGAAGCTGGCGTATGACCTGTATTACGTCAAGCATCAGACGCTTGGGTTGGATCTGCTGATCATGTTCGAGACGATCAAGACGATCATTCGGCGCCGCGGAGCGCAGTAAAGCAGGTGCGGCGCTTCCCTGCCCTTACCTGACTCTCATAAGAGGGCTCTGTCCAGATCCGGCCAGAGTTAGCCGTTGGAAGGTCTCGTGGAGATTTCGTTCTCTGTAGGCGATTGTCTTAGGTCGCACTCTTGGAACGGTGCAGGCTTTTTACACGCGGACGCAATCCGAGGATCTCAAACCCAGTCAACTTACTCTTGGCCACGTAGATCAACCAGTTGTTGCCAATGGGATCGGCCGGCGCCATGAAGAAACCTGGTCCGACGATATAGTCCAGCGCGTTATGAATAATGCCTTCCACCGTCTCGCCGTCATCGAAGCGAATGCGAATCCAGAGGCATTCCATCGGCGGCAGC
>Ga0302150_10001432_pt1 | contig 10583 bp, 8 predicted proteins | sample I_Bog_N1_2_FD_198635 | JGI IMG/M metagenome (GOLD analysis project Ga0302150, IMG submission 198635) | Peat permafrost microbial communities from Stordalen Mire near Abisko, Sweden - I_Bog_N1_2 | ecosystem: Environmental > Terrestrial > Soil > Wetlands > Peat | place: Sweden: Abisko, Stordalen... | reverse complement strand
CGCGATGTAGACGTTGCGCGGGACCTGGAGGCCGACCATCTGGCGGCGGAACTGCGGGCAGGAGTAGACGAGCTCGCGGGGAACGATGCCTTCCTTGAGGATGCGGCCCTCGTTGTAGATGTCCTTGAGGAAGAGGTTGAGGGCGGTGATGCGCTGGGTGAGCCCTCGCTCGACCTTGGACCACTCGGCGCTGGTGATGATGCGCGGGAGGAGGTCGTAGGGGAAGATTTTCTCGGTGCCTTCTTCTCGTCCGTAGACGGTGAAGGTGATGCCCTGGTTGAGGAAGCTGAGGTCGGCGGCCTGTTTGCGGCGCTGAACTTCGTCCTGGGGAAGGGCGAGGAAGTGCTCGAGGAGGGGACCGTAGTGCTCGCGCAGCTGATTCTGAGCGGCGAACATCTCGTCGAACGCATGATCCAACTTGTAATTCCACGGCGTCGCAGCCTGGGGCCGGAGAGTGGATTCTGGCGAGATGTCGTCCATGGAGATTTCAGTATAGGGGATGTCGAAGGTCCTCGTAGCCAGTGCGGCCGATGGAGCTGGAGTTCACGGCTATGAGGCGGGATCAACCTGGGTTTCTTCTGCAAAGCAGACCCGATTGCGCCCTTGCATTTTGGCTTGGTAGAGTGCCTTGTCCGCCTGCGCAATGAGATCGTTGAGGTCCATTTCCTTGATGGGGAAGGTGGAAGCTACGCCACAACTCACGGTTGACCAGCCATGGCCATCGGTGGTTCGCCGGTTGACTGCCGGGCTGCCTGCTACCTCGATGAGCAGGCGAATGCGTTGCGCGACGCGGGAGGCCGCCTCGGTGGAGCTATCCGGAAGTACGACAATAAACTCTTCACCGCCGTAGCGTGCCAGAAAGTCTCCCTCCATGCGCAGGCAATGTTTCAGTAAAGCTGCCACACGCCGGAGAACCGCGTCCCCATACGGATGACCATAGAGATCATTGAGGGCTTTGAAGTTATCGATATCAATCATGATGACCGACAAGGGGGATTTACTGGCGACACAAGTTTTCCAGATCCCTTTGTAGAAGGAGTCAAAGTGTCTTCGATTGGCAACGCCGGTCAACCTGTCTTCATAGGAGATGCGAAGAAGTGCGTCATTGGCGTTGGTCAGCACTCCATATTCCCGGTCCCTTCGCAGGCGAAGCAGGAAATTGAGCCGCTCGCTACGTTCGATACTGTAGTTTCCGATGAGCGAAAGGGCGATGGCTGAGAGGAGGAGTGCCACGCCTTCCACTTTCTCCGGGACTTTCAGCATCGCATCCATCGAAAGGTAGACTAGGGCAAAGGCAACACAAACTCCCGATGCAGCGATGGCGTACATAAGCCGGATCCGCAGTCCGATGTTAGTGAAAAGCAGGAGAATTGCGAGGGTTGCCACAGAATACGAGGAGGCGACGGCGCTCATATCGGAGTACAGATACAAGAGGCTCAAGGCAAAGATTGCGAAGACAGCAACGACCATGCCTTCTCGTACTACTTTGGATACTCCTCTTCGCAGGAAGATGAGGACTAGGATGGCAGGGGGGGTGGCGAATCCCAGTCTTACGATGAGGAAATGGCTGAAGTTGTTGGGAGAGAGAAGGTAGTCGACTAGCAGAAAGCCGTTGAAGAGCGCGACGCAGAAGATGCCTTCGATCCATATTCGCCGGGAACGCACCTGGGAAGAGGCTGCTTCGAAGTGTTCTTCGAGTGGTGAGGGGTGGCGGAGCCAGCGGAAGGTCCCACTTTCCATCCGCTCGATCTCCGACTCTAATAAATCATAATCATTAATAGAAGACGAAGAAGAGCTCGATTCCCAGATGGAGGGCTTTGGGTTCGGAACTGCCTTTTCGTAGGATTTAGGCATACGCCCTCAGCCTTCCAGGAGCCGTGATACTTCTTCAGAGTAGCCCTTATTTCGGTTGAATCTGAAGAGAAAAGAGTTTATCTGCCCATCTTCAGGGTTCGGCCCTGGGGGCTTAGCGTGGAGGGAAGAGCGCGGGTGCTTTGTTGATTGGCGCGGAACCGAGGCGACAGTGGGTGTCGGCGGGTGGGAGAAAGGCTTATGGGCGATGGGAAGGACGCAATCGTTACCGCGCATCGGGCTGGTACTGGTAGACTAGAAGTAACGCAATTTTCGCTGGAATCGTCAGCGGTCAGCGCGTTCCCCACGAGAGCTATTTCCGCGCCGCATCACCGCGCATCCTCGAACATCAGCAGCCCAGAACAGGAAACCCCTACGCAGTGAGCACTCCCACGACCGCCGAAGCTATCCGCAACATCGCCATCATCGCCCACGTTGACCACGGCAAGACCACGCTGGTGGATGCCATGCTCCGCCAGTCCGGCACCTTCCGCACGAATGAAGTCATTGCCGAGCGAGTGATGGACTCGAACGACCTTGAAAAAGAGCGCGGCATCACGATTCTCGCGAAGAATACGGCGATCCACTACAAGAAGTCGAAGATTAATATTGTGGACACACCGGGCCACGCCGACTTTGGTGGCGAAGTGGAGCGAGCACTGAAGATGGTGGACGGCGTTGTTCTGCTAGTGGATGCCAGCGAAGGCCCTCTGCCGCAGACGCGCTACGTTCTGTCGAAGGCGCTCGAGGCGAAGCTTACGCCCATCGTGGTGATCAACAAGATCGATCGTCCGGATGCGCGGCCCCAAGAGGTGTTGAACGAGGTCTATGACCTGTTCATCGACCTGGATGCGGACGAGAGCGTTCTGGACTTCCCGGTGATCTACACAAACGGCAAGGCAGGTACGGCGACGATGGATCTGGCGACGCCCGGTGTTGATCTGCAGCCGCTGTTCGAGCTGATCTTCCAGACGATTCCAGCGGCTCCGGGAACGGCGGATGGCCCCCTGCAGATTCTTGTGACGAACCTGGATTACTCGGATTATCTTGGCCGCCTTGCGATTGGACGCGTGTTCAATGGAACGCTGAAGGCCGGCCAGGAGGTAAATCTTTCGCGGGTGGACGGCACATTGCAGACGGTGAAGGTGACGAAGCTGTTCACGTTCGACGGTCTGAAGCGCATCGACACGGAAGAGACCACGGTGGGCGACATTATTGCAGTCGCCGGGATTCCGGGCATCACGATTGGTGAGAGCTTCTGCGAGTTGGTCGACCCGAAGCCTCTGCCGGTGATCAAGATCGACGAGCCGACGATTGCGATCGTATTTTCGGTGAATAACGGGCCGTTCGCGGGTCGCGAAGGCAAGCTGGTAACGTCGCGCAATATCAAGGAACGCCTGGAGCGCGAGCTGCTTACGAACGTGAGCATTCGCGTGGAAGATACCGGCACTCCGGATAACTTCAAGGTGCTGGGGCGCGGCGAGTTGCAGCTTTCGGTTCTGATCGAAATGATGCGGCGCGAAGGGTTCGAGGTGATGGTGTCGCGCCCGATGATCGTGACCAAGCGCGTGGATGGCGCGCTGATGGAGCCGTCGGAGGTTCTGACCATCGATATCCCCGAAGCCTTTGTGGGAACGGTGATTGAGAAGCTCGGACCGCGCAAGGGCGAGATGGTGAAGATGGCCAATCACGGCTCAGGCCGCGTGCGGATGGAGTTCAAGGTGCCGTCGCGCGGACTGATTGGTCTGCGTAACGAGATGCTGACCGAGACGCGCGGAACGATCGTGATGAACTCGATTGCGGGCGAATATATTCCGTACACGGGTGAGATTCCGCAGCGGCCTTCGGGCGCGCTGATCTCGGATCGCCAAGGCGTCACGACGCTGTATGCGCTGGACGGCATTCAGGAGCGCGGCATCCTGTTCCTCGGCGACGGCGTCGAGGTCTACGAGGGCATGATCATTGGCGAGCACTCGCGCGACAACGATCTCGATGTGAACTGCGTGCGTGAAAAGAAGCTGACGAATATGCGTGCTTCGGGTTCGGATGACGCGGTGCGACTGGTCCCGTTCAAGAGCCTGACGCTGGAACAGGCGATCGAGTTTATTGCGGACGATGAGCTGGTCGAGGTGACGCCGAAGTCGCTGCGCATGCGCAAGAAGATCCTCGCGGTGAATCGCCGGCCGAAGGGTACGCGCGGCGGCAGTACGCTGGAGTAACCGGTCAACGGGAATAGAAAAGCCCTCCGTGACGGAGGGCTTTTTGTTGTGTATTGCATTGGCGTTGGTACGCTGAGCTACTTCTTAGCGTGGGTGAAGCGCTTGTTGACTTCTTCCCAGTTGATGACGTCCCACCAGGCGGCGAGGTACTCGGGGCGGCGGTTGTTGTACTTGAGGTAGTAAGCGTGCTCCCAGACATCGTTACCGAGGATGGGATAGAGGCCGTCGGAGAGGGGTGAATCCTGGTTGGGCTTGGTGACGATTTCGAGCTTGCCGCCCTTGTAGACGAGGAAGCCCCAGCCGGAGCCGAACTGCTTGGCGGTGGTCTCGTTGAAGAGCTTCTTGAAGTCGGCAAAGCTGCCGAAGTCGGTGGTGATCTGGGTGGCGATGTCGCCTTCGGGATCGCCGCCGCCCTTGGGCTTCATGATCTGCCAGAACATAGTGTGGTTGACGTGGCCGCCGCCGTTGTTGCGGACCACTGCGCGGACATCTTCAGGAATGCTGGCGAGATCTGAGACGAGCTCTTCGGGCGTCTTCTTACCGAGCTCGGGGTGCTTTTCGACCGCGCCGTTGAGGTTGGTGACGTAGGTCTGGTGGTGCTTGTCGTGGTGCAGTTTCATGGTCGCTTCGTCGATGGTGGGCTCGAGAGCGGCGTAGTCGTAGGGAAGAGGAGGAAGTTCGAAGGCCACGGGAGGTACTCCTTTATCGTTCTTGGGTTTAGCCACGGGTTGCGCGAAGCTCCGGCTCCGCGCCTGACACTACAGCTTGGATGCACGGGGTGCTCCTGGCGGTGCTGCCTGGATGAGAATAGCGCATCGGTATGGGAATTCGGCTAACAGGCAAGAAACGATTCTGTGATCGAATGTCACTATGAGCGCTTCCAACGGTAACTATCGCTGGCTCGATGATGACGGGCCGGCATTTGGAGCCCCGGGACTTCCTCCCCGATGGACTTCGAGCGAAAAAGATGCGGTGAGCACGGCGTATGCGGCGTCGACGAAGATCTGGTTTACAGCGTCGCATGGAACGCTGAACGAGATTTATTATCCGACGATTGACCGACCGCAAACGCGCGATATGGAGCTTTTGTTCACGGACGAGGAGACATTCTTCCACGAAGAGAAGCGCGACATCGCATATGACTTTGAGTACATCGATCAGAACGCGTTGGCGATCCGCGTGACCGGGCATGACGTCAGCGGGCGCTACACCGTGACGAAGGAGTTCATCACCGATCCTCATCATGCGGTGGTCCTGATGAACGTGAAGGTGACGGGCGATGAGGATGTCTTGTCGCGGCTGAAGTGCTATGCACTGCTGGCTCCGCACTTGGATGGAGGGGGTGCCGAAAACTCGGCGCGCTCGCTGGACATTGCAGGGAGCCGATGCCTTCTGGCGTGGAAGAATGATTTTTCGCTGGCGATGGGAACGGATTGCGGGTTCACTCGGTCAAGTTGCGGCTATGTGGGATCGAGTGATGGATATACGGATCTGGCGCAGCATCTGCGAATGACGTGGAACTTTGGCCAGGCGATGAACGGCAATATCGCCATCACCGGCGAGATTGATATTGCGAAGACCCGCGAGTTTACGGTGGCGATTGCGCTGGGGCGAGGCAACCACTCGGCGCTGTCGAACATGATGCAGGCGCTGTCGATTTCATTTGTTCAGCACCGCACGCGGTTCATTGAAGAATGGCATCGGGCGATGCCTCCGGCGAACTTGACGCAATTTTCGACCGATCAGGGCAAGCTGATGCGAGCGTCGCATGGGGTGATTCTGGCGCACGAGGACAAGACGTACTCGGGCGCGTTTATTGCGTCGGCGTCGATTCCGTGGGGGGCGTCGAAGTCGGATGACGATTTGGGTGGATACCACCTGGTGTGGACGCGGGATATGGTGCAGTCGGCGACGGCGCTGATGGCGTGTGGGCGTATTGAAGCGGCGAGGGGAGCGCTCGTTTATCTGGCATGCACGCAACACCCGGATGGAGGGTTTGCTCAGAACTTCTGGATCAACGGGATTCCGTACTGGTCGGGGATTCAGCTGGACGAGGTGGCGTTTCCGATCATGCTCGCGTGGCGCTTGTGGAAGGTGAATGGGCTGGGCAAGTTCGATGTGGTTCCGTTTGTGACAGCGGCGGCTTCGTTCCTTGTGCGCTATGCGCCGATTACGCAGCAGGAGAGGTGGGAGGAAAATGCGGGGTACTCGCCGTCGACCCTGGCGGCGGTGATCTCAGCGCTGATCTGCGCGGCCGATATTCTGCGGCAGCATGGCTCGGAAGAGGTGGCAGTTTTTCTTGAGGAGTATGCCGACTGGATTGAGGCGCGGCTGGATAAATGGACCACGACGACGGAAGGCAAGCTGGTGCCGGGGATTTCGCATCACTACATGCGGATTCGACCGCCAGCCGCGGGCGAGTCGTTTCACAACAGCCAGATACCTGCTGGGATGATTCATATTGCGAACCGAGCGCCGGATGAACAGTTTGCATACGAGGCATGCGACGTGGTCGATGCTGGATTCCTGGAGCTGGTGAGGTATGGCATTCGCCGTGCGGACGATCCTCTGATTGTGGACTCGCTGAAGGTGGTGGATGCGGTGTTGAAGATCGAGACGCCGTTTGGTCCGTCCTGGCGGCGCTATAACCATGACGGCTATGGGCAGCGGAAGGATGGCGGACCATACATGGGATGGGGGCAGGGACGAGCCTGGCCGATCTTGACGGGTGAGCGCGGCCATTATGAGCTGGCTGCCGGGCAGGACGTGACGCCGTATATCGCGGCGATGGAGAGCTTCAGTTCTTACGGAGGGATGCTTCCGGAACAGATCTGGGATCGTGCGGATCTGCCGTCGGAGGGTATGTACTTTGGGCGAGCCGCGGGGTCAGCGCAGCCGCTGGTGTGGGCGCACGCGGAGTACTTGAAGCTGCTTCGATCGATTGCGGATAAGCAGGTGTTCGATTGCATCTCTGTGGTACATGATCGATACATTCTCGGACATCAGCGGGAGCATTTCCGGAGGTACCTCGGAATCTTTCAGCTGGGCCGGCCGATCTCCGCGGTCGTGCAGGGAGGGGGGTTGCGGGTTGTGGATGCCGCGCGATTCTCCGTGGTATACACCACGGACAACTGGTCGACGAAGACGCAGGTGGATGCACATTCGCTCGGCCGAATTGGCTGTTTCGTCGACATTCCGGTGATGGCTGAAGAAACGGGCAGCATCCTGTTCACGATGTACTGGCCGGAACAGAACCGCTGGCTGGGACGGAACTACGAGGTGGGAGTGCATGCAATACCTCCGCCCCAGGCAAGCGCAGCGGAAAAGCCGAAGGTCTAGATGCGGGTTTTGTGCGAGCTTAGGAATTCCCGCTTGGTCCTCGGAAGAACCACTCCACGCCGTAACGGTCTGTCAGGCGTCCGTAGATTCCGAACGGCATTTCGCGGAGTTCAACGAGGAGTCGCGGGTCAGCTTCCCTACGCAGTTTGTCGAAGATCGGCGCGAGTTCGGTGTATCCATTCCCGGTGACATACATTGCCGTCGTGTTTCCCTGGAGCGGCCGACGTGTGGGATGAAGCCAATCTGTAGCGGATAACTCAACGGCTCCGCTGCGCAGGAAAGCGTTCGTAATCTTGCGATGTTGCTCCGTGGGAAATTGCGCCATCATCGGAGTTTCTGCAAGGGGGATCAGTGTTAGATCGCCGCCAAAACAGGATTGGTAGAACTGCATCGCCTCAGCACAGTTGCCGTCGAACAGAAGAAATGGAGTAACGCCGAGCATGATGTCTCCTTGAGTGCTTGCTGAGTTGGGACGTGCGCCGGCTTCGTGGCTGGCGCACCCGCGGGTGGTGGTCAGAGATTCTTAAGGAAGTCTTCGAATTTGTCGAGGCTGCCGTTCCAGCCTTCGCGCATGCCTTTGAGATATTGCATCGCGTGAGGTGTCGCTTCGATGGTGACTGTGTGGATGGAGATCTCGGTACCGCCGTCGACTTCGCGAAAGAGGACCGTGTTGCGGTTGACGAAGATGGGCTCGCCCTGCTCGTCGAGCGCGGAGGTCAGGAAGACGAGGCGCTCGGGTGGGACAATCTGCTCGAACTCGCCGCCCATTGGATAGACGACGCCGTCGGGTGCGCGCATGTCGATGTGGATGCGGCCACCGGGGCGCAGGTCGATCTCGCAGCGCGGGTTGGTGAAGTGCTGCGGACCCCACCATTGCTGTAGGTTGTCGGCTTCAGTCCAGGCTCGCCAGACGAGCTCACGTGGAGAGTTGAATGTGCGGGTTAGCTCCATTTCCATCGGAGTGGTTTGAGCGGGTGTACTCACTTTGCCTCCTTCGCTGCACGTGCGTTGACGAGTTCTTCGAGTCGTTCGAGGCTGGAGGCCCAGCCGCCGTTGTGTCCATCGCGTTCGGCGGTGGTCGCGAAGAAGGCCTGGTGGAAGTGCATGGTGGTCTTGCCGGCGTGCTCTGCGAGGAGGACCGTGATGATGGTTTCGTGCGGTTCGCCGTCTTCGGGCAAGCCAACGTTGGCGCGGTTTTCCCAGGCGAAAGTATAGACGAGGCGCTCAGGTGGAACGATCTCGCGGAGGATGCCGCCTTGCCAGATTTCCGTGAGTATGTCGGTACCAGGACGGCAGCCGCGGAGCCCGATGCGCCAGCGGTCGCCGGGTTTCTTGCCGAGCTCCACGTGGATGGCCGGAAATTGCTTCGGGCCGGACCACTGTAAGGCCATGTCAGGATCAGTCCATGCTCGCCAGACTAGCTCGCGGGGAGCGTTGAAGGTGCGGGTGATGCTGAGCTCATGCTTTGGGGAAGCGGCGGCGACTTGTCCCAGTGGACGGGCCGCGCGATCGTGCAGGTGGACTTCGAGTCGCTGCAGCATCTGCCGGCCTCCCTCGATCGAGCCGTAGTCGCGGACGTTCTGGTTGCGCTCTTCCGCGGTGGCAAAGGTGATGCGGATGGTGAGGCGGGTTCCACCTTCTTCGTCGGTGAAGGTCATCATCTGGTGGAAATGGATGGTTTCGGCGCCTTCGCGGCTGCCATTGAATTCGAGGCTCACGCGTTCCATAGGGATGACTTCGGTGAAGACCATCTCGCTGGGATAGTTGGCGCCGTCGGGGCCGTGCTGGATGAGGCGCCAAGTTCCTCCGGCGCGGAGATCCATCTCAAGAATAGTGGAGGTGAAGCCCTTTGGACCCCACCACTGGCCGATTTGCCAGGGGTCCGCGAAGGCGCCCCAGACCATTTCGCGCGGCGCAGCAAAGACTCGTGAGAACACTATCTCGTTTGCCGCCGGTGCCTGCGTTAACTCACTGCTTGTTTCGAGCATGAAGTTTCTCCTTGTCGTGCGGTTTCGTTTGCTTCTTCGGGTTCGCGTGCTTTTCGTTTGCTTCGGCTTGGACGTGTTGCAGGTATTCGTCGAGCCGATCAAATCTCTGCTCCCAGAACTGGCGATATTCGTCGAGCCATCCGGCGGCTTCGCGAAGGGGGTCAGCTTTGAGCTTGCAGGGTCGCCACTGGGCTTCGCGACCACGGGTGATGAGGCCAGCTCGCTCGAGCACGCGAAGGTGTTTGGAGACGGCCGGCATGCTCATCTCAAAGGGCTCGGCTAACTCGGTGACGGAGGTCTCACCCAGGGCGAGACGAGCGAGGATAGCGCGCCGGGTGGGATCGGCGAGAGCCGCGAAGGTCGAACTGATGGAATCGCTCATGGATCTACAAAACCTCTTGGTTACATAACTATTTAGTTAAATAACTGCCTGCAAGCAATCTGTCAAGTAAATTTCTGTGGGCTCAGCAAATTTTCTTTTTCGACGACGCGAATGGCTTGAAGGTGAGGTGAAGGTGACAGCGAGCATGAGAAAATAGTAGTGATGATCTCTGTCTCTAATGTCACGATGCGCTACGGCGCGAAGCTACTCTTTGAGGACGTCTCGGTGACGTTCACAGCTGGCCGGCGGTACGGTCTTACGGGCCCGAACGGTGCCGGCAAGTCTACCTTCATGAAGGTGTTGACGGGTGAGATTGACGCCCAGAAGGGCACTGTTGTCCGCCCAAAGAAGTTGGGCGTGCTGAAACAGAACCAGTACGAGTTTGATGCGTATCGCGTGGTCGATACGGTGATCATGGGCAACAAGGCGCTGTGGGCCGCGATGGAAGAGCGCGAGGTGATCTACAACAAGCCCGAGATGACCGATGAGGATGGGTCAAGACTGGGCGAGCTGGAAGGCATCGTCGGCGACGAGGATGGGTATGAGGCCGAGGCCAACGCGGCGGTGTTACTGCAGGGGTTGGACATTCCGGATGAGCTGCATGAGCGCAAGATGAGCGAGTTGCAGGGCGGGCAGAAGGTTCGCGTGCTGCTGGCCCAGGCGCTGTTCGGTAATCCCCAGGCGCTGCTGCTGGATGAGCCGACGAACTATCTGGATCTTGAGTCGATCCATTGGCTGCAGGATTTTTTGCTCCGCTATAACGGGACCGTCATTACGATCTCTCATGATCGTCACTTCCTGAAT
>Ga0302150_10001421_pt1 | contig 10624 bp, 6 predicted proteins | sample I_Bog_N1_2_FD_198635 | JGI IMG/M metagenome (GOLD analysis project Ga0302150, IMG submission 198635) | Peat permafrost microbial communities from Stordalen Mire near Abisko, Sweden - I_Bog_N1_2 | ecosystem: Environmental > Terrestrial > Soil > Wetlands > Peat | place: Sweden: Abisko, Stordalen... | reverse complement strand
TCCGCGGCTTTCTGGTAACCGATGATCGGGTTCAGCGCCGTGACCAGGATCGGGTTGCGCGACAGCGCTTCCTTGAGCTTGGCTTCGTTGACCTTGAAGCTGGCGATGGCCTTGTCAGCCAGCAGGCGGCTGGCATTGGCCAACAGCTCGATGCTGCTCAACAGGTTCTGGGCGATCAGCGGCAACATCACATTGAGCTCGAAATTGCCCGACTGACCGGCGACGGTAATCGCGCTGTCGTTGCCGATGACCTGGGCGGCGACCATGGCAGTGGCTTCCGGGATCACCGGATTGACCTTGCCCGGCATGATCGACGAACCCGGCTGCAAGGCTTCCAGTTCGATTTCACCGAGACCGGCCAGGGGACCGGAGTTCATCCAGCGCAGATCGTTGGCGATTTTCATCAGCGACACCGCCGTGGCCTTGAGCTGGCCAGACACAGAGACCGCCGTATCCTGGGAGCCGATCAGGGCAAACAGGTCCTTGCCCGGGGTAAACGGCACCCCGGTCAGGACACTCAGCTGGCGGCTGAAACCCGCCGCGAACTGCGGATGTGCGTTGATCCCCGTGCCCACCGCGGTACCGCCCTGGGCCAGGGATTGCAGGCTCGGCAACAGCGCCTGCAAGTGTTCGACATTGGCCTTGAGTTGCTGCGCCCAACCATTGAGCACCTGGCTCATGCGCACCGGCATGGCGTCCATCAGGTGGGTACGGCCGGTCTTGATGAACGGATGAACCTGCTCGGCCTTGGCCTCGGTGACCCGGACCAGGTGCAGCAACGCCGGCAGCAGGTGCTCATGCAAGGCCAGGGCGGCGCTGACATGGAGGGTGGTGGGAATGATGTCGTTGCTGCTTTGCCCGCAGTTGACGTGGTCATTGGGGTTGACCGGCTCATCGAGCAGGCGGCTGGCCAGGGTCGCAATCACCTCGTTGGCGTTCATATTGGAGCTGGTGCCGGAACCGGTCTGGAAGATATCCACCGGGAAATGCGGCATGAAGTCGCCTTCCAGCAGGCCCTGGCAGGCGTCGACGATAGCCTTGCCCTGGGCCGCGCCCAGTTGCTGCAGCTCGACATTGGTCTGCGCGGCGGCAGCCTTGGCGAGGATCAGGGCACGGATGAACTGACGGGGCATGCGTTGCTGGCTGATCGGGAAGTTGTCCACCGCGCGCTGGGTCTGCGCGCCATACAGGGCCTCCATCGGGACCTGCAGTTCGCCCATGCTGTCGCGTTCGATACGGGTATTACTCATCGGGAAATCCTTGCACCAATTCGTTGAGGGGAATGGAAGGCAGCAGCGAACAGGTCGCCAGTTGCCAGGCGAAGTTTTGCCAGCGTCGCTGGCGGCAGCCGCACAGGGCCTGTCGTTCGAGGTCACGTAAGGGCCGCCAGGCCTGGTCCAGGCACAGCCCGCGCCAATGCCAGGGCAGTGCGATATCGCTGGCGGTGTCGAGCAGCAGGCGGAAGGAGGTTTCAGCGATGGTCCAGGCCGGCATGGACGTGCAACAGGCCAGGTAGCGGCCTTCGGCGAAGTAGTGCTCGATCAGCCGGGGCTCGTCCGGCGCCAGGGCACAACGGATCTGGCGACTCATCCAGCGCCAGCTTTCCAGGTAAGGTTGCTCATGCAAGGCAGGACTCATGACCCAGGCTCATTCGATAATGAGATTTATTATTATATGATATTGAGAATCAAGACAAGCTTTGCATGGGCCATAAAAAAAGCGTGTCACCCCATTGGATGACACGCTTTTTTTGTAACCGATAAGCCGAATCAGCTACCGGCGACCATCATCCGCTCGATCAACACCGAACCGGTACGGATATGGCTGCGCAGTTCAAGATCGCTGCCAACGGCGACGATCTGCTTGAACATGTCGCGCATATTGCCGGCAATGGTCACTTCCTGGACCGGGAACTGGATCTCGCCATTCTCGACCCAGAAGCCCGCCGCCCCGCGCGAATAATCCCCGGTGACCATGTTCAGGCCGTGGCCCATCAACTCGGTCACCAGCAGGCCGCGGCCCATGCGCCGGATCAGCGCGTCCTGGTCCTCGATCCCATGGGTGACGAACAGGTTGTGCACGCCACCAGCGTTGGCCGTGCTCGGCAGACCGAGCTTGCGGCCCGAGTAGGTGCCCAGCACATAGGAGACCAGGGTGCCGTTTTCGACGAACGGCTTGGCATAGGTCGCCAGGCCGTCGCCGTCAAACGCCGAACTGCCCATGGCCTGCATCAGGTGTGGACGCTCGTCGAGGGTCAGCCATTCCGGGAACAGGCGCTGGCCCATCGCCCCTTCGAGGAACGAAGACTTGCGGTACAGGTTGCCGCCGGAGATCGCCGAGAGGAAATTGCCGAACAAACCACCGGCCAGCTCCGCCGAGAACAGCACCGGCACCTCGCAGGTCGGCACCGGACGCGCGCCCAGGCGGCTGGCCGCCCGTTGCGCGGCCTTGCGGCCAATGCTCGCGGCATCCGCGAGCAATTCGCCCTGGCGATTGACGTCATACCAGTAGTCCCGCTGCATCTGACCGTCGCCTTCGGCGATCATCACGCAGCTGAGGCTGTGCCGGGTAGAAGCCGAACCGCCGATAAACCCGTGGCTGTTGCCATACACCCGGCAGCCCTGGGAGGTGCTCAGGGTGGTGCCGTCGGCATTCTTGATCCGGCTGTCGGCGTCAAACGCCGCCGCCTCGCAGATCAACGCGCGCTCGATGGCCTGCTCGGGCGTGATGTCCCAGGCATGGAACAGGTCGAAGTCCTTGAGCTCCTTGGCCATCAACGCGGCGTCGGCCAGGCCCGAATGCTCGTCTTCCGAGGTGTGCTTGGCGATGGCCAGGGCCGCCGCCACGGTTTCGCGAATCGCTTCCGGGCCACTGGCCGAAGTGCTGGCCGAGCCCTTGCGCTGCCCCACGTACAAGGTGATACCGAAGCCCTGGTCGCGGTTGAACTCGACGGTTTCCACTTCCCGCTGGCGCACCGAAGTCGACAGCCCCTGCTCCAGGGATACCGCCACTTCACAGGCACTGGCGCCCTGGCGTTTGGCTTCGGCGAGAATCTGCTCGACCTGCTCCTGCAGGACCGGCAACGCCTGCGGGCCGACGCTTTGTGCTGAACTCATGGCTTTCTCCACTCAAATTCTGCTTTCGGTCAAGGTCTTCGAGCGACCGGGCCGGACAAGCGGCCCCCGACTGGTTATCATGGCGGCGTTTCTTTGCGGACTGCCACCATGGTTGATTCTTACGACGACTCCCTCGATGGGGAGAAAAGCAAAACCCAGGTCAAACGCGAGCTGCATGCTCTGGTTGATCTCGGCGAGCGCCTGACAACACTCAAGCCTGACCTGGTGGCAAAACTGCCACTGACCGACGGCTTGCGCCGTGCCCTGGCCGAAGCGCCGAAGCACACCGCGAATATCGCGCGTAAACGGCATATCCAGTTCATCGGCAGGCTGATGCGCGATCAGGACACTGACGCCATTCTGGTTCTGCTCGATCAACTCGACGCCTCCACCCGGCAATACAACGAACGCTTCCACAATCTCGAACGCTGGCGCGATCGCCTGATCGCAGGCGCCGACGATGTCCTGGAAAAATTCGTCGTCGACTACCCGGACGCTGATCGCCAGCAACTGCGTTCCCTGATCCGCCAGGCTCAACACGAGCTTGCGCAGAACAAGGCGCCGGCCTCCAGCCGTAAAATCTTCAAGTACATCCGTGAGCTGGACGACGCTCAACGCGGTCTGCGTTGATCTTCGCCCCGGGTGAGTCGCCTTGGCGCTCACCCGACGCTCCACCTCTTCCTACGACCCCGTGCCACCCACGGTGATCGCATCGATTTTCAAGGTTGGCTGACCGACACCCACCGGTACCGACTGCCCATCCTTGCCGCACGTGCCCACACCGCTGTCCAGCGCCAGGTCGTTGCCGACCATCGACACCCGACTCATGGCTTCCGGGCCGTTGCCGATCAGGGTCGCGCCCTTGACCGGGGCGGTGATCTTGCCGTCTTCGATCAGGTAGGCCTCGCTGGTGGAGAACACGAACTTGCCGCTGGTGATATCGACCTGGCCGCCGCCAAGGTTGGCGCAGTAGATACCGCGTTTCACCGAGGCGATGATTTCCGCCGGATCGCTTTCGCCACCGAGCATGTAGGTGTTGGTCATGCGCGGCATCGGCAGATGCGCGTAGGACTCGCGACGACCGTTGCCGGTGCGCGCCACGCCCATCAACCGGGCATTGAGCTTGTCCTGCATATAACCTTTGAGCACGCCATTTTCGATCAGCGTGGTGCACTCGGTCGGCGTGCCTTCGTCGTCGACGCTCAGGGAACCGCGACGGCCCGCCAGGGTGCCGTCATCGACGATGGTGCAGAGTTTCGACGCAACCATCTCGCCCATCCGCCCGCTGTAGGCCGAACTGCCCTTGCGGTTGAAGTCGCCTTCCAGGCCGTGGCCGACCGCTTCGTGCAGCAGCACCCCGGACCAACCGGAGCCGAGCACCACCGGCAAGGTGCCAGCCGGTGCGGGAATCGCTTCAAGGTTGACCAGCGCCTGGCGCAAGGCCTCGCGGGCATAACCCATGGCCCGGTCTTCCGTCAGGAAATAACGGTAGTCGGTACGTCCGCCACCGCCGTGGCCGCCGCGTTCACGCCGGCCGTTCTGCTCGACGATCACGCTGACATTGAAGCGCACCAGCGGCCGCACATCCGCCGCCAGGCCGCCGTCGGTGGAGGCGACCAGAATCCGCTCCCAGACCCCGGCCATGCTTACCGAGACCTGCTGGATCCGCGGATCAAGGGCCCGGGTGGCGACATCGACGCGCTTGAGCAACTCGACCTTCTCGGCACGGCTCATGACGTCCAGCGGGTTGTCCGGCGCATACAGCTGCGTCACTTCCTGGCTGCTGAACACCTGGACCTTGCCATGCTGCCCGGCCCGGGAAATCGAGCGGGCGGCACGCGCCGCCGAGCCCAGGGCTTCGAGGGTAATGGCGTTGCTGTAGGCAAAGCCGGTTTTCTCACCGGACTGGGCACGCACGCCGACACCCTGGTCAAGGTTGAAACTGCCTTCCTTGACGATGCCGTCTTCCAGGGCCCAGGACTCGGAGATCTGCCCCTGGAAATACAGGTCGGCGGCGTCGATGCCCGGCCCGGCCAGGTCGCCCAGTACCGCTTGCAGGCTTTCGATGGTCACGCCACCCGGCGCCAACAGGTGTTCGCTGACTGAGGACAACAACTCGCTCATAGTTTTGCGCCTTATTTCGTCATTCCGATGCAGGTCGCTGCGCGCCCTGCGAGAAAAAGCGCCGATGGCTCGCCACCGGCATCCGCGCCCGGATGGACGCCTGTTCATTACTGTCGCGTTCGGCCAGCAGCACCGCTTCGCCTTGATCCTGTTCGGCGACAATGCGTCCCCATGGGTCGACAATCGCCGCATGCCCGAAGGTTTCCCGCGGCCCCGGATGAACCCCGCCCTGGGCCGCCGCCAGCAAGTAGCACTGGGTCTCGATGGCCCGGGCGCGAATCAGCACCTCCCAGTGCGCGGCACCGGTCACGGCGGTAAAGGCCGAGGGCGCGGTGATCAATTCGGCACCGGCCTTGCGCAATTCACTGTAGAGCTCGGGAAAGCGCAGGTCGTAGCACACGCTCAGGCCCAGGCGTCCTACCGGGGTATCGGCCACCACCACCCGGCTGCCATAAGCATAGTCATCGGATTCGCGATAACGCCCGCGCGTGTCCGCCACGTCCACATCGAACAAATGCAGCTTGTCGTAACGCGCCACCGTCTCGCCCTGCTCATCGATCAACAGCGAGCAGGCATTGGCCTTGGCATGGGGCTGATCAACGGGCGGCAACGGCAAAGTGCCCGCCACTATCCATAACTTGAGGTCGCGGGCGGCCTGTTTCAACCAGGGCAGGATAGGTCCTTCGCCCAGGGCCTCGGCGCGGCCGATCTCGGCGACGTCGCGACGGCCCATGGCGGCGAAGTTTTCCGGCAGCACGGCCAGCCGCGCCCCGCCTTCGGCAGCGCGCTCCAGCAGCGCACGGGCCTGGGCCAGATTGGCCAGGACATCGCTCTGGCTGACCATTTGAATGACGGAAAAAGTCATGGCGCACTCCTTCAAAGACTTGGCGCCATGCTACTCCATGCAGCGGTGCGCCCAGTACGAAAAATGCCGACGCTACGGGTTCGCGTCGGGGACTTACTTCGACTTGTCAAACGGCTTGTCGAAGGTGATCTTGGGTTCTTTCCAGGGGCCGGTGACGCTGTATTTGACGCTGGCGAAGCGCGCCACGCGGTCACCGATCAGCTTGTCGATCAGGAACAGCGCACCGCCGATGGCCGGCGCGCCGACCAGCAACGCGGCAATCGGCAGGTTGTTGGTCACTGGCAAGGTCACCAGCAGCTTGGCATCGACCCGGTCGGCGACCATATCGAGGGTGCCGTTGAGTTCCAGGTTGCTCGAAGGCCCGGTCAGGGTGATCGGCTTGCGCGTCACATAGACGCCATCGCTGGCCACCAGCAGGCCCTTGACCCGGTCGTAGCTCAGGCCTTTGCCCAGCAGGTCGGAAAAGTCCAGGCGCAGGCGGCGGCCGATGGAGTTGAAGTTCAACAGGCCGAATACCCGCAGGGCCTGGGCACCACCGTCGGCCTCGACGAACTGGCCCTTGTTCAGGGTCGCATCGAGACTGCCCGAGAAGCGCTTGGGCCCGACCCAGGCCGGCGACCCAGGCCAGCGGCCATCGACGTCCAGGCTGAAATCCTCACTGGTAACGGTCGGCGCATAACTCCAGGCCTTGAGCACGTCCGCCAGGTTCTTGCCTTGCAGGCGCCCGTTGAACCAGCTGCCGCTGGTGCCGGGCACGCCTTCCCAACCGCCGGAGCCTTGCAGTTGCAAGCCCTTGAGGCCGAGATTGAGGTCATTGAGCTTGATGCCCTTGGGGGTCGGACGCGCCTTGAGCGACCAGGCACCCACCAGATCGTTGCCCTGGAACAGTTGCTCGATGCTCACGTCCACGGCGGGGATCTGCCGGGGATCGACCGAGGCCAGCGGGTCCGGGGCATTTTCATCGGCAACCACGCTCGGGTCCGGTGCCGGCAAACGCACATAGGCCAACCTGACGCCAATCGGTACACCCTTGGCATCCGGCAAGGTCACGCTGCCCTTGGCCTGCTGGCTGTCGATCTGCAAGCCCCAGGCATTGGCGCTGCGGGCCATCAGCAAACTCACCTGGTCGAACTGGCTACCGAAAGCACTGAGCTTGCCGACCTTGAAATCCGCGCTGCTGAGCAATTGCTTGGCGCTGCCGCCCGGGTCCTGGCCGGCATAACGGTCGGCGACCGCTTTCCACGGTTCCAGGTCCAGCTCCGACAACACCCCACGGATCCGCAGGCCCTGGGTCGTCGGCAGTTGCGCGTCGCCTTCGCCGAGGAACAGTTCACCACGGCCATCGCCGAACTTGCCGCTCGGTGCGGCAAAGGTGAAGTTGGCCAGGGTGCCGTAATCGAACCAGTAACGCCGCTCGGCGCCCTGCAGGGTCATGCGGAACACGCTGTCGCGGCCCAGGCTGGCGGGCATGCCGAACGGCGCCGGCAAGTCGACGGCAACACCCTTGAGGTTGGAGTTGATCATCAACTGGCTGTCGGGACCGTCCAGGGTCAGTTGCAACTGGTAAGGCAGGTCGCCAGAAACCGGCACCGGTTGGCTGACATTCAGCCAATCGGTGAGTTTCTTGATCGCCACCTGCCCCTTGGCTACCACCCGGGTATTGAGACTGCCCGGTTTGCCGTCGGCGAAAATCTGCGCGGTGATGGGCCGCTCGAATGCCTGGGCACTGATGTTATCGGCGCTCAGGCCCTTGGCGCTGTCGAAGCGGAAGTCACCCTTGAGCTGGCTCAGTTCCAGGACCGGATCCGGTAGTTTGAGCGTGGCCTTGTCGGTCTTGAAGTCCACCAGGATCTTCGGTTCGTCGGCCTTGACCAGCGGCACATCCAGGCTCACCTTGCCCGACAGGTCACCCGTGGCCTGCCAGCCGGCAAAGGTCGCGCCAGTGCCGATCGGGGCTTCCTGGAGAATCTTCAGGCCATCGCCCAGGCCGCCGGCAAAGTTGCCGTCGAGGAACATATGGCTGTGTTGGCCGCTGGGCACATGGGGAATATTGACCATGATGTCGCTGACCTGGGTGTTGAGCAACTGGCCTTCGCTGGCCTTGATCCGCACCCCGCTGTCCTCGATAAAGACATCGCCCTTGACCTTGCTGACATGGGGCCAGCCCGGCTGGAACGCCAGCTCGGCATCATGGACCTTGAAGAACAGGCTGATATTGCGTGCCGCGGCAGAGGCGCCGTGGTTCAGCGAACCCTGGTACTGGAAGAAGCCCTGGTCCACCGCGCCATGCAGGATCGAGTTGCGCAGCCATTCGTCCAGCGCCGGGCTCAACACCGCCGGCAGGTACTTGGACGTGAAGCGGCCCTCGCCATCCACCAGGCCGACCCGCAGGTCCATGTAGTCTTCGGTGCCCTGGGCGAAGTGCAGGCGAATCAGGAAGTCGGCGGCGATCTTGCCCTCTTCCCCGAGCACCTTGATGTAGGGCGCGATCAGGGTGAAACCGTCCTGGTCCAGGCGCCAGGTCAGGCGGGCATTGGCTTGCAGGTACTGCCAGGGGTTGTTGAAGATCGGGTACAGGTGCAGGGAGAAATCCTTGCTGTCCATGCGCAGTTCGCCCTGGCCGAGGTCGCCGCTGATGCTGCCGCTGACGTTACGCGCCGCCGGGGCGTCGTGGTAGGCGTCGAAGCCGACCCGTTCCAGGTTCGCCGCAAAACTCAGCTTTTGATCGCCGGTTTCCTGGGGCCGGTAATCCAGCAGCACATTGCGCAGGGTGCCGATGACCTTCAGGTGATCGATGGCCTTGGCCAGGCCGTCAGGCAAGGGCGCCAGGGCATTGAGCAAGGGGGTGATCGGCGTCAGGTCGAGGCGGTCGGCCTGCAGGTGCCAGCGCTCCGACTCCTTGTCGGTGGCCGCGAACTGCTGCAATTGCAGATGGCTTTCCCAGCGCGTCTTGCCCAGGTTCATGGCCAGGGAGTTGAGCTGCACGTCAAACCCCTGCCCGGTGTGCTGGACATAGGCGTTGAGGGCCAGGTTGTCGATGCTGACCGCCTTGCGCTGGGCATAGGCACCCTGGAATTGCGGCGCATTGAGGCGGACCACGGCGCTCTGCACCGTGCCATTGCCCCAGTTCAACCAGAACTCGCCACCGGCCTTGAGCTCGGTGATTTTCATCTGCCCGGTCAGCCGCGCTGGCAGCCAGCGTGCCCAGTCGCTTTGCGGCAGGCTCAGGTAGGCTTGCGCCGTGCCGTTGCGCCAGTCGCTGGCACGCAGGCGGGTTTTCAGGTTCAGGGCCAGGGGCTGGCCATCGGGCAGATTCAGGCGCAGGTCGAGGCGCTGGCGGGAAAGACCGCTTTCCAGGTTGAGACCGACGTAAGTCAGGGTCAGCGGCGACTCACCGAACGGCTGCAAGGTCACCTGGCTGTCGAGCACCGACAGCTGCTTGACCATCTGCAAGCGCGTCAGCAGTTGCGCGGGGTCGAGCGGCTGGTCGTCCTGGACCGGCAAACCCTGGAGGGCCCAGTGGCCGTCCTGGTCTTCTTTCAGGCTCAGTTGCAGGCCGCCCAGCTCAAGATGGGCAATCCGGACTTCACGGGCCCGCAGGCTGGCCCAGAGATCGGGCACCACCTGGACCTTGTCCAGCAACAGCGCCGAAGCGCCCTCGCCGACTTTCACATCGTGGGCCAGCAGCACCGGGGCCAGGCCGTGCCAGCGCCCTTCCAGGCTGCCGATGGACAACGGCAGCCCCACGGCGGCCTGGGCCTTGCTTTCGATCTCGGCGCGATACTCGGCCACCAGCGGCACCAGTTGCCGGCCCAGGCTGGCATACAACGCCACCAGCACCAGCAACAACGCACAGAGGCCCATGCTCCAACGGGTCAAGCCGGCAACAAAGCGTGTCAGACGCTCCATGTCAGTGCCCCCTCAGGCAAGGTTCAATGAACAGGTCGACGCTGGACCGGGCTTGCAGGTTCTCAGTACAGGAAATCAGAGCAGCACCACGTCATATTGTTCCTGGGAATACATGGTCTCGACCTGGAAACGAATGGTGCGGCCGATAAAGCCTTCCAGCTCGGCGACATTGCCGGACTCCTCGTCCAGCAGGCGATCGACCACCTTCTGGTTGGCCAACACTCTATAACCTTCAGCCTGATAGGCGCGGGCTTCACGCAAGATTTCACGGAAAATCTCGTAGCAAACCGTTTCCGGGGTCTTCAACTTGCCGCGCCCCTGGCAACTGCTGCACGGCTCGCAGAGCACCTGTTCGAGGCTTTCGCGGGTGCGCTTGCGGGTCATCTGCACCAGGCCCAGTTCGGTGATGCCGATGATGTTGGTCTTGGCGTGATCGCGCTCCAGCTGCTTCTCCAGGGTACGCAACACCTGGCGCTGGTGCTCTTCGTCTTCCATGTCGATGAAGTCGATGATGATGATCCCGCCGAGGTTGCGCAGGCGCAGTTGCCGGGCAATCGCGGTGGCCGCTTCGAGGTTGGTCTTGAAGATGGTTTCTTCGAGGTTGCGATGG
>Ga0302150_10001414_pt1 | contig 10656 bp, 6 predicted proteins | sample I_Bog_N1_2_FD_198635 | JGI IMG/M metagenome (GOLD analysis project Ga0302150, IMG submission 198635) | Peat permafrost microbial communities from Stordalen Mire near Abisko, Sweden - I_Bog_N1_2 | ecosystem: Environmental > Terrestrial > Soil > Wetlands > Peat | place: Sweden: Abisko, Stordalen... | reverse complement strand
ATCTTCCTTCAATACGGCACGCAATAGCGGCACGCCAAGATTGGGGCGGATATTCGAACAGTTCAACAGCCGCCGTACAATGTCCGCATTGCCGATGCCTGCGGCCGCTCCCAATGCCGTGTTAGCGTGACCATCGATAGCATTGACATCGATGCCCGGAGTCCGTAACAAAGTATGGAAGATGCTCAGATGCCCTGCTGCCACCGCCTGCACCAGTGGCGTGCCGATATGAGGGGCGATGTCCGGGTGTTTGAGCAACATTGCAACCATGCGCATATTGCCGATGCCTGCCGCCACGCCCAGCGCACTGTTGCCAGTGTGGTCGCTGGCGTTGATATCGATACAAGGCACATTTAGCAAGACGCAAAACAACCCCATACGCGCCCTCAATGCCGCCTGCAGCAAAGGCGCGCCGAGATTGGGGTTGATATCATTGCGACTAAGCAGCATTTGAACAATGGCGGCGTTGCCGCTCGCAACAGCCATTCCCAGGGCGCTATTGGCTTTTCCGTCAGTGGCATTGACATTAATGTCCGGGCGTTTCAGCAAGAGGAAAACAATCCCCTTATGCCCTTTCGATGCCGCATGCAATAGCCCAAGACCGAGGTTGGGAGCAATCTCCGGATGACTCAGCAAGATCTTAACGATCTCTCTATTGCCGATACTTGCAGCCATGCCCAGAGCCGTTCTGCCGTATCGATCACTGGCGTTGACATTGACCCTGGAAGTCTGCAACAGGCTGCGAACGATATCAAAATGGCCGCCCGCAGCCGCCCGCAACAACGCCACACCGAGATTGGGGTCGACATCGCGGTGACGCAACAGTAATTGAACAATATCTGCATTGCCAATACCTGCAGCCAGTTCCAGGGCAGTATCGCCTTGCTCGTTGATGACATTGACGTTGATGTCAGTCCTTTGCAGCAACGCCTGCACGCAGTCCCGATGTCCCATCCATGCGGCGCGTGTCAGCGGTACACACGCGTTGGGCGCAATCCCGGGGCAACTCAGCAACAGCCGCACGATTTCTACATTGCCGCTCCCCGCTGCTCGGGCCAGCGCAGTATCGCCATTGGCGTCGGTGGCATTGAGCAAATCGCAGCTCACGCCACTGGCAATAAAAAACGCTGTCATTTCCACATCACCGCCGACAACGAAAGCTAGCCATTGCCGCTTTTTTTCTGCAGCCGTCAAGCGACTAAAACTGCGCAAAACTTCAGCCCTACCTGCTGGCCGCAATACCCCACGCAAGGCAACATAATCGGGCAGATTAGGGAGGTGGCGGCAAATTTCTTCGACGATGACATCGGCAGCTTTATCTAGCGGAAAGCGAGAGACCGACTCGCGCAACGATGATGCTTCACTTGCCAACGCCACTGGATTGCTTGCGATGCTGACAATGCTGCTAGCAAGCTCATTGGAGGAACTGCAGCCAGCCTCTTGCGCTGAAGCAATCGCATCGGCGCCAACAAGTCCCTCGGCCTGCATTCTTGAAATATTGAACATGCCTTGTTCCTATCGACGCCAAGTGTCTCTTGATAACAACTAGCCGCAACAGGGACATTCAAATTCCAACCATATTATTTCAATGGTTTTTCTATAAATTAATCGTGTAAAAATCAATAAAAAAACGGCCAGCAACTATGCTGGCCGTTTTTCATCTCTGTCGAAATCAGGCGAGCTGTTCAGCAAAGAAATTTTGCAACGCTATGGCAGCGCGTTTGGCCGTGGGCTTGTGATAGTAGTAACCCGGATTGTTTGCCTCAGGATCCGTAAACGAGTGCGCAGCCAGTCCGTAGTTAATCAATTGCCAGTCCAGATTGGCCGCACTGACTTCATCAATGAAGGCATTGACTTGCTCGCGCGGCACCGACGGATCTTGCACACCATGCAGTATCAGCACAGCACCCTTGATGTTGACAGCATCATGCGGCGTCGGTGTATCGAGTGCACCGTGCAGTGAAGCCACGGCCTGCACTGCCGCGCCCGAACGCGCCAGTTCCAATGCCGCAGTACCGCCGAAACAGAAACCGCAAACACCCAGCTTGCCGTTGAGCTTCACCTTGCTCTGTGCCTTGAACGCATCCAGAGCGGCATTCATACGCTTGCGCAGTTGCGCACGTTCCTTCTTGAGCGGGGTGATCGCGGCCATGGCTTGTTCCGCATTGCTTGGACGCACCGTCTTGCCGTAGACATCGGCGATGAACAAGGCTTGCGTCAGGCCAATGGTGGTAGCTGCTACCTGCAATGCCTTTTGGCTGACACCAAAGAAATTGGGCACTGCCAGCACACCAGCTACTGGTGCAGAAATGGTCTTATTGAAGAGCAAAACGCTTTCGTACTCAATACCATCGAGTTGATGGCTGATCAGCTCAATGCCGAGGTCCGCAGCAGCAATGCCGACGATTTGTGCAATCGGGGCCGGGTCAAAATGGTGGGTCATGCGATGTTCTCCAAGAACTAGATACTGAAATCAACAAAGCCCCTATCTTTGCATAGCTGCAAAAAAATTGCTGACAGCGGCCCCGTGTCTGGCACTGACGGGAAAAGTGCATAATGCTGCTTGACTTAGAGTGCGCTCGAACTTCTAGACTGCCCCCATGACAACTTCCCTCAGTATTCAACAAGCCGCCGCCGCAACCGGGCTGTCTGTGCATACCTTGCGTTATTACGAACGGATCGGCTTACTCGATCCGGTCCACCGCGAGGACAATACGCACCGCCGCTTTCGCCAGGAGGATCTGCTCTGGATTGGCTTTCTGTTAAAGCTGCGTTCGACCGGTTTGCCGATCCGCGACATGCTGCGCTATGCACAATTGCGGCGTGAGGGTAATACCCAGGAAAGTGTGTCTGCACGCAAGGCATTGCTGCAACAGCATGCCGAAACCGTGCAACAGACGCTCGCCGAACTGCAAAGCAATCTGGCTGTCCTGCATCAAAAGATCGCCATGTACGACAGCATAGCCACAGTACCGGTGGACGTCATCACTCAACCACAATCTATCGAGGACAGTTCGCATGAACACAGCAACAAACACTCCAGCAGTACCGGTACCAGTGGGCGTACGCCAGCTCGGCGCTGACGGCCCTTACGTCTCGGCCATTGGCCTGGGTTGCATGGGCATGAGCGAGTTCTATTCGCGCCGCGACGATGCCGAATCCATCGCCACCATACATCGGGCCTTGGAACTGGGCATCACGCTGCTCGACACTGCCGATGTCTATGGTCCGCACACCAACGAGGAACTGATCGCCAAGGCAATCAAGGGTAAACGCGAGCGGGTATTCATCGCCACCAAGTTCGGCATCGTACGTGACCCGGCCAATCCGGTTGCACGCGGCGTCAACGGCAAGCCGGATTATCTGCGCCAAGCAGTAGAAGGCAGCCTCAAACGCCTGGGCATCGAGACCATCGATCTGTATTACCAGCATCGTATCGACCAAAGCACGCCGATCGAAGACACCATCGGCGCCCTGGCCGATCTGGTCAAGGCCGGCAAGATACGCTACATCGGCTTGTCAGAAGCCTCGTCGCCAACCCTGGAACGCGCCAGCAAGGTGCACAAGATCACGGCACTGCAAAGTGAATACTCGTTATGGACCCGCGACCCCGAGCACGACGTACTCGCCACTTGTCGCCGTCTGGGCATTGGCTTCGTACCTTACAGCCCGCTCGGACGCGGCTTCCTGACCGGCGCCATCACGCGCCCGGAGCAGTTTGCCGAAGACGACTACCGCCGCAGCAGCCCGCGTTTTCAGGGAGACAATTTCGCCCGCAACCTGCAGCTAGTCGAAAACGTCAAGACGCTGGCGCAGCGCTATGCCTGCTCGCCATCTCAATTGGCGCTGGCCTGGGTGCTGGCACAGGGTGAGCATATCGTGCCGATTCCCGGCACCAAACGCCGTAGCTATCTGGAAGAAAACAGCGGTGCCATGGCAGTGCATCTGACAGCCAGCGATCTGGCTGAACTGAACCAGCACTTCCCACTCGACGCCGCCGCCGGTGATCGCTATACCGAAGTAGGCATGCGCAGTCTGAACGGTTAATGCAATGAAAAACGGCTGACATCTTACGATGTCAGCCGTCGATGTCAGTCGCAATATTAGCCGTTTTATTGGCCCGCTTTTGACTCTCTGTTACTTCTTGCGCATCGGCGGCAAGTCGGTGCAGACACCTTCAAACACTTCTGCCGCCATACCAATCGACTCACCCAGCGTTGGATGTGGATGGATGGTCTTGCCGATATCCACCGCGTCCGCGCCCATTTCAATGGCCAGCACGATTTCACCGAGCATGTCGCCAGCATGCGTACCGACGATACCACCACCAACGATGCGATGCGTTTCGGCATCAAACAACAGCTTGGTGAAGCCTTCGGCACGTCCATTGGCAACCGCGCGACCAGAAGCCGCCCAGGGGAAATGCCCCTTCTCCAGCTTGATCCCCTTGGCCTTGGCATCATCTTCGGTCAGACCGACCCATGCCACTTCCGGATCGGTGTAGGCCACCGATGGAATCACGCGGGCGTCGAAGTGGCTCTTCTCACCAGCAGCCGCTTCGGCTGCCACATGCGCTTCATGCACTGCCTTGTGCGCCAGCATAGGTTGACCGACCAGGTCGCCGATGGCGAAGATGTGCGGCACGTTGGTGCGCATTTGGCTATCGACTGGAATAAAGCCGCGATCCGTGACTGTGACGCCCGCCTTGTCGGCGGCAATCTTCTTGCCGTTGGGGCTGCGGCCAACGGCCACCAGCACCAGATCGTAGAGTTGCGGTGCCGGCGCTGTGGCACCGGCTTCAGCCGCTTCAAAGCTGACCTTGATGCCTTCCGGCAAAGCTTCCACGGCCACCGTCTTGGTCTTCAACATGATGTTGTCGAAGCGCTTTTCGTTGAACTTCTGCCAGACCTTGACCATATCGCGGTCAGCGCCCTGCATCAGGCCATCCATCATTTCAACCACATCGATGCGCGCACCCAGGGTTGAATACACGGTCGCCATTTCCAGGCCGATGATACCGCCACCGATGACCAGCATGCGCTTGGGCACCTGACGCAATTCCAGTGCGCCGGTTGAATCGACGATGCGCGGATCCTGCGGCACAAACGGCAAATTCACCACCGATGAACCGGCGGCAATAATCGCTTGCTTGAACTTGATGGTTTTCTTGCTGCCGTCGGCAGCGGTCACTTCAATATGGTGAGCGCCGACGAACTGGCCCACGCCCTGCACCACATTGACCTTGCGTGCGCGGGCCATGCCCGACAGGCCGCCAGTCATATTGCTGATGACTTTTTCCTTGTAGGCGCGCAGCTTGTCGATATCGATTTCGGGCTTGGCGAACGTCACACCATGGGACGCCATGGATGCCGTTTCGTCGATCACCGAGGCAACGTGCAACAATGCCTTGGAAGGAATGCAACCGACATTGAGACAAACCCCGCCCAGCGTCGAATAACGTTCGATCAAGACCGTGCTCATCCCCAGGTCGGCGGCGCGGAAGGCGGCCGAATAACCTCCAGGCCCAGCGCCCAGCACCATCATGTCGCATTCAATGTCAGTGGCGCCGCCGAAGCTGGCAGCCACTGGTGCGGTCACCGGAGCTGCGACTGTCGCAGCGGCTGCCGGAGCAGGTGCAGGTGCAGGAGCAGGAGCAGGTGCAGGTGCAGGAGCAGCAGTCGCGCTGGCTTCCACCAGCAGCAGCACCGAACCTTCGGCAACCTTGTCGCCGACCTTGACTTTCAATTCCTTGACCACGCCAGCGCTGCTGGAGGGAATTTCCATGCTGGCCTTGTCAGACTCGACTGTGATCAGCGATTGTTCAACCTTGATGATATCGCCAACCTTGACCAGCAGTTCGATCACTTCTACTTCCTTGAAGTCGCCGATATCGGGGACTTTGACTTCGAAAAGACTCATGTCTTGACTCCGTTATATTCGTTGTTCGCTCAATGCTCTCGTGCGCTGCCACACAAAGCGCGGCGGCCGCTGCGGCGCATGCCCCAGCGGCCTCGTCATTACAGCAGCGTCTTGCGCAGATCAGCCAGCACGTCGGCCAGATAGGTAGAAAAGCGCGCACCCATGGCACCGTCAACGACACGGTGATCATAGGACAGCGAAGTCGGCATCAGCAGACGCGGCACAAACTGTTTGCCATCCCAGACCGGCTTGATGCTGGCCTTGGACAGACCCAGAATGGCCACTTCCGGCGCATTGATGATCGGCGTAAAGGCCGTACCGCCGATACCACCCAGCGAAGAGATAGTGAAGGTAGCGCCTTGCATGTCGGCCGGCTTCAACTTGCCGTCACGTGCCTGCGCCGACAGATCGCCCATTTCCAGCGCGATCTGACCGATGCTCTTCTGGTCGGCATTCTTGATCACCGGCACCACCAAACCATTCGGCGTATCGGCGGCAAAGCCGATGTTGTAGTACTGCTTGAGGATCAGGTTTTCGCCCTTGGCATCCAACGAGGAATTGAAGGCAGGAAATTTCTTCAGTGCCGCAACGCTGGCCTTGATCACAAATGCCAGCATGGTCAGCTTGACCGGCGACTTGGCCTTGGCGTAAGCGTCGTTGGAAGTCTTGCGGAACTCTTCCAGCTCGGTCACGTCGGCTTCGTCGAATTGCGTCACGTGCGGGATCATCACCCAGTTGCGATGCAGATTCGGACCGCTGATTTTCTTGATGCGCGACAGCGGCAGCAATTCGGTCGTACCGAACTTGCTGAAGTCCAGCGACGGCCATGGCAACAAATCCAGACCAACACCACTGCCGTTCTTGGCCGGTGCTGCCGCTGCTGTACCGGCGCCGCCGGCCAGTGCTGCCTTGACGAAATTCTGAATGTCTTCCTGCAGGATACGGCCTTTGGGGCCGCTGCCGGCCACGCGTGTCAAATCAACGCCGAGCTCGCGCGCAAACTTGCGCACCGACGGCGAAGCGTGCGACTTGTTGCCCACACCCGGCGTGACGGCTGCCACTGCCATGGCTGGCGCAGCTACTGCCGCAATTGCCGCAACCGGTGCCGGCGCTGCCGCTGTTGGTGCGGCAACAGGTGCTGGTGCGGCGGCTACCGCACCGCCAGTTGCTTCAATGATGGCAACCAGGGAACCCTTGGCAACCTTATCGCCAAGCTTGACCTTCAATTCCTTGATCACACCGGCATGGCTGGATGGAATCTCCATGCTGGCCTTGTCGGATTCGACCGTCAGCAGGGATTGTTCAACCTTGACGGTATCGCCCACCTTGACCAGCAATTCGATCACTTCCACTTCGGCAAAGTCGCCGATGTCCGGCACCAAAATATCTTGCACGCCAGCCGCTACGGCGACAGGCGCGGCGGCTGCCGGGGCAGGAGCCGCCGCTGCCGGCGCTGCTGCCGCACCTGCGGCATCGACGACCACGACGATCGAGCCTTCGGCGACCTTGTCGCCCAGCTTGACCTTGATTTCTTTGACCACACCAGCATGACTGGAAGGAATTTCCATGCTGGCCTTGTCGGATTCGACCGTCAGCAGGGATTGTTCGACTTTGATGGTATCGCCCACCTTGACCAGAATCTCAATGACTTCAACTTCCTTGAAATCGCCAATGTCCGGTACTTTTACTTCGATTTGACTCATCTCTTGCGCTCCGTTTGTTCAGGATCCGGTCCGCGGCAGGGGTTTGCAGCGTCCGGAGCACGTGTCCACTCATATTGAAGGCGGCTTGCCGACAAAGTATGTCACGCCAAGCCGCCTTATTGATGATGCAAATCCAGCGTAACCCGTAATTATTGTGTCACTGGATTAGGTTTTTCCGGATTGATGCCATATTTGGCAATCGCTTCGGCAACCACGGAAGGCTGGATCTTGCCTTCATCGGCCAGCGATTTGAGCGCTGCCACGGTAACGTAATGACGATCCACTTCAAAGAACTCGCGCAACTTGGCACGGGTATCGGAACGGCCGTAACCGTCGGTACCCAGCACCTTGTAAGAACGGCCCTTAGGAACAAAGGCGCGCACTTGCTCAGCATAGGTACGCATATAGTCGGTCGAGACCACGATAGGACCATCGGTGCCTTCCATCGATTGCTCGAAGTGTCCCTTGTGCTGTGCGTCGGCCGGATGCAGCATGTTCCAGCGCTCGACATCTTGACCATCGCGTGCCAGCAAGGTGAACGACGGTGCTGACCACACATCAGCATCAACCTTCCAGTCGTCGCGCAGCAGATCGGCGGCGGCAATGACTTCGCGCAAAATGGTGCCGGAACCCAGCAATTGCACGCGCAGCTTGTTGCTCTTGCCACCTTCGTTGAGCAGGTACAAGCCCTTGAGAATGCCTTCTTCCTGGCCTGGCTTGATGCCTGGATGGGCGTAGTTCTCGTTCATCACCGTGATGTAGTAGTACACATCTTCCTGGTTGCCCACCATGCGACGCAGACCGTCGTGAATGATCACGGCGACTTCGTGCGCAAAAGTTGGGTCGTAAGGCACGCAGTTCGGAATAGCCGACGCAAACACGTGGCTATGACCATCTTCATGCTGCAGACCTTCGCCATTGAGCGTGGTACGACCGGCAGTGCCGCCGATCAGGAAGCCGCGTGCACGCATGTCACCGGCAGCCCATGCCAGATCGCCGATACGCTGCAGACCGAACATCGAGTAGTAGGTATAGAACGGAATCATGATGCGGTTATTGGTCGAGTACGAGGTCGCCGCAGCGATCCATGAACTCATGCCACCGGCTTCATTGATGCCTTCCTGCAGAATCTGGCCAGCCTTGTCTTCGCGGTAATACATAACCTGGTCTTTGTCGACCGGATCATACAACTGCCCCACCTGGCTGAAGATACCGATCTGGCGGAACAGACCTTCCATACCGAAGGTACGCGATTCGTCGACCATGATAGGCACCACGCGCTGTCCCAGACTTTCATCACGCAGCAATGCTGTCAGCACGCGCGAGTAAGCGGCGGTGGTGGAAATTTCACGACCTTCGGCAGTCGGCTCCAGCATCGCCTGGAAGGCCGACAATTCAGGCACGGTCAGCTTTTCATCGGCATGCGGACGACGTTGCGGCAAATATCCGCCGAGTGCTTTGCGGCGTTCGTGCAGGTATTGCATTTCCGGGGTGTCGTCGGCCGGCTTGAAGAACGGGATATTCGGCAGTTCCGCATCCGAGATCGGCAACTGGAAGCGATCGCGCATGGCCTTGATGGCTTCGTCATCGAGCTTCTTGGTGTTGTGTGCCGTATTGCGCGCCTCACCCGACTTGCCAAAACCATAACCCTTGATGCTCTTGGCCAGAATCACGGTTGGTTGCGTCTTGCTGTCCTGCGCCTGCTTGAAGGCGGCATAGATCTTGTGCGGATCATGACCGCCGCGGGTCAGACGCCAGATATCGTCGTCCGACATCTTGCTGACCATCTCCAAGAGCTTAGGATGCTTGCCAAAGAAATGCTTGCGCACGAAAGCGCCGTCCTTGGCCTTGTAGTTCTGATATTCGCCGTCGACGGTTTCCATCATCACTTTTTGCAGGATGCCTTCCTTGTCCTTGGCCAGCAGCTCGTCCCAGCCGCTGCCCCAGATCACTTTGATGACGTTCCAGCCGGCACCACGGAAATCGGACTCCAACTCCTGGATGATCTTGCCATTGCCGCGCACCGGACCGTCCAGACGCTGCAGGTTGCAATTGACCACGATGATCAGGTTATTGAGCTTTTCACGACCGGCCATACCAATGGCGCCCATCGATTCCGGCTCATCCATTTCGCCATCGCCACAGAAGGCCCAGACCTTGCGGTTAGCGGTGTCGGCAATGCCGCGTGCGTGCAAATACTTGAGGAAGCGCGCTTGATAGATCGCCATCAAGGGTCCCAGGCCCATCGACACCGTTGGGAACTGCCAGAACTCAGGCATCAGCTTAGGGTGCGGATAGGAAGACAGACCCTTGCCGTCGGCTTCGCGACGGAAATGGATCAGTTGGTCCTCAGTCAGACGGCCTTCCAGGAAGGCGCGCGCATAGATGCCTGGCGAAGAGTGCCCTTGGATATACAACAGGTCGCCACCATGGTCTTCGGTCGGTGCGTGCCAGAAGTGATTGAAACCAATACCCAACATGTTGGCCAGCGAGGCGAAGCTGGATAAATGGCCGCCCAGATCACCGTCAACGCGATTGGCCTTGACCACCATGGCCATAGCGTTCCAACGCATCCACGAGCGCAGACGCTCTTCATATTCGAGATTACCTGGGCAATGCTCGCCCTGGTCGGCAGGAATCGTGTTGACGTAAGCAGTATTGCTGGAAAACGGGATGTGCGCGCCACGACGGCGAGCCAGGTCGACCATACGCTCCATTAGATAGTGTGCACGCTCCGGGCCCTCTGCCTCGATCACGGCTTCGAGGGCATCAAGCCACTCCTGCGTTTCGATGACGTCGGGATCGTTTGCGGCTTGCGCCAGGACTTGGTCGATTTGGGCTGACATGTGATGTCTCCTGAATTATGGGGGAAACCGGCCGGATACTGCCGGATCGATAAACCGTATGCTTTTTTAGCCAATACTTTACGGTCTTTGTGCCGCGTGGACGAGGCATTTTAACAGGGCTTTTTTGATTTTCAAATAGCGATATTCGATTTCATATTATGGGATTTTGCTGCAAAGCGGCATAAACA
>Ga0302150_10001394_pt1 | contig 10741 bp, 8 predicted proteins | sample I_Bog_N1_2_FD_198635 | JGI IMG/M metagenome (GOLD analysis project Ga0302150, IMG submission 198635) | Peat permafrost microbial communities from Stordalen Mire near Abisko, Sweden - I_Bog_N1_2 | ecosystem: Environmental > Terrestrial > Soil > Wetlands > Peat | place: Sweden: Abisko, Stordalen... | reverse complement strand
TACATCTACGCTACCGCCGCCGTCCTCGTCTTCCCGAAACTCTTCTTCCCCTCCTCTGACCCCACCACCTCCACCCTCGCCTCACTCGCCACCTTCGGCATCGCGTTCCTCGCCCGCCCCATCGGTTCCGCCCTCTTCGGACACTTCGGCGACCGCATCGGCCGCAAGCGGACCCTCGTCTTAGCCCTCGCCACCATGGGCCTCTCCACCTTCGCCATCGGAGTCCTTCCCGGCTACAACGCCCTTGGCATCCTCGCTCCGCTCCTGCTCGCTCTCTGCCGCTTCGGCCAGGGCATCGGCCTCGGCGGCGAATGGGGCGGAGCCGTCCTCCTCGCCATCGAAAACGCTCCCCACAACAAACGGGCTCTATACGGCATGTTTCCCCAACTGGGCGCCCCTATCGGCTTCGCCCTCTCCAGCGGAACCTTTCTCCTACTTTCCCGATTCCTCACCGACAAGCAATTCTTCGCCTTCGGCTGGCGCCTCCCCTTCCTAGCCTCCGCGGTCCTCGTGCTTCTCGGCCTGTGGGTTCGCCTCACCATCACAGAAACACCCGTCTTCGCCGAGTTGGCCCGCCGCTCCGAGCAAGTCAGCGTCCCCATGTTCTCCGTCTTCAAGCACCACACCCGAGCGCTCATCGGAGGCATCCTCGTCTGCCTCTCCACCTTCGTTCTCTTCTACCTGATGATCGTCTGGGCGCTTTCATACGGCACTGCGGTCCTTCATTACAGCAAGTCCAGTTTCCTGCTGATTCAAATGCTCGGCATCATCTTCTTCGCGGTCACCATCCCCGTCTCCGCAATCCTCGCCGAACGCGGCCGTCGTCAAATCATGTTCATCGTGACCGCACTGATCGCCCTCTTCGGCTTCGCCCTGGCCCCGCTTTTCACCGCTGGATTACACGGCGCAATCATCATAATGACGCTGGGCCTCGCCCTCATGGGAATGACCTACGGCCCGTTAGGCACCATCATCTCCGAACTCTTTCCCACCCCGGTCCGCTACACGGGCAGCTCGCTAGCCTTCAGCACCGCCGGCATTCTAGGAGCATCGCTGGCACCCTACATCGCCACCTGGCTAGCCAAAAACTACGGCCTCCCATACGTCGGCTATTACTTAACCCTCTCCGCCGTCTTAACCTTCGTCGGCCTCCTACTCATCCGCGAGACCAAAGACCAATCCCTCTAACCCGAGGTCCGCATGCGTAAACTTTTACGAACGTTCCTCCTCGCCTCACACACATTCCGCGCATGTTTTTAACAAAACCCGTGTTCTAACTAACAGGAACGGTCAAGCACAATCTCCCCGCTTCCCATTGGCCTGCCCCATACGACCCAAAGGCGTTGAGGCACAGCCAGTTAGGAGTTACATGATGCGGTTTCTCAAATATTTCGCACTTATCGCGGTGGTCGGCTTCCTCATGACCTCTGTCGCTCCCTCCGCCAACGCGCAAGTCGGCGTCGGCATCGGTATCGGTGGCGGCTATGCCGGGCCGCCTGTCTGCGACTACGGCTACTACAACTACGCGCCCTACACCTGCGCTCCCTATGGCTATTACGGCCCAGAATGGTTCAATAACGGCATCTTCCTCGGCGTAGGCCCCTGGTATGGCTGGGGTTGGGGTCGTGGCTGGGGCTATGGTCGCGGCTACGGCGGATACGGCTACCGCGGCGGTTACGGCTATCGCGGTGGTTACGGCTATCGTGGCGGCTACGGCGGCTACGGCGGCTATCGCGGCGGCTACGGTGGATACCGCGGTGGTTACGGCGGCGGCTATCGCGGTGGCTACGGCGGCGCAGCCCGCGGCTACGCAAGCGGCGGATACCGTGGTGGTGGCGGAGGCTTTCGCGGCGGTGGAAGCGGTGGCGGATTCCACGGCAGCGGCGGTGGCGGAGGCTTCCACGGCGGTGGCGGAGGCCACGGCGGCGGAGGCGGACATCGCTAATACCCCTTAAACACAACATCAAAAACGGCTGCCCAACCAGGCAGCCGTTTTCTTTTCCCCGAAACCCTCCCGCTACCACCTCGCGCCTCATCCGTACTATCCTCATCGGATACCCCAAACCCCGCGCGCTCGAGGTCTATGTCTCACGACACCCCCATCATCGGCACCTCTCCCCTCCGCAAGGAAGGCCGCGCCAAGATCCTCGGAACCGCCCAATACATCGACGACCAAACCCTCCCCGACATGTGGCACGGCGCCACCGTCCGCTCAACGATAGCCCGTGGCCGCATCCGCAGCATCACCTTCGCCCCCCACATCGACTGGTCCCAATACGCCATCGTCCGCGCCCACGACATCCCCGGCGAAAACACCATCGTCCACCTCACCAAAGACCACCCCTGCCTAGCCGCGCACGACATCAACCACGTAGCCGAACCCATCCTCCTCCTAGCCCACCCCGACAAGACCGCCCTCCTAGCCGCCAAAACCGCCATCACCATCACCTACGACGAACTCCCAGGCATCTTCACCATCGAAGCCTCCGAAGCCGCCGCAGAAGCCTTCAACCGCGACCCCAACGACACCACCAACATCATCTGGCCCGGCTCCACTCACGGTGGAACCGCCAACTGTTTTAAGCAATATCAAATGTACTCAGGCGAAGCCGCAGCCACCGAAGACGCCCTCGCCGCCGCCTTCGAGTCCGCCGACCATATCATCTACGGCGAGTACACCACCGGAGCCCAGGAGCAGCTCTACATCGAACCCAACGGCGTCATCGCCGACTGCGATCTCGATCCAGCCACAGGCCACGTTCGCGGAGTAACCGTACGCGGCTCCATGCAATGTCCCTTCTACCTCGTCCACGCCCTAACCCTCGTCTTCAATCTCCCTGAAGAAAGGTGTCGAGTCATCCAGGTAGAAACTGGCGGGGCCTTCGGCGGCAAAGAAGACTTCCCCTCCGTCATCGGATCGCACGCCGCCCTGCTCTCCATGAAGTCAGGCCACCCCGTAAAGCTCGTCTACGACCGCGGCGAAGACATGGCCGCCACCACCAAGCGCCACCCCTCCCGCACCCGCATCCGCACCGCCGTCACGAGCGACGGCCGCCTCCTCGCCGGCGAAATCGACATAGCCATCGACGGCGGAGCCTACGCCACGTTATCCCCCGTCGTTTTGTCGCGTGCCACCATCCACTCCCCCGGCCCCTACAAGTGGCCCGCTCTTCGAGTCCGATCCAAGGCCATGGCGACCAACATCCCTCCCCACGGTGCTTTTCGAGGCTTCGGTGCCCCTCAAACCCTCTTCGCGCTCGAGCGCCACATGGACAAGATCGCCCGCACCCTCAACCTCTCTCCCGAACACATCCGCCGCCAGAACTTCCTCGCCACCGGCGACCATACCGCCACCGGCCAACCCCTCCTCGAACCCGTCGACATGCAGCACTTGTTAACCCGCGCACTAGCCGACTCCGACTACCACGCCAAGCGCGCAGCCTTCACTGAATCCAACAAGACTTCCCAAATCAAACGCGGCCTCGGCTTCGCCACCTTCATGCACGGCGCAGGCTTTACCGGCTCCGGCGAGCGCCGCCTCAACTCACTAGTCCACCTCGACATCCTCGCCGACGGCCGCCCGCAACTCCTCGTCTCGTCCACCGAGTTCGGCCAGGGCACCAACACCATCCTCTCGCAGGTAGCCGCGCAAACCCTGTCTCTTCCCTACGACGACATCCTCATTCACGAAGTAGATACGGCCGTAGTCCCCAACTCCGGCCCAACCGTAGCCAGCCGCACCGCTATGATCGTAGGCAAGCTAGTCGAGCGAGCCGCCGAAGAAATCCTAAGCACCCTCCGCAACCAAGCGGCCCTCCCCACCCCCCACACCCGCGCAGACTTCATCACCGCCGCCCAAACCTACCTAACCTACCACCCCCAGCTAAGAGCCTCCGTCCGCTACGAGCCCGCCACCAAAATCCACTGGGACGACGACCTCTATCGCGGCGACGCCTACCCCGGCTACGCCTGGGCCGTCTACGTCGCAGAAGTTGCCGTGGACTACGACACCTATCAGACCACCGTCACCCGCTTCGACGCCCTGCAAGAAGTAGGCCGCATCCTCCACCCCATCCTCGCCAAGGGCCAGATTGAAGGCGGCGTAGCCCAGGGCATCGGCTACGCCCTCTACGAAAAGTGCGTCTACAAAGACGGCCACCTGATGAATAACCAGATGACCAACTACATCATGCCCACCTCCGCCGACCTACCCGTCATCCACGTAGCCTTCGAAGAAGTCCCCAGCATCCACGGCCCCGGCGGAGCCAAAGGCATCGGCGAGCTCCCCATGGACGGCCCCGCCCCCGCCATCCTCAACGCCATCGAAGACGCCACCGGCATCGCCTTCAACTCCATCCCCCTCTTACCCGAAGACATCTTCGAACGCCTAACCAACTTCACCATCCACCCCCACGGCGGCTCCGAAGACCTGGACCCCACCATCGACCCAGCCACCCGCGTAGAAACCCCGGAGGTCAACGCATGACCACCATCACCCTCACCGTCAACAACTCGCCAACAGCCCTCACCGTCCCGCCCATGAAGCGTCTCCTCGACGTCCTCCGCGAAGACCTCCACCTCACCGGCACCAAGGAGGGCTGCGGCGAAGGCGAGTGCGGAGCATGCGCCATCCTCTTCAACGGCGAACTAGCCAACTCCTGCTTAATCCCCGCGCTGCAAGCCGACAACGCCACGATCACCACCATCGAAGGCCTCGCCATCAACTCCGCGCACCTGCACCCCGTCCAGCAGTGTTTCCTCGAGCAAGGCGGAGCCCAATGCGGCATCTGCACCCCCGGCATGATCCTCGCCACACACCATCTTTTAGCCCACCACCCCAACCCGACCGAAGCCGAAATCCGCGAAGGCCTCGCCGGCAACCTCTGCCGCTGCACCGGCTATATGCGCATCTTCGAGTCCGTCAAGCAAGCGATCACCCTAACTCCTAATCCCTAATCGCTGTTTCCCAATCCCTGATCCGATGCACGCCGACCCCGCCCAATACGTCCTGACCGCGCCAACCACCCTCTCTGAGGCGCTGACCCTCCTCGCCAAAAACCCCGGCCAACACACTCCCATCGCTGGGGGCACCGAGCTCATGGTCGCGCTAGCCGCCGGCCGACTCCAGCAAAAATCCCTTCTCTCCATCAATCACCTCACCGAACTCCGCTTCATCCACGTCACACCCAATGCCATCACCCTCGGCGCCAACACCACCTTCACCGACATCCGCCGCAACCCCACGATCGCCGCCGACCTACCTCTCCTAACCCAGTCCGCCTCTTGGACCGGCTCCATCGCCAACCAGAACCGCGCTACCCTCGGCGGCAATCTCTGCAATGCCTCCCCCGCCGCCGATACCCCCCCAGCCCTCCTCGTCTACAACGCCGCCGTTACCCTCATCAGCGCAGGCGCCGCGGCCGGAGAAACAGCGCGTCGAACAATCCCTTACACCGACTTTCACCTCGCCTATAAACGCACCGCCCTTCGCCCCGACGAACTCCTCCACAGCGTAACCATCCCTATTCCCGCCGCCTCGCACCAGCACTTCATCCGTAAAGTAGGCACCCGCAACGCCCAAGCCATCTCCAAGATAGCCATCGCCGCCCTCGCCCTCACAGCCAACCAAACCATCTCAGAAATCTGCCTCGCCGCCGCCTCCTTAGCCGACCGCCCCATTCGCCTCTACGCCACCGAAGCCGCCCTCACCGAAGCCTCCTTGGCCCCCGCCGACTTCCCTACCACCCTCCGCCAAGCCCGCGCCGCCCTAGCCTCCGAGTCCCACCCCATCGACGACATCCGATCCACCGCCCGCTACCGCAGCGCCGTAGCCGCCAACCTCCTCGAACAATTTCTTTGCTCCCTGGTCAGCTAGCCCAGCGCCTCCGCTCCCTCCTCCGCTCGCCCGGCCTCATCCCCGGCAACCCGCCCGCCACCTACTGCGCCAGCGGAATCGTATGCTCCTCCGCCACATGCAGCTTCGTCACCTGCCCCGGCCGCACCATCACGCGGAACAGCGCCACCTTGTTCACCACCGCCGTCGGCGCCGGGTCCGAGTCAATCTTCCACCCCTCCGGCACCGCATGTTCCACCACAAACATCACCGGCTGCTCAAACAAATCCTGCAGCAGATACTGCTGTTCCTTCACCACCACCACACTCCGTTCCACCGCCCCATTCACCACTGTCCCCCGCACATGGTTCGACGTCAGCTGGCTCTGCAAATGGCACCACGCCGGATTCGTCTCCCCGCCCGCCACCGCCGTCCCTCCCGGAACGCTCATTCCCGGAACCCCGTAGATCTGGTCCTGCAGAATCACGCAGTCCTGGTTCACATGAATCTCCCGCGCCCCCGCCTTCACCCCCGAGTTCGGGACCCCCTCCGCCGTTCCGCCCCCCTCATTCCCCGTCCCAGGAGCCATCGCCGTCCCCGAGGGCTGCGTCGATTGCGGCGCCCCCGAATGCCCACACCCCACCACGCCCACCAGAACCACTAATCCTATGCCAGCCAACCTCGCCCATCCACTCCCAGCAGCACGCAACATCGATCCACCTCATATCCAACAATCTGCAGCCCGGCAACCACGGCCGCCACGGCTTCTGGCTTGGATGTCCCCCTCCACCGTCCTCGTTGTTCCCGCAACGCCCCGCGCCTCGCATTTGTCCCTGGCTGTCATACCGCAGACCCTCTCCGTAGGGGCCACGAATACCCAGGCCACCCGTGTACCCATTCCTTCGTGCGGTTTGCGGAAAAGTGGGGTACAGGACCACCCCTTCGCCCGCACAAGCCACTCCCAAAAAATAAATCTCCAACCCCACCCCCCAAAACAGCCCAAAATTCGCGTGTCAACCCCCCGGCCTCTCCCAACCCCACAAAACCCGCGCCCCTACTGCCGATTTCCGTTTCCCAACGTTGGCATACCTACCCCCGGCGAACGCCTACAATAGAACTAGACCTCCCCTCACACGACGCCCTGCCCGACGCCCGAGCCCCAAACCGCCCCTAACCCAAATCTTTGCAATACTTTACCCGTAAAGACTTTTGTTTGCCCCACTTACAGCAAAAAATTGCCCTCCCCAAGTCATACTTCGCCCACTAACCCGCCTGCTTGCAGCACTTTAGACCCAAAGTATGACTTCAGAGGGGGGAGGGGGGGTACCACGCCGCTAGCTCCCGCCGTCCGCCCAGTCCCGCGCCCGCTCCAAATCCGCCTCCGTATCCACATCCAGCGCCAACTCCTCATCAACCACCGCAGCCGCCCCGCGCAGCAGCTCCCGAGCCCCCACGTCTCCTCGCAACACCATCAACCCCGCAAACTCTTCCTCCGGGAAATATGCCGGAATTCCTACCTTCCCCGCATAACCTGAACCCGTAATCTGATTAGACACCGAGTAAAGATCCCTCAGGTGCTCCGCCCGCAACATCACCTGATCGCAAGCCAGCACCACGACTCCCGCGACCCCCAAATCGGTCGCCCGAGCAACGCCACACCGAATGGACGCCGCCACTCCCTCATCGGCGAACTCATTGACCACTACCTCGCAATCGCGAAGTCCATCCGCAACTCTCTCCTCGCGAACCACCACAATTACCGGCTTCAACCCAGCCTCCGCTGCAACCCGAACCGCCCGCTCTAGCAGCGTCTCCCCGCCGATCTCCACCATCTGCTTCGGGCGCCCCAACCGACGCGAAGCGCCGGCAGCCAGCACCACTGCCGCAACCGTCATAACGCGCACTGAGCCTGTAGATACCTCGAAGCGCCACCCTCCGCAATCTGGGCCGCCACCATCTCCGCCGACATCCGCCGCGAGCTCCCCAGTTTGCCCTCCCGTAGCTTCCCCTCCAAGCAAGCCTGAATCTCCGAAATCACCGCCAGCGCAATCGCCTCCGCGCCGTCACCACCCAGGTCGAGCCCAACAGGAGCGAACAGTCCCTCACACGTCCGCTCCACGGTCCACCCCAGCAGCGCTGCCGTCTCACTCGCCAGCAACGCGCTCCGATGACGAGCGCCCAGCAGCCCCAGATATCGCGGCCCGCACCGAATCGCTCCTGCCAGCCACACGCGATCCTGCTCGTAGCTATGCGTCATCACCACCACCGCATCCCGGGGGCCGATACCCAACGCCTCCAGATCCCCAAACCCCTGTGCGACCACCACCCGCCGGGCCTCCGGGAATCGCTCCGCCCGCGCCCACTGCACGCGCCCATCCACCACCACAACGTTCCATCCCAGCAGCGCCGCCATCTGCACCATCGGCTGCGCATCATCTCCCGCACCAAACACCACCAGCCGGTGCGGAGCCTCGACCCGTTCCTCGAACCCGCCCTGAGCATCCACATCCCCAAAGGCTCGCCGAAACGCCCGCCCATTCTCCGGCAACCACGTCACCACACGACTTTCTAACCCTTCCAGAGACGCCTCCAGCGCCTCCATCAGCGCCCCAAACTCCGCCGTCCCCGCAGGCTCCACCAACAAATCCACCGTCCCTCCACAACCCAGCCCATAGGGAATCTCCGCAGTGTCGTCGAACAGCGTCGAGTACTTCTCCATTACCGCCCCTCCCCGCACGATCCACCCGGCCTTTCGAACCACCTCAGCCTCGAGGCACCCCCCCGAGATAGATCCCGCATATCTCCCGTCCGCCCCAACCAGCAACCGAGCCCCCACCCGCCGGTAGCTCGACCCCTCCACCCGCACCAGCGTCACCAGAGCCACCGCACCCCCCCGCCGCCACAACTCAACAATTTCGCGCCGCTCGCGCATGTCGCTACCTCCATCCAGACCTACTGCTTCTCGCTAAACGTATGGATGCCACACTCCAGCTTCTTGCCGCCCCAACGTCCGCTCCGAGCGTCCGCCCCGGCGGCAGGTATTGCCGTGCAAGGCTCACATCCGATGCTCGTGTACCCCTGGTCGTACAGCTCCAGCCGAGGAATTGCATGCTCCCGCGCATATCCCTCCACCTTGCCCCAGTCCCAATCCGCCAGAACACTCACCTTCTTCAGGCTCTTTCCCGTTGGCAGACGATGGTCCTCCACCTTCTTCAGCCCTGCCCTGGTAGGAGACTGCTCCCTCCGCAGCCCCGTAAACCACCACGAAAAAGGTTCCAGCGAGCGCATCAGCGGCTCAACCTTACGAATCGCGCAGCATGATGTTGGCTCCACAATATGTAGTAGCCCAAACTCCTTCTCATGCTCTTCGAGCGTTGTCCTCGGTAGAGCATTCACCAGGTTTAGACCCCATTCACTCACCATCCGATCGCGATATGCAATCAACTCCGCAAAGTGATACCCAGTCTCCAGAAAGATCACAGGAATCTGCGGAACTTGCTCGCGCAGCATATGCAGAACGACCATGTCCTCGGTTTGGAAGCTGCTCGTCAAGCACAGACTCTCCAGACCATTTTCCCTCTCAGCCTGCCGAACCACCTCAGCCACCAACTCTTCTGCCGAGAGCGCCTCATGCGCGTCAAGCAATATATCCAGTTGGCTCATTGCGTCTCCTTGGTATTGGATGAGGCCTCCAGCCATCTCGAAGCATCCTCCAACGACTCCAGGAACCTGGCCCCGACGATTTCCTTCACGTCTTCCTTCGTCGAGTCAGCAAGCGCTGCGCGCGCCGAGATAGCCGTCACTTCAGCAAGTTGCAACGCGCGCACCACCCCTCCCAGCGAAACCTCAGGAATCAACGGATCGTCCACAATGACTGCGGCACGACCTAGCTCTCGCAAGGAATCTCGAAACTCTGCCGCCTCTTCCGGCCTGTCCCGCAGCCAAACAAATGCGGAATCGCTTGCACTTACCTCTTTCTCCGGCGGAGCCACCGCAGAGAGGATCATCGCCGCGCCAACCGTGGCATTGCTCACTGGATCAATCAGGATCAAGGCGCCCATCTCGCGATTCTCCGAATAGGCATCGAAAAACAGGGGTAAGCTCGTATCGAACTCCACCTCCGCAATATCGTTCATACGCACTTGCGAAGCTTCCCTGTGCTCGGTCGACTGAATGTCGACCCCGTAGCAGATCTTCCTTACCGTGGCTCGAACAGTTCGTGTCGTGTGCTTCGCCAGGTACGTTCGTCCCGAGATCAGCGGCTGCTCATGCATCCACACAACCATCGCTCGAAACCCGGTACTTATTTTCGGCGCGCTCTGATCCTCTCCGATCAACATCTCGCCGCGGCTCAGATCAATCTCGTCTTCTAACTCCACGGTCACACTCAGCGGAAAGCTCGCCACCGGAAGCTCGCCATCGTATGTAACGATGCTCTTCACGGTAGTTACTCGACCGCTCGGTAAGGCCTTCACTCGCATGCCCGGCCGCACTTCACCGCGTTCGATACGTCCTGCAAACCCTCTAAACTCCGCATTCGGCCGTACCACCAACTGCACAGGGAAACGCAAAGGTCCTTCCGCCGCCTCACGAATCGTCAGCGGCACCGTCTCGAGATATTCCAGTAGCGTCTGCCCCTGATACCAGCCCATGTTCGAGCTGTGCTCAACGACGTTATCGCCAACCAGCGCACTCACCGGAATGACCTCGACACTCTTCAACCCAAGCTTCGCCGCCAGCGCACGGAACTTCACCGAAACCTTCTCAAACACCTCTTCGCTGTAACCCACGATGTCCATCTTGTTGATGGCCGCGACCACGTGCGGAATTCGCAGCAAGCTTGCAATATAGGTATGTCTACGCGACTGAGGCAGCAACTCTCCAGCCCGCTGAAATGCCTTCGCATCA
>Ga0302150_10001375_pt1 | contig 10796 bp, 8 predicted proteins | sample I_Bog_N1_2_FD_198635 | JGI IMG/M metagenome (GOLD analysis project Ga0302150, IMG submission 198635) | Peat permafrost microbial communities from Stordalen Mire near Abisko, Sweden - I_Bog_N1_2 | ecosystem: Environmental > Terrestrial > Soil > Wetlands > Peat | place: Sweden: Abisko, Stordalen... | reverse complement strand
GCGACGGGAGCGGAGTTTTCCTCAGTTCAAGAAGCGACGAGTGCGCTGTAACTGGTTACTGAAGCGAGCAGCGACGCAGACATGGGGAAAACTGGCCCCGTCCCTGCGGGATGCGGCGCAAATCGGGCCATACTGCGTTCTCGCCCTCGGCGGTGGGGTCGCCACAGCTCTCGGACTCGGCCTTGCGGCCCCAGAATTGCTTGGCCCGATTCACGCTCGCAACGCCATCCACCCAGGTAATGTGAACAGGCCCTAAGTCGAAAAAGAGGACGAAGGAGTCGGCAGATAGCCCAGTTTCGAGCTTCGGAACTGGGCTTTTCCGTGTGCAAAACCGCTGCTGTTTTTAACGTAAATTCATAAAACATTTTAGCCTGCCGACGTATGCAAATCGCCAATGAAATTGCGGGTGAATGAGTCATTATGAGTGTGAATTTCACGTGAATTCGTTAAATATTCACACAACTCTGTGATGCTGAATCTCGGGATACCAAAAAGCATCCGGGCAGTACGATGTATGACTTGATTTTGCAGAAGGCAAGAACCGGGGACGAGCCGAGGCAGGAAGAGAGCCGAGACAACCCCGGAATAGAAACGGCATCTGCCCGGCAAGCCCCGGCATGGATGGATGCCATAACGACTTTCCGCAATACATGGAAATGATGAGAGGCTCAATGAAGAACCGTTTGCAAGTGATAACAGCGCTGGTACTGGCCACGGGCGTGGTCTGTTTCCAGGCACTTCCGGCGCAGGCTCAGGCGGAGAAAAAACCCGCCAAGCACGCAATGAAGGCGAAGCCCGTTCCTGCCGCTACGACGGTGCAGCTCGACCAGTTGCGCCAGGAGATGGAGACCCAGATCAACTCGCTGAAGGGTGAGTTGGCGGAGCGCGATGCGAAGCTGAAGCAGGCGCAGCAGGATGCGGCTGCGGCGCAGCAGCAGGCAGACCGCGCCACGGCTGTGGCTGTTGAGCAGCAGAAAGCGCTGACGGACAATGCGGCTGCGGTTACTGCGCTGTCGAGCACGGTCAGCGACCTGAAGGGGACGCAGGCCTCGATTGCGACCACGATCCAGGACGACCAGGCGCAGATGAAGAAGGCGATTGAGAGCCCGAGCACGCTGCACTACAAGGGCATCACGCTGACACCTGGCGGCTTCATGGCGGCGGAAACCGTGTGGCGTTCTCATGCTACGGGCGGCGATATTCCGACGGCTTTCAGCGCAATTCCGTACGAACATGCGGATGCGTATTCGCTTTCGGAGTTCTACGGTTCTGCGCGTCAGTCGCGGATTACCCTTGAAGCCAAGGGCAAGACGAGCTTTGGCACGATCCGCGGCTACGACGAAGCTGATTTTCTGGGCACCGGCGTGACCTCAAATGCGAACCAGTCGAACAGCTATGTGATGCGCCAGCGAATCATTTTTGCGGAAGCTGCGCTGAATAATGGCTGGACGTTTGCGGCCGGTCAGCTTTGGTCGCTGGCAACGGAAGGCAAGAAGGGGATCATGAGCGATCCGTCGAACACAGCGACGCCGATGGCGATCGACCCGAATTACTCGGCAGGCTTTGTGTGGGCGCGTCAGTATGGCTTCCGCGTGGTGAAGAACTTCAGCAACAAGGCTGCAATTGCAGTGTCTGCGGAGAATCCGCAGATTCTGTACACCGCGGCACTGGCGGGCAACACTCCTTATGCGGTGCTGGGCTCTGCGGGCGCCAACGGCGGGGCGTACAACGCCGCTGTAAGTAACTGCTCGAACTCGAGCTACACGGTGTACTCGGAAGCTGCCGGCTCGGTTTCATCCGCGACGAAGTACCTGAACCTGTGCAGCAACTTGGCCAACATCTCGTTCAACGAAGCTCCTGATGTGATTGCGAAGGTTGCCCTGGATCCTGGGTTCGGCCACTACGAGCTTTTCGGGATTGGCCGTTTTGCGCACGAAACGGTATACCCCGGCATCACCAACAACAGCTTTCTGTATGGCGGCGTGACCGACACCAACGGGATCAAAATTCCGACGCTGACAACGGCGGGAGCCACGACGATAGACAAGACGCTGGGCGGCATTGGCGCGAGCGCACGGTTCACGATCGCCAAGAAGCTCGACTTGGGCGGCAAGGTGCTGTACGGACACGGCGTGGGCCACTATGGCAACACGACGCTGAACGACATGAGCAACAAGCCGGACGGCACCTTTGACGCGCTGAAGAACACTTCGTTCCTGAGCACGCTGGAATTCAATGCCACGCCCCGCATGGTCATCTACGCGAACTTTGGCGGAGACCTGGTGGATCGTCACGCGTACTCGGCCAACGATGCGAGCTTCACCGGTCTGCAGCCGAACATCACCAAGGCCAGCTTTACGGCGGCGTCTGGGACGAACCCCGGCACGATCACCTTTACCACGGGAAACGCTGCGGTGGGCTATGGTTCGGCTTTGACCAGCAACGCAGGCTGCAACACGACGAGCAACCCAACCTACACGGGCACCGGGTTCTTCCCGGGCGGAGCGTGCGGCGCGGCGACGCACCTGGTGGACGAAGCAACACTGGGCTACTGGTATGACATCTACAAGGGACCTGCGGGCCGTCTGCGGCAGGGCTTGCAATACAGCTACGCGACGCGCAATGCCTGGGTTGACTCGGAAGCGGTTCCGGTCGGCGCAAAGGGCATTGAGAACATGATCTTCACCAGCTTCCGTTACTACTTGCCGTAACGGTAGGCGCAGCGGAGTCAAAATGGATCGGGCATCCCTGGCGGGATGCCCGATTTTTATTGCGCGTCTGAAGTATCTTCGGACGAGTGGGGGCTGTGGAGTTCGCGGGGAATGTGCTGGAGGAAGCGCTGCAGGACGCGTGGACCAATGTCGGAGACGGCATCGCCGGGATGTGCGCCGCTCTTCATCCAGGCAAAGAGAAAGAGGAGAGGAATCCAGCCGCGCGAGTCGCCCTCGACCTGGGTTCCGACGCTGCTGAGAGCATGGGAGAGACGAATGGGGAGAGGCAGGGCAACGGTCTGAAAGCGGGCAGGGTCGGAGCAATGCTCCCGTGGGGATACAACCATGTATTCGCGACAAACGAGCGGCCGCATTGCATGAATCGAGCAGCGTTCCTCTTCGAGGAATGGACAATCGACGTGCTGGTAGAGGTAGTCGAGGGAGAGTTGCTGGGTAGCGGGGCTGTCGACGAGCCAGTCGGCGGCAATCATGCGGTCGATCAGTCCGGCGGCGGAGAGCTTCTGGAGGGCGAGGTGGAAGCGCTGGGCGAGCAGCTGCTGGCGTGCCTCCGGCAGGGTGTGTATCCATGCGGCGAGGGCTTCGGCTTCAAAGATGGTGAGGGGAATCATTTGCCGGCAGCAGGCTGCGCAGCCGGCCCGGCAGGATACGCTGAGGCCGTTGGCTTCGACCTGTGAGATGACGCTGGAGATCAGTGAGTCGTCAAGGGAGCGGATGACAGGAAGTATCTGGGTGAGGTTGGTTGGCCCAGACGGGACCTGGGCCGACATGGCCATTTTGCCTTCGCCGACGGCCAGGGTGAACTCGACGAGAACGGACTCTTGGGGGCTGCTGGCCATAGAGTGAGAAGTATATCGGGAAGAAGAGAGATTGCCGAGCAGAAAGCATGTGCGGAGGCACGGTTGCCACTGGTGGGCGGTTGCCAATACACTCAGAGCTGGCAAGGTTGCGCCCCAAGCGCGGTTTGCCTTGGCCTGGAAGCAAGTGCGGAAGTGGCGAAATTGGCAGACGCACCAGACTTAGGATCTGGCGGGGTAACCCATAGGGGTTCAAGTCCCCTCTTCCGCACCATCATTTAAGTCACATTAAATCAACAATATACTGGCATAACTCGCTTTCCACAAGCTATCCTGTTTTGCTGCCCAAAGTGCCGGTGCTCCTCTTTGTGCTCCTTTTGTCCCCGGAGTCTTTTTCGTAGAAGGACATCATTGCTGCCACCGTATGGGCCGCATTGTCGGGCTGCAGGTGCGGGTACACCATCGTCTGCTGGGCTGTGGAATGGGCTAGGTACTCCGAGACGGCTGCAAGTGGCACACCCGCCATAACAAGTCGTGAAGCATACGAACGACGCAGACAGTGCCACGAGTAGTCCTCAATCCCTGCCGCCTCCATGCATGGGTCGAACCAGTGCCTCGTTTCTGACAACGGATTGGCTTGGCAGTCGCCAGTGCATTCAGGCGGCATCCGGCAAAATGCTGCGGTTAACAACGGTCTCGTACACAATCTAGGCCAATCCAAACAATACCTTGAAGCATTTGATCACAGGATCTCTCTGCGCCACTTAGGTCTGCTACGCCATCACAACGACTCTGCGGCCACCTTGCCCCTTTGGAAGAGTCTCGTATCTCGAATTCCAAAAGGAATCCAAGCAGGACGCACGAACTTGCCGACCATCATTCAAAAGAACGCTACCCAACGCGCCGAAGTTCCTTTCATGTACCTCGACAATCAGATTTCGCTTCCGGGTTGCCATGGGATGAAGAGGGTGAGAATGCGCTGTATGGCAGCGTCTGAGATCAAGGGATGAAGCGTTGTAGCTTACATGAGGGCGGAAATTTGGGCACGTCCCATTCCGAATTTCCGAAACCGGCTCTATGGGCCAGGAAAAGCGGACCCACATGTCGATAGAATGAAGGTAAGAGGAGACTTGGGATGAGATCCGCACCGGTTGACGGGCTTGCTGAGGAGACAGAACCGATTGTCGCTTCGGAAACGGATGTGCACTTGCTGGATGTGCACTTGCTGGATGTGCTGCTTATCCTCGTGAAGCGAAGGAACTTTATCCTTTGGTTCACCTTGGGTTGCGCATTTTTGGCAACAATTGCAGTTTTTGTGATTCCATCCAAATACACTGCTACGACCGTTGTTCTTCCCCCGTCCCAAAACTCCTCGATCAGTTCGGCACTGATGGGACAACTCGCTGGATCTTCTGCATTGGCCTCCGCTGCTGGAGCAACTCTGGGAATCAAGAGCACTGGAGATATGTATATCTCTCTATTTCGCAGCCAAACTGTTGAGGATGCCATGATCCGGCGCTTCAACCTGATGGACAGGTACCGCAAGAAGCGAATGAGCGACACGCGAACTGCTTTCGAGGATCGATCCACGGTTATCCTCGGAGCCAAAGACGGACTGATCCGCATCACCGTCACGGATCGCGATCCAAACCTGGCGGCTGACATGGCAAACGGATACGTAGAAGAGTTTCGCAAGCAATCCGCCAACCTCGCCATCACCGAGGCATCCCAGCGCCGCATCTTCTTCCAACAGCAGTTGCTGGAGGCAAATGAGGGCCTGGCCACCGCAGAAGAAGCCATGAAGCACACGGAACAATCTACCGGCGTTTTGCAAATCGACAGCCAGGCCAAAGCCCTCATCGAGTCCGCTGCAATGCTCCGTGCCCAGATCGCCGCGAAAGAAGTCCAGCTTCAGTCCATGCGCTCCTACGCCACCGACGACAATCCCCAAATGATGTTGGCACAGCAGCAGCTGATCGCCCTGAAGGACCAACTCGCCAAACTTTCCGGCTCGACCGAAAACTCCGCGTCCGACATCATTGTGCCCAAAGGAAACATTCCCCAGGCCGGCATGGAGTATATCCGCAAGCTGCGGGATGTGAAGTACTACGAGACCATCATGGAACTCATTGCCAAGCAGTTTGAAATGGCAAAGCTGGACGAAGCCCGTCAGGGCGCGATAGTTCAGGTGGCCGACGTCGCGCTTCCGCCGGATAAGAGGTCATCGCCCAAGCGCACTTTGACGGTTGCCGTGTCACTGATGATCGGCTTCGTTGTGGCATGTGGCTGGTGCATCTTTGCCGAAGGATATCAGCGCATCAAGCGCGACCCTTCCGAGCGCCGGCGCATCGAGGCACTGCGAGCTGCATTCAGCAGGTCGGTCACACAGGCATGATTTACGCAGATCAGCGACGGATAGGCGACCACGGAATCGGCCGATTTGCGCGGCATGTCCTCGCTCATCTGGACTATTGTCCTGTCACACTTGCCTCAGATCCGGATTCACCTCTGGACCCCTGGCGCCTCACACGCGCCCTCCGTGGGCTGACGAAGCGTGACCTCTTCTTTTCTCCAGGCTACAATCCGCCTCTCTCTTGTGCGGCACCTTTCATTTTTACGCTTCACGATCTGAACCACCTCGATCGTAAGGAGAATAGCAGCCCCCTCAAGCGGCTATACTATGCGACGATTGTGATGCGTGCCAGTCATCGTGCAAGCAGAATTCTCACAGTCTCGGAGTTCTCTCGCGCACGCATCATCGAGTGGTCCGGAGTGTCGCCAGAGAAGGTGGTCAACGTTGGCTGCGGAGTGGGCTCTGAATATCACCCTCAAGTCTCTCCATATGATCTTCCCTTTCCCTATCTTCTTTGCGTCAGCAACCGAAAGCTTCACAAGAATGAGTTTCGGCAAGTGGATGCCTTCGCCAAATCCGGGCTGTCGGATCAGATGAAACTCGTCTTCACTGGCGAGCCGACGGCTGAACTCGCGAATTGTATTCAACGCAACCGCGTGACCGAAAGTGTTTACTTCGCCGGAAGAGTGCCGGAGGCCCAATTGCCCTCTCTTTACCGCAGCGCCGAGGCACTTGTGTTCGCGTCTCTTTACGAGGGCTTTGGCCTTCCAGTGTTGGAGGCGATGGCCTGCGGGACTCCGGTAATCACCTCGAACACCACTGCATTGCCGGAGGTTGCCGGCGATGCGGCCGTGCTGGTTGACCCGACCTCGGTCGACCAAATCGCCGAGGCAATGGGACGGATCAACCGTGACTCTTCGCTCCGGAAGAGTCTTCGCAGCAAGGGCCTGATACAGGCAAAACGGTATTCTTGGGAATCCACCATAGCTCGTGTGCAAGGGATTTTGGAGAACGTCATCCTGTCTGAATTGGAGGAACGATGAATCGCCTTTCGCAGCCCTTTTTCTACTTCGCCATTCCTCATCTTCCCAACGGCCGTTTTTGCAGATTCCTGTTGGTTGATCCTGTAATGAGCCTGTGCTTTGCGCTGCCGTGTTCCCTGGCGTCGCTGGTTGTGACCACCGCTGCGCCGGGCAATAGAATCACTGTCTCTCGGCAGCGTGCGACCTGCGGCGTCTTCTCTCATATCTGCCTGAAAAGCGATGCGCCAGAGGCTGGAATTCATCTCTCAAAAGCCGGAGTTCTGGAAGCCCCGGTGGTAAGGTCTGCAACGGATGCAAGATACAAGAACCTTCCCAAAACCACGGTGTCCTATGTGAGATGGCACCTATTCCCGTGCCAAAGCCTTGGCAATGTGCCGGCTGCAGCAGATTGAGGGCCTCGCTCATGGGTACATCTCTGGCTTCGCCGTCATCCCAGAATCCCCGCAGCTCGGGTCTCACTCTTTGCGCCCTTGCCGGGGTACTGGCTATGGTCGCGGCGACCGGTCTATTGTGGATCTCTCCCTGGGCATTTGCGGCAATTGCCTGCATCGGCGCGTTTGTGATCGCAATAGCAAACCCTTTCTATGGCCTGCTCACGCTCTGCGCGATTCTTCCCTTTGATATATATCTCGGTTCATTGTTTGTCTCAGAACTCGTTCTAGTGTCCATCTTCCTGGGACTATGTTTCCACATGCATTGGAGCGGTCGGCGATGGCAGTCTGACAGCCTGATATTTCTATTGATTCTTTACTGGATATGTACGGCAAGCACAGTCTTCGTTGCGGTCGATAAAGGTGCTGTATTGAAGGCGGCAATGAAGCTTGCATTGATGATTGGGGCTGCGTTTTACAGTGACCAGATCACTTGGGATGAGCGGAAACTGCGGCAGTTTCTTATCTTGCTGGCTCTCGCCACCTCTCTGCCCGCGCTCTATGGCATTTTTGAATCTATGACGGGTACCTCGGAGACTGCCCTCGACAAACTTCTGCATATTGTCCCCACTGAAAGCGCACTAGGCGCCGAACAGATTCTTCGAGCCCACTCTACATTCCGCTATGTGCTTGAATTTGGAATGTATCTCGCCATACAGTTCTCAATTCTTGCACCGGTGTTCGTGCTGGGTGCTTCCAGGCGGATCAAGCCCGCTGTGCGCTGGATTCTCGGTACAGTCGCATCCATCGAATTACTGGCCCTCATCTTGAGTTTTGCGCGTAGTTCATGGTTGGGTGTCGCTGCTGGAGTTCTCTTCCTTCTCGTTGGCATGCTCCGACGCCAGAAAAAACTAGCGGTTCGGCTCCTGGTAATCCTTGCGTTCGCCGCAGTTGTCGCTGCGCCTTTCGCGATCAAGAAAGCGGAGTCCGTCAGCGACTTTAGCGGCGATCTTCTTCGTCTCAGCCTTTGGGTTCGAGGATCTGAGGTAATTGCGGCACACCCGTTACTCGGCGTTGGACCCAATAATCTCCGGTACCACATGCCCATGATCTCTCTATGGGGCGAGGACCTCCCGGTTGGGACATTGGAAAACCTCTATTTGACAGTTGCGGCTGAAACAGGGCTGCTGTCCCTTCTTATCTTGTGCGCCGTCTTCTGGGGCGCAATCCGCCGTGCCTTCCAGGCCATTCCAAAGGCACATTCATCCCTGTTGGCAACAGTAGAAAGTGGGGTTGGCGTTGCGCTCATCGCTGCCATGGCTTGCGGTTTAACGGATCCCGTACTGACCAGCACGCAAAACGGGTTATTGCTGTTCCTCCTATTGGGCGTGCAAAGATCCATACACAGAAACAACTGCGTGAGTCCAGGTACGCTTTCGTCGTCGCAAGTTCGAGAGCCCGCGTAAGATCGAATCGCCCGTTCGACCGAGATGCTCATCCCTTGCTCGGACGGCGGTCAGGCCTCTCTGGAATTGCTGGAAAATACTGCTGAAGGTACCGTCCCATTACGAATTCCTCGTTGAAGATTGAGAGGTCGGAATCTCCCCCGCCTTCCGAACTCCGCGACAGCCTTGGATCTGCCAGCAAAAGGTTCATCTTTTCGGCTAACGCAACCGAATCTCCAGCAGGGAAAATCTCTGCCCGAGGGGAAAGACGAGCCATTTCCGGAATCCCACCCGACGCGGCGCATATGAGCCTCTTTCCTGCATGAAGGCTCTCAACGCACACATAGGGGAGCGGGTCGGCCCAGAGCGATGGAATGACAACGGCATCGACCTGAGCGTAGAACGCCGATGAATCGGTGAATCCCAGCCATTCAATGCGCGTGTCTGCGTACTTTTCTGATAACTCCTTGACGTAATTTTCTAGACCCGTGCCCGCAATCTTCAGCTTCCAATTCGACCGCTGAAGTTGGGTGGATGCAGATAAAAGAGTCTCAAGCCCCTTCTGCTCCTCAATCTTTCCAATGAATCCGAAGACCACATCTGCCGAATCTCCCTCTCTGCTGCTTGCCTGTCTCAGAGGCGCAGAGCCATCGCTGTAAATATTGTGGATGACAGTTGTCGGAACTCCCTCGAAGCAACCCCGCTTCAAATGCTCGTCGAGGGTGTGCCGGCTGACGGACACTACCGAGTCCGGCAGTCGCGACATCTGCTTTCGGTTCACCGTCAAAACCCTGCAATCGAGGCACCGGTCTGTACAGTTGCGACCGTTGCGGAACAGCGACGACCTCGTGCAAAGCAGATAGTAGTCGTGAAGCGTATGGACCAGACGAATCTTTCTTCGTTTGATTTCCCGCCATGCGGCCAAAGAGAATCCGCAGATATTGTGCGTATGGACGATGTCAGGCAGTTCCATATCCAGGATCCTACCGATCCGGCGAGCCGCAACGGGGTTCCAGATCTCTCGAATGTGCCAGACAAGTCGCAACAGCGTGTTTGGTTTCTCTTTCCGCCCAAAAGGCCAGTAGACATTGTCCATTGGGAGCCGATAGACGAGCACCCCATTCCGTTTCTCGACAATCTCCTCAGACTCAGGGTGCAGGCTCACGACGACAACTTCGTTGCCCCTTCTAACCAGGGCCTCAGCCAGAAGAGCAGCTGCCTTTTCTGCGCCACCGATCACATAAGGAGGATAAAGCGTGCTGACAAGAAGAACCTTCACTTGTTGGGTCCCCCTTCTTTGGAAGGAATCTCGAGCCTTCCGAATTTCTCTCGCAACCCATCCGCGAGTCCTCGTATGGCCAGGCGGCTTTTTGCCAGGCGGTCACTCTCGAGAATAAGAACCTTTGTGATTTCTTTGAAGATGATCAATGCCTGTTTTGCGCACCAAAGCGTGTGCCGCTTCCAATACTTGCGCAGCACCCATGTACCGTTGCGCATAAGGTAGTAATGGCGTATTGCGCTGTAATTCCCAGTGGTTCCAAGATATACGCTGAAGAGCGTATGGCGTTGGCTGTTTCCCGGAGCATGAGACAATTCCGCCTCATCGCAATAATGGATCGCCCACCCACGCGCTACCGCCCGAAGACAAAACTCATAGTCAACATAGTCGATGAAGAGCTCATCGAGAAAACAGCCCTCTGACTCGAAAACAGAAAGAGGCATCAGGCTGCCAGATGTCTGGGCCACAAGAAATTGTCCGCGCCTCACTCCCTTGGGGCCATCGAATGACGCAGTATTGCGATTGTAGATCCGCGGCGCGACTAAGGCCACGTCGTTTTTCGAGGGGTGGTTTTGTAGCGAAGTGAGCAGTGCACTCACAAACCCTTCGCTGGCTTCACTGTCCTGGTCGAACAGCACCACGTACTCAAATCGCCCCTCCGCTGCAGCCCATTGGATGCCCCTGTTCAGCGCGGAACCAATGCCGAGATTGTCCCAATTCTCCAGCAGAGTGAATGAGCAGCGAACCGCCAGATCTCGGAGCTTGAGCAATTCTGAGTC
>Ga0302150_10001372_pt1 | contig 10813 bp, 7 predicted proteins | sample I_Bog_N1_2_FD_198635 | JGI IMG/M metagenome (GOLD analysis project Ga0302150, IMG submission 198635) | Peat permafrost microbial communities from Stordalen Mire near Abisko, Sweden - I_Bog_N1_2 | ecosystem: Environmental > Terrestrial > Soil > Wetlands > Peat | place: Sweden: Abisko, Stordalen... | reverse complement strand
TGATGCTTGCGCCCCCGGTGTAGAATTGCGCCCGGGAGCGCGTCCGCTTCGCCGCCCAATAGGTGATGCCGAGGGTGAACAGCACGAAGCCGAAGAACATGGAGATGGCGACCCAGTTCGTCGCCTGCTTGACCGACGGGCCTTCCAGGGCGCCAACGGCCCAGGCCGGCGCCGCAGCCAAAGCCAGCAGCGCCGCCATCGGCAGCGCTGTAAGGAAGCGTCTCATTGACGTCCGCCCTCCACGATCTCGCGGGTCAGCCGGTCGAACTGCCCGTTCGCTCGTGCCACGTAGAGTCCTGTGAGTGCAATTGCGCTCAGGATCACGCCGACGCCGATCGGCAGGCCGATCGTGGCAGCGGCACCGGCGTACAGCGGCTGGCCGAGAAAACCGGGCGCGAATGCGACCAGCAAGATGTAACCATAATAGATAACCAGCATCACCGCGGTCAGCGTCCACCCGAAGCGGGTACGCTTTCTGGTCAGCTCAATGAACTTTGGGTGTCGCCTGATGCGATCGACCGAAGCCACGTCCACGTTTCCCTCCTGCGTCAGTCCACCTGCCATAGCGCGGCGCAACATACCGGGCTGCGCTTCCGTAACGGACAGGCGTTTGTGGCGGAGCAGTGCCCGGTTGCCTTGATCGGTGTCAAGGACGGAGCGATCCGTGGAATCAGTTTGGGCGCGCGGCGATCCTGTTTCCCTCTATGGCTTCGTCTTATACTATTCGCCCTTCGATGACCCTCTGTTGTGTAGGGCGGATCAGCGAAGCGCCAGCCGCCATTGCCGCCAGCCGCACCGCAAGAGGCGGAAGACGCTTCGCTTTTCCGCACTACGCTGGCCCTCGGGTGCAACCGATAGCATCGGGACCGCCGCGGTTTCGCCGCCCGGCCTGCGCATGCCGATGGGCTGGTTCCTCGTTGCGCCGCGCGCGCGGGTAGGCGATTGTAAGCGCAATCAAAGCCGGGAGGTTCGTCAATGGCGGCATCGGTCCTGATCGCGGACGATGATCCGAATATCGTGCTGTCGCTGGAGTTTCTGATGAAGCGTGCCGGCTACCAGGTCAGGGTGGCGCGCGACGGCCACGCCTTGATGGAGGCGGTGGCGGACGCCGTGCCGGACCTGATCCTGCTCGACGTCATGATGCCCCGGCGCAACGGCTACGATCTGTGCAACGAGCTGCGGAACGACCCGCGCTGCGGGGACACCAGGATCATCATGCTGACGGCAAAGGGGCAGGAGGTTGAACGGGTGAAGGGGCTGGCGCTCGGCGCCGACGCCTACATCACCAAGCCGTTCTCGACCCGCGAGGTTGTTCAGCAGGTGCAGCAAATCCTGGCCGGGCGCGCCGGCTGACCGCATGGCGCGGGCGCGGCAGGCACGCTCGGCGGCCTCGGCCCTGTGGCGGCTGTTCGCCGGGCTGGCGGGCGGCATCGCCCTCGTCTTCGCCGCGGCGCTTACGACCGCCCCGGCCAACGAGGACCACCACCGGATCGCAATCGCAGCCGGCGCCGTTCTGGCGCTGGTCGCGTTTGCCGCGCTGGTGGCGCACCGGGCATTCGCCGCCCCGCTCGATCGTCTGGCGCGCGATCTGGCCATGGCCGCCCGCGACGACCCGCATCGGCCGGTTTCGGGTGCGGCACGGCGCTGGCTGGACGGGGCCGGCCGCGTGACGTCCGCTGCCGCTGACGTGCAGGCCCGGCTGAGTCACGCCGAATCATCCGTCGCGACGCAACTCGCAGCGGCCACGGCCAGACTGGACGAGCAGAACCGGCGGCTGGAAGGCATTCTGCTCGACCTGTCGGAAGGCGTCGTGGTGTGCGGCCTGGATCATCAGGTGTTGCTCTACAACCAGCTCGCCGCCAATCTGGTGGACGAGCCGCACGCGCTCGGGTTGGGCCGTCCGATATTCGGTGTCCTGTCGCGCGAGCCGATCCTTCACCATCTCGACCGGCTGCTGCACCAGAGCGGCCAGGCCGGCGTGCAGCCCACCGCTCCTGGGACTGTTCGTTTCATTTGTGCCAGCGCCGGTTCCGGCCTGCCGCGGCGCGCGCGCATGGGTCTGCTCAACCGCGCCGACGGCACGCCCAGCGGCTACGTCCTGACGCTTGCCGACGCCGACGTGGACATGGATGAAACCGCGCGCCGCGACCGTATGGTTCGCACCGCAATCGAGCACCAGCGCGGCATGCTCGGCAGTCTGCGCGCCGCCGCCGAAACGCTGGTCGGCGCGGTGGACCTCGCGCCCGCCGAGCGCCAGAGCTTCGAAAACGTCATCCTGGAGGAAAGCGTCCGCCTGTCCGAACAGAACGCCGCCCTGACCCAGGCGTTGGACCAGATGGGTGCTCGCTTCTGGGCAATGGCGGAGATCCACACCGGCGACCTGATCGCCTTCCTGCGCCGCCGTCTGGACGTCGGCCGCCCGATCGAGGTCGTGCCGGCCGGCATGCCCGACTGGCTGTTCGTTGACAGCCTGGCGCTGACCGACCTGCTGGAGCATCTCGCCCGCGCCCTGGCGCATGAGCGCAGCGTGGAAACGCTGACCATCGCGGTTGCGCGCCGCGACCGGGTGGTGGACCTGGACCTGATCTGGTCCGGTGCGCCCATCCGCGCCGCGGAACTCGACGAATGGCTCGACCAGCCGTTCGAACGCAGCAAGGGTACGCTCGATGGCCGCGCCGTGCTGGAGCGCCATGGCAGCGACTGCTGGAGCCTGTCGGGGCGCACCGGAGAGGGCCTGATCCGCATTCCACTGCCGCCGGCGGCGCAACCGCCGAGCCCCGACCGCCGCGACCGTCCGCCACGACCGGAGTTCTACGACTTCGACCTGCTCGGCATCCCGGCTCCCGAGGCGCTGCGCGGTCGGCCGCTGCGCAGCCTGAGTTATGTGGTGTTCGACATCGAGACCACCGGCCTCAATCTGTCGGGCGGCGACGTTCCGGTCTCGATCGGAGCCGTGCGGGTCGTCAACGGCCGCGTGCTGCCGATGGAGAATTTCGAGCGGCTGGTCAATCCCGGCCGCACCATTCCGCCCGACTCGATCCGGTTCCACGGCATCACCGATGCAATGGTCGAGGGCAAGCCGCCGCTGCCGCTGGTGCTGCCCCAGTTCGAGCGTTTCGTCGGCGATTCGGTGCTGGTCGCGCACAATGCAGCATTCGACATGCTGGCGCTGACGCGCGGCGCCGCCGGCTGTGGGCTTAGTTTCGACCATCCGATCGTCGATACGCTGCTGATCTCTGCCTGGCTCGACCCGGAGGAGGCGGATCATTCGCTTGAAGGCCTGGCTGCTCGCCTCGGCCTGCAGGTGGCGGTGCGGCACCATGCGCTGAACGATGCGATGTTGGCAGCCGCGATCCTGGTCCGGCAGTTCGACCAGCTCGAATCGCGCGGCGTGGAAAGGTTTGGGCAGCTTGTCGCGGAGACCGACATGACGGCCCGGCTGCGCGCCAACCAGATGCAGTTCTAGGCGCACGATGGACGCCGACACGCGCGCCAGGCTGGGGGGCCTGTTCCTGCTGGGACTGGTGCTGTTCCTGCCGCCGCTGGTAAGCCTGCCCCGGGAGGGGAGCGTGCTTGGGATTCCCGCTGTCTATTTCTACCTGTTTGGCGCCTGGGCAGCGCTGATCGCCGCGCTCGCCTGGGTGGTGGAGCGGCGGGGACAATGACGTCCGTTCCCTGTCCCGAGTATTCGCGCGTTGTCCGCCGCATTGTCCCATGCGCTGTCCCACGGGTGGACAAGCATTGCGCCGTCCACCAACCGATCGTCCAACGCGCGGAGAGCCGCGGTTGACGCACCAACCACGGGGGGTCCGAAGGAGGCGGAAGGCGCTGCGCTTTTCCGCCCTACCATTGCAGCGACCATTGCAGCTCGGCCGGCGCGAAGCCGCGTGAGATGATCGCCACCAGCCATGTCATTGGCGTTGTGGTGGCGTATGTCGCCGTCCTTTTCGCCATCGCCTATGCGTTCGACAAGCGGTTGCGCTGGCTTGCCGCGAGGCCGCGCTGGTCCAGCATGGTCTATACGCTGTCGATCGCCGTGTACTGCACGTCCTGGACGTTCTATGGCTCGGTCGGGCTCGCGTCGCGCAGCGGCGTCGATTTCCTGCCGATCTATCTTGGGCCGACGCTGGTATTCTGTCTCGCGCCGCACCTGCTGCACCGTATGGTCAGGGTCAGCAAGCACAACCGCATCACCTCGATCGCCGACTTCATCGCCACGCGCTATGGCAGATCTGCCAAGCTTGCCGGTACCGTCACGGTCATCGCCGTTGTTGGTCTGGTTCCCTATATCGCGTTGCAGCTCAAGGCCGTGGCGGCGAGTTTTCTCCTGCTGGTAGACCCCGTCGCGCCGCCGCAAACCGATGGCGAGGTCGCCGTGGTTACCGCCGCGATGCTGGCGGTCTTTGCGATGCTGTTCGGCACACGCCAGCTCGATCTCAGCGAAAGCCGCCCGGGACTGGCCTCGGCAATCGCCTTCGACTCGGTGGTGAAGCTGCTCTGTCTCAGCGCGGTCGGGCTGTTCGTCGGCTACGCGCTGTTCGATGGCTTCGGCGACCTGTTCGCGCAGGCGGCCCGGCAGCCTGCGCTGGCCGGCCGTTTCCGGTTCGACATACCGGCACCGACCTGGAGCGCCATGCTGTTGCTCTCGATGGCCGCCGCCTTCTGCCTGCCGCGCCAGTTCCAGATGATGGTGGTCGAGCAACGCAGCGACGCCGATCTCCGCCGCGCGACCTGGGCTTTTCCGCTGTATCTGCTGCTGATCAACCTGTTCGTGCTGCCGATCGCGCTGGCCGGAGATCTGCTGTTGCCGGCGGGACGCAACCCCGACCTGATCGTGCTGGACCTGCCGCTCGCCGCCGGAGCGGGCTGGCTTGCCGTGCTCGCTTTCCTCGGCGGCGTGTCGGCCGCGACCGCAATGGTGGTGGTCGAGACCCTGGCGCTCGGCGCGATGGTTTCCAACGATCTTGTCATGCCGGTGCTGCTGCGCCTGCTGCCAAGGCGCGTCGCCGCGATGCGGGATTTGACGCGCGTCGTGCTGCAGATACGGCGCGTGAGCATCATCGTCGTGCTGGCGCTGGGCCTGATCTACATGCAGGTGATCGGCCAGACCTACGCCCTGTTCTCGATTGGGCTGGTGTCGTTCGCCGCGGTCGCACAGCTTGCGCCGGCCATCGTGCTCGGCCTGTATTGGCGTGGCGCTGGCGGAGTCGGCGCGATGGTGGGGCTGGTCGCGGGCTTCGCGGTGTGGGGCTATACGCTGTTCCTGCCCTCGCTGGCGCGGTCCGGGCTGCTGCCGGTCACGTTCATTGAGACCGGGCTGTTTCATCTCGACTGGACGCGGCCTTATGCGCTGTTCGGGCTGACCGGGTTGGACCCAATCGCGCACTGCCTGTTCTGGTCGCTGCTGGCGAATGCCGGGCTGCTGATCGGCTGTTCCATCCTGGTCCGCCCATCGGCACGCGAGCGCACACAGGCGCTGGCGTTCATGGAGACGTCGCAGGGCCTGACTCCGGGCGCCTCGGTTGGATGGCGGAGTTCCGGCTCGGTCAAAGAGCTGATCGCGCTGGTCGGCCGCTTCATCGGCCCGGCGCGCGCGTCGGCGCGGTTTGCCGACCTGGGGTGCGATCCGGATGCCGTGGCCGACCCCGCCACGGTGCAGCATGCCGAGCGCCTGCTGACCGGTGTGATTGGCGGCGCATCGGCACGTGTGCTGCTGGCCTCGGCGGTCAAGGAGTCGCCGCTTGGCGTGGACGAGCTGATGCTGATCCTTGACGAATCCTCGGCGTTGATCCGCTACAGCCGCCGGCTGGAGGACAAGTCGCGCGAGCTGGAGGCGGCGACCAGCGAACTACAGAGTGCTTATGAAAGCCTGAAGCAGCTTGACCGGATGAAGGACGAATTCGTGTCCACGGCGAGCCATGAGCTGCGCACGCCGCTGACCTCGATCCGCTCCTTCGCGGAGATCCTGTACGACAACCCGGAGCTCGACGCGGCCGAACGGCAGCATTTCCTTGGTATCATCATCCAGCAGAGCGAGCGGCTGACGCGGCTGATCAACGACATGCTTGACCTTGCGAAGATCGAGGCCGGCGCGATGGATTGGCACATGCGGCCTATCATGTTGGCAGACATCGTTTACGAGGCCGCTGCGGCGACGGACCGGCTGTTTGCGGACAAGGCAATCGCTGTTTCGCTTGACCTGGCCGCGGACCTGCCACCAGTGCGGGGGGACGCCGATCGTCTGAGTCAGGTGTTGATCAACTTGCTGTCCAACGCCGCGAAATTTGCACCGCCGGCCGGGGGCGCAGTTCGGGTGACGCTGTCCGGCGATGGCGCGACGCAGCGGATTTCGGTGTCGGACAACGGGCCGGGCATCGCGGGCGAAGATCAGGCGGTGATCTTCGAGCGCTTCCGCCAGGTCGGAGGCAATGACCTGACGATGAAGCCCCAAGGCAGCGGGCTGGGGCTGCTGATCTGCCGCATGATCATGACTCATCATGGCGGGAGCGTTACCGTTGAAAGTGCTCCGGGCGCGGGCGCGACTTTTGTTGTGACGGTTCCGACGACAACCTGATCGTTTCGACTGCGGCTATTTTCAAAGACACGAGCGAGCGTCATCAACAAATGGCGGTCGTCGCCGAAAGGGTTGAGTGCCGCGACCGGCACCGAAGATCAACCCCGATATCCCCCAAACTCCTGCGCCGCCACCTTACGCAGCAGTTCGATGGTGCGGAACACCTGCACCAGATGTGCCTTGTCACGATCGGTCAGAGTGTCCAGCCGCAGCCGGTTGCCCACCGGCCGGCCCGCTGCAAGGTCCGCAAGCTGCTGGCCGAGGCGCATCCGGGTCAGCACCGCAAAGTCCTCCATCAGTGCCGACTGGAGCGAGTCGCTGATGTGGTCGCCCTGATGCAGCGCGGCAATCCGCTCGCCCGTGCCGGTTGCCTCGATGCCATGGCGCAGCGCCAGGATGCGGACCAGATTGACCAGCGGAAGCGTGCCGCGCAGCTTCAGGTCGATATACGGGACCCCGTGATCATCGCCGTCCGCGATGATCTGGCGGAACATGCCGATCGGTTCGCTGTGCCGCGCCTCCTGCCAGGAGATTTGCCGCAGGAAGGCCGGGTCCTCGACGCAGATGCGGTTGACCGCCTCGCGCAGCCGCTGGCCGAGCGACCAATCCCCCTGGATGGCGCGAAAATCGAGGAAGATATCGGCCGACAGCACCGCCTGGCCGGAGCGTTGCCAGGCCCACCGCCCGACCTCCCCGATCCAGTCTTCCAGCGTCCGCCGCCATAGCCGGTTGGTTGCCATGACGTTGCCCGGGCAGAGCGGATAACCCTCCTGATCGAGCGCACGCGCGACCCGTGACGCGAACTCGGCGAAATAAGCCTCGACGGTGTCCTGCGCGGAACTCGGATAGGCGTCCAGGATCAGGCCATTGTCCTGGTCCGGGTTGAGGAAGCTTTCGCGCCGGCCGCCCGAGCCCATGACGATCAGGGCGAAGCGCGCCGGCGGTGCAGGCCAGCCATCCGCCGCCATGCCGGCGAGTGCCTGGTCGGCGCTGCGGCGCATCAGCGCGTCGTTCAGGTCGGCGAGCGCACGCTGCACATCGAGCGCGTCGTGCCCGTCCTGGGTGAAGCAGGCCGCCAGCGCGGCGCGGCCTTCGGCGCCGGCGGCTTCCCCTGTGGTGATGAAGGTCGCAATCGGCTCGATCAGCGGCGCCAAGGCGGCTCCCGTCCGCAGCAGGCCGGCCGGCCGGCCCTGCTGGTCGACCACGCCCAGTATGCGGCGGCCCTCGCGGTGCAGGCGCGCTACCTGATGGTAAAGCAGGTCGTCCGCGGAGCAGAGCGCTGCGGCGCCCTGCATGATCTGCGAGACCGGGAGCGACGGCTGCGCCTCGAACACCACGCGCTGCACGATGTCGTCGGCTTCGACCAGCCCGACCGCGCGGTTGACCTCGTCCACGATGATCACCGCCCCGGCGGGCCGGGCGCGCAGAGCCGACACGACCGACAGCACCGTAGTGTCCGCGTGCAGGATGGGTGGGTCGCTCTGCATGGCCGAACCCACGGTCATGCTGATCCAGCCAAGAAGTGCGCTCATGCGACTGCGGCGAATAGCATGGTTCCGCTAGAGGGGCGACTACCCGGCGGCCCCGACGACGAGGAGGCCGAGCGCGCACAGGCGCCGGCCGCGAAGGAACTCGACCGCGTTGCGAGCTGGTTCACAATCCGTCATCAAAAGGACAGCCTTGCGACACCATAGCGGGCATCAGCCGTCAGCGCCCCTCCCGCCGCCAGCCCAACACCAGCAGTCCCAGCATCAGCGGCAGCGCGAACCAGGACGGCAGCAGCGTCAGCGACGCGATGCCCGTCACCACGTGATCGTGCCGCCGCTCCAGCCCGATCCACGCGCTCCCCGACGCATCCCGCCCCGACTCGGTCCGGCGCAGCTCGGGCACATCCGGCACTCCGCCAGCCCCAAGCCAATGCACGCCGCCGCCCGAAGCGCGCGCCAGCTTGCCCAGCACAGTGCCGGTCGCGCGCAGATCGGCAAGCTCGGGCGGGTTCGCCGCCCCCGCGGCGGCATAGGCCGTGCGCGTCCCGTCAGAGACCTGCCACACACCGGGCGTCGCCGCCGGCAGCGCGGCCGAGGCGCGTCCCGGCGCGGTTGGCGACAGCGTCAGGCTTTGCGTCTTTCCGTCCGGATCGGTGACTGTCAGGCTAGGCGGCGGCGCCGGATCGGTCGAGCGGCGCTCGATCGTCAGCCGCCCCTCCGCCACCCGAGCGGTCAGCGCATTCTCTTCCAGGCCGGGTTCCTGCATCAACCAGTGGGCGACGCGGCGGAGAAGTTCGGCCTGCGGACCGCCGCCGTCGCGGCTGCGCGACCACAGCCAGATCTGGTCAGACAGCAGCAGCGCCGTCCGGCCTGCCCCCACGCGGTCCAGCACCAGCAGCGGCGCACCGTCCTCGCTGGTCATCAGCACCTCGCCGCGGACATCAGTGGGCTGGATGCGGCGGTACCAGGGACCCCAGGACGGGGACGCCGGCGTGGAAGCGGCCCCGGGTTTCTCGGGAGGATTGGCGCCGGCAAGGCCCTCGGTCACCGGATGGCGCTGGCCGAGGTCGCTGACTTCCGGCCGGAACGCGCCGTCCACCACGGCGTCGAACCGCACCGGGCCACCGGGGATCACGGAGCCGATCGGCGTTGCCGCCAGGCTGGACGCGCCGGAGAATTCGGGTCCCACCGACAGCAGCAGCGCGCCGCCCTCCCGCACATGATCGGCGATGTTGGCGAGGTAGGGCAGCGGCAGCAGGCCGCGGTTCTGAAACCGGTCCAGGATGATCAGGTCGAACTCGCCGATCTTGTCCAGGAACAGCTCACGCACCGGGAAGGCGATCAGGGCCAGCTCGTTCAGCGGCGTAAGATCGTCCTTCTCCGGCGGGCGCAGGATGGTGAAGTGGACCAGGTCAACCGACGGGTCGGCTTTCAGCAGCCGGCGCCAGGTGCGCTCCCCCTGATGCGGCTCGCCGGAAATCAGCAGCACGCGCAGCCGGTCGCGCACGCCGTTGATCTCGACCACCGCGCGGTTGTTCAGCGTGGAGACCTCGCCCGGCAGCTTATCGGCCGACAACTCCACCACCGTTGGCCCGGCGCGGGTGATCGGCAGCTCGATGGTCTGGTCGCGGTCGATGGGCACGCTTTCCCTACGGGGCGGCTCGCCGTCGCGCCGGATGGTCAGGGTCGCGGCGCCGGCAGGATGCTCTACGCCAAGGTCCTCGATGGCGACGCGGAGCGTGACCGACTTGCCGACGATGCCATAGCCGGGGGCTTCGATCACGCGCAGGCGGCTGTCGGTCTGCTCGCCTTTGGCCGGGATCAGCACGTTCAGCGGTGCCTCGCCGGGGGGCGTGACAGGAACGTCGTGCACCTGGCCGTCGGTGATCGCGATCGTGCCGGCCAGCCGGGAGCGCGGGATGTCCGCCAGCGCGCGGTCGATGGCGCCGAACAGCCGGGTGCCGGTGTTGCCGCCTTCGGGAACGGTAACGGTGCGCAGCTCCAGGTCGGGCAGCCGGGCCGCCTGTTCGGTGACCACGGCGCGGGCCGCTTCGGCGAGGCGGGCGCGGTCGCCGATCTGCATCGAGGCGGTGCGATCAACGACCAGCAAGCCGATATCGGGCAGGGTCTCGCGCGTCTCCTGCACGAGCCGCGGCCCGGCGAGCCACAGCAGCAGCACGGCGAAGGCGGCGAAGCGCCAAAGCGTCCCCCGCGCCCGCCGCCACGCGCCAAGCGCGACGACAGCGACCGCCAGCACGACCAGCACGCCGATCAGCCAGACCGGCAGAAGCGGATCAAAGCGGATGGCGGCAACGACCTGTTCAGGGTGCATGGTCACTCACCCGACCGGACCCGAAGGGACGCGAGCCGCCACGACCGTTTGCCAACGGCCTGTCGGCTTCGACCGACCTCGCGACGCCCGCCGCGATCCGATCCGATCGAGCGCGCGCTGCCCACCACAAACGACCGTTCGCTTCGATCAGCGTTCCACGGTAGGGCGGGCAACGCCCGCCACGGTAGACCGAAGCCCCGGACGTGCGGACGATCGCCGCTCCATCGCGTCGCCTGTGCGGCCCATTCGCAGCCCGCTCGAGTCGAGCCGCAGAAGCCCACCATCCGGCGCCAGCCGCACCCTGCCCGCTTCACTGCCCCAGCCTTTGCAAGATGGCCGGCACGTGCACCTGGTCGCCTTTGTAATTCCCGGTGAGCGCGTACATGACCACGTTCACGCCGAACCGGTAGGCAACGGTCC
>Ga0302150_10001364_pt1 | contig 10869 bp, 9 predicted proteins | sample I_Bog_N1_2_FD_198635 | JGI IMG/M metagenome (GOLD analysis project Ga0302150, IMG submission 198635) | Peat permafrost microbial communities from Stordalen Mire near Abisko, Sweden - I_Bog_N1_2 | ecosystem: Environmental > Terrestrial > Soil > Wetlands > Peat | place: Sweden: Abisko, Stordalen... | reverse complement strand
AGGTCGTTGATCAACTCTTCCGTCATTCCGTCGGCGAAATACTCTTGCCCTGGATCGCCCGAAAGATTTTCCAGCGGCAAAATCGCGATGGAGTGAATCCCCTGCCGGGCATTCGAATCGGCGGACCATTTTCTATAGCCGGCGTAGGCGATCACCGCGATCAGGGTCAATCCAAGCACAGCGCCAGCCAGCAAGCGCGGCGTACGGCTGAATTTCCGCGTGGAAGAGGGGGACGGCACGTTTTCTGGCGATTCAGGACTCTTGGCGGACGGTTCTTGCTCCTGTGCGGATGCGGAGACCGGAGGAACAACCTCGTTTTGCGGCAGAGCAATTGTCGCCAACGGCTCGAAGACGAACCTCGGCACGTAAGATCCGCTTGGAAGCTCAATGCGAACCGCAGGTTTTCTGTCTGCTTCAAGGTAGTACTGGGCCAGCCTCTTTCGAACTTCCGTGGCTTTGACGCGGACCACCGAATCGCTTCCCGTGTCGTAATCGACCGGGCGTCCGAACATCTCGGCTCCAATCATCCGCTCGCGCAGGCTATCGAGATCCCCTGCCAGGGCATGCTCAACGATCAGATGAAGGAAGTCCTGGGTGCGCTTGCTTCCCGCGAAGGCGTGGCTCGCGGCTAGCTCCGAAAGGTGATGGCGCACTATGCCGATTTGCTTTGGACTGAGTACGTTAGGCTCACATGCTGGATCGGCGGTCGACATAGAGTACTCAGATTTCCCTTGGGACTCAACTATAGCACCACGGCAAACGTCGCCTCAAGCGGACCACGTTTGTCCATTGTTGGCCTGGTTAACACTATGCAATATAACGAGTTATGACAACAAACGTCCCGGCAAACCGTTAATAGCATTGCACGTTCTGGGCGTTCGTGTTGAAATGGGGACGCTTTTCGAAGGAGTAATATCCCTTTGTCAATTCCGGGAAACGCTTACCAGTTCGCCGGTATTGTCATGGATCACATCAATACTGGCCTGTACGCGAACGTTTTCCGCAAGGAGAATCGAACGGCTTTAATGAGGTGCTGGCATTAGGGAGGATCCAGACGAAGATTGTCGAGTCCGGCGGAAACTGAAGAGTTCGGGCCGACCAGTGAGGCATCGCGAATCGGATTTGCCGCACAAGCATTTCCGCCGATGTGCAACCATGAATCCGCCGCCACACAGACACGGAGTGGCAGTGCAACGGCAAGTCAAATAACGATTTGCTCAGGAGGCAAACCGTGAATTCTCTCTCGGCTCAGATTCAGCGCATTGCAAGGTTACCCTTGGCGGAGAGCACCCCTCAAGCGTGCATCCGGGGCTGGCTGGTCTGGTGTGGACTATCGACGGTAGTTCTGGGAGGATTGTGCCTTGTCCCGGCACTGGCGCAACCGGCAACCAACGAGGCTGTCCAGCAGGCGATGCGCGAGGGGGCCGAGGCGATGACCGCGGGCAACTTCAGCGCCGCAATCACGGCGTACACCACTGTCACGCAAAAAATGCCGGAATTTGCCGAGGGGTATTTCAATCTCGGACTAGCGGATCAGCAGGCTGGAAAACTCGACGCGGCGCGCGCCGATCTGGATACGGCGTTGCGGCTGAAACCCGGCTTGCGCGGCGCGAATCTCTTTCTGGGCATTATCGCTTACCGCGAGAATCACTTCAAGGACGCAGAATCCCGCCTTCTGCTTGAAACACGTTTGGATCCGCGCAGCGCCAAAGCGTTCATGTGGCTGGGCGTTTGCCGCCTTGCGGAGGACGATCCGCAAGGCGCGATCCCTCCGCTCGACAAAGCCCATGCGCTGGACCCTTCCGATGTGGACACTCTCTATCATCGCGGCCGCGCCTATCTGCTGGTGGCAAACAGTTCCTATGCCGATATGTACAAGCTGGCCCCCGACTCGATGCGGGTCCATCAGGTATTGGCCGAGTCGTATGTGAAATCATATCGCACCAAAGAAGCGATCGGCGAGTTCGAAGCGGCGGTGAAGATGGGGCCGCGGCAGCCGGGAGTGCATGAAGAGCTGGGCGACCAGTATTGGGTAGCCGGAGAACTGGACAAGGTCGCCGAGGCATACCGGGAGGAGTTGCGGATTGATCCCTACGACGTTGCCGCAATATACAAGCTGGGCAGTTTTCTGGTGCTCCATCAGCAGACCGCTGAAGGCGTGAAACTGCTGCGCGAGACTCTGCGCGCGGACCCGTCGATGGCAGATGCGCATTATTATCTGGCCGACGGGCTGGCAAATATCAATCAGAATGAGGAAGCCGCGCGCGAGTTTGAGTTGACGGTCGCGGCCGATCCGTACAATGATCGCGTTCTGAGCGCCTATTACAAGCTGGCGCAACTCTATCGCAAGCTCAACCAGGCGTCCGCGTCGCAGACGGCGCTCAACAACTTCCGGCGGATGAAGGCCGAATCCAACGCCCGCATGGATCGCAAGAGCGAGCAAATCGTTCGCAGCCGCACAGAACTTCCGGTCGATGATGCGGAAAAGGCTGCGATTTCAGCAGAGCCGTGACGAAACGTTCTACTGAACCTCGCATAATATAGTGTCAATATTAGACATATAGCAGTAAGCTATAAGGCATGACACGCTCCAGTGCTCCGCGCCGAGACTTCGCCGCCATGCAAGCCCGCCGCCGCCGCGCCGCGCGGCTGTTTGCCGCCGGCAAACGTTCCCAGGCAGAGATCGCCCGTGAACTCGACATCAGCCGTCAAAGCGTGAGCCGATGGTACGCGGCCTGGCGGCAGGATAAGCCCAATTGGATTCGCGGAGCAGGGCGCGCAGGCCGTCGGCCACAACTGGACAAGGCTCAACTCAAGCAGGTGGACAAGGCTTTGCGTCAAGGCGCGCAGGCACACGGTTTCGCAACCGCTCTATGGACATTGCCCCGCGTGGCCGCAGTGATCGAGCAGGTCACGGGCGTTCTCTATCATCCCGGACATGTGTGGAAGATTCTTGCCGCCATGGAGTGGAGCCTGCAACGACCAGCCAAACAGGCGCGGGAGCGCAATGAAGAAGGGCGTCGTGAGTGGATGGCGAAGCGCTGGCCGGCCATAAAAAAAACGCCCGGCGGCGAAGAGCCTGGATTCTCTTCCAGGACGAAAGCGGAGTCTCAGAGCGGCCGCCGGTAAGACGGACCTGGGCTCCGAAGGGAGAAACTCCGGTGTTGGTTTATGCCTTCAACTGGAAAAAGTTATCGATCAGCGCGGCACTCGGCTATCGCTGGGACGGCAAGCGATCCAGACTGTGGTTTCAGACCCAGTCAGGAAGCTACAACGACCAACGTCTGATTGCCTTCGTGCGCGATTTGAAGAAGCACCTGCGCGGGCAAAAGGCGATTCTGATCTGGGATGGATTGCCTGCGCACAAGAGCCGGAAGATGAAGCAGTATCTGGAAAGCCAGCGTGGTTGGCTGCAAGTGGAAACGCTGCCGGGTTACTCTCCCGACCTGAATCCGGTCGAGGACTTATGGAGCAACATCAAAGGACAGGAACTTGCCAACCGCTGTGTTGCCGGACTAGGCGAGGCCGAAGAGGGCGTGTCGAGCGGTATGAATCGAGTGCGCAAATCCACGCTGCCATTTTCTTTCCTGCACCACGCGGGACTCTTTTTTTGATCCGTAGTGTCACTGTATTACGCGGGGTTCAGTAGGTCCGAAGAGAATCACGCGCACTGGTCCTACTGTCACGTCCTCGCGATGCGGGCCAACCATAGTCCATGCGATCCTCGCTCACGCGCTTGTACGGCACCTACGGTGCGACAGAGGCTGCTGGCGTGGCTGGAGTCTGTGGCACAGGAGACGCCTTTTCCATCGCTGCCACACGATATGTAATCGCTCCGTTGTGTACCGTGCCCAGGTACATGGGAGCGACATTCTTCTGATTAGGGTCGAAGACCATGTGGCCGGTTACGCCTTCGTAGTCGACAATGTTGGCCAACGCGTCATGAATGCGGGCACGATTGAGGCCAGCCTTGCAGATGGAGTCGAGCAGAGCGTTCATCGCATCATATGCCAGCGAGGCAAACTGCTCAGGCTTCTCGTGGAAGCGGTCTTTAAAGCGGCGGTTGAAGTCGATCCAGCGCGGGTCCTTGCGGGTGGGATCGTAGGGGAATACAGCCTCAAAGCCTTCAGCCGCAGGACCAGCTTCGGACAGCAAGGTGGGCCCCAGCGTGCGGTAAGAACCAAAGACGCGCTGCTTCATCCCAGCAGCCTGCATCTCCTTAAGAATTTCGGCCGCTTGAGTCTCGTCAGCCCATAGCACAATGGCATCGGCCCGCGAAGAACGAATGACCCTCAACTGTTTGATAAAATTCGTATCGCCGGGCAAGTACAGCTGCTCAATGACAATCGGGTGTCCCAGCCGCCGCGATGCATCGCGGAGCTTGATCACGCCGAAGCGCCCATAGCGACTGTTGACCCTCAGAATCGCGACCCGCTTCAGGCCGAGCTCGGTAAATATGCGGCGGGACAGGGTCAGGTCCTGCACCCGGTCGTCCTGCAGGTCGATGAAGTACCACGGGATGTAGGTCTCTGGAATAGTTGGATCGGTGGAGGCCGAGTTGACGATGGAAATCTCGGTACGCAGGGCCATGCGCAGTGCAATGTGGGTGGACTCGGAGCTGATGGAGCCAAAGATCGCCCAGTCGTGGTCATCGTAAACCATCTTGACTACTTCGTTCGAGGCAGATCCCCAAATCGTGGGGTCTGTGGGCCGCTCCTCTCCGTAGACGGTCTTCGCCTGCCAGTTGTCGTAGTCGTTGTGTAACATCAGCTTGAACGGCTTGCCCCCGTAGCCGCCGCGGGTATTGGCCTCTTCCACAGCCAACTGCGCTCCGTGCAGCATGCGCAAACCAAAGACCTGTTCCGGGTTATGCTCGATGGGCCCGAAGAAGCCGATTCGTACCTCGGTCACGTTCTTGGGGTCGGGCACATCCCGCGCGCCTCCGGAATAGATATTCGGGTGTGTGTAGTTGAGGTCATAGGGCGATGCGAACTTGGCGTAGGGGCTCAAATCGTCCGGCTCCTCCGCATAGGGCGCAACTACCCGGTCCTTGGGTGGTCCCGGCGGATGCACGCCACAGGCGCACGTACCCTTGCCCATGCCTGTGACCGTTACCGGAGCCGCATTCTGAGCTGCAATCCAGCTTTCCCCCTGTGTCGAATACGGCGCTGCATCTTGTCCCATGGCCAAGCACGCCGGGCAAACCGAGCTCAGCACAAAGATTCCACACCACAACCATCCATTGCGCATAAAAACTACTCCTTGCTGTTTTCGGCAGCTCTATCCGTGCGGAACATAGCGATGGCTTCAATCTCGATCAGCAGTTCAGGGCGGCAGAGATGGGCCTGGATGCCAGTCGACGCGGGCAGCGGATCGAGCCCCTGCCCTTTGAAGAATGCCGTGCGCCCTGCATTGAAGATGTCGTAGTCGCGATCTATATCGCGCAGGTAGCAACTGGTGCGCACGATGTCGTGCCAGGTGCAGCCTTCGGCCTCTAGCAGACCAGTAATGTTGTCGAAGGTCCGCCGCAGTTGGGCGGGGAAATCGCCGATGTGGACGCTCTTGCCGTTCTCGTCGATTGAGGCCGTGCCGGAGATCAACAGAATGGTTAGGCCGTTCAGGTCGATTCTCATGCCGCGCGAAAACGAACTCGGCTTGGCATAGCAATAGGCCTCGTTGAGCACGCCGTGGTTGGTCACGGCGCGCTTCTTGATCGGCGCGTGCGCGATGGTTTCGATTATTTCAGCAAGTGCATTCATGATGATGTCGGCTCCTTATGCGCTTATTGTTGTTGACGAATTCCATGGCTCAGCCCTTTCGCGGTGGCAACCCAGATGTCGTCACCTTGAAAGTCGATGCCGAGAATGTAGTTGTGGGCCGGTGCGGTGGTAACAGCAACCGGCGTTACGTTGCCTTGCGCGTCGCGCACCGTCATCTCTGGCTTTCCGTCTTTGAGCGACGGGGTATAGACGGCCCAGTTGACGCCGTCGTAGTAGGCCAGCCCCTTGTCGGTGCCGAACCAAGCGCGATTGGCATCCACGCCTTTAATCGTATTGGTAAAGTTCGAAGGGAGTCCGCTGTCTTTCGTCAGAAAGTTGTGCCAGTAGCGGCCATCGTACCGGCTGTCGCCGAAGTAGGTGGCAGCCCACAGGATGTTATCCACGTAGCTGACGGAAGTCGTGATCTCGTGAATGAGGCCCTGATCCTTGAAGAGCACCATCTCGGTTTCGCCGTCCGGATCCTCGTACTTGTCCCAGCGCTCGGTCTTCTGGTCGTATTCCAAAATGCCGCTGCCCCACACGGCGTAGTAGACTTTGCTGGGTGTCGCAGAGACTCCATACACCCATATCTCGATCATGGGCGTGTTGCGTTCGTTGTAGAGCGACCACTGATCGGTGTGAAGATCGAGACGGCAAGCGCCTGCAGCCGTAGCCACCCACACATTCTCGCCTTCCACAGATACTCCGTAGACCACATCGTTGCTTAGCCCCGAGTTCAACTGGGTGTAGCTGTCAATGCGCCCGCCGGAGATGCGGCTTAGGCCGCCCATCGTTCCGGCCCACACATCGCCGGTACGCTTGTCGAGGGCCAGCGAGAGCACGGCGCGATGCGCCAGGCCGTCCTTGGTGGTGTAGGTCTTCCACGCATGATTCTCGTAGACCGCCAAGCCGTTCTCTGTGCCCGCCCATATGCGGTCTCCATCCACCAGCACCGAATAAACGTGATTGTCGGGCAGGCCGTTGGCGGTGGTGAAGTTCTCAAAACGGTAGAGTGGCATCTTGGGCGGCGCGGCAAACGCCAGCATACCGGTAACCAGAAACATTGTGATCATGCATATCTTTTTCATCGCGTCCTCAGGTACTCGATCAGGTCGTTGAGTTCATCCTTGGTCAGGTCGTTGGTGCGGCCATGTTTGTCGTCGGGGTTGTAGATCGTCCAGATTTCTTCCAGCGTGCGCGCCGAGCCATCGTGCAGGTAGGGCGCCGTGAGCGCAATACTCGTCAACGGCGGCGCCTTCAGAAGGCCTGAATTGTCGGTGGGTTTGCGTGTCCCCACGTCGGAGATCTTCTGGTTGGTTCCCTTGGCGCCGCTGTGGCAATAGGAGCAACGGTTGCTCTCCGGAATCGGCTTGCCGAACTTGTCTTGAGAGCGTTCAAACAGCGCCTCGCCGCGCTCTTGCGTGGGAGTCAATTCACTGTCAGGGCGGCGCCAGCGGTTAGGCCGCGGTGTCAGACCGCGAACATAGGAGACTAAATCGGTAAGGGTCCGGTCGTCGTAGTTCTCCGATCGCCAGAAGTACTTTTCGGTCCTGGGTCCGCACTCGGTGGGAAGATTCGGGTTGCCGCCGTTCCACTTGTAAGGTTCGGTGTCCTTGACGCCCTCGAGCATTTTGTTGTCCACAATATCGCGGCCGAAGCCGTCCGGCTCCAGGTCCCAGGTAAGGCCATCGAAGGTGGAATCGATGTGACAGGTGGCGCAGCTGATCTGCCCCTGAAAGGAATAGCGTGCCGTATAAAATGCTCGTTCGCCCTTGCGCAGCACGGAGAGCGTCTTCGGCCCGGCGAGCGCGATGGTCGAAGCCACGCGATTGGTGCGCGTGTCGATCACGCTTATCGTATCGTCGAGCCGGTTGGCAACAAACAGCTTGCGTCCGTCGCGCGAAAGCGTCAGGCCGCGGGGGTTGTTTCCCACCGGAATGCGGGTCACTACATAGTTGGAGCTGGCTGAGAGATCCTGCGTATAGGGTGCAGGGTGGGTGTGGATAAAACGCAGAAGGCGCGGAACGTCCACCACGGTCACCATCTCCGAGCCGCCACAGGTGACGTAGATGCGCGACTTGTCCGGCGCAATGGCCACCCCGAACGGTTGCGCGGCGTACCGTTCCAATTCATCCAGAGGGAGCTCGACCGGCTTTCCCACGTCCGCGCCAAATAACGTCAATGTGCAGGCAAAAGCCCCGCCGTGTTCCAGATGAGCCAATGGCACAAGATTCTTGGGATGATATTCGGCCACCACGCCCAGCCGTCCATCCGTGGAGAACGCCAGATGGAAGACGCCTGCAATCCGGTGCAGCGGCATACGATCCACCACCACCGCGCGCGACGCGTCGATCACCGTAATCTCCGACTCCGGCGCCGTGCGATTGTCCAAGTCGGTCCGCACCCGAGGCGGATTCGGATAGATATGTGTGGCATAAATCCGGCTTCCATCCGGAGAGAGCGTCAAATAGCTCGCGCCCCGGCCAGCCATCAACTGTTTCTCCTTGACGCCTGTCTGGGCGTCCAGAACCGCAACATTGCTGCTGATTCGATTGGCCACAAATAGTCGCTTACCCGCCCGATCCTCCACCACGCTCGACGGTTCCGCGCCCACCGGCCAGGTCGCGACCACGGCAAGCGTGCCTGTATCGATTACCGAGAGCGTGTCGTCCCATGAGTTGGTTACAAACAGCCGGTCGCCCGAGGCAGATAGCGAAAAGCCTCGCAGCACTTGGCCCACTGTAATGTTTTTAATGACGGCATAGCTGGACGCATCCAGCACCCGCACCTCCTGGCTCTGCTGGCAAAGCACATAGAGTCGCGCGCCATCAGGCGAAAGCAGTACTTCCAGCGGAGAGGCGTAATCTTGGATGACGCTCTCGTTCCCCCGCGCGTCCGCGCAAACAGGACGATCAGTCCACAGCACAGCCGCACCAAATGCCGCAGCCAGAATTGCGAGCACGGTGCCCACTGTAGTTTGGATGCGGCAGTTCATTTCGGTTCCTCCACTGTGAGGACGCGATCCACGTCGAGCTTTTCCAGCGTCTGCGCACGTCCGCTCGAGCAGTGAACGATAAGCTTGTCCACAGTGGTAGCTGTCGGTGCAATCAACTTGCGCGCGGAGCGATCTGCCAGAGTCAATTCCCAAATCTGCCACGAATCGCTCACGGTCCGCTTGCCCGTGAAGAGCACCGTTTTGCCGTCAAAGGAAATGTTGGCGTCCGAGGAAGCCGCAAAGCCCGCCACCAGCGGCTCCGCCTTACCTGCATAAACCAGCAACAGTTGCGCACTCTTGGGAAAGCGCTCTCCTCCGCGCAGTGCCGCCAACGGTTCATAAGCAGGCGCGGCAGTGACAATAATCTCCGTACCTATCACCGCACCGTTACTCTGTGTGATGCCAGGCGCAAACCCGCAAACCAGAATCGGCAATGCAATCGATGCGGCAATCGTCAACACCTTGGCGGCAGAACTCATCCCACTACCTCCATGAACCGTAACTGAGCTGCTTCGCGCCGTAAAAACTCAGGGGTGCGGAGCACTACCTTTCGCAGCGCCAGCCAGGGCATTAGGTCCGCCATCATCTCGTCGAATCCGTCAAAGTCCAGCGACTGATCTCCGTCACTCCACGCCTCGTCCGGATTGGGATGCACCTCGACCAGCATGCCATCGGCGCCGGCGGCAACGGCGATGCGTGCCAGTGCGGGAACCAGGTCACGATGGCCAGCTGCGTGGCTGGGGTCTGCGATAACCGGCAGATGAGAGATTTGCTTGAGCAGCGCGATAGCTGCTACGTCGAACGTGTTGCGCATCGCTGTTTCAAAAGTGCGTATACCCCGCTCGCAGAGAATGACGTTCGGGTTGCCGTTGTCCAGGATTAGCTGCGCTGAGCGCAGAAAATCCTCGATGGTGGCTACCATGCCGCGCTTCAGCAGCACTGGCCGTCCGGAGTGCGCCGCCGCTTCAAGAAGTGCATAGTTTTCCATGTTGCGCGTACCGATCTGCAAAATGTCGGCATACTCGGCAACCATCGGAACGTCTTCTTCCGACATGACTTCGGTCACGATGGCCAAGCCGGTTGCCTCCCGCGCCTTGGCGAGCATCTTCAGGCCTTTCAGTCCATGACCTTGAAATGCATAAGGCGAGCTGCGCGGCTTGAAGGCGCCGCCACGCAGAATGTGAGCACCCGCGCGACGCACATGATGCGCAGTGGCCATCAGTTGAATCTCCGTCTCCACCGAACAGGGGCCGGCCATGGTGACGAATTCGCCGCCACCGATCTTCAGATGCGGAACCGACACCACAGATTGTTGGCGCCGCGCGCTCTTCAGCACATCGGGGGATTCGGCAAACCGCTCTCTCCAACTTTCACGCATGCCGTGGCGCTCCAATCCGGTGAAATGCAAGACTACCCCTAATTGGGTGTAATTTGCATCCATCGAAAGGTGGAGAAGCAAAAGCACGCGCTATAAAGGTTCTATCCTATTAAAAATAAGACACGTTACGGACAGGAAGAACACTTTCGAGCACTTCGCATTCCTCGCACGTTCTGCGTGCATGGTGTATTTTGCACTGACCGATTCTTGGCGTATGGCAATCACACATCCATTCGGGCACTCAGAGAGTTGGCCTGGCGATGGATCTGCATAGGAATTAGATTAGGGACGTAAACCGGCCGCGGCAAGCATCTGGAAGAATTGGCGGCGTGACCGCTGGTCGACGGCCAACGCCACCAGCTTACCCTTCCGGTTGAAGACGAAGCTTCTGGGAAGGTTCTCGACGTGAAACCGCTTTGCGGCCTGGGATTCGGAGTCGAGCAGAACAGGTGCGCGATAGCCAGTCTCACTCACAAAAGAGCTGACCTTCAAGCTCTCCTCATTGGTGATGGAAAGGACCACCAAACCCTGTGACTTGAAACGGGAGTAGAAGTCGTTCAGGTCGGGCATCTCCAGGCGGCAGGGGCCGCACCATGTGGCCCAGAAGTTAACCAGCACAACTTTGTCACGGAGCTGTGAGAGGGTGAAATCCTGGCCATGGATATCCTTGAGGGTAAAGTCTGCCCTTTCGACGTCGGCGTCGTCGGCAACCAGCTTCTGAATAGCCTTGGAAAGAG
>Ga0302150_10001352_pt1 | contig 10915 bp, 9 predicted proteins | sample I_Bog_N1_2_FD_198635 | JGI IMG/M metagenome (GOLD analysis project Ga0302150, IMG submission 198635) | Peat permafrost microbial communities from Stordalen Mire near Abisko, Sweden - I_Bog_N1_2 | ecosystem: Environmental > Terrestrial > Soil > Wetlands > Peat | place: Sweden: Abisko, Stordalen... | reverse complement strand
TGCTCCGATTGATGCGTTCAGGGCTTGCTTTCCTGCCGGGACGTTGAGTGGAGCTCCAAAGATTCGGGCGATGGAAATTATTGAGGAGTTGGAACCGGCCCGGCGCGGAGTGTATGGCGGAGCAATTTTTTATGCGGATTTCAGCGGGAATCTTGATTCATGTATTTCGATTCGGACGCTGTTTATGGAGGGGGAGAAGGGATATATCCAAGCAGGCGCCGGAATTGTGGCGGACTCAGTGCCGATGAAGGAGCACGAGGAGTGTGGGAATAAGGCGAAGGCGGTGGTGAGGGCGATTGAGCGGGCGCGGGGGTAGGAAACTGGGGCCGGGGCGTGCAAGGGGCTTCGGCAAATCCCGGTTGAACGCACACGCACGATTTTCAGGGGGGCACTTGTAATCTCGTTTTGGCATTTGGAGTAGCCGTTTACCGCTAACCGGTGAATGGAGAGAAAGGTGCGGAACTAGCTGAGGTAGCGGTGATCTGCCGGCCAGCGCGGGATAGAAACAGTAAGCATTTCAATGGGTTGTTTGCGCGATTTTGTGCTCGCATTTGTTGTGCTATCTTACTGAAAGTACGTTGTGAAGCTGTTTCGCAATGAGGTCAGCGGTTCCATCCGCTCAGCTCCACCAAACGTTCCTCGTGGCATTCGGGGATCACACAGATTCCTAACCGTGAAGAAATTAGAGGGTGATGGAGTTCACCCGAACCGCCATAGATCCGATGCTTCTTGGGTCGTGGATGATGACTCCTCCCAGGGTTCGCCTGGTTGAGGAGAGTTTCGTCATGAAGTTTCTTGGAAATTACGGTGGTCCACGGCCAGTGCCCATTCTCGCAGGGGAATCTTTGCGAAGGCGAGCCGTATCGCAGTGACAATCAGAGAAATCAGCTTGGATCAATTGCTTCAGGTTATGGTTAGGGCAAGCTGAAAAAGGAGAGCGAACTTGAGGCGATATCTATTGATTGCGATTGGCGGAGCGCTCGGAGCGATTGCCCGCTACCTGGTTACCGTCTTCGCAGCCGAGCATTTCAGGTCAAGATTTTCGGTTGGCACATTTTCCATCAATATTAGTGCGTGCTTCCTGATCGGGTTCATCCTCGAATACCTTTCACGTCATACCGATATGAATCCTGCGTGGAGATACATGTTTGCGATCGGATTTTTAGGAGCTTATTCAACATTCTCCAGTTTCGAATGGGAAGCATGGTCGGATTTGAGTAATGGTGCCTACTGGATCGGGCTGCTTTACATCGGCGCAAGCCTGATTGTGGGGCTGATTGCTGTGGGGCTCGGATCAGCGACCGCGCGATCTCTAAGCTAGGGCGCATGGATGCCAGGACTGATTAAATGGCGTCCGGGAACCATATTTGGTTCGTGTTATCCACTGAATTCATGAAATCCACACGTAAAGGCCTTGATAGATAAGGGTTAGCGAAGCATACTCGCACCTAGGGCATGCCGCATAGAGCGGCAGCTATGCCGAGCACTAAGAGATGAGCGCCGTGAGCCGATACTGCCGTGAAGACGTTCTGCGCATTCTCAGACTACCTATCCGCCAACTCGCCGCCTGGGAGAAGGCCGGATTAATCGCCTCCTCCGAAAACTATTCCTTCGACGAACTTGTGCAGTTACGCAAGTTGCGCGATCTTGCGGCAACCAGAATCTCGGTCAAGAGCATTCGCCAGTCGGTGGACGCGATGCAGCGGGTATCGGGGATGATAAATCCGCTGCTGGAATCAGTCGCCGTGCCGCGGGGCTCGAGGCTTGCCTTTCGGCAGTGGGGCGCGCTGGTAGATCCAATGACACGACAAATGGCCTTCGACTTTGAGTTGGTCCCATCGAATGGAATGGCCGTTGTCCGGAAGAGCGGTCAGCAGTTGTCGCCCGCTTACGCTGATTTGCACGAGATGTTTCTCCGAGCCGTGCGCCTTGAGGATATTCCCGGGCGGCTGGAAGAGGCCAAGAGCGTATATCAGACGATTCTCGAGATGCAGCCGGGACATGCTGCGGCCGCTATCAATCTCGGAACCATGTTTTATAACGAAAAGGAATTTGGGCAGGCAGAGCAGTGTTATCGTCAAGCGGTTGAGGCCGACCCTGAATACGCCCTGGCGTTCTTCGACCTAGGCAACGTCCTGGACGAACAGCAAAGGATGGACGAGGCGATTGAGGCATATCAGCGGGCCCTGGCCCTGGTTCCACAGTATGCCGATGCTCACTATAACCTCGCCTTAGCTTATGAACGGGTTCACGAGCCTCGGAAAGCGCTGCGGCATTGGACGGCTTACACAAGACTCGATCCGGCGGGGCCGTGGGCAAGTCACGCGCGAGGCCAGGCAAAGAAAATCCTTGGTAGCGAGCGGTTAGCGATTGTGACGCGTCATGGACGCACGATGCGAATCGCTGGCTAACAAGCTCTCCACGACATGCTCTTGAATAATTCATGCAACCTCCACGGAATTTCGCGGGAGATGAGCTATGGAGTAAACTCCGAGGCAAAGCTCAAACTCTTTTGCGTTGCTTAGGAGACGTTGCCTGATGGCTGAACATACAACCTTTCGTCCGTTTGTTCCGGCAAACGAAGATCGAAGGGAGTTGTCGATACGCGCCCTGCTGCTGGGCTCTGTCTTCGGTGTAATCTTTGGGGCGGTAACCGTATATGTCGGGCTGCGCGCAGGGTTGACGGTCGCAGCGAGCATTCCAATCTCGGTATTGTCGATCTCGATCCTGAGGGCCTTCGGACGAGCCTCCATCCTGGAAAATAATATCGTTCAAACGACAGGAAACGCGGGCCAATCGATTGCGTCCGGAGTGATCTTCACGTTGCCGGCGCTTATCTTTTTGGGATTCGATCTCGAGAGCTCACGCATCTTTGCGCTGGCTCTGTTTGGTGGATGGCTTGGCGTCCTCTTCATGATTCCCCTGCGGCGGCAGTTGATTGTTGAAGAGCATGGATCGTTGACTTATCCCGAAGGAACAGCCTGCGCCGATGTGTTGCAGGCGGGGGAGCGCGGGGGTTCGTTTGCTAGTCGTGTCTTTCTTGGACTTGGACTCGGCGGGTTGTACACGCTCTTCCAAAACGAGAATCTTCTGAGCCTTTTTCCGGCTACCCCGAACTGGTCGCCGAACTTCGATCCCAGCGGGCAGCAGATTCTGAAGGGTGCAGCGATCCGGGCCGATGTTACCCCGGAGTACCTGGGGGTGGGGTACATTATCGGGCTTCGCGTGTCGGCGATCATGCTGGCGGGTGGTGTCTTCAGTTGGCTGGTGTTGATGCCTGCGATTGTGTTCTTCGGCAAGCATCTGCCGGGGCCCTTGTATCCGGGAGTTGTGCCGATCTCGCAGATGAGTCCGAGCGATCTGTGGTCGACATATGTGCGGCCGATGGGAGCGGGAGCGGTGGCGGCCAGTGGATTGATTACGCTGCTGCGAACGGCGCCGACGATTGTGAGTGCGCTTACGTCTGGGTTCGCGAAGATGGGGTTGAGCAAAGGCGCGACGACAAGCAAGCCGCTGCGGACCGAGAACGATATTCCAATGGGCGTGGTGATTGCGGGGAGCTTAGTGCTGATCCTGCTAATGTTCCTGTTCCTGGAGTTCAAGCCAATTCCGGGAGCGCAGGTGGGTTGGCTCGCGAACCTGGCGGCGAGCTTGCTTGTAGTGGTCTTCGGGTTCCTGTTCGTGACGGTGTCGGCGCGCATTGTGGGCATTGTGGGATCGAGTGCAAGCCCGGTGAGCGGTATGACGATCGCTACGCTGATGGCAGTCGCCGCGATCTTCCTGGTAAAGGGATGGACCGCTCCGGCGTTTGGAGCGTTGGCGATCACGATTGGCGGAATGGTGTGTATTGCGGCGTCGAATGCGGGCGATACGAGCCAGGACCTGAAGACCGGGTTCCTGATTGGCGCGACGCCTTGGAAGCAGCAGGTGGCGGTGATGGTTGGGGTGATCGTGTCGGTGTTCTCTATTGGGGCGACGCTGAATGCGATGAACAAGGGTCTGGAGAGCTTTCAGCAACTGCCGACGGCACGGGCGATCTCGCTGGCGGCGCTTCCAGATGGAGTGTCGAACCAGGGAAACTTCAAGCGTGATCACGTGACGGTCACGGTGCGGCCACCGGCGGGAAGTTCTGCCGCGCCGTCCCATGAGGACCTGTCGGATGCAAAGAAGTATGTGGTGCTGAACTCCATTGGATCGTCTACGTTGCAGGACGGGAAGTACCTGTACGACCCTGGGACAGGAAAGATTGATGTGCAATGGGTTCAGGGGATTGGCAGCGAGAAGGCCGCGGCTCCTCAGGGACGCTTGATGGCGACGGTGATCAATGGGATCCTGAGCCGTAAGCTGCCCTGGAGCCTGGTTCTGCTGGGCGTGGCGCTGGTCATCGGGATTGAGTTGCTGGGCGTGCGGTCGCTGACGTTTGCCGTGGGAGCGTATCTATCGATTGGTACGACGCTGGCGATCTTTGTCGGGGGTGTCATCCGGTGGATGGTGGATAGCGCACTCGCCAAGAGCGGCAACGGACCAAAGACGGACGCGGAGAGCGAGATCTCGTCGGGAAGCCTGTATGCGTCGGGGCTGATTGCGGCCGGCGGCATCATGGGCTTGCTGGGTGTTTGCGTGAAGCTGTATGAGGCAGCAACGGATAAGGTGATTCCGACCTTCTCGACAACCAATCCGCTGCATAAAGATTTCGTGAGTGTGATCGCGTTCGCAGCGCTGGCCTTCAGTCTGTATTACTTTGCGAGGAAGCCGTTGGATTCCGAGAAGATTCTGGAACAGGTTGAGAGTGAGGAGTAACAATGAAACGTTGGATAGTGATGTTGGTTGTACTGATGGCGACGGTGCCAGTGGGAGCGCGGGCTGATGAGGCGTCTAAAGCAGCGAAGGTGAAGGAACTGTTTGCCGTGATGCATATGGATCACAGCCTGGACCGCATGCGCAGCGCGATGCAGCAGCAGGTGCAGGCAACAGCCAAGAATGCTTCCGGAACCGAGCAGATGACCCCGGACAAGAAGAAGATCCAGCAGGAGTTCGTGGATAATTCGATGAAGGTAGTTGATGAAAACTTTGGCTGGCCTGTGCTGGAGTCGGCGTACGTGAAGCTCTACGCGGATACGTACACCGAGGCGGAGCTCGATGCGATCCTGGCCTTCTACAAGTCGCCTGCGGGACAGGCATATCTCACCAAGACGCCGACGCTGTCAGGCGGCGTGATGCAGATTGTGCATAGCCGGATGGACGATTTTCAGCCGAAGATGCAGGCATTGCAGGAGCTGTACTTGAAGGCGATGGCTCCGGTGGGGCACTGAGGTTGTGTGTGGGGGGCGAGCCCCCCACACCGCTTAGCTTGCTGGAGTCATTGATCTCCTACTCCGTTGCGATGGGCAGGCTGATGTAGCTGGCCTTGCCGGCTTCGTGCCAGATCTTCTGGGTCGCCTTGATGTAGTCAGTCGGCTTGGCGTCGAAGATGTTGGGGACGAAGGTCTGTGGGTTGCGGTCATAGAGCGGGAAGAGGGTCGACTGCACCTGCACCATGAGGCGATGGCCTGCAGGGATGGTGCGGTCGATCATGGGGAGGCCGAAGGTGAACTCTGCGGCCTCGTTGGGCGTTAGTGCAGCGGGGTGCTCGAAGCTGGTGCGGTAGCGGCCGCGGAAGATGTCGATACCGATGGGAGCCTCGTAGCCGTTCATGTTGTAGGGCGTGCCGAGGACTCCGGGGAAGGCGCTGGTGTCGGGCGGGGCAGGCGGGCCGTGAGTCGTGGGGACGTCGGGGTAGACGTCGATGATCTTGACGACCCAGTCGGAGTCGGTGCCGGAGGTGGAGGCCCAGAGATGGGCTACGGGTTCGCCTGCCAGCTTGAGCGGGGCCTTGAGCGGCTCGGAGATGTAGGTAAGGACGTCGGGGCGGCCTTCGACGAAGTGTTGGTCGGTGACGAGCCATGTGCGCCAGTTAGAGCCGTCATAGGGACGCGGCGAGAAGGGAACGGGGTTGGCGGGGTCGGAGATGTACTCGTCCGGTGCGCCTGTCGGGGCGTCGAAGGAGAGCGTGCCGTTGGCGCTGAGGTAGAGGGGCTTGGAGGTTTCGGGGCAGCCGCTTTCACAGACGGTGGGCCAGACCTTGGGGGTGTCCCAGTGGTCGGTGCCAGCTCCGCCGATGGTCTCTCCGCCGGCGTCGTAGATGAGCGCCTTGGGGAGGTCAAACTTGGGAGAGCCGGGCTTGAGGTAGGTGTTGAAGAAGGGAACAAGGTAGTCGCGACGCCACTGCTCGGAGGTGTCGGTCGACCACTGGAAGGGACCGATGCCGCGACCGGGGCGGTTGATCTGCGAGTGGAACCACGGGCCCATGACGATGTGGTTGAACTTATCGTTTTTGTGGACGGCTTCGATGGCGCGGTAGGAGTGGATAGCTCCCCACATGTCTTCCTGGTCCCACTCGCCCTGCTCCCAGAGGGTGGGAACGGTGAGGCCCTTGGCGGCGAGGAGGTGGTCGAGGGCCTGGGACTGCCAGAAGGCGTCGTAGGCGGGGTGGGCTTCGACGATCTTCCAAAAGGGGAGCTGGTCTTCGCCCATGGCGCGGGCGGCGTCTCCGGCGCTGCCGAGGCGGAGGAAGTTGGCGTATTCGTCGCGGCCTCCGCGCGGGATGCTGTAGCCTTCACCGCGCTTGGTGGTCTGGCCGGTGAAGTAGTCGAGGTTGGGCTGGCGGAAGGCTCCGTAGTGGAACCAGTCGTCTCCCATCCATCCGTCGACCATGGGGGATTCGGGAGCGGTGACTTTGAGCGCTGGATGCGGATGGAGCAGCGCCATGACGACGGTGAAGCCTTCGTAGGAGGAGCCGATCATGCCGACGCGGCCGTTGGACTCGGGTACATTCTTCACGAGCCAGTCGATGGTGTCGTAGGCGTCGGTGGTATCGTCGGCACCGGAGTTGTTGAAGCCGGAGCCGACGGGCGGCGGGGTCATGAGGTAGACGCCCTCGGAGCCGTACTTTCCGCGAACGTCCTGATAGACGCGGATGTAGCCGTTCTTGACGAAGTCCTCGTCGCTGAGGGGGAGGGCTTCGATCATCTTCGGGGACTTGGAGCGCTCGGCGCGGCCGGCGGCGTTGTAGCAGGTGCGGGTGAGGACGATGGGCGCGGGGTTGGCGTGGGTCGCGGATTTGGGGAGGACGATGACGGTGTAGAGCTTGACGCCGTCGCGCATGGGGATCATGACGACACGCTTTTCGTAGTCGGGCTCCGCAGCGGGGATGATCGCGGGAGGCTTGAAGTTGGGATTCAGCTCGTCGGTAACAGTGCGGGCCGGGTCCTGTTGCTGCGCGACGGAGCAGGTGGCGAAGAGAAACGAAAGGGCAAGCGTGGTGGCGAGACGATTCATAGCACGTCCTGTTGGCCCGGTTGGGCTGAGGTGAATAGACAGGATATCAGCGCCGCGAAGCAGCTATGCCGTTGATGTCTGTGCAAAGGCTTCGGCCAGAACGGCTGTTCTTAGGAGTAAAGCAAATGCTCGCAGCCCCAAAGATCGCAATGTTCAGTCAGGAATGCTATTCATCACCACGAGCGAGGTCTTCTTCGTGCTTTTCGATCGCGTCCGCTGCTTCCGGCACGAGCTTCTCCAGTATCGCGAGGAGACGCCTGGGGTCGAAAGATTCGAGTTGATTGGTCACTCCTTCGCATTGGGGCGAGCCCGGCGGGCAGATCGCAATGATCGGCAGGTTGGGACGCACCTGGCGTAAACCGCGAACGAGGTCCGTGCAATGCATGTCATCCATCCCAGCATCCACGACAGCGCCGTCCACGAGCGGGAACTTCTGGAGAGTGGCTATCGCCTCGGCTGAAGAATACGACGTGAGCACGTTGAACTTCGCCGTCTCGATCACCAGCTTTCGGGTTGAGATGGCTCCGGCGTGTTCACGATCAATTACGAGAAAACAAGGTCTGACCATATGCGAAGGCCCCTTAGCGAAAATTTGTCCGACAGTTCCAGGTCACAACGTCTGGCCACGTTTATCCATGATCTCTCGAAGCGACAGCAGCGGCGCTTCCGAAAGCAAAGCTCTTGATGGGGAGAAGGAATTGGCCAAGGTTAGCCCAATGAATTTTGCCCATACTTCGATTCTAGTCGGTGGATGGGAGTAAGCCTTCAACTCTTGAGAATTTTACTCGCTGGTGTTCGGCGGGCGGCGGAGGGTCGAGAACAGCTTTCTGGTGGAATGGCAGGAAGAAGGCAAAAGCAACGGCGACGATCGGTTGGATCGTCGCCGTTACTTCTTGTGAAAGTGGGTGTCCGAAGGTCGGCTCAGAGTTCCAGAATGATGGGCATGATGAGGGGGCGGCGATTGGCATTCTTTTGGAGGAATCGCTTGAGGTCGCCGCGGATCTTGTCCTTCATGACGCCGTAGTCGCGACGCTCTTCATCACTGGACTGCTCTAATGTCCGCGCGACAATGTCTCTTGCGTTGCGGAGGAGTTCAGGGTCGTCGGCGGCGAAGCCACGAGTGGTGATCTCGGGGACTCCTTCGACCTGGCCGGTGCGCTTGTTGATGGCGATAATGGGGAGGAAGACTCCGTCTTCGCCAAGGTGCTTGCGGTCGCGAATGACCGTATCTCCGACGACGTCGGCGGTAGAGTTGTTGTCGATGCAGACCCGGCCGGTGGTGACCTTGCCGGTCTTTTCGGCGTGCTCGCGGTCGAGGGTGAGAACGTCGCCGTCTTCGAGCAGGATGACCTTTTCGGGGACTCCAGTGGCAATGGCGAGTTCCGCGTGGCGTTTGAGGTGTCGGTAATCGCCGTGCACGGGGATGAAGAACTTGGGGCGCACGAGGTTGATCATCATGCGAAGCTCTTCCTGCGAACCGTGGCCGGAGACGTGGATGAGGCCGTGAGTACCGTCGTCGTGGATGACCTTGGCGTCGCGGCGCTCGAGGTGGTCGATGACGCGATAGATGGCCTTCTCGTTGCCGGGGATGACTCGGGAGCTGAGCAGGACGGTATCGCCGGCTTCGATCTTGGCGAAGCGGTGATTGTCGACCGCTGCACGGGAGAGCGCAGACATCGGCTCTCCCTGGGTGCCGGAGATCAGGATGCAGAGCTTGCTGGCCGGAGTGTCCTTGATCTGGTTGGGATGGATGATGAGGCCGGCGGGGGGATCGATGTAGCCGAGGTCCTGCGCGATTTCGGTGGAGTTATCGATGGAGCGGCCGATGAGGGCGACCTTGCGGCCATGCTTGTGGGCGAGCTCCATGGCGATGCGGATGCGATGGATGGAGGATGAGAAGCAGGAGAAGAAGAGACGCTTCTTGGTGGCTCCGAAGATCTCGTCTAGGCGAGGAATAACGGCTTTTTCGCCGGGAGTGAAGCCGGTCCGGTCGACGTTGGTGGAGTCCTGGAGGAGGCAAAGAACGTTCTGCTTGCCAAGATCGGCGAAGGCCTGGAGATCGAAGGGGTGGCCGTCGGGGGAGGAGAGATCAATCTTGAAGTCGCCGGTGTGGAGGACAATGCCGACGGGGGTGTGGACGGCAAGCGAGACGCAGTCCACGAGAGAATGCGTGACGCGGATGGGAAGGATGCTGAAGACGCCGAGGTTGAAGCGGCGGCCGGGAAGGATCTCGATGAGCTCGGCGTCGTCGAGGAGGCGATGCTCTTCGAGTTTGCCTTCAACGTAAGCGAGGGTGAACTCGGTGCCGTAGACCGGGACGTTGAGCTCGGAGAGGATCCACGGGAGGCCACCGATGTGGTCTTCATGGCCGTGGGTGAGGACGATGCCGCGGACCTTGGAGCGGTTCTCGATGAGGTAGGAGATGTCCGGGACGACGATGTCGACGCCAAGGAGCTCTTCTTCGGGGAACATAAGGCCGGCGTCGATGACGAGGATGTCGTCGCCGTAGTGAAGGGCGAGACAATTCATGCCGAACTCGCCGAGTCCGCCGAGCGGGATTATTTGCAGTTTTTCATTTGCCATGGACCTTCAGTCTATCGCAGTACGGAAGGTTGAGCCGGATTTGGTCTGAATCATGCGGATTGTCGTGGTGGCGGGCCGCATCGAAATCTTCCGGTGAGGTGCGGCGTCGGGATGCGAGAGTGTAGCGGAGGCCAACGAAGCAGCGCGGCGTGGAGCTGATCGTCGGTGCGAGGGAGACAACGAGGAGCGTGATGGCGAATTCGAATCGACGTCGGAGAAGCCGTCGATTCGCTATATGGCTGCGCCACGGAGACGGAGGCCGTCTTCGGCGCTGTGGTCGTGGACGGCTGGCACCTTGGGGACAGTGTAGATGGAGATTCCATCCTGGTGAGGCTAGATGGCGCGGATGGCTCGGGCAGGGAGGCTGAAGATGGCGCCAATAAGCTCGAATACCCCGCCCACAACAATACCGACCAGCCGGAAGGGCAAAAGGATGAGCCATACGATCGGGAATAGGACGAGCGCGAGCAGGGCTGCGGGCCAGCAGACGATAACGAGGATCAGGAAGAGAAGAAGCTTCATGGGTGTGGCTGCCTTTCTTGGGGTATGTACGCAGCGGCCGTGCAAGTGGTTCCGTGGCTAGGACGCCTTGGCTTCTTGCATCAGCGTCGCGTCAGTCTCTCGCGTCAGCGCCTCGTGGACAATCATCTTGAGATATGTTTGATACTTTAGACCCCGTTTTTCGGCTTGTTTGCGTGCCATCTCAATATCGGCAGGATCTAGACGGATGGTAGTTGTTGGAAGACCTGCTTTCCGGGCAACCGTGCCGCGGCCGAGACGGCCTTCCTTCGCAGCCTGCTCGAAATCCTCGAAGATCTCGTCTTGATGTGAGTCCCACCATTCAGCTTCTTCGGCTTCTGATTTGAAATCAGGAAGGATTCTCTTCTCGGGCATTTTCTTGCTCCATCATCCGTTGATATTGCGAACGGTGTTTACGGTTCGCTGGTCTTGCTGA
>Ga0302150_10001351_pt1 | contig 10934 bp, 9 predicted proteins | sample I_Bog_N1_2_FD_198635 | JGI IMG/M metagenome (GOLD analysis project Ga0302150, IMG submission 198635) | Peat permafrost microbial communities from Stordalen Mire near Abisko, Sweden - I_Bog_N1_2 | ecosystem: Environmental > Terrestrial > Soil > Wetlands > Peat | place: Sweden: Abisko, Stordalen... | reverse complement strand
CTCCTAGCCAGCGTAGGAGCCGGTTTCACCGCTGCTGCGACCCTCCTGCGCTGGGAGTTCTAAACTCCCAGTCCCAGCAGCCGCACAATGGCCAGCCCATTCGTCGTGCGATTCATCCCCGGCTTCAGCAGATAATCGAAGCCCAATGGATCGCTCTCATCCGGGCTGGCCATATGAACATTGCGTCCGCCAAGCTCCGGCATCTCTGCCAGCTCCGCGAGCGCCAGATCATGCGTCGACAGCGCCCCAATCGCCCCCGCCCCCAGCAATCCGAGCAGCACGGCCTCAGCCGCCACCCTGCGGTCCAGCGAGTTCGTTCCGCTGAACACTTCATCGATCAAAAATAAACTTTCCCCCGGCCTCTCCCTCGCCAGCGCCAGCAGATCCCGCAACCGCTCCACCTCTGCCAAAAATTTTGACTTCCCTTCCGCAAGTGAGTCATTGACGGCTAGCGACGCCCCGATCTGCAGCGCACTCATCCGCAGCCCACCCACCGGCAAGGGAGCACCCGCCAATCCCAAAACAGCATTCGCGCCCACTGCCCGCAGCAGCGTCGACTTGCCCGCCATATTCGATCCCGAGATCAGCAGAAACTTCACATCGCCACTCAACGACACATCATTCGCCACCGCATCCGCGCGATTCAGGAGAGGATGCGCCATCCCCTTCGCCTCAAAGATCGCCTTCCCCTCCACAATCTCCGGCCACACATTCTCTCCGTGCTCGGCCGCATAGGTCGCCAACGCCAGCAGCGCCTCAAACTCACCCCAAGCCTCCAGCCATCGCTGCATCGGCGCACCAAACTGCTGCTTCCAGGTATCCAGAGCAATCGCCGCATGCGTCCCCATCCCCAGCAGCACGGACACCGGATACATCCATTCCTTCGATCGATGCTCCACCACCATCAGCCAACGCTCCAACCTCCCTACCGCACGATCCTCCTCCGCCACCGCCTCCTGCAGCGCTCGCAACTTCTCCGACGCGAACAAGCTCCCGCACATCACCCGAAGCCCCTCGCGCAAGATCGACATCTGCCCCACCAACGGCTGCGCTGCCTCCAACTCCCGTTTCACCTTCGGCATAAGCCACGAACAAAGCATTCCCTGCGCTAACAGCAAGCTCTCCATCAAGCGCAGCAGCCCGCCTCGCTCTACCGGCAGCCGCCAAGCCGCCACTCCCACCGAAATCCAAGCCAGCGTCACAATCCCCAATACCCATCGAACCCATCCGGGAAACCCGCTCCGCTCCTCCCCCAACCACAGTTCAAAGCTCTCCACCGGCACGTCCTCAAACCGAAATCGACCCACCATTGCCACGCGTTCCCGCAGATCAATCATCCCTGCCAGTTCGCGCACCGCCGCCTGCCGTTCTCTCACCGTCGCTGCATCCGCAGGCTCCAGCAAGAGCCTCGCCAGCCCCGACTGCCCCACCACCGTTCTCGTCGTCGCCAGTAAATCAAACAGCGAGTGAGTTCCCAGCACATCCAGGTCATGCTCATACAAGTGCCCTGGGACTGCGAACGCCTCACCCGGATTCCCCGACCATCGCTCATCCCCGCTCAGCCGTTTCAACCCCTTCTCATACAGAGCCGCAAGCCTCCATGCCCGTGTCACCTGCCGCTTATTCCGCAGCAGCCACACCACCAGCCCCGCCAACACTGCGGCCACCATGGAGACCGTCCAATACCCATGTCCCCGCGTAATCGCCAACCACAATGCCCGCATCAGCACGCCACCCACGCCCAGCGCCGCCAGCAGATATCGGTCCTGGGCAGCCTTGGCCCGTACATACTCCCTGTGGGCCGCAGCCTTCCGTTCTTGATATGCCGTAACGATCGCCTCAGCCATGTTTCCAAGCATACCCGCGCCAGCGAGTTATCCTAACCTCGCATCTTCTCCACTAATCCAGCATCGAAGATCAAGACAAGCGCAGCATCGAACGCACCCACCCACGACTTGCCACCCATTTCCCTATGATCATCGCCGCCATCCGGTCCGGCACCGACCCCGCCGCCCCACTCCCTCCCGCAGCCTTCCACCGCTGGCTCGAGGACCCTATCTACTGCCCCAAGTGCGAGGCCACCTACGTCCTCGTTGCCGACTACGACGACGCCATCAGCCGCCACTTCCCCAACGAATCCCGCCGCCACATCCAGATGCTGCGCAAGGCCGTCATGCTCGGCCACTCCACCGACCACCGCATCTCCCACTTCGAAACAAACGGTGTCGTCGTCACCAGCCACCCCAGCCCCAAACCGACCACCACGATCGCCACTCCACCCCTTACAAACCGCATCCAGTAACGCTTAATTCGCCGACGGCCGCTCCACCGCATCCACCACCAGACACTGCACGGCCGTCTTCACGGGTTCCAGCTTCAATCCCAGCTGTTCCTGGATCGCGGTAAAGATCGAGGGTGGTGCCGTATCGCTGGTGTCCGGCACTTCGCCCACGAAGTAGGGCTTGGTCGAGGTAGCCGTCACCGCGAAATCAAACTCCCCGGGAATCCCTGTCCGATCCACCACTGGCCGATCGAACTCCACGCGCTGCAGTTCCGCCGCCAACTCCGGCATCGTTCCACCCACACCCAACACTCTCATCCAAAGGTGCGCTCCCCGCTGGATCCGCACCCCCGGCGGAATCTCCGCCGTCGCCCGATCTTCCGTCTTCGCCGCCTTCAGTCTGGCCCCACCTTTAGCCACCACCAGCTCATACGCCGACATCGTCCGTGGCTCCCAATGCGTCTTCATCCCCAGCCGCTCCGCAAGCAGCCGCTGCATCATCAACCGAAACTCCGCCGCCGTCGGCTCCCTTCCCGCAGGCTCTCCCACAGGCGCCAGCGCCTCAATATCGTAAGTAGCTGAATCCAGCCACCCCGGCGCGTTCACCACCTGCTTCGCCTGCAGATTGTAAGCAAACTGCACCATCTGGCTCATCGTCGTGTAATGAGCCGTAAAGTGTCTCCCCTCCCACGAAATTCCTCGATTATGCGGTTCATCCGGAGCGTTCGGCCGAATCGTGGCCACCTCAAATTCTGCCGAAGACGTCCCAGCCTGCGCCCACACGACCACCGACGCCATCCCAAATATCGCTGCCAACACCCCAACCCGCCGCCAAACGCCCATAGCCGCAATCTACAACAATTCGCATTGCCCTCACCCTTGAGGCGCCGCATCGTGCCTTCCACGCGGAACAGCACCCCAAAGCTGCTAAAATGGACTTCGTGAGCCTGTCCTCCACCCTCGAAGACGGCGCCGCCCCCGAGACCCAATCTCCAGAACCCAACCGCCCGACGGTGGGCTTTGTCTCGCTTGGCTGCCCCAAGAACCTCGTCGACTCAGAAGTCATGATGGGCTTGCTTCACCGCGGCGGTGCACAGCTCACTCCCCGCGCCGAAGACGCCGACATCCTCGTCGTCAACACCTGCTCCTTCATCGACTCTGCCAAGCAGGAATCCGTCGACACCATCCTCGAGATGGTCCAGCACAAGATCGCCAACGGAGGCCGCGCCCAGCGCCTGATCGTCGCCGGCTGCCTCGTGGAGCGCTACCGCGACGAAATCCGCGCCAACATTCCAGAAGTCGACGCCGTCGTCGGAACAGGCGAGCTGGAGGCCATCCTGGAAGCCGCCGGCCTCAACCGCCCCACCACAAACTCCCCCTTCGCCATCCTGACCACGGCGCAGGTCGAAGGCATGACGCTCGACCGCCACGCCAGCAGCGTCAATCAGCATTCCCGGCCCGATTCCGACAGCGCTCAAATCCTCAACGAGACCACCTCCCGCGCAGAAGGTGACGCCCGCGAAGCTGCCGGCCGCTTTTCCCGCGACTCATGGGACGGCGCCACCGCGGCACTCCCAACCTACCTCTATTCCGACGAGACCCCGCGCATCCTTACCACGCCGCGCTCCTCGGCTTACATCAAGATCGCCGAAGGCTGCGACCACCCCTGCAGCTTCTGCATCATCCCGCAGCTCCGCGGCAAGTTCCGTTCCCGCCCCCTAGCCAGCATCGTGGCCGAAGCCAAATCTCTCATCGCCCAGGGCGTCCGCGAGATCACCCTCATCGGCCAGGACACCACCTGCTACGGCGAAGACCTCGTCCCCGATGCCCTCACCAAGAAGCGCCCCGAGCTCGCCGACCTACTCGACGCCCTCGCACCGCTTCCCGGTCTGAAGTGGCTCCGCTTCCTCTACGCCTACCCCAACAAGATCACCACGCGCCTCCTGCAAACCATCGCGCGCCACGACACCATCGCAAACTATCTGGACGTCCCGCTTCAGCACGCCAGCACGAACGTCCTCCGCCGCATGAAGCGGGGAGGCAGCGCCGACCGCTTCCTCCAGATCATCGCTACAGCTCGAAAAACCATTCCGAACTTAGTCCTCCGTACCAGCTTCATCGTAGGATTTCCAGGCGAAACCGAGCAGGATTTCGAAGAGCTCTGCGCCTTCATCACGGAAGCCAGGATCGATTGGCTAGGAGTCTTCAGTTACTCCGACGAAGAAGGAGCGGGAGCCTTCTCGCTCGACGAAAAAGTCCCCAAGCGCACCATCGAAGCCCGCCGCCGCAAACTCATGCGCCTGCAGAACAAGATCTCTCGCAAGGCCCGCAAGCAATGGATCGGCCGAGAGCTCGACATCCTCGTCGAAGGCGAATCCGAAGAGACCGACCTACTCTGGCAAGGCCGCAGCCTCGACCAGGCCCCCGAGATCGACGGCAAGGTCCTCATCAACGACTTCGGCCCCCACGAAGCGCTAGTCCCCGGCACCTTCTACCGCGCCGAGATCACCGAATCCCACGACTACGACGTAGTCGCCCGGATCCTCGATTAACGACGCCGCCCAGAGCTATTCGAAGCTAATTATCGCGCCTTTCTCAAGATAAACGGCGCCGTGGTAAACCCACCCAATTCGACCTTCGACCCAAGCGCGATGACCAACGTCTATCACCTTCAACATTGGGTAGTCCTCAACCGCGACGCCAACCAAAATGATGTCAGAAAATAGAACGTTTTTCTGCTGGAAATACACCGTCCAAAGGTCGCTATCTCCCGACGGCGATATGCTCTTGAAGAGTACGGGCCAACAAACCTCTAGCCCCACATAGTGTTCTGTCCGATGCTAACTTTATCGAAGGGCTTCGCCGCGTCAATAGTAGCGACTATGTCTCCATAACTTGGAGACGAATGCACTTTACCTTCTGGCCCTGAAACGGCCGCGAAATGAACATAGTTATGCACATCGCCATGATGGTCTTGAGTTATATGGTCACCAATTGCAATGTTTGACCCGGATACGTTCTTGACCTTCGCTTGGCGAAAAGAGCCGCCCGCTTTGGCTAGGCCAATAATCGCCGCCAACACAGCAGCCCCTCCTCCTATAATTGCGGCAGTCGTTGTCGGTTCCATCCGACCAGCATAAACCTAACGGAATCATTCAATTTTACGTGGGTCAACTTCTCTGCATCGCGCGAGCCTCCCCACCCATCTGAGTAACCACCATGACCAAACCCCTCCACTGCCCCATCTGCAAAAAACTCGTCCCCCTCGACTCACCCGAAGTCCCCTTCTGCTCCGAGCGCTGCCGCACCATCGACCTTGGCAAGTGGGCCTCAGGCGACTACAAAATCTCCTCCCCGATCCTCGACCCCGACCTCCTCGAAGACCTCGAGCACTCCCAGCAACAACAGCACCCCACCAGCGAATCTAATAACGACTTCAAGTGGCGCAACTAACGCAGACCAGCTCGCCGCGTAAAATCTCATAGTGACCACCCTCCGCAAGACCCGCTGGGCCTGGACCCTTTCCACCTTCTTCGGTGCCGGCTACCTGAAGCCAGGCCCCGGCACATACGGCAGCATCTTCGCCGTCCTCCTCTGGTACGCCGCCGCCCACGCCTTCACCCCCACGCGCTCCACGCTCGTCCTTGCCACCGCCCTCGCCGCCGTTTTCATCACGCTCATCGGCATCCCCGCCTCCACCATCACCGCGAGCGAAGCCTCCCGCAAGGACCCTGGCTTCGTCGTCATCGACGAAGTAGCCGGCCAACTCTTCGCCCTCATCCTCGCCACACCCGACTGGCGCCACGCCGCCCTCGATCTCCTCCTCTTCCGCCTCTTCGACATCTGGAAGCCATGGCCCATCCGCCGCCTCGAAGCCCTCCCCTCCGGCACCGGTATCATGCTCGACGACGTAGCCGCCGGTCTCCTCGCGCTCCTCGCCGGCCTGCTCCTCAGCTACCTCCACCACCACCTCTAGCGCATCGCCACACGAATCCTCTCACCGTCCGCGTAGTACATTTGCATCGCTCACCCACCGCGCATACCCTAAGCTCAATGGCTCTGCTCCACCCAACACGCATAGACGCTCCGCATCTCGACAGCCTGTACCCCCGTTCCGCCATCCCTGGTGGCAGCTTCGAAGTCCTCGGCTCTCAGCTCATGGCCCCCATTAGCGACGATCCAAGACTCCCCGAGGCTTTCTTCGGCGAGATCCCAGCACACCTCGATCTCGCCCGCTCCACCCGCGCCGTCATTCAGGTCCCGGCCGGCGCAATCTCCTCCGATCTCTCGGTCCGCCGCGGCGGCCTCGAGAGCAATCCCCTCCACGCCAACATCGGCGTCCCCATGGTCGAAGATCTCCACGTCATCTCCAACCCGGCGATCGACGCCGACGGTAACCTCTTCGCCATGGTCTCCGGTCCGCGCGGCGAGCAGGTCCCCGTTTCCATCTTCCGCATCGCGCGCGATCTGCAAGTCACACCCTTCGTACGCGAGATCCTCAACGTCTCCGCACTCGCCTTTGGCCCCGACGGCAACCTCTACGCCAGCTCACGCACCGAAGGCACGATCTACCGCATCACCCCCGCCGGCGCCATCTCCACCTTCGCCGAAGGTATGGGGATCGCCACCGGCATCGCCTTCGACCGCAGCGGCAACCTCTTCGTCGGCGACCGCTCCGGCACCATCTTCAAGATCATTCCCAGCGCTGCGCCCGGCGACCAGCCCGGCAGCGCGCTCAATCCCCACAATCCCAACCGCTCCGGTGAGATCTTCGTCTTCGCCACCCTCGAGCCATCCACCGCCTTCTACCACCTCTGCTTCCGTCCCGACGGCGTCCTCATGGTTACGACCCCCACCATCAGCTCCCACCAGAACATCTACGCCATCGATCCACACGGCAACACCACCGTCTACTACCGAGGCCTCGGCCGCCCCCAGGGCATGGCCTTCGACATCGACGGCAACCTCTACGTAGCCGCCAGCCTCCGCGGTCACCGCGGCATCGTCCGTCTCCGCGACACCCCCAACTCCCCCACCCCCGAAGCCGAACTCATCGTAGCCGGAAACGACCTCATAGGCCTCTGCTTCCTCGACGACGGCTGCTGCGCCCTCGCCACCAACAGCACCATCTTCCACGCCGACCTGGGCATAGAAGGCCACCCGCTCATCTGATGGATGGCATCACCCGTTGCCGTTCGTCTAAGACTCAAAAAGCTTAGGGCGGATCCTCTCGCGAGAACCCGCCCTTCCGCCGTCCGAATATTTCGAAGATCTGGTATCGGCCCCAGATCAATCTCCGCGTCCCTTTCGCCTTCCAGTCATCCGGGCAAGCCCGCATGTCCTTCGTTCGTCCGTTCCGCAAATCTTGTGAGTTTCCTCGTCCTCAGCATGTCTCCGGTCGCCCGAAGTAAGTCTCGTGTTCGATCATCTTTTCGGTCGCCCGAATCGACTCTCGCGTCCGATCCTCGCTGCCTCTGATTCTTCTCTCTTCTCTGGAAGATCTCTCTTCCGTTGCTGAGAATCATCACACAGATTCACGAATCTGCAACAGGAAAATATCGGTGCAAAACTCGTCATTTCTGTGCTTAATTCCTACCGTGGCAACATACGCCCCACCCTCCTCAAAACAATCCCTTCCCCAAACTTAAGGGGCAACATTACTGCAAAAAGTTCCTTTCAGCGTTACCCTGTTTTCACGGATGCCTGCCTATCCCGAGATCTCCTCGAGGTTCGCCCATGAACAGCTCCGAACGGTGGTTTCAATCCCTGATCTCTTCCGTCGGTGTGGCCCTCAACGGCCCCCGGCCCTACGACATTCACGTCAACAATCCCGCCATGTTCAAGCTAGTTCGTCATCAGGGAACCCTCGGCCTCGGCGACGCCTACATGCGCGGCTGGTGGGACTGCAACAGTCTTGACACCCTCTTCCGCCGCTTCTTCTCCGCCGACCTGACGCGCCGTGCGGGCCTCTTCTTCCCTCAGCTGTACGGCACCGTTAAGGCTCGTCTCATGAATCTGCAGACGCAAAGCCGTGCCCTTGAAGTCGGGCACAAACATTACGATCTCGACAACGATCTCTTCCGCGCCATGCTCGGCCCCACCATGGCCTACAGCTGCAGCTATCGAGGCACCGGAGCCCGCACACTCGACGACGCACAGCTCGCCAAGTACGACCTCATCTGCCGCAAGCTGCACCTCGTCCCGGGGTCCACGCTCCTCGACATCGGCTGCGGCTGGGGAGGCTTCGCCCGCTTCGCCGTCGAGCGTTACGGCGTCCGTGTCATTGGTCTCACCATCTCCAGCAGGCAGGCCAGCTTCGCTCGCGCCCACTGCGCCGGCCTTCCCGTAGAGATCCTCCTCCAGGACTACCGCAGCTTCTCCACGCCCGTCGACGCGATCGCATCCATCGGCATGTTCGAGCACGTCGGCCTGAAGAACTACGCCGCTTTCTTCGACACCGCACGGCGCTGCCTGCCCACCAACGGCCTCTTCCTCCTCCACACCATCGGCAGCCTCGAATCCACGCTCGCCACTGACCCCTGGATCAACGCCCACATCTTCCCAAACGGGAAGATTCCTTCCCTTCGTCAACTCACCACGGCGGTCGAGAGCCGTTTCGTCATCGAAGACGTTCACAACTTCGGCTCCGACTACGACTTCACGCTCATGGCCTGGTGGGAGAACTTCAACGAATACCTACAAAGCGAATCAGGCAGCAAAATCGATCCCAGCTTCCAGCGCATGTGGCAGTACTACCTCCTCACCTGCGCCGCCGCCTTCCGCGCCCGCAACTTGCAGCTATGGCAGATCGTGCTATCTCCCAACGGTCAGCCTAACGGCTATCAACCTGCCCGTTAGCCCGTCGTTGCAGGCCCATATCGTCCGCTAATAAGATGGCCCAAACGCGATCCCCGCCGGAGCGTTTAGCGTCGAGGCGCTCCCTACCAGAAACAGGTCAGGAGTAAGAGGTGCAGAAGGATTTGTCTGGAGCTGATCCGGCCCAAATCCCGCCACGCCAAACGGGCTTGCCGAGCTCACCGCCGCCAAATCGCCGTAGTCGTCAAACGCAATCCCATTGGGAGCCACCAGCGTCGCATTGCCACTCACGGTCGCGCTCGCCAGCGTGATATTCGGAGTCGGGCTTCCCGTAGCCGTGATCTGCGATCGAGTGAACTCCACCACCGTATTCGGGGCGTTCGCGTTGCTCGACCACAGATTCCCGTAGCCATCAAACGCCAAGCCCCACGGCCCCTGGATCGACCCCGAACCGTTATCGCTTAGGGTCTCGGTGGGCACCAGCGCGGCCGTCACCGTTGCCGTGCTCGAGGAGCTCACCGCCGGCAGACTCGCCGCACTGAATCCAAAGATCGTGGTTGTCGCATTGTTCGCTACATACAGATCGCCGTGATAGTCGAAAGCAATCCCCAGAGGCCCGTTGAATGCCGGAGTCGATGTGATCGACACGGCCGGAGCTGTCGTCGCAGTCGCATTCAATTGCGCGCCCGTGAACACATACACCGCGTTGCTGCCGTTATCGGTGACCCATAGATTTCCGCGCCCATCAAACGTCGCCTGCTGAGGAAACACAAAGCTGGTCGAGGAGATCGTCACCGCCGGCGTAGGCGCAGCATTGGTCGAAAGGTTCGAAAGCTGCTTCACCGTGAACTCATATAGCGCCGGAGCCACCGTGCCGCCCGCCGCCACCGTCCCTCCGTCAATCACCCAGAGATCGCCATAGCCATCGAACACCACGCCCTGAGGCGCTCCAAACGAAGCCGAATTGATCGCCAGATGCGGTGCCGGATCAATCGTCCCATTGGTCAATTGCGACGGCAGAAACTCTACAACGTTCGTCCCGTTCGCCACCCATAGTGCATTGTTCCCGTAGTAATCCCCACCACCGCCAACATAATAGCGGTTCCATCCATTGCAACCCGATAGCCCGACCACCGCCACCATCCCCGCCAATCCCAGCGAAGCTCGCAGGATCTTTTTTCGCGCCGCATGTTCACGCATATTTTGCACTCCCGAAAACAACTGGCCCATGGACCGTATACGACGCATCATGGCAATCTCCCGAAATCCAATGTCTGAAAGGTGGAGTCTCCCCCACGACTTTTGCAGACGTGTTTTTAAAGCAAATGTTTCGCGCCTTTGCAACGATATCTCGCGCACGATATCCGGAGCGTACTTGCTCCCTGTTTCGATGCTCGATTTCCATTTCATCGGTGTGGAACGAGAACGAAAGAGACGCTTCTGAGAGTAACAAGTTTCTTTTGAACTACTTACGACATACGACCGCGCAGGAGGAAGAATATATTCAGTCTGTATATCTGGGCGCTCTCCCGTCCGCGCTGGACAACCTATCATCGAATAAGACCATGCCCAGACGCGCAGCGATCGCCCGCCAGCCCAGACCGGAAGACCCCGAACTCTTCCGCCTGCGCACCAAGCTTGCCACCCTACGCGCAGCGCTCGCCATCCGCGAAGCCGACCTCGACCGCCTCCGAGCCCAACTCAACAGCTTCGAGGGCCGTTACATCCGCCAGGTCGGCGTGCTCTACATCCAGCTCGACGAGTGGGAAGACCGTATCGTCGAACTCAACAATCCGCCTCAACCTCTGGCGGAAACCATTTCATCCGAACCCGAGGA
>Ga0302150_10001335_pt1 | contig 10970 bp, 8 predicted proteins | sample I_Bog_N1_2_FD_198635 | JGI IMG/M metagenome (GOLD analysis project Ga0302150, IMG submission 198635) | Peat permafrost microbial communities from Stordalen Mire near Abisko, Sweden - I_Bog_N1_2 | ecosystem: Environmental > Terrestrial > Soil > Wetlands > Peat | place: Sweden: Abisko, Stordalen... | reverse complement strand
ATCTCGACAGCCTGGTTAACCAACGCGCAAGCCGTCTTCGCCATCATCGGCATCCTCGTCGCAGCAGCCCTCGGCTGGGGTCTATGGGACAGCCGCGCCCTCCCCTTCGTCCCCGACATCGGAACCCTCCTCGCTCACCGCGCTGTCGGCAACTATACCCTCTCGATGTCGCACTTCTTCGACCTGACCGGCCCATCCTTCGCCGCTCTCCGTCTCCCGGCCTCACTCGCGGCCATTGCCTTCCTCATCGGCCCAAGCATCGGCTGGCTCCTCCGCCGCAGAGGCAAAAACCTCGCCTCGACGATCAGCATCGCGCTCACCTCGGCTATCTTCCTCATCGCCGCGCACATCGCCTTCGCCCGATTCAGCCCAATGCTCAGCTCCGAGCGCATGGCCGAAACCATCCTCCACCGAGGCTCTCCCTCCGACACCTTCATCATCATGGGCGAGCAATCCGACGCCTCCTCCGTCATCTTCTACACCCACAACTTCTTCCACGGAAAGCCAGCGCTCCTCATCCTCCCCCGCTGCGGCCAGCACGGAGAAGGCAGCACCCTCCTCTGGGGTTCCTGCTACACCGACTCCCCCAACATCTTCCTCAGCGACCAGCAACTCTCCAAGACCTGGGGCACCGGCAACCGCAAGTGGCTCTTCGCCCAGGACCCCAACCAGCTAAAAGCCGAGCGCCTTCTCAACGGTCGCCTCTACCTCGTCCAAACCGTAGCCGACAAAGACCTCTGGACCGACCGCCCCCTACCCTAACCCAACGCCGCCACCGCTGCGCCGTCCAAAACGCGCGAGTGCAGCGCACCCCGCCAACGCAGCTCCGTCCGCCTCCAAACTCCGTCATCATGACGCGGAGTGGAGAGACCCCTGTATGGCCCCTGCCCTTGCTCTCTCCGCTACCCTTGCTCTCGCTCTTGCTTTTGCTCTTGCGTTTCTGGCTGTCATTCCGCAGGGATCTGCTTCTTCCTTTGCCTATGCCTCTGCTCTCGCATCTCTAGCTGTCATCCTCCCGCAGGGATGCGCTTCTTCCTTAACCTCCACTCTCCGTCATCTTGAACGCAGTGAAGGACCCCTGTATTTGCCGTTGCTCTTGCACCTAAGGAAGCAGGTATCCATCCCTGGCGCGAACGTGACCTCACCCACCTCATCCCCGACCGCACCATCCGCTTCTGTCTCTGGTGCTCCAACATCAAAATCGACTGAGCAATCTACAACCAGTAAAGCAACCCCATAACCCAAACCATATCCGTCACAAAAGCTAAAAGCTAAAAGCTAAAAGCTAAAAGCTAAAAGCTAAAAGCTACTCCTCCCGCAAAACCTCCAGCGGCTTCTGCCCCAGCACACGATGGCTAGCCGCCCACCCCGCGACCACGGTCATCGCTCCCACTGCCACCCAAGCCCCAAGATTCAGCCCCCACTGAAACGCATACCCAAAGTGCAGCGCATGCAGCAGCAGCGTCCTTGCCAGCACATTCGCAAACACCAGTCCCACAGCGCCCGCGATCAACCCCAGCACCGCAAACTCAATCGAAAAAATCGAAGCTATCCGAGCCCGCGTAGCCCCCAGCGTCTTCAGCACCACCACCTCGCGAATCCTCCTATAACGAGTCCCCGCAATCGCGCTAGCCAGAATCACAATCCCCGCAAAGATGCTGAACGCCGCCAGAAACTGAATCACATAAATCACCTGCAGCATCACCTGCCGAATCACCTCGAGCGTCGCCGCCACATCAATCACCGTCACCGTCGGATAGTGCTCATACAGCACCCTCCGCAGCGCAGCCGTATCGCTCGGATCGCAATGCACTCCGCCATACCAGACCACGGGCAGCCCCGCCAGCGTCGCATGCGGCATCACAAACTCCGCACGTGACACCGCATGCTGGCTATCGACCTCATACACGGCCGCAACCGTCGCCGTAATCGGCTCATCTTGCGCCGAAACAGTAATCGTGTCCCCCACCTTGACCTTCAGCCGATCCGCACGCTCCCTCGCCATCGCCACCAGCGGATGCGCCGCGCCATCCGCCGCCTGCTGCGCTGTCCACCACGTCCCGCGCACCACCGTATCTCCTGCAGGAGCCCCATCGTTCGTCGGAGGCCACGTCAAATTCAGTGTCTGCGCGCCGCGCCCTCCCGGACCTCGCCCAGTCTCCTCTTTCCGCTTCTCCAGGCTCTCTCCATTGATCTCCGTCAGCCGCGCACTCACCACCGGAATCATCTCCGGAGTTCCATGCACCATCGGCTGCTGCGCCAGCAGCGTGCGCACGCCATTCACTTCATTCGTACCCATATCCATCAGAAAAATATTCGGCAGATTTCCCGCGGCCGCCACATGCATCTCGTTCACAATCGAGTTCTGCACAAAGTACACCGCCGCGATCTGCATCACGCCCAACCCAAGCGCCGCCAGCAACGCAGCCGAAGGATTACCCGGACGATAAAGATTCGCCAGCCCATGCCGCAGCGTCGACGGCAACCGTAACCCTGTCCCCCGCAAAAACCTTCGCAACAACCAAAGCGTCACCGCCGACATCGCCAGCAGCACCAGCAGCGACGCCGCCAGTCCCAACGCAAACGTCCATCCCACCTGCCGCGAATCCGATACCCGCGTAGCCAGCCCCACCAGTCCCAGCAAGATCAAGACGCTAGCGCCAATCTGCGCCGCCGACCCGCGCAGCTTCCGCACCAGCCGGGTAGCAAACGGATCATCCGCAGCCTCCACGTTCCTCCGCAGAATCAAAATCGGTCGCACATTCCGAATATCCAATAACGGCGGCAGCGTAAACAGCAGCGTAGTCAACAGCCCCGCACCCAGCCCCAACCCAATCGCACGAGGCTCCAGCCGCAGCGTCGGCGTGAGGTGCAGGAGCTTCGCCAGAAAAAACGGAAACGACAGCTGCACCCCTATCCCCAACACCACACCCAACAACCCTCCGCCCAGCCCGAGCAGCAGCGTCTGCATCAGGTAAATCTTCATGATCTGCCGAGACCCCGCACCCAGCGACTTCATGATCGCAATCGAATCCAGCCGCTGCTGCAAGTGCGATCGCATCGCCATCGCCACGCCTACAGCGCCCAGCACCAACGCCACCAGACTCATCAGCGACAACAACCCCGTAGCTCCATCCAGCGCCTTCGTCAGCGCCGGATTCGCCTCGCGATAATCCGTAATCTGCGCCTCCGGCATCAGTGTCTCGAGCTTCGTCTTCAGCGTCGCCACCGCCGCATCAGACAGCGCCTTGCCCCCCTTCGCCGCCGGAAGCTTGAACAAATACCTCCGCGTCACCCGCGACCCCGGAGCCACCAACCCCGTCTTCTCCAACGCCGCCTGCGAGATCAACACCCGAGGCCCCGCCGCAAACGTTCCCGACAGCCGATCCGGCTCATCCACTACCACCGCCGCAATCTTAAACGTCTCGGTCCCCAGCTTGATCGAGTCGCCGATCTTCAAATGCAATCGCAACAAAAGATCATCACCCACCGCCACCGTAGTATCCGTCAACGCCGCGCTCAACGGCATCGCCGGTGCCAGCACCACCGACCCATAGAACGGATACCTATCCGCCTCCACCGCCTTCAACGACACCAACAGCGGATCCATCGACGTCGTCGCCGAAGCCATCGACAACATCTCCGTCACCGGCGACTCCTGCCCACCATCCGCCGTCAGCGCATCAATCCCCTTCTGCTCCTCCGGCGTAGGAGGCATCGTAGTCCGAGCCGCAACATCCGCCGCCATAATGCTCCGCGCCCGCAGCAACAGCTCCACCCGAAAAGCCGAAGAAAATCCCCGCACGCCCGTCAGCGCCGCGACGCCGATCGCCACCGACAAAATCACAAACGTAAATCGTCCCCGGGAAGAATGAAGCTCCCGCGTAGCAATCCGTGCCGCCGTCCCGTACGAAAGTCCAGCCATCTAAGAACCTATCCAATCACTACCAGTCATGCGTCATCCGATCACGTACCCGAACATCCGTCCTATCGACGACTAGCCAAAACCTCATCATCTCGACCGAAGCGCCCAAAACCTTCGTCATCTCGACCGAAGCGAAGCGAAGTGGAGAGACCCCTGTATTTCGCCCTGCCACTGCTCCCTCCCGCACCAACCTCGCCCCGCCCTAACCATCAACCGCCGCACGAACCTGGCGCTCATCGCTAACCACCAACCCATCGCGCAGCGTAATCCGTCGCCCCGCGTGAGCAGCCAGCGCAGGATCATGCGTCACCAGCACCAGCGTAGTCCCCTCCACCCGATTCAACTGCAACAGCAGCACCAAAATATGTTCCCCATTCACAGTATCCAAATTCCCCGTAGGCTCATCGGCCAACACAATCGGAGGCCGCAAAATAAACGCCCTCGCCAGCGCCACTCTCTGCTGCTCTCCGCCAGAAAGCTGCACCGGATAATGATCCACCCGTCCGCTAAGCCCCACCGAATCCAACAGTGCCCGAGCCCGCTCCACGCCCGCCTTCCACGCCCCTGAATCATCATTCAACTCGTAAGGCAGCAGCACATTCTCCAGCGCCGTCAGCGTAGGAATCAGTTGATAGCTCTGAAACACAAACCCAATCGTCTTCCCCCGCAACTGCGCCAGCTTGTCCTCGGCAAGATTACTGATCACGGTCCCATTCAGCGCAACACTGCCCGACGTAGGATTATCCAACCCCGCCAACAACCCCAGCAGCGTAGACTTTCCCGACCCCGACGCCCCCATGATCGCCACAAACTCCCCACGATCAACCGAGAAATCAATCCCCCGCAGAATGTCCACCGTAGTGCCACCGGTCCGCAGCGACTTCCGCAGCTCGCTCACCACAATCATCCCGTCACCAACCCCGCGCAACGAAACGTCCCCTGATGCCACAGCAGCATTGCTCAATCGAAAGACCTCTTTTCCTGTAGGAACGAATCTCTAACCAACACATACGATGTGTTTTGAAGGGCACGGCTTCAGCCGTGCCATAAATGACCTACATGCCTCTGGGCTTTAGCCCCCGAGGGAACAAAGTTTGACCCACGCAATCCTGTTGACTAAGACCTTCTAAAATGAACTGGTGAAGCATGCTGCCCTCGCTACCATCGTATCTGTTGCAATTTCCAGCCTCGTCCTGACCGGCTGCAAACAGAAGCCGCCCGCGACCGTCGCCCATACGGACTACATCTTTGCTAATCCTACGCAACCCGTCGCCGCAAAGTTCATACCGGCCTCCGCACCAGGCGCAGACACTCTCCCCCTCCTTATCTGCTTCGGAGATTCCCTCACCGCAGGCTACGGCACCGACCTCGGCCAGTCCTACCCCGACGACCTCCAGCGCCTCCTCGACGCCCAGGGTTACCGTTACCACGTCCTCAACGATGGCATCAGCGGCAACACCACCAAGGACGGCCTCGACCGCCTCCCCCGCGTCATCGCCCGCCACCCGCAAATCGTAGTCGTAGAATTCGGCGGCAACGACGGCCTCCGCGGCCTCCCCCTCGACCAGACCAAGGCCAACCTCTCCGCCATCATCGATCAGCTCCAGAAAAGCGGCACCCAAGTAGTCCTCGCCGGCATCACCCTCCCCCCCGACTACGGCCCGGACTACATCAAGAAATTCGACGCCATGTACCCCGCGCTAGCGAAGCAATACCACGTACGTCTCCTACCCTTCCTCCTCAAAGACGTCTACGGGGTCCCCAGCGACATGCAGGACGACGACACCCACGCCACCGCCCAAGGCAACGAGCAAGTAGCCCGCAACGTAGAAGCCCTCCTAAAACCCCTCCTCAAGAAGTAGCCTCTGCTAAGAAGCCGGGTACCCATTCATGGCGCGCTTTTGCGACATGGGTGGGTTTCCACGAACCTCACCCCATCACCACCACAGGCTGCACGAGCGTCCCCGCCACCCGCTTCGCCACGCACAGCAGCTCTCTCGGCCCGGCAAACACCTTCACTAGCGCAGCCCCCGAAAACTCCGCCACATTCACCTGCACCCCATTTCGAATCTTCCCAGCCGTCTGCTCATCCACCATCACCGACGGCATCTCCACCAGCAGCCCCCGCGGATGCGGCAGCCGAGCCTCCACCTCCGCCACACTCATCGCCTTCAACTCCTCCACCGTAATCGCATGCTCCAGCCCAAACACGCCCGCCCGCGTCCTCCGCAGAGACGCAAGATGCGCCCCGCACCCCGCCAACCCACCCAACTCATGCGCCACCGACCGTACATACCCACCCGCCGAAACCCTCATCACAAAGCTCGCCGTATCCCCCTCGAGCCCCGTCAGCGCAAACTCCTGAATCGTAATCCGAGCCGCCTTCACCGGCACTTCCTTTCCCGCCCTCGCCAACTTATGCGCCGGAACCCCACCAATCTTCTTCGCGCTAAACACAGGAGGCATCTGGTCCATCTCGCCCTGAAAATGCTTGGCCAACACCCGAAGCTCTTCCAGCCCAAGGCCCAGCGCCACCGCCTCCCCCGCGCGCTCGCCCTCGGCGTCAAACGTGTCGGTACCCCACCCGAACCGTATCGTTCCCGTGTACGACTTCTCCGCCGCACCAAAGAACTGCGCCAGCCGAGTATATTTCCCCAGCAGCAACGGCAACACGCCCGTAGCCATCGGATCCAGCGTCCCCAAATGCCCCACCGAGCGCTCGCCCGTCACTCGGCGCACAATTGCCACCACATCATGCGAGGTCATCCCCGCAGGTTTATCAAGTATCAAAAGTCCATTCATGCAACTGCTATTGTCGCTCACCCAACGACCCAGCGTATGCCGCTGCCTTTGCCTTTGCCGTTCTGGCTGTCATCCCGTAGAGATCTGCTTCTTCCTCTGCGGCGCCCATGATCTCCACCTAATCCCCATCCAAACTAGGCTTCTCCGCCGACACAATCACATACGTCTTGATCGGCATCGACCGCGGCACAAATTTCACACCCAAGTCGTCCTCCACCGCCTGCATCGACGACTCATCGCCATCGTGTGGCAAGAAGCCCCGAAACGAGAAATCGTAATACCCCTTCAACCCTGTCTCATCCACCACCATGCGATCGGCCTCGCTACTCCCCTGTATCTGCCCCATCGCCCCGCTGATTTTGACCGCGTGCCCCATGCACTTGTCCCCGCTGCACGAAATACTGCCAGGAGACACTTCCCCAGGATGTTCCGCCATCCACTTCGTCATAGCCTCTTCCGGATCACCCTGCACCTGCGGCGGCGCCGGCACCTCCTTCACGTGCGCCCCGCCCTTCGCCTGCACCAGCGCATACACCGGTGTCGGCCGCATCTCCACCCGAAACTTTATATGGAACCGATCCGCCAGCAACCGCCGCAGCATCGGCCGAACCAACTCCATCCGCTGTTCAGACGACATCGTCTCCCATCCACGAATCGCCGCCACATCCACCTTCGCGTTAATGTCGAACGTCTCCGACTCCACCCACTTCGGCGCTCCACGATCCATGATCACGTTCCGTTTTCCCGGCCCATCCGAGTAGGCTTGCCAAAACAAAAAGTTCGCCGTCTCAGCATGTACCTTGAATCGCCCAGACGGCTCCACCGCCATCCCGAATCCGCCCGAGCCATCGCTACTTGAAGGCCGTACAGCAGCCACCTCGAACGCCGGCCCCACCGCCTCCGTATCCGCCGCGCTCGTCTGCGCGAACATTACCCCCGCGCAAATACTCATCCAGGCGACTGCCATGACAAACGCTGTACGGAACATCCATCCAACCCAGGTCCTCACGCAAGCATCCTCAGTCGAAAGCTAAAAGCTAAAAGCTAAAAGCTAAAAGCTAAAAGCTAAAAGCTAAAAGCTAAAAGCTAAAAGCTAAAAGCTACCTCTCCGCCCTCACCAGCGACAAAAACTCATTCCGCGTCTGCAACTGCGTCTTAAACACACCACGCAGCGAGCTAGTCACCGTCGCCGAACTCTGCTTCTCCACGCCACGCATCATCATGCAAAGATGCTGCGCCTCGATCACCACGCCCACGCCCTGCGGAGCAATCGCCTCTTCAATCGCCTCGGCGATCTGCTGCGTCAACCGCTCCTGCACCTGCAGCCTCCGCGCAAACACCTCCACAATCCGTGGCAGCTTGCTCAGTCCGACGACCTTCCCATTCGGAACATACGCAATATGAGCCTTGCCAAAGAACGGCAGCAGGTGGTGCTCGCATAGAGAATAAAACTCGATATCCCGCACCATCACCATCTCGTCATAGTCCACATCGAATAGCGCATCATGCAGCACCTCTGCCACGGACTGCTCATAGCCCTTCGTCAGAAACGCCATCGACTTCTCCATCCGCTTCGGCGTCTGCTTCAACCCGTCCCGCGTCGGATCTTCGCCAATCCGCTTCAGCAGCTCGGCATAGATCTCCTGCACGTTCGCGTCGTGCAGCGTCGGTGCTGCACCCGCGTGCGACAACGCCGAATGCCCGTTGCCATTGCCATTCTTCGCCGCACCGTTCGTCACCACATCGTCCAATTCAAACTTGCCAGCCATCTCGTCCAGCCTTTCCTCTATCTACTCCCCGAGCAAAACTGTCATCTCGACCGGAGCTTCGCGTTTCGCGCCCTAACCAAAACATCGTCATCTCAACCGCAGTCTCGCGTTTCGCGCCCTAACCAAAACATCGTCATCTCGACCGGAGCGAAGCGCAGTGGAGAGACCCCTGTATTGGCACTTCTAGCTGTGAGAACCTACCGCGCCCGCGCTCCCTCACCGAAATACTCAAACGAATTATTCCCAGTCTCTTCAATCCCAATACGCTCCAGCCGAACCTCCGGATACTCCTTCGACTCCGCGAACCGTGCAAAGATGCTCCACATCTCTACACAAACATTCTCCGTCGTCGTCACCCGGTCGCGAAAGGCCTCCAGCGTATTCAGATTCGCGTGGTCAAACAAATCCAACACCTCACGCTGCGCAAATAAATCCAGGTCCGATAAATTCACCACCATACCTGTCACCGGATCTACAGGCCCTGACAGCGTGACCTCAACCACATAGTTATGCCCATGCCCAAACGGGTTATTGCACTTCCCAAACGTCGCCCGGTTCTCTTCCTCACTCAACGCCTCCACATGCAGCCGATGCGCCGCGCTGAAGTGATACCTCCGCGAAAAGTGCGCGATCACCCGGCTCATGCGCCTTCACCATAAAAGTCCGCAAACAAATCCGGCATCTCGTACACCCGCACCCGATGCAGCTTCGCGTGCGCTATCTTTCCCTCCAGCCGCCGCCAGATCGCCACCGCCATATTCTCGGTCGTCGGAATCACATGTTCAAACTCCGGCACCTCAAAATTCAAATGCCGATGGTCATACACCGACACCACCTCGCGCTCTAAAATATCCTTGAGCTGCTTCAAATCCACCACGAACCCTGACACCGGGTCGATCTCCCCCGCCACCGTCACCTCGAGCGTGTAGTTATGCCCATGCCCCTGGCGATTAGCGCACTTACCAAACACGCGCACATTCTCCTCCTCGCTCCAAGCGGGATTCCAGTAAAAGTGAGCGGATGAAAATTCGGCTTTGCGTGTCAGTAGAATCATAAGTTTTTCGATCAAGTGAAACCATTAGTTTGGATGCTACGCCCGACCTCCGGATGCGACCATCCATCCGTTGTCGTTGCTCTTGCTTTTCTGGCTGTCATCCCGCAGGGATCTGCTTCTTCTTTTGCCTTTGCCCTTTCGCAACCTAAACTGCGTCATCTCGACCGGAGCGCAGCGCAGTGGAGAGACCCCTGTATTGGCATTTGTCTTACCTGTGCTTCCGCGGTCCACATCGTAGGGATTCTGCTGCGTCGACTCGCCCAGTAATAGACCCAATTACCAAACCAAAAACTACTCTTGAAATGACCCTGTCAAGCGACCTTGTCAAGGCGTCAAGCGACCTTTACATTTCGCCAGGTTTGCACCAACTATGGTGCACTTTCATCCCTCAAAATCACGCGAAATACGCCCCCTGAGCCCCGAATCCTGGCTAAATCGCCCTTAAAACTCACCATATTTCGCGCTACATCCGGTACTCTCGCCCTTTCCAAGCTACCCGGTGCAGCACTCGATGTAACACCCAACTCCACACCAACAATCCAACAAACAAGGGCAGCGCAAATACGGAAACCGCACAATCGAAAGCACTAAAGTTAGACCGGCGAACCCGTGTGTAGTACCGCAGCAGCGTTCGCGCCCATATCGCCAGAATCACAACCTTCTGCCACATCGCCAGATAAGACAATGGAATCAACAAGATAGGCAGCAACAGCAACCCGATATCCAGCGATCTCCAAGCCGCCAGCGTCAACGCATGAGGAAAAAGCAGCGCCAGATTCTTCGTCCACCCCTCCACCATATCGTTGAAACCAAAGTACATACGAGTACTCAAAGCATCCGGAGCATACCGAAACCAGATCCCCTTCCCACTCCGCTTCACCGCATGCGCCAGATCCACATCCTCCAGCACCGATCTCCCCACCCCACGATGCCCATCCACCGCAAAATAAGCCTCCCGTTCGATCATCAAAAACTGCCCATTGGCCGCAGCAAGTCTATTATTTGCATCATTTACCTCGGACATCCGGTATACGCTCGCAAGCTCGGAAAACACCAGCGGCATCAGCGCTCGCTGCCAGAAACCCGACACAACCTGCCGCGGAGAATACGACAAAAGCCCCACATTTCGCGCCCGAATCTCCTCCAAAGCCCGCAACAAATCCCCCGGTTCATGCACCGTATCCGCGTCCGTAAACAACAAGAACCGACCCCGAGAAGCCTCCGCCCCAAACCAGCAAGCGTTCGTTTTCCCAGTAAACACGCGGGTTTCCGCATTTAGGTCCAGCGCTGGAGCCTCCAGCACACTCACTCCGTCGAACCCCTGAAACCCCTCCGCGATCTCCCGCGTCCTGTCGGTCGAGGCATCATCGACAATAATCAGCTCCCATTCCTTTCCCAACTCAAACGATCCCCCGCTCTG
>Ga0302150_10001328_pt1 | contig 10991 bp, 7 predicted proteins | sample I_Bog_N1_2_FD_198635 | JGI IMG/M metagenome (GOLD analysis project Ga0302150, IMG submission 198635) | Peat permafrost microbial communities from Stordalen Mire near Abisko, Sweden - I_Bog_N1_2 | ecosystem: Environmental > Terrestrial > Soil > Wetlands > Peat | place: Sweden: Abisko, Stordalen... | reverse complement strand
TTGATCTGCCGACCGAGGATGCCGCCCGAAGCGTTGATCTGCTCGATGGCCAGACGCTCGGCCTGGATCGAACCGGTTTCGGAAATCGCCATGGTACCGGTGGCCGAGTGCAACTGGCCGACGGTGACTTCAGTCGGGGTCACGGCCAGGCCGGTGGTGTTGGCCTCGTCCGCCATCACGCCCTGGCTGAACACACTGGCGGCCAGTAACGACAGGGCCGCCGCTCCCAGCGCCAGACGGCGCGGCAACAGACCTTGGGTGCGGATCAATCGTGGTTCCATGCTGCTACTCCTCTGCGGTGGCGCTGCGGTTCGCCTGGGAGGGCGGCCAGCAACGGTGATGGCATCAGCATGGCGGCGAGCGACGGTGGCCGGTATACGCAGCCTGACGTAAAGGCATACGTCATTTGACGTAGGGAAAATCGCACCAAGGTGGCGCAGGCTAGCGCCCGAGGCCCGGCCCGCCTGGCGCTGCACAGAGACGCGTGCCAGCAGGCGCGAAGGCGCTCAAACGGCACGGGGCATGAAAATTGCTCAATTTTTCACCACACCATCGCCAGGCACGGAGCGCCTTGACCGCAGGAGTCTTTCACCGTGCTACCACCCGGCACCCAGCGCATCGCCAAGATCCGCCGCGACTACAACAGCTGGGTCGCCGACGAGACCATGGAGGACTACGCCCTGCGCTACACGCCGAAATCCTTTCGCAAGTGGTCGGAGTTGCGCATCGCCAACACCGCCCTGGGCGCGGTGTCGTTCCTCGCCCTGGAGGCGATCGGCGGAGTGCTGGCCCTGAGTTATGGGTTCACCAACACCTTCTGGGCGATTCTCGCGGTGAGCCTGGTGATCTTCTTCACCGGCCTGCCCATCAGCTACTACGCCGCCCGCTACGGCGTCGACATGGACCTGCTGACCCGCGGCGCCGGCTTCGGCTATATCGGCTCGACCATCACCTCGCTGATCTACGCCAGCTTCACCTTCCTGTTTTTCGCCCTGGAAGCGGCGATCATGGCGTTGGCCCTGGAGCTGTACTTCCATATCCCACTGGCCTTCGCCTATGTGATCTGCTCGGTGCTGGTGATCCCGCTGGTGGCCTACGGGGTGACGCTGATCAGCCGCCTGCAACTCTGGACCCAGCCGTTGTGGCTGGCGCTGCTGGTGCTGCCCTACCTGTTCGTACTGGCGAAGAATCCCCAGGCCTTCAGCGACTGGACCAGTTTCCTGGGCCGCAGCTCCAGCGGTGGTGACTTCAATCTGCTGGAGTTTTGCGCGGCCTGTACCGTGGCTCTTTCGCTGGTGACGCAGATCGGCGAACAGGTCGACTACCTGCGCTTTCTGCCGGAGAAAACCGCGGCTAACCGCAAACGCTGGTGGGCCGCCCTGCTCTGCGCCGGCCCCGGCTGGATCATCCCCGGCGCCCTGAAAATGGCCGCCGGCGCCTTCCTGGCCTTTCTCGCCCTGCAACACGAAATCCCCATGGAGCGTGCCGCCGAACCGACGCAGATGTACCTGGTGGCGTTCAGTTATGTGTTCTCCTCGCCGGAATGGGCGCTGGGCGCGATGGTGCTGTTCGTGTTCGTCTCGCAGATGAAGATCAACCTGACCAATGCCTACGCCGGCTCCCTGGCCTGGTCGAACTTCTTCGCCCGGGTCACCCACAGTCATCCCGGCCGCGTGGTGTGGCTGGTGTTCAATGTGGCGATTGCGCTGATGCTGATGGAGCTGGGGGTGTTCGATGTCATCGACCAGGTGCTCGGGCTCTACGCCAATATCGCCACCGCCTGGATCGGCTCTGTGGTCGCGGATCTGGTGATCAACAAGCCCTTGGGGCTGTCGCCGAAGCACATCGAATTCAAGCGCGCGCACCTCTACGACATCAACCCGGTGGGCGTCGGCTCGATGGTGATTGCCTCGTTGCTGTCGATCCTCGCCCACTTCGGCCTGTTCGGTGCCCTGGCCCAGGCCGCGCCGCCCTTCGTCGCTCTCGGGACGGCACTGATCATGGTCCCGTTGCTGGCATGGGCCACCGGTAGCCGCTATTACATCGCCCGGACCAGTGACCCATTGCTGCTGCGGCCGGTGCAGCCAAGTACGCAGGTCACCTGTGGTCTGTGCAGCAATCCATTCGAAGTCGCGGATATGGCGTTTTGTCCGGCCTACAGCACGCCCATCTGCTCGTTGTGCTGTTCGCTGGATGCGCGTTGCGGCGATCGCTGCAAACCCCAGGGGCGCCTGTCCGTGCAGTTCGAGTCGCTGTTGCGATGGTTATTGCCCAGCACCATGGTGCCGCGCCTGCACACCCGATTGATGCATTACCTCGGTCTGCTGCTGGTACTGATCCTGATGCTCAGCGGCGCCCTGGCGCTGATCTATGGCCAGGCGTCCCAGGGGCTGCCCCATTCGGCGACCTTGTACCAGGCGTTTTTCAAGGCCTTCCTGACCCTCTCGATGCTGGCCGCGATCCTCGCCTGGTGGATCGTCCTGACCCGGGAAAGCCGCCATGTGGCCCAGGAAGAATCGACTCGCCAGACCCAATTACTGATGCAGGAAATCGCCGCTCACCGAGTCACCGACCAGGCCCTGCAGGATGCCAAGGAAGCCTCCGAGGCGGCCAACGCGGCCAAGAGTCGCTATATCACCGGGCTGTCCCATGAACTGCGCACGCCGCTCAACAGCATTCTCGGTTTTACCCAGAACCTGCAGCGCGACGCGGCCATGCCGGAACAGCATCAGGATGCCCTGGCGACCATCCTGCGCAGTGGCTCGCACCTGCTGTCGCTGATCGACGGCCTGCTCGACGTGGCCAAGATCGAGGCCGGCAAGCTGCGCCTGGAACTGACGGAGATTCCGTTCCCGGAACTGATCCACGACCTGGAATTGATGTTCACCCCACAGGCCCAGGAGAAAGGTCTGCGCTTTCGCCTGGAACTGATCGGCAAGATGCCGGCGGTGGTGCGCGGCGATGAAAAACGTGTGCGGCAGATCCTGATCAACCTGCTGGGCAATGCCGTGAATTTCACCGACAGCGGCGAGGTTTGCCTGCGGGTCAGTTACATGCGCGAAACCGCGAACTTCGAGATCATCGACACTGGTATCGGCATCGACCCGGAGCATATCGAGCGGATCTTCCAGCCGTTCGAACGCGGCGACCTGATGCGCCAGGACAAGGGCGTCGGCCTGGGCCTGACCATCACCCGCATGCTCACCTCGCTGATGGGCGGCGAGTTGCAGGTCAGGAGCCAGCAGGACAAGGGCACCTGCTTCCAGGTGCGGCTGTTTCTCTCCCAGGTACGCGCGCCCCAGGCCGTGGTCCATGTCGAGCACGACATCATCGGCTACCAGGGGCCACGGCTCCGGGTGCTGGTGGTGGACGATCATGTCGACCATCGCAAGGTGCTCAACGGCATGCTCACGCCGCTGGGCTTCGAGGTGGTGCAGGCCAGCAACGGCCAGGAAGCGATTCGTCAGGTGGCGCTGCTGGGGCCGGACCTGATCCTGATGGATCTGTCGATGCCGACCATGGATGGCTGGGAGACGAGCCGCCTGATCCGCCGCAATGCGCTGTCCACGGTGCCGATCATCGTGATCTCGGCCAATGCCTTCAGCGATGAGCGCAACCTGGCGAGTGCCTGCAATGACTACCTGGCCAAGCCGGTGCGCACGCCGGAGTTGCTGGAGCGGATTCAGAAGCAACTTGATCTGCATTGGGTGCGGCGTGAAAAGCCGGCGCCGGCGGCACTCCCCGAACCCTGGGTCTTACCCTCACACCCTGACCTTGTCGCCCTCGGCGAACTCAGCGCCATCGGCTATGTCCGTGGCCTGCAGGAAAAGCTCGACAGTATCCAGGCCGAGGCACCCGACACGGCGGCTTTTATCGGGTCGATCCGCAAGCTGCTGAAGAACTTTCGCCTGGACGAAATCAACCGCACCCTCAAGGAGGCAGAAGATGAATGCACTGACCACAGTCGCTGAACCCGGTGTCGTGCTGATTGTGGATGACACGCCGGATAACCTCGCGCTGCTCTCCGATGCGCTTAACGATGCCGGTTATATGGTGCTGGTGGCACTGGATGGGTTGAGTGCGTTGAACCGGATTGAGCGCCGGCGCCCGGACCTGATTCTGCTGGACGCAATGATGCCGGGGCTGGATGGGTTTGAGACCTGTCGGCGAATCAAGGCGCAGCCGGAGAGTGCTGATATTCCGGTGCTGTTTATGACGGCGCTGACGGAGAGTCGGCATGTGGTTCAGGGGTTTGAGGTAGGTGGCAGTGATTACGTGACCAAGCCGATTCAGATCGATGAGGTGCTGGCTCGGGTTGCGGCGCATTTGCGCACCTCACGCATCCTGCATTCGGCACGGGCGGCTTCGCAGCCAGTGGCGGCCTTGAGTTTGAACGATGGACCGGCCAGCCAGGTGTTGTCGGCGCGCTTTCAACTGACGGGGCGTGAGGTGGAAGTGCTGCGCTGGGTGGCCTGTGGGAAAACCAATCGCGATATCGGCACCATCCTGGACTTGAGCCCGCGTACGGTGAACAAGCATCTGGAGCATGTGTATATCAAGCTCGGGGTGGAGACGAGGACGGCGGCGACTTCGGTGGTGCTGTCGGCGATGACGGAGCATCGGCGATAGGCTGAGGTAATTCCATGCTCAGGCTAACAGGAGTGTCGCTCATGCCTTTTTCTCTCGTGTTGAAACCGCTTTAATTACTGTCTTTATTCAACAATCTAACGTTTGGAAGCTGCCTCACCGCTCGAATAATTTCAGGGTTGTCGCTCCAAAGTTTCCAGTTGGTACTATCGAATGCTTCAATCGCCAAGACATAGGTTTCTGGCACTATTTCAAAACCAGCAGGCTTGATGATTTCGGTAGTCGTATTGACTGCAATCACCAGGCAGTTGAACGTTTGCTCCATCGGTAGCGCAAACTCAAGCAATTGCTCCCATGCCATGATGTCTCCTTTCTCCTGAGAGCGGAGAAAATCCTCATACTCATCCATAGACAGGTCATTAGGTGCACAGCCCACCCCTTGAAACTCAAGAACCGACCACACCCAATCATTATCAGGAATGACTTCCAGCAAATCTTTTAGTAACAGGACTGTTCCATCCGTTCGGAAGGATGCCAAGGTGACTGAGTACATCACGGATACTCCAGTGGTTTTGCAGGCCCATGCTTTGGTGTCCCACCCGTAGGATTTGGGGTGAAATCATGCTGATGCGGATTCGTATGCTCTTTGGGGCGCCCGTGATCGGTAAAGTCGATATCACGCGTGGGCTCCAACTTGCCATCCTTGTTCAGATTCCACTCCCGGGCTTGTCTGTACTCATCTTTTCTTCCTCTTCTATTTGCAAGCTGGGTGTGGGGCTCGGGAACATCGGGAACGGGCCTACCATGCTTGTCATTCACTAGTTTCCTATCTGGCCGGTACAAAGTCGCCGGATCAATTTCCTTGGGCCATTCAACTCTGACGATCTGCGCGCCAGTGCCGTTCCCTTCGGCCCTTCCCGCCTTTTTGATTCTAGCGTTCTTGAGGCCTTGGCCGAGCCGTTTCAGTCCAGTGCCCAGACGTTGAGTCAATGCCAGGTTTCGCACCGACGCCGCGCCTTTCGCCGCCAAACCAGCACCACCGCTGTACATGACCAACAGCGCAATCAGCACAATCTCAAAGACCACTGCACCGCTGAACTCGGCGATCTCTTCGCGGTTCTGGGCTTTTACATAGTCAACGGCAAATCGCGCCAGCAGGTCCCGGCTCGGCCCGTCCTCCATCACGAAGCACGCCGTTTCGTAGCTTTCGGCCAGTTGTTCACGGGTGATCTTGCTTGGGTCGAAGCCCAGCGCCTCAACCAGTTCGCGATGCTGCTCCCGGGAAAAGCTGTCGCGAAAAGAGACGATCCAACTACCGCCATTGGAGGTGTCAGCGTTCCAAGCCGCCACCACAACATTGGAAAAACTAACGAAGGGGTTGATCAGATCGCCATATTCCTTAAGGCTTTTGACCAATCCCCACACGGCATAAAGCGCGCCCTTGCCTATCGCCAGGTGGGTATGGAACGCGTTGGCGACAAAGCTGCGCTCATCCTGGATGGCCTGCGGCGCCGCCGCTTCGGCACGCTCCGCCTCAAGGATCGCGGCCAACGCGGCCTGCACCTCGGCACGGCTGCGGACCAGCATCTCTTCAGTGTCCACTTCCGCCAGCATCTGCGCCTGATAAGGCCCATCGGGAATACTGCCGACAAACCGGCTGTACTCATCCAACCGAGTCCGAATGGGCTCGCCACTGGCCGGAGTCAGCACGCAAGGCAGATCACAACCCAAACCCTCCCCGTTATCCCAGATGAACTTCAAACCGACATGACAGGTGCTGATCGGAGCCTCGCGCTCAATGGTCCGCCTTGGCTGGCTGTAGAAGTCGCCGTTATAGGCCGGTGGCGGTGGTGCGCGGCGCTCAATATTGCGCGTCGGCAAAGGAATGCACGGGCCGGGCGTGGGCGAGTAATTGCCCCTGGAATCGTAATGACCCACGGTTAACGAGATCCCTGTTTCAACGGTCGTTCACTCCTTGAGAGGGACCGACGAAAACAGAGAAATCAGCTATTCGGTCCAGTTGCCGAAGCTTACGGTCGAGGCCAAAAGGAAGTGAACGCATTGAATGCCAGACAACTCAACGCCATCTGTAGGATTTTGGCCTGCGGGCCCGTTCAACAAGCAGCCCCCTCGGAGATACCGCTACACTCCCGCCGAGTGATTACCAAGGTGATCGCTCACGGGATATCTGCCCACCTTTCGATCTTGATCATTTTCGTGACCGAACACCTAGGTGAGTTGGCTGCCCTTTTTTTACACCAGCCTCTGGACACATGACCGACATCACTGGCTAATACCTCCATCAATCCTTTCGGCTCACTCACTTCGGACTCGTCAATAGTGCTGAACCGCAACGCTCTGATGGCCCAACTCTCTGCCACACTCGATGACATTGCCGCGCGTGCTTCGCTTTATCGTGCTCTGCTCGACAGCGGAGAGGCCTCACTGGATGGTCTACGAGTAGCCGCCGGCCTACGCGATCCGGCTGCTATCGCTGTTGTCGCGCAGTTGAACGCCACCGCGCATACCAATCGCCCCAAGACATTGTTGTCGCAGCTTCGTGGACTGCCCGTAGACCATGTCGAGCTGGAGAATGCCGAGCCTGACTGGCTTGATGCCCTGGCTGGGCTGCCACTGCGTACCCTGGTACTCAACAGCCCGAAATTCAGCTTCGATCAGACTGTATGGCAACGTTTGCCAGCCGTTGCCCTCGAGACATTGGAAATCAGTGGCTTTTCGCGCGATGAAAACGCTACCGGCCTCCCATCACTCGAACGGTTGCGCCGACTGAAGTTGGAAACCTACGGCGAAGACTTCGACGACCGTTTCCTCCACCAACTCGGCAGTGGCGCGCTGCAGGAGTTGTCGTTGAACCGTTGTGATGAGGTCACCGACGACGGCCTGCTCGGACTGTCACGACTCAAGTTGCGCTCACTCACATTCGAACGCGCAGGGGAACTCACTTCACGTGGAATGCAGCACTTGGGTCATCATCCACTCGAGCAACTATCGCTAGGTTGGAATGGCGCAATCCTGAAGGACCCTTCCTGGCTCCGCGGCCTGACCGCGTTGCGCTCGCTGAGCCTCGATTACTGTTACGCAACCGACGCCATGCTCCACGCCATCCAGGGCCTGCCGATCGAACGGCTTTCGCTGCAATCTTCGTATATCGGCGAGGACGACATTGCCGAACTGGAAGGCATGCCACTCGCCGATCTGGATCTCAAATCTTCACAGCAAATGATCGAGCGGCTCGATGTGCTGCACGCGTTTCCACTGAAGCGCCTGGGGCTCTCCGATGTGCAAGGCATCGACGCGCATACGTTGCGCGATCTGCGCGGTTTGGAGCTGGAATCGCTGGACCTTTCATTGAACGACATCACCGGGAAGGAACTGAAGCAACTGGCGGGTCTGCCGATGAAGCGGCTTAATCTCAGTTTTTGTCACGGCATTGACGGCAAGGCTTTGCGAATGCTCGTCGAATTGGGATTGCCGTTGGAGCAACTGGAGATAAGCGGTCTGGATCTGCGCGACGCCGACTTGGCCTGCCTGCGCGATCTGCCGCTGCGGCGCCTCGGGTTGTATGAAAGTCCTTGGCTCACTGACGTCGGAGTCGCCCACCTGGCGCATTTGCCACTGCGAGATCTGACACTCGCGGCGGGTCCGGGGGAATCGCAGCTCACTTCAGCCGTGGTGTCCGTGTTGGAGCAGTTGCCGCTACAAAAATTGTGGTTGCCGAACAGCTCAGGGATCAGCGCAGAAGGATGGGATCGCTTGGCCAGATTGCCGGCCCATGTGACTGGGCCTGGTATTTGACAGGTAGTGGAGATCCACATGCCCACTGAGACGTATCAGTCCTAAGTACCTGGAAAATCGAGGACGCAGCAGGAGAACTCGCGCTCCCGGCCAACTGCCCTTTCAGCTTTTTAACACCGTTAAATCAGCGGCGCTTTTTCAGTGACCTTGCAGTGCCAGCAAGACAACTCGCTTTCCTTTGAGTGAAGTTTCCTAGAAAATCCTGAGCGCTTGTGCCTGCCAATTTCGCTGGCTAGTCTTCAGTCCGTCACTGCATATCAGTGATCGGGTTTGGTAGCCCGGTATAGATTGGCGCACAGCGCCCCCTTGGAATGAGGCGTTTTTTATTGCCTGCATTTTATGGTGGCTGTGCGCAGGGCACCTTCGGGCGCGCCGGTCTCTCCAATCTTCCGGTCTACCAACCTGTGTACAGCCGCCACCCCAATCGTTTGGTAGCGATACTGGTGACGGCTCCATCCGTGAGATTGGAGATTTGCCATGTACAAAGTCACACCCAACCCACCGGGAACCTCCGGAATCGAAAGCATTGACCCCCAAGCCGCTGATCGCGCCTTGGCGTACTACATACTGCCTCAGGGCGGCGGTCCAAAACGCCCTGGTATTGCAGGAACACAAGGCAAGCCCCCGGCCCGACAAAGCCGCGAAGAAGCCCTCGTCAACGCCAGTTCAATACTGGACTCCGCTGCCGCCACCGCCTATGAAAATGCCGACAACCTCACGGGTGCGAACCGCAAGGTGGCGATGGGTGTGGTGCATCTGATTGAGTTGGCTCAACGACAAGTTGATTCCGTGATTGAGGACCAGCCCGCTGGGATAACAAACTGACAGGTACAAGCCCAGTGCGATTTAGGGGGGAGCTGTGCTCCCCTTTTTACTGACGACTAGAAAGCACTCCCCATCAGGCGCTCGTAAGATTTTTCGTCGAGCCAACAGGATATTTTTTCTTCTCTGGACAGCCATTTCTAAGACTTCGCTTTTTATGTGAGACTCTCCTGCAAATTCACAGGATTTGACTTACATAGTGGCGCATGACGCGAAATGAATGATCTCTCCAGACTGCAAAGCCCTGCCGCCGTCCAAGCCGCCTTTGACGAGTTTTCAACCCTGGGACGCTCTGCCTTTCTGAAGCGGTATGGCTTCGGAAAATCGAGGTACTTCCTGGTACGCAATCCGCGAAATGGCGAACAGTGCGATATCAAAGCCGTTGTGGCGGTTGCCTACGGAGTGCAATTCCCATCTGACGGCCCACTGAGCGCGACAGCGCTTGTGGAAAACGAAGCGACCGTCGCGGCCAAATTGCAATCACTCGGCTTCGAGGTGATCCGAATCGGAGAGGACTGGTCCCAGGACGAAGTCGATGCGACCGTAGCCGACTACTTTGAGATGCTGCGGCTTGAAGCTGAACAGCGCCCCTACAATAAAACCGAACACAACAGTGCATTGCGCACCCGCCTCAACGGACGAAGCAAAGGTTCGGTGGAGCTCAAGCATTCGAACATCAGCGCCATTTTGGCCGGTCTAGAATTGCCATTTATTCAGGGCTACAAGCCCCGAGGCAACAGCCAGCTTTTGCTGCGTCAAGCGGTTCAGGCCTATGTCACAGACAACCGCAGCGTCATGCACAAAGTTGTTGATGCACTGGAGGAAGTGAAGGCGCCCGGGGAAAAGACCTACACCGGCACCGTGCTGGTGGATGCGCCCAAGAAGGAAGCTTTACTTCAGGCATCCGAAGCCGCATCGCGCATCCGCATACCCCGTAAGCTCAATTTCGCGGCACGTGACGAAGCCAACCGACAACTGGGTCGCAGCGGAGAAGAATGGGTCATCGGCTACGAGCACCAGCGATTGCAGGAGGCTGGCTACCCAGATCTGATTCAGCAACTGGAATGGATATCAGACACCCGAGGCGACGGTGCCGGGTTCGATATTTTGTCGTTCGATACACCGGTGGACCATCGGTACATCGAAGTCAAAACCACCAACAATGGAATAGCGGCGCCCTTCATCATCAGCCACAACGAGTTGCAGTTCTCAAAAGAGATGAATCAACAGTTCTTTCTCTACCGGGTGTTTGAGCTGCGCAACGCGCCCAAGCTCTTCATTCTGCGCGGGGATCTGTCGGATCAGTTGTACCTGAAGCCCTTGGATTTCAGAGCGAGCTTTCGAAATTATGTTAGCTGAATTTCCAGCCGACCAATCGCACTGAGTCAGTTTTCAATCGGCACTGGCAGTGACTTCCATGGTGACTTCCATGGTGCCAGAGCCTAGCCCCCGACCAAACGCGCGCAACACGAACCGCAAGACATTTCCCCGCCTCTATCGGATACTTCGCACGAAATTTAAGTCCCATTGGAGCTTAAACAGCTCTCCCCCCTTCGATTAGGCTGGTTGAGTCACGGGCGTTCCCGTGACCGAGTGTCAGAACTCGAACAACCAGGGCGCGGCACGCGCCATAGCTACCCGTAGTCGGTATGCGTCCGGCCAAGTCATCTATCGAGCCCCGCAGGGCCAAGACATGGTGTGCACTTAAATTTAAGTGGGCACCAGTTCTAGCCTTTTAAGCGGGTATTTCATGCAGCCAACACGCC
>Ga0302150_10001320_pt1 | contig 11033 bp, 2 predicted proteins | sample I_Bog_N1_2_FD_198635 | JGI IMG/M metagenome (GOLD analysis project Ga0302150, IMG submission 198635) | Peat permafrost microbial communities from Stordalen Mire near Abisko, Sweden - I_Bog_N1_2 | ecosystem: Environmental > Terrestrial > Soil > Wetlands > Peat | place: Sweden: Abisko, Stordalen... | reverse complement strand
ATCCTCCCGTGTATACGTCGCATACGGCCGCGCCGGATCATCCACGTAATACTGCACCCGGCCCGGCGACCAGATCATGCCATACGTATGGAACCCCGCAGCAAACTCCGCATCCCCCTGCAACGTCGCCACCGTCGTTAGCGGAGTCCCCGTAAACCCGGTCCCATGCACCGACCCATGAATCTTCCCCGGCTCCTTGCCCACGTTCTCCATGATGTCGAGCTCGCCACAAGCGGGCCAGGGCCGCTGCCCGACATCATCGCCCAGCATCCAGAACGCCGGCCAAACCCCCGGTCCCGCAGGAATCTGAATCCGAGCCTCAATTCGCCCATACTGAAAACTCTTCAACCCCTTGGAAGTCATCCGAGCCGAAGTCCACTTCCCCGCCGCATTCCTGCGAGCCACAACGTGCAGATACCCACCTGTAATCACCACATTCGGCTTGGCAGCAACGCAAGGCGCCACCCCCGACCCCGGAGCACAATAAGTCTCCAACTCATGATTCCCCCACCCACCCCCACCAACCTCAAACTTCCAATTCGCCAGATCCGGAACACTATGCTCCCCATTAAACTCATCCGACCAAACCAAATGCGCCTGCGCCCTCGCTACGCTGCCGGTACTGATGCAAAAAAGCACCATGGTGCCGATGATTGCTAGACGACACGACGTTCCATACATCCGCGCGAACAATAACATCCCGAAAGAATAAATCGTCACGAACATTGCTGTCAGCCATCGGCGCGAGGACATGCGTGCGTGGTGATCCTCCCTTGACCGCCATGGATTCGAGGATTAGCCTCCGAGCCATGAGCGTTTTCAAAACATCACGCGATTTCTACTTAGCTGACGTCGAAAGCACTCTTTTTCCTTTGAACACAAACTCGATGCTCGTAGATAGGTATTCGAATGAAATCAAATCATTTCTGCAAGAAGAGGTACTAACGGACGATGGCGGCTTTCAGCAGCAGCATAGGGTCTATGCAAGCAAGAGGGGATGGTACCTCCGCCCTACTTTGAAACTAGACCCAGTAGCCGAATTCTTCTTGTACGACTTCGTATATCGAAATCGGGCACTCTTTCGGCGTCCATCGGCAATAAAGCGGCGGAACCTCGGTTTCCGCATAGAGAATGGTCAAGCGATCTCAGCACTAACTTCATATTCGACTTATAAGAAAGCAATCGCCGACTACAAACGGAAATACAAGCACCACATGTATCTTGATGTCGCCGCTTATTTCAATCATCTATATCATCATGATCTAGTGGGTTGGATCGAGGGCGTTGGTGCGGATAAGGACGACACAAAACTATTCGGCCGTTTTCTTCGCGAAATAGTCGGCGGCCGATCGATCGACTGTTTACCGCAGGGGCTCTATCCAGCAAAAATGATTGGATCTTCGTTCTTGGGATTTATAGAAACGTCTAGCCGCGTACACAGTTCCCAGACACTTCGCCTAATGGATGACGTTTGGCTCTTCGACAATGATCAGAATACGTTGACCTCAGATTTCCTTAGAATTCAAATGCTCCTCAGTAGCCGAGGCCTATCCATCAATGCGAGCAAGTCGGAAATCGCAACAGACGAGGAGGATGAGGTTCCGAGCGATATAGACGAGATGAAAATTCGTTTATTGCAACGTCGCCGCGAGGAGGTCATTAGCGATTCGAATTACAGCGACGCATCCGAAGAAGACGACGAAGAACTCGAAGATCTCACGGATGAGGAACAGAAATATCTTATCGGCTTATTGGACGGGGCCAACGTACAAGAAGAAGATGCCGAGTTGGTGTTGTCGCTGATGCGAGAGCACACTTCGGATGTAATCGGGTTTTTGCCGTCTCTTATCTCGGATTTTCCAAATCTGACTAAGCGGATCTACCACTTTTGTAGAGAAGCCTCAGACACAGAGGCAATTACAGAAATATTGCTGGGCCATCTGAAAAGCGGAGCGCAGGTCCCAGAGTTCCAGCTTTTCTGGTTCGCGAGAATGGCGGAGTCCTACCTACTGAAAACGCCTAGAGTAGGGGATCTCCTTCTTGGCTTATACGAACACGAGAACGCAACAGATATAAGCCGAGCGAAAGTGTTGGAAATACCAGAAAAACGATTTGGTCTCATGGATATCAGAGAAGAACAATTGAGGACCGGACACTCAAGTTGGCTTGCATGGACATCTGCTGTCGGTACGCGGAAGCAGCCTAAGGGGCAAAGAAATCAAATGCTCAAGTATTTTCGAAAGTCTTCACCAATGAACCGACTAATCGGAGAATTCGTAGAGAGCTGTTTCTAGCAAGACAAAAAGGGCGGACTCTTTCGAGTCCGCCCTTCCGTTTGCTTTTGCGCAATTCGCTGGCAGCGTTACTCCGCGGCCATCTCTTCCTGTTCGCCTTCCATGCGCATCTGTTCCAGCTCGCGTTCCTCGGCTTCAATCGCCGCGGTAACTTCTTGCTGAACCTGCGCCGCTGCCTCTTCCAGCTCTGGAGAGAGCTGAACATTGCGGTAGTAGGCCATACCCGTACCGGCCGGAATCAAGCGGCCGACGATGACGTTCTCCTTGAGTCCGCGCAGTGTATCGATCGAGCCGTTGATGCTGGCCTCGGTAAGTACACGTGTGGTCTCCTGGAAGCTCGCCGCCGAAATGAAGCTGTCGGTGGAAAGCGACGCCTTCGTGATACCCAGCAGCAGCGGACGTCCGATGGCCGGACGGCCACCCTCGATCAGCACGCGCTGGTTCTCGGCGTTGAAGCGGAAGCGGTCGATCTGCTGCTCGAGCAGGAAGTTGGTGTCGCCAACCTCTTCGACCTTGACCCAACGAAGCATCTGGCGAACGATCGTCTCAATGTGCTTGTCCGAAATCGACACGCCCTGCAGACGATAGACCTCCTGAATCTCGTTGACCAGGTACTGCTGAAGCTCGCGCTCGCCCAGTACCTCAAGGATGTCGTGCGGATTACGAGGTCCGTCGATCAAAGCATCGCCGGCACGCAACCGCTCGCCTTCCTGAACGTTGACGTACACACCGCGAGGAACGCTGTACTCCTCTTCCTGGCCGTTGTCCGCTGTGACGTACACCTTGCGCTGACCCTTCGAGACGTCGCCGAACCGCACCACGCCATCGATCTTCGAGATGATCGCCGGGTCACGTGTCTTACGCGCTTCGAAGAGTTCAACCACGCGCGGCAGACCGCCCGTGATGTCCTTCGTACGCGTCGTCTCACGCGGAATCTTCGCGAGAATATCTCCCGGGAAGACCTCGTCGCCATCCTGCACCATAAGGTGAGCACGGCTTGGCATCAGGTAACGCTTCGTCGCGCCCTTCGAGCTCTTGATCATGATCGCAGGCTGACGCTTCTCATCCGTAGAGTCACCGACCACCAGGCGTCCCAGCCCGGTAACTTCGTCGATCTCTTCGTTGAGCGTAAGACCTTCCTGCAGATCCTTGAACTGAACCGTTCCGGCAATCTCCGTGAGGATCGAGAACGTGTAAGGATCCCACTCGCCGATCACGTCGCCGAGCTTGACCTCCTGCCCATCCTCTACCTGCAGCTTCGCACCGTAGACGATCGCGTACCGCTCCTTCTCGCGACCCTTCGCATCGATGATGGCGATGGAACCGTTGCGGTTGAAAGCAACCAGTCCACCTTCCTTCGCGCGAACCGTAACGAGATTGATGAAGTGGACCTTGCCAGCATTCTTCGCTTCAAGATGCGACGTATCCTGCACACGCGACGCTGTTCCGCCGATGTGGAAGGTACGCATGGTGAGCTGCGTTCCAGGCTCGCCAATGGACTGCGCTGCGATGACGCCGACAGCCTCGCCCATCTCAACCATCTTGCCCGAACCGAGGTTACGGCCGTAGCAAAGGATGCAGCATCCGCGCTTCGACTCGCAGGTGAGCACCGAGCGAATCTTCACGCGCTCAATACCCGCCGCCTGCACTGCGGAGGCCTTCTCTTCGTCGATCTCTTCGTTGATCTCGACAATGACCTTGCCCTCGAAGTCCTTCAACTTCTCAAGCGACACGCGGCCAATGATGCGGTCGCGCAACGGCTCAATCGTCTCTCCGGCTTCGATGATCGGAGTAACGTAGATGCCTTCGACCGTGCCGCAATCCAGCTCGGAGATGATGACATCCTGCGCCACGTCGACCAGGCGGCGTGTCAGGTAACCCGAGTCCGCCGTCTTCAACGCCGTATCCGCCAGGCCCTTACGTGCGCCGTGCGTCGAGATGAAGTACTGCAGAACCGTGAGACCTTCGCGGAAGTTCGCCGTGATCGGTGTCTCGATGATTTCGCCCGAGGGCTTCGCCATCAAACCACGCATACCACTCAGCTGACGAATCTGCTGTTTGGAACCACGAGCACCAGAGTCGGCCATGATGTAAATCGGGTTCATGGCTCCTTCTTTGTCCGCGCGCTTCATGTTGTTGAACATCTCATCCGCAACGCGCTCGGTAACTCCCGACCACATCTGCGTGACCTTATTCGAGCGCTCGAGGTTGGTGATCGATCCGTCGAGATACTGCTGCTGCATGGCGATAACCTGCTTCTCCGCCTCGTGCACCAGCGTGTACTTCGAATCCGGAATGACCATGTCGTCCAGGCCAACCGACAGACCAGAGCGAGTCGCATAGTTGAAGCCGAGCTCCTTGATCTTGTCCAGCGCCTTGACCGTCACTTCGAGGCCGAGATTCAGATAGAGGTAATTGATCAGCTGACCAATGCCCTTCTTCTTCATCAGTCCGTTGACGTAGGGCATGCCTTCAGGCAGCGCATCATTCAGAATCGCGCGGCCAACCGTCGTGTTGATGAACTGCTTGTTGAACTCCACGCCCTCGGTGTGCAGAAGGTCCTGATCGTCATACGCGACGGTCATATCCAACACCGATCCGGTGTAGCGCAGACGAATCGGCGTAAGCGTCTCGACCTGCTTGGCCTCGAGCGCCATCAACACCTCTTCGATGTTGGCGAACACGCGGCCTTCACCCTTAGCGCCAACTTTCGCCTTGGTGAGGTAGTAGAGACCGAGCACGAGATCCTGCGTAGGCACCGTGATCGGGTGACCACTGGCCGGAGACAGAATGTTGTGCGAAGCAAGCATCAGCACTGACGCTTCGATCTGCGCCTCCGGGCTCAACGGAATGTGCACCGCCATCTGATCGCCATCGAAATCGGCGTTGAAGGCGGTGCAAACCAGCGGATGAATCTTGATGGCCTTGCCTTCTACGAGCACCGGCTCAAACGCCTGGATACCCAGACGATGCAGCGTCGGCGCGCGGTTCAGCAATACCGGATGATCCTTGATGACCTCTTCCAGGATGTCCCAGACGATCGGGTCCTGCTGCTCAACCATCTCCTTGGCTTGCTTGATGGTCGTGCAATGGCCGGTCTGCTCGAGACGGTGATAGATAAACGGCTTGAACAATTCGAGTGCCATCTTCTTCGGCAAACCGCACTGGTGCAGCTTGAGTTCAGGTCCAACGACGATCACCGAACGTCCCGAATAATCCACGCGCTTGCCGAGAAGATTCTGACGGAACCGACCCTGCTTGCCCTTCAACGTATCCGAAAGCGACTTCAGCGGACGGTTGTTCGCACCGCGAAGCACGCGGCCACGGCGTCCGTTATCGAACAGCGCGTCGACAGCCTCCTGCAGCATACGCTTTTCGTTGCGGACAATAACCTCAGGTGCGTGCAGGTCCATCAGCTTCTTCAAGCGGTTGTTGCGGTTGATCACGCGGCGATACAGATCGTTCAAATCCGACGTGGCAAAGCGTCCGCCATCCAGCGGCACCAAGGGGCGCAGCTCAGGAGGAATGACCGGGATCACGTCGAGAATCATCCATTGGGGCTTATTGTCCGACCGGCGGAAAGCCTCAACGACCTTAAGGCGCTTCGCATACTTCAGCTTCTTCTGCAGCGAGGTCTCAGTCTTCATACGTTCGCGCATCTCGATCGCGAGCTCGTTGACCTCAACGCGCTTCAGCAATTCCTTGATCGCTTCTGCGCCCATCATGGCCTTGAAACCAGACGGCCGATACTGCTGGTCGAGTTCGCGGAAGCGATTCTCGTCCTTGATTACCTCGCGCTCCTTCACGGGCGCGTCGCCTGGATCGACCACTACGTAGCTCTCGAAGTAGAGAACAGCCTCGAGCTCGCGCAGCGAAATGTCGAGCAGGTGACCGATGCGCGACGGCAGGCCCTTGAAGAACCATACGTGCGAGCATGGCGATGCCAGCTCAATGTGGCCAAGCCGTTCGCGACGGACCTTCGACAGCGTTACTTCCACACCGCACTTGTCGCAGATCACGCCCCGGTGCTTCATGCGCTTGTACTTGCCGCACAGGCATTCCCAATCGGTGATCGGTCCAAAGATGCGCGCGCAGAACAGGCCATCGCGTTCCGGCTTGAACGTGCGGTAGTTGATCGTCTCCGGCTTGGTGACTTCACCATGCGACCACGAGCGAATCTTCTCGGGCGACGCCAGCTGAATCTTAATCGAATCAAAGTCCGTAATCGGACTCGTTGTTTCAAAGGGACTGGAGCGGAACATATTTTTTCTCTCCGTTTGCCGATTTCCCGGCGCAGTGCCTAGCTCGATACCAACTTTGTCATTCACTCTTCAACTTCAAGAGCCTGTGTTGCGAGCTTCGCTGCTGTTTCGACTTCTATTGCCTTCGAGATAAGCCCGTATTCCGGCCTCATCCCTTCAAACTTTCTTCGCCCTCTGCCGCCGGCTCCTGCCATTACACAAGCCCGGAGCCGACAACAGCGGCGATCAACCAATGCACTAATCCGCGACAGCGAGTTCCGGCAGCGGCACAATCTCTTCCGCAGCCGCCGTCTTCTTCACCAGCTCAACATCCAGGCAAAGCGACTGCAGCTCGCGGATGAGAACGTTGAACGACTCGGGCACGCCCGGCTCGATCGCTGCTTCACCCTTGACGATGGCCTCGTAAATCTTCGTACGGCCATAAACGTCATCGGACTTCGCGGTCAATAGCTCCTGCAGGATGTATGCAGCGCCATAAGCCTCAAGCGCCCACACTTCCATCTCACCGAAGCGCTGTCCGCCGAACTGCGCCTTACCACCCAGCGGCTGCTGTGTGATCAACGAGTACGGTCCGATCGAACGAGCGTGGATCTTGTCGTCGACCAAGTGAGACAGCTTGAGCATATAGATGTAGCCGACCGTAACTGGCTGCTCAAATGGCTCGCCCGTCATGCCGTCATACATCTCGCTCTTGCCCGAGCTCGGGAGTCCGGCCGCTGCGAGCAGTGCCTTAATCTCGCTCTCCTTGGCGCCGTCGAACACTGCCGTTCCAAACCAGATCCCGCGCTTCATGCCGGCAGCGACGCGAATCGTCTGCTCGTCATCGAGTGCAAGCAACTGGTTCAGAGCCGCCGTATTCTTGAACGCTTCCTTGAAGATCTCCTTCACCTCACCTGCATCCTGATGCTTGGAAGCAAGCTCAGCAACCTTCGCGCCGAGCTCATGAGCAGCCCAGCCAAGATGCGTTTCGAGGATCTGACCGACGTTCATACGAGACGGCACGCCCAACGGGTTCAGAACGATCTCCACCGGAGTTCCATCCGGAAGATAAGGCATATCTTCTTCCGGCAGAATGCGAGCGATTACGCCCTTGTTACCGTGGCGTCCGGCCATCTTATCGCCGACCGACAGCTTGCGCTTCATCGCGATGTAGACCTTCACCATCTTGATGACACCAGGCGAAAGTTCATCGCCCTTCTGCATCTTGCCGATCTTCTCGTTCGTGATCTTGCGCAGCACGTCGATCTGGCGAGACGTCATCTCCTCGATCTCGTCGATCTGCTCGTTCACGCGTGGATCCTTGTCGGCGTAACGGATACGCTTCAAGTTGCGCGTCGAGATCAGCTCGATGATGTCGCGGTTCAGAATGTCGCCCTTGGTCAGCAGCTTCTTGTTCGTGCGCTCATCATGCAGGTCGGCAAGAACTTCCTTCTCGCCGAGAATGTTCTCAAGCCGCTTCAAGCGCTCGTCGGTGAGAATACGAATCTCATCCGCCAAGTTGCGCTCCAACTTCTCGATCATCTCCTGCTCGATCTGCAACGCGCGCTGATCCTTTTCCTGACCCTTGCGCGAGAAGATGCGAACATCCACAACCGTGCCTTCGATGCCCGGAGGGCACGTCAAGCTGGCATCGCGAACGTCGCCTGCCTTCTCACCGAAGATGGCGCGCAGCAACTTCTCTTCCGGCGTCAACTGGGTTTCGCCCTTGGGCGTTACCTTGCCGACGAGGATGTCGTTGTGACCAATCTTCGCACCAATGCGGATGATGCCCGACTCGTCCAAATCACGCAGTGCGTGCTCAGAGACGTTGGGAATATCACGCGTGATCTCTTCCGGTCCGAGCTTCGTGTCGCGCGCCTCGATCTCGAACTCCTCGATATGAATCGAGGTGTAGTAGTCCTCGCGGACCAGTTTCTCCGAGATCAGAATCGCGTCCTCAAAGTTGTACCCGCGCCATGGCATGAAGGCCACCAGCACGTTGCGGCCGAGACCAAGCTCGCCCTGCTCCGTGCACGGACCGTCCGCGATCACCTGGCCCTTGATCACCCGATCACCCTTGCGCACAACCGGCTTCTGGTTGATGCAGGTGTTCTGATTCGAACGCTTGAACTTGGTCAGCTGATAGATATCCGAACCAACTTCACGCGACAACTGCGTGGGATGGTGCTCGCCTTCAACACGCACAATGATGCGCTCAGAGTCGACGGAATCGATGATGCCGTTACGCTTTGCAAGGATCACGGCGCCAGAATCGCGAGCCGTAACGCCTTCCATACCCGTACCAACGAATGGAGCCTCGGCCACCAGCAATGGCACCGACTGACGCTGCATGTTCGCACCCATCAGAGCGCGGTTCGCATCGTCATGCTCGAGGAACGGAACCAGCGAAGCCGCAACCGACACCAGTTGCTTCGGGCTGACGTCGACGTAATCGACCTCACCTTTCGGCACCAGCACAAAGTTGCCGGCCTTACGCGCATTGACGAGATCCTCAACGATGTTGAGATCCGCATCGAGACCGATATTGGCCTGCGCGATCGTGTGCCGATCCTCTTCCCAAGCCGAAAGATAGAACGAGAAGGGCTCGAGATCCATCGTGCGCTTGCCGTCCTTCTTCAGCTGCTTATTCTGCTTCACCGACTCGGAAATTTCGAGGAAGTCGCCCTGGCGCAGACCGGACTCGCCGGCATTCGTCACCGCAACATAATCAAGCACCACGCCGTCCTTCACCTTGCGGTAGGGGGACTCGATGAAGCCATACTCGTTGATCCGCGCAAAGCACGACAGCGAAGAGATCAGTCCAATGTTCGGCCCTTCCGGCGTCTCAATCGGGCAGATGCGGCCGTAGTGAGTAGGATGAACGTCGCGAACTTCGAAGCCGGCACGCTCACGCGAAAGACCACCAGGTCCAAGGGCAGAGAGCCTCCGCTTGTGGGTGATCTCGCTCAGCGGGTTCGTCTGATCCATGAACTGCGACAGCTGCGAGGATCCGAAGAACTCGCGGATCGCCGCCATCACAGGCTTCGCGTTGATCAGGTCATGCGGCATCGCTGTCGACATCTCCTGATACACGCTCATCTTTTCCTTGATCGCGCGTTCCATGCGAACGAGGCCGATGCGGAACTGATTCTCCATCAGCTCGCCGACCGCACGAACACGGCGGTTGCCAAGGTGATCGATGTCGTCCACGTTGCCGATATTCTTGCGCAGCTTCAGCAGGTAACGAATCGTTCCGTAGAAGTCCTCGGACGTCAGCGTCCTCTTGTCGAGCCCGCTCGGATCCTGGTTCTCATACAGCTTGATGTTGAACTTCAAACGGCCAACGCGTGAGAAATCGTACTTGCGCGGATCGAAGAACATTCCCTCGAACAGAGCCGTTGCCGTATCCAGTGTCGGTGGGTCGCCCGGACGAAGCTTGCGGTAGATCTCGATCAGCGCCTCTTCCGGCTTGCGCACAGAATCGCGTCGCAGCGTGTTCGAGATGATGTTGCCCACATCGTCGCGTTCCGGGAAGAAGACCTGCAGATTGGTCACGCCGCTCTGGATGATCTTGTGCAGCTTATCTGCCGTGAGTTCGCCGTTAGCCTCATACAGCAGCTCGCCGGTGCCCATGTCGATCACGTCGGCCGCAATCATCGCGCCGTCGAACTCGCTGGGCTCTACTTCAACCTCGGTAATACCCGCGGCGCGAACATGCTTGATCGACGATGGGCCAATCTTCTTGCCCACCGCCACCAGCTCTTCTTTCTTCGCACCGTGCAGCGCGACAGCCGAGCGCGTGCCAACCAGGTTCGTCGGAGTCTCTTCGCCCGTCACAGCCCAGAACAGCTTGCCGTCCCGCACCGTGATCGAATCCACAACGTAGAACGTCTTGAGAATCTCCTCGTCCGTACGCAGACCAAGAGCCCGCAGGAAGATCGTTCCCAGGAACTTCCTCTTGCGATCGATGCGGACATATAGCGTGTTCTTCTGATCGTATTCGAACTCGACCCACGAACCGCGATACGGGATGATCTTGCCAAGGAAGTACGTGCGATTATTCGCCGTCTCGAAGAACACACCAGGAGAGCGATGCAACTGCGAAACGATGACGCGCTCCGTGCCGTTCACGATGAACGTGCCATTCGCAGACATCAACGGAATATCGCCGAAGAAAACTTCCTGCTCCTTCATATCGCGCAGGGTCTTCACACCCGTCTCCGGGTCCTTGTCGTAGATCTTCAGCCGGATCGTGACCTTCAGCGGGGCAGAGTAAGTCATGCCGCGCTCTTCGCACTCAGCCTGGTCGTACTTCAGCTGCAGACCCACCGGGTCGCCGCACTTGGTGCAGAAGTCAGGGGTGTTCTTGTTGTAGGTTCCGCAGAACTTGCACAGCACGTCGCCCGGATGGAACGGGTCCGTGATGACCATGTGGCCGCAGCTCGTACAAGCCGTGCGCAGATGGTTCAGACCCTTCAGGTAGCCGCACTTGCACTCC
>Ga0302150_10001310_pt1 | contig 11069 bp, 9 predicted proteins | sample I_Bog_N1_2_FD_198635 | JGI IMG/M metagenome (GOLD analysis project Ga0302150, IMG submission 198635) | Peat permafrost microbial communities from Stordalen Mire near Abisko, Sweden - I_Bog_N1_2 | ecosystem: Environmental > Terrestrial > Soil > Wetlands > Peat | place: Sweden: Abisko, Stordalen... | reverse complement strand
CGGATTGCTATAGTGATTCCAGTTGGAGGCCCCCAGACCGGTCTTGGCAGAAACGGTGGCCAGCACATTGACCAGCGCATAGCTGGCTTCACCGGTACCGTTGCCCCATGCCAACACACTGACGGCAAATTCATTCTTGTTGGCCCGCGCAGCATAGGAAGCCCACGGCAGCACTTCGACCTGGGTCTTGACGCCAATGCGGGTCCAGAATTGGGCCACGGCTTGCATGGTTTCCGGTGCTTGCGGATAGCGGTCATTAGGCACGTGAACGGTCAGCTTGAAGCCTTGCGGGAATCCGGCATCGGCCAGCAGTTTCTTGGCCTGAGTGACATCGTTGGGAATATTTTTGATGTCGGGATTGTAGCCATAGGTGCCGGCCGGCATCCATTGATTGGCTTCGGTGGCTGCGCCCTGCAGAATGCGGTCGATCAAAGCCTTGCGGTTGATCGCCAGCGACAAGGCACGCCGCACGCGCACATCCAGCAGTGGATTTTTGTCGAGCTGCTTGCCATTGTTGTCGGTGATGTAGGGGCTGGGGCCTTCACGGAAAGTCGGTTGCAGCAACAGCACGCGCAGACCGTTGTAGGGGAATACCTTGATGTTGGGCGATTGCTTGAGCTTGGCCAGGTCCGATACCGAGACCTTGTCGATCACGTCGACATCGCCGGATAGCAAGGCGGCGGTGCGTGCGGCGGCGTTGTTGATGTAGCGATAGTTGACCTTTTCCCAGATCTGCTTGCTGCCCCAATAGTCGTTATTGCGCTCCATGACGACGCGGTCGCCAGGCGTGTAGGAAACCCATTTATAGGGGCCGCTGCCGACCATGGCGGCACCGCTGTTGTAATTTTCGGTAGTGGCCTTTTCCCCGACGTGCTTGCTGACGATATGCACCGAGGCCAGATTGAGCGGCAGGTCGGGGTTGGGGATATTGGTCTTGATGATCAAGGTCAGCGGGTCCTTGGCAGTGACCGATTCGACCGTGCGCAGATAGCCGTCAAAGGTCGCCACGCTACCCGGCACGTCACGTGCACGCTGATAAGAGAAAATCACATCTTCGGCCGTAAACGGCTTGCCGTCCTGCCACTTGACGTTGGGACGCAATTTGAACTCCCAGGTCTTGGCATCGATGTTTTTCCAGCTCAGGGCCAGCCCTGGTTGCAATTTGTTGTAATTATTCTCTACCAGCAAGTCCCAGAAATGCAAATCCACCGAACGATCGCCGGCGTGGTTATTGAGTTGCGGGTCAAGCGAGGACAAGGGATCTGCGAAGGCAATATTGAGCGTCTGGGCATGCACACTGACGCTACCCATTAGCGCCATGGCGAGCAAACTGGAAAGCAGGCGTTTATTCATCTTCATCTTTCTCGGTTGGTTATTCGATAGTAGCGACATTAGTAGTGAGATTATTGGTCATTCAAATGGCAGGCGCTCAAATGGCCGGGCGCAACTTCTCTGAGCAGCGGTACTTGCTCACGGCAACGCGCCATGGCATGCGGGCAGCGCGGATGAAAATGACAGCCCTCAGGCGGATTGAGCGGGCTGGGAATTTCTCCCTTGATGGCGGCGAAGGCCTTGTTGCGCACTTGCATGCGCGGCACTTCCGCCAGCAGCGCCTGAGTGTAGGGATGATTGGCGCGACCGAACAATTGCTCCACCGGCGCGCTCTCGACCACCCGTCCCAGGTACATGATGACGACCCGGTCCGAGACATGCTCGACCACGCCCAGGTCGTGGCTGATGAACAGATAAGTCAACCCAAGCTGTTCGCGCAGATCGGCGAACAGGTTGAGGATCTGCGCCTGGATCGACACGTCCAGTGCCGCCACCGCCTCATCGCATACCAACATCTGCGGCTGCACCGCGAGCGCCCGAGCGATGCCGATGCGCTGGCGTTGACCGCCGCTGAACTGATGCGGATAGCGGTCGCGCAGGGCTGGATCGAGGCCGGCGCGCAGCAATTGCGCGCTGACGTAGTCATCCAGTCCGCCCTTGTCGCTCATACCGTGAATCAGGGCGGCTTCGCCAACGATCTGATCGACCCGCAAACGCGGATTGAGGCTGGCATAAGGATTTTGAAAAATCATCTGCACCTTGCGCCGGGTCGCCTGCAACTGAGCAGCGTTGAGTTCTGTGCGGTTGATGCCCTCGACCAGCACCTCTCCGGAAGAAGCCGGCAGCAAGCCGCTGACGATACGTCCCAAGGTCGATTTGCCGCAGCCTGATTCACCCACCAGTCCAACCACTTCGCCCGGCATGACATGCAGATCGATGGCCTCTAGCGCCTGTGTGACCGGCTGCGGCTGCAGCCAGCCGCGCGCCAGCAAGGCTTGCTGTAGCCAACCAGTACGGCGTTCGCCAAAGCGCTTACCAACCTGGCGCGCCTCAATGAGGGGAATCACTTTAGTCATGGCGCAACTCCTTGCCCGCCAAGGCAGGATAGAAGCAGCGCAGCGCATGCCCGGGCAGCGGCTCGGTCAGCGGTGGACGTTGTAGGCAAGCTTGCGCGACCCGTTCGCAACGCGCAGCGAAGGCGCAGGTGGGCGGCAGATGCAACAGATTGGCTGTCAGACCGGGAATCTGGCGCAAGCGCCGACCGCGCTGATTATTACTGGGCAGACTGTCGATCAGGCCTTGCGTATAGGGGTGCAGCGGCCGGTCCAGCACCTCCGCCACACTGCCTTGTTCAACGATACGACCGCAATACATGACGGCGATCTGATCGGCCAATCCAGCCACCACCGATAAATCGTGGGTGATCCAGATCAGCGCCGTGCCGTGCTGACGCGCCAGATTTTGCACTTCCGACAGGATCTGCGCCTGTATCGTTACGTCCAACGCCGTGGTGGGCTCGTCGGCAATGATCAGGTCCGGCTTGTGCAGCATGGCAATGGCGATCGCCACGCGCTGGCGCATGCCGCCCGACAGTTGATGTGGATAGGCGCGCAAGCGCTCTTCAGGACTGGCGATGCCCATCATGCCAAGGGTATCGCGCGCCAGCGCCCGGGCCTGACTGCGACTGACCTTGCTATGCGCCAGCACCGCGTCGATCATTTGCGCCTCCACGCGCAGCACGGGATTGAGGGTCATCATCGGATCTTGAAAAATCATCGCGATACGGTTGCCCTGCAATTTGCGCAATGCCTGCTTATCCAATGTGAGCAGATCCACTCCTTGAAACAGCACCTGCCCGCTCACGATACGACCCGGCGCCTCCACCAGACCGAGGATGGAAAATCCGGTGACGGTCTTGCCCGAGCCGGATTCACCGACCAGGCCCAGGATCTGACCGCGCTCGATGCGTAGCGACACATCGTCGACTGCCGGCAGGATGCCGTCGGGCGTAAAAAATTGCGTGTGCAGATGGCGCACTTCCAGCGTCGGCACGTTCATTTCTGCCACCTTGGATTCATGACATCGCGCAGACGGTCGCCGACCAGATTGATGGCGACAATCACCACCAACAGCGCAATGCCGGGATAAAAGCTGATCCAGTATTCGCCCGATAACATGTATTGATAACCGTTGGCAATCAGCAGGCCCAGCGACGGTTCGGTAATCGGCACGCCCAATCCGAGGAAGCTCAGGGTAGCTTCCAGCGTGATGGCGCGGGCAATCTGCAAGGTGCTGATAACAATCAACGGCGGCAGGCAATTGGGCAAGATATGGCGCACCATGATGTGCCAGCCCGACACGCCCAGACCACGCGCGGCTTCAACATATTCCTTTTGCCGCTCGACCAGTGCCTGAGCGCGTGCGGTACGGGCGTAATACGCCCACTCCAGCACCACCAGCGTGGCCATGACATTAAAGATGCCCTTGCCAAGGTAGGCCAGAATCAGCATCGATACCAGAATCGAGGGAAACGACAGGACCAGATCGGCCAGGCGCATGAGCAGACTATCGAGCTTGCCGCCGACGTAGGCCGACAGCAAGCCAATCAGGGTGCCGATCACGCCGGCCAGCAAGGCGGACCCGACGCCAATGCCGATACTGATGCGCAAGCCGTAGAGAATGCCGGAATACAGATCACGTCCCTGCCCGTCCGTGCCCAGCCAATACGTAAAGGTACCCAAACCGTTGGCGCTGCCCGGCGGCAAGCGCGCATCCAACACGTCCAACTGCAGCAGATCATAAGGATTTTGCGGCGTCAGCCAGGGCGCCGCCAACGCAGCCAGCATCAACAGTACGGCAATGCTCAGCCCCAGCATGGCGATACGCGAGGCGACAAAACTGCGCAACACGCGGCGCCAGGGTGACTCGCGGCGCGGCGCCGCGAAGGCGGACAAGGCGGCCACTTTGGCGCGCACTTCTTGTTGCGTCATGCTTGGAATGGGTTCGCTCACGCCTTACCCTCCAGGCGTACGCGCGGATCGAGCACCTTGTAGAGCACGTCAACGACCAGATTGAGGGTAACGAACAGACAGACAATGACCATCATGTAGGCCACAATCACCGGTCGATCGAGGGCGTTGATACTGTCCAGAATGAGCTTGCCGGCGCCGGGCCAGGCAAAGATGCTTTCGGTCACCACCGCAAAAGCAATGGTGGAGCCGAACTCCAAGCCGAGCACGGTGACCAGCGGAATGAGCGTATTGCGCAGCACATACATGACGACCACACGCAGCGGCGTGAGGCCTTTGGCACGGGCGAACTTGACGTAATCCATCGGCAGCACCTCACGCACATTGGCGCGGGTAAGCCGAATCACCAAAGAAATTTTGAACAAGGACAGATTCAGCGCCGGCAAAATCAGGTGGCGCAAGCCATCCACCGTGAGCCACGACCACTGCACCCCAAACAGCCCGGCCGTGGCACCGCGCCCGCCTGAAGGCAGCCAACCCAGCGTGACGCTGAACGCCATGATGAGCATCAGACCGATCCAGAACGTGGGCAGCGAAAAACCGAGAATGCTGCCCGTCATCACCAGCCGCGACAGCGGATGTTGCGGGTAAAGTCCAGCCAGCAAGCCCAGCGGCACGCCAGCCAGTACCGCCATCATCAGCGCGGCAAAGGCCAGCTCCAAGGTGGCCGGCAAGCGCTGAAAAATCAGTTTGATGGCTGGCTCGTTGTAGACGAAGCTGTTGCCCAGATTACCGTGTACGGCGCCGTTGAGGAAGGCCAGATATTGATGCCAAATCGACTGATCCAGACCGAGCTCCTGGATGATGCGCAGCCGATCGACCTGATCGACATCCTGACCGATGAGGGTATCGACCGGATTGCCGATCATGTGCAAGCCGAAGAAGACGATCAGCGTCATCAACAGCAACACCGCCAGCGCCTGCACGACGCTGCGCAAAAGCGCGGCGCTCACTTGACGATCCTGTGCAAGGCCGCTCGCTCGGCGGCACTCGGCTCGGAAGGCGTCCACTCATCACCGACCAGTTCCGGTTCAGCATAGGCCTGGATGTTGCGGTAATGTTGTTCGATGTCTTCATGGTAAAACAAGGCCGCGATACCTTGCGCCAGGCGTTGCGCGCCATCGCTGATGGCGGGAATGTCGCCCGACAGCGTGCCGTGGCTGAGCACGGCGGGATAACAGAAACAATGCACCCGCTCCAGCCCGGGCATGGCATCCGGCTGTTTTTGCTGGAATTCGAAGGCGTTGCCGACATCCGGGCAATCGGCCAATTCCTCGTCTTCCTCGCCGGCCGGTGGTGTGTAACGGTCGCGCCAGGTGCGGATATGCGGCGCCATCGCAGCAAATTCTGGACGCAAGCTCCAGTCGACCTGAAAACCGGTCGAAAAAATCAAAAAATCATAGCCAAATACACCGCGCGGCGTGCTCACCTGCAGACCGTCGGCGCCGACGGCGATGCTATCGATCGGCGCACCAAAAATGAAACGCACATTCGAGAATGCCGATACGCGGCGTACGCTGCCGCTGGGCGGTGGCGTTTGTTGCACATTGACGTAATGACGGATGCGCCATTTCCATGCATCTGGCAAATGCAGATGACCATTGGTCAAGCCAGGGCTGCCAGAACCTTTGCCCTTATTGATACGCGGCAGCTCTTGGCGCCGGATCAGCAGATCGACACTGGCGGCGCCAGCCTCCAGCGCCGTGGCGGCGCTATCCATGGACGACGATCCGGCGCCGATGACGCCGATGCGTTTGCCAGCCAGCGTGGCGTAATCCATGGCATCAGAAGAATGCGCCCAGCAGGCGCGCGGCAAATGCTGTGCAATCTCTGGCAACAGCGCGCCACCTAAACCATCGCGTCCGGTCGCCAGCACCACGCGCCGCGCCAGCACCTGCGTTACCCCGGCCGGGCTGTGCAGCGTCAGTTGCACCACCCCATCGGCACGCGGCAACAGCGCCTGCAGGCAATGTTCATTGCGTACCTCCAGTTGCAGCACGCGCCGATACCAGCGCAGATAATCCATCCATTGCAGGCGCGGGATCTTATCCAGTGCTTCCCACGCCGTCAGGCCGAACTGCGCCTCGAACCAGGCGCGGAACGTGAGCGCCGCAAAACCCAGCGCAGGGCCGGTCAGTTTTTTCGGCGAGCGCAAGGTTTCCATACGCGCCGTGGTGGCCCAGGGGCCTTCAAAACCTTCGCTTGATTGGTCAAACACAACAGCCCGGATACCTAGGTGACGCAGCGCCACTGCGGCCGCCATACCAGCTTGACCGGCACCGATGATAGCCACGTCCAGTACCGTGGCACCGGCAATTTCGGTCACCGGCATCCATTCCTTGGCCGGCAGTTCCAGCCAATCCAGATCCTGTTGCAGCCGCGCCTCTAGCGCATCCAGGCCGATTGCCGAGCCTTCCCGGTTGTTTGCATCACTCACGATGAGCATCCCTTTATGTTCATGTTCTGCCGCCGCTCAGAGTAAATTATCATGGTCGTTTGCCGCACGTTTGACGAAGCCGTGCAACATCTCTTGTGCAGTACGTTCAATAGCGCCTATCAATGCTTGCGTGAGCGCATCAACCGGTTTGCCAAAGGGCGTCACCACGCCAAAATAAAAGGGAATATTGACCGCCAGCGGACGTACCACCAAGCCGTCGATGGGCATACCCAGTGCCGTCACCGGCTCCACCAAGGCTACCCCCAACCCGGCATGCGCAGCCATGATGGCGTTCAGGGAGGTATTGGTTTCGATGGCCACGGCAAGCGGCTTATCCTGTTCCAACGCCATGTCGATACGCTGACGCAATCGATAACGATTGGATAAGGTGATCAATGGCTGCGCGCGCAAGGCATCAATATGCAAGGTGTCGGCTGCGGCCAGCGGGTGATCGGTGCGCAACACTGCCACGCAGGGCGCTTGCCCGATCCAATGCAGATCAACCCCACGATGTGCCACCGGCAAACTCGTCAACCCAAGATTGACGGTACGGTGCAACACGGCGTGCACCACCTGCTCAGCCGAAGCACTGCGCAACTGGATCTGCTGCGGCAAACCGTCCTGTTGCACCAGTTTGAGCGCCGCCGGCATGATAGCGGCAGCCAGCGCTGGCGTCGCTATCAGGTGCACCGGCTGCTGCTCGCCGCGGCCGATTTCCTCGGCCCGGGCACGGATGGTACGCAAGCCAACCAGTGAGCGCTCGACTTCCTCATACAGCAGAAAAGCCTTGTCGGTAGGCGTGACACGCGGTCCGTTACGGTCAAACAAGGCGTAGCCGAGTTCGCTCTCCAGATCCTGGATAGCCTTGCTCACCGCCGGCTGTGACCGACCCAAGCTACGTCCGGCAGCAGTCACGCTGCCGATGGTCATGACCGCCGAAAAGGCTTCCAGTTGATTTAAGTCCATGCAAAGATCTTTTATATGATTTTCGGATTATAGACACATCTATATTCCAATTCAGTATAATCAATTCACATATGCTAATACGAAAAATTTTTATTGCTTTAGCGGCCTGCTAGCGGTCTGTTTCAGTTGCCATTAGGGAAACTCGCCGAGCGCATAAAGAAATCAATTTATATTTGTTTTTTATTAGATTTTTTATCGTAATGTAGCACTGTTAACAGTGAGAACGCACCGCCATGAACGCTCCCGCCCCCAGCTCCCCGCCCGCATTGCAATTGCCAATCTACCTCGATTATTCGGCCACCACACCGGTAGATCCTGCGGTGGCAGCCAAGATGTGCACTTATCTGACCGAGAAATTCGGCAATCCGGCCAGCAGTTCGCATACCTTCGGCTGGGAAGCCAAAGCGGCGGTGGAAAAGGCGCGCAAGCAGGTGGCGGCACTCATTGGTGCCAAGGCGGCCGAAATCGTCTGGACCTCTGGTGCCACTGAATCCAACAATCTGGCCCTCAAGGGTGCCGCATTGGTATTGCGCGAACAAGGCCGCGGCAAGCATTTGATCACCGTTGCGACCGAACACAAAGCCGTGCTCGACACCATGCAGACGCTCGAGCGCGCCGGTTTTGAGCTGACCGTATTGCAGCCGCAGGAAGATGGCCTGATTACCACCACACAGTTCGAAGCGGCCTTGCGTGCCGATACCATTCTTGCTTCAGTGATGATGGTCAACAATGAAATTGGGGTGATCCAGCCAATTGCGCAGCTCGGCGAGATCTGCTCCCAGCGCGGCATCGTGCTCCACGTCGACGCGGTACAGGCAGCCGGCAAGCTGCCGATTGACCTGCGCGAGCTGAAAGTGGACCTGATGTCGTTCAGCGCGCACAAGATTTATGGCCCCAAAGGCATCGGCGCACTGTTCGTACGACATAACCCGCAACTCAAGCTGGCCGCGCAAATTGACGGCGGCGGGCATGAAAATGGCATGCGCTCGGGTACGCTGGCAACGCATCAGATCGTCGGCATGGGCGAAGCATTTGCACTGGCGGCAGTGGTCATGGAAGAAGAAGGCGCACGTATTGCCAATTTGCGCGAACGTCTGTGGGAAGGCTTGCGCAGTTTGCCGGGAGTGATCCTCAACGGCAGCGCCGAGCAACGCATTGCGCACAATCTTAACGTGAGTTTTGATCTGGATCTTGGTCCAGGCATTACTGTGGCTGGACAATTACTCGATATTGCCGTCTCGGCTGGATCCGCCTGTAATTCAGCCAACGCCACCCCATCTTATGTGCTGTCGGCACTGGGTCGCTCCGATGCACTGGCGCGCAGCGCCATCCGTTTCTCACTGGGCCGCTATACCAGTGCCGCCGAAATCGACTATACGGTTGCTACGTTGCGCCGTTTGTTGACCACAGCTGGCTAAACCCGCATCACTTGACGCCTGGCTCAGCCTGTGGCGCAGCAGCAGCCTCCTGCGCCTTCTTCATGGCAGCAAAATGCTCCGCATATTCGGCGCGCCGTGCCTGGTCGGTTTCGATCAACATCTGGTAACGGGTTTCCGACACGCGTTGCTGCAATACCGCCGAATAGCGTTCGCGCTGCAACCACTCGATGATGCCCGAAGCGAGCATGACAATGCTGCCATAGACCAGGATCGTGAATAGATCGCTGTCGGCCAAGGTATCAATCTGAAAATAAGGCTTGCGAAATACGATCAAGGCCGTCGGCGTACTCACCAGCAGCAAGCCCAACGAATAGCCATAGCCATAGAAATAACTCATGACGATACAGTTGATCGCAAAAAACAGCATGGTCATATATTCGTTGACCAGCGGGCTGAGCAGATAACGCAACACGAAAGCCACCACGAAGCCGGCCGCGCAGACCAGCAGTGCCATCGGCCCGCTCTTCCTCCAGCGTTTGGCATTCCTTAGTTTAGCGACGCCCATGACGCCTCCCGATGCATTCAATGATGTGCGAGTCATAACAATCTGATCAGCTTTGGCCTTGTCGGCGATCTTTAAGAGGGGAATTATTCAGCAGGTATTTCAACGACAAGTCGTTGCTATGCATGTCGATATGACGGCGGATGAACTGGACGGTTTCGTTGGTGACGATCTCGCGCTCATTATCGACGGTGATGATGTGATAGCAGTCACCCAGCCAGACAATCTTGCGCACTTCCGAACCGATTTCCTGAATCACCACTTCGGCATTGCGCGGCGCCGCCGTCTCGTCATCAATGGAATGCAACACCAACGTGCTGGCGCGCACCTGCGGCAATGACTTGCGCACATAGCGCATGAGATTTTGCGCGGCCCACAAGTGACGCGCCGGGATGGCTGCGGCACCCACAGCTGCCACGCCATCTTTTTTCAGCGAGGCTGCCACGCGCCGGCGCATTTCAAAATTCTTGATGCCGTAGGGATCGCTTTCTTTGTAGCTCCAATTGCGATAGCCCAGGAAATAAGGCAGATTCATAATCCCGTTGTACCAGGGAATCGACCAACCGTCGTAACGCAGAATCGGTGACAACAGCACCACGCAAAGAATGTCACGGTTCATCGACGCCACCGCCAGCGCCAGCGTGGCACCCATGCTCAAACCGCACAGTGAGACCGTCTTGTGGTCTTCCTTGAGCTTGGTGATCTTGCTTTCTACCTGCGCGCACCAGTCCATCCAGTTGGGAGTTACCGTCGGATCGGACAAGGCCGCAGAGTAATGTGGAATTTGCATCTCTACCACGGTGCAATCGGCTTTTTTGAGCGATTTGGGAATCGACCCCATTTCCAGATTGGAACCACACAGACCGTGCAATAAGATCACCGCATGATCTTTGTGACGTTCAAGTTGGCGTTCCAACAGATGTTCTGCGCGCGCTGACTGATCCATACTGCTCGATATATTGAATGTAACCTAAAGTATCCATTGTATCTCTGTATAGACTTTGATTCCTGCACTTGCAAAATCTATTACAAAACCATGCCACATGTTAAGCAGGCCTAGCCACGCAGATCGATGATCAATAAGTGCTAAAGCGCGACCATGAGACCGCTCAAAAAGCGGCTAGATTTCGCTCCAGTATCGCTTTAAGCTGGCCCTGCTGACGCATGATCGCCAATTGGTCATCCAAGGCTTGCAGGTATTTTAGACAAGGACTGCGTTTGCTCATGGCGACCATGCTATTGGTTTCCGTAACAAACGGTTTGAGTGCGACGAAGCGGTCGCGTTGCCCGCTTTGCTTCAAATAGGCTAAACCGCTGTAATAACCCGTGATCAGATAGTCGATGCGCCCCAGATCGACTTTGGC
>Ga0302150_10001297_pt1 | contig 11125 bp, 8 predicted proteins | sample I_Bog_N1_2_FD_198635 | JGI IMG/M metagenome (GOLD analysis project Ga0302150, IMG submission 198635) | Peat permafrost microbial communities from Stordalen Mire near Abisko, Sweden - I_Bog_N1_2 | ecosystem: Environmental > Terrestrial > Soil > Wetlands > Peat | place: Sweden: Abisko, Stordalen... | reverse complement strand
TTGAGGGTGAGGGACATAGCACAGAGCTTGCCTACGATGGCGATGAGGCACTCAGGCTGGGCAAAACCAATAACTTCGATCTGCTGATTCTGGACGTGATGCTGCCGCGCATGGATGGCTTCACTGTCATCCGCAAGCTGCGCGAAGACCGCCTTACCACGCAAACCATCATTGTGTCTGCGCGCGATTCGATGCAGGACATTGTCTACGGACTTGATTCCGGTGCCGACGATTACCTGACCAAGCCATTTGCACTGAATGTTCTCTTGGCCAAAGTCCGGGCTGCCGCGCGACGGGCGCCGACGCCAATTCCTAATGAATTGCAATACGACAATCTGATCCTTAGGCCGCATCTGTTCGAGCTGCAGCGGGGTGACCGAGTTACATCGCTAACCCGTACCGAGTGTGCGTTGATGGAGATCCTGATCCGTAGAGCACCTACCGTCGTCCCGCATGAAGTGCTCATCGACCAGGGTTGGAACTCCGACGCCGAAGTCAGCTACGACAGCCTCTATGTCTTCATCCGAGCATTGCGTGCAAAGATCACCCAGTCAGGAGAGCATGAGCTCCTTCACACCGTTCGCGGTGTCGGGTATTCGCTGCGGAGTGACGTGTGCTGAAAGGCCCAGTCTCGATCTCGCTGCGCCTGACTGTGTGGTTCGGAGGAATCTTCTTCTTCGGTTGGGTGCTATTTGCCTTAGTCATGTGGCAGGATCTGAAGAGCACGCTTCGGGCTGACCGCTACCAGACGCTCGCACGGCGGATCGACCGCTTGCAGGACTTATTGGCGAAGACACAGGGCGACAGCCAAGCGGACCGGCATCAGATTTTCAATGACTTCGCCCATGCAACGGGAAATGGCCTCGCGGAAATCTTCAGCGTTGATGGGAGTCGCGCCTATCCATCGCCCTCCGCTGCTGCGTCGCAATTTCCTTGGCCTTCCATCGCAGCCGCGAATGGAGAGCGGTTTCTGCACGTGGTCTCCGGAGGCCAGTCGTACTGGGTGATCACACGTCATTACTCCCTCACTGGACAGTCGCTGGTGCTGCTTGCTGCCGCACCCGAGGCGGGGAATCTCGTCATCCTCCAGAACTTCTGGAGAGGTCTGCTAACTTCGGTGCCGATTCTGCTATTGATTTCGTCTTTCGGCGGCTACTGGATGAGCCGCCGCGCACTCAAGCCAGTCGACAGAATCACCTTAGCGGCCCGCTCCATCACGATAGGGAATCTCTCCCAGCGACTTCCGGTTTCAAACAGCGGAGATGAGCTGCAACGGCTCGCGGAGACTTGCAACGCGATGCTGCAGCGGCTTGATTCGGCGGTGGGCCAGATAAAGCGTTTCACTGCAGACGCTTCGCACGAACTGCGTGGACCGCTTTCGTTTACCCGCACGGTGGCGGAGGTCGCGCTAAGAAATCCAAACACTGACATCGATAGCCGAAAGGCCTTCGAGGATATCGTCGAAGAAAGTGCCAAGGCTGCCAACCTGCTTGAGGGGATGCTCACCTTGGCTCGTGCTGACTCAAACTCGGTGGATGCGGTCTTGGAACCGGTCGACCTTGGCGCAGTAGTTCGGGAGGCCTGCAGCCTCGCGCGTCCGCTCGCCGAAGAACGCAATCTTACGTTATCGGTTTCAACTGCTCCGACATCGCCGGTAAAGGTGTTGGGGGACTTCTCTAGCCTCCGCAGGCTCCTTTGGATACTGCTCGATAATGCCCTCAAATATACGCCGGCACCAGGGCAGATTGACGTGGCTCTCGGCAGCGTCTCTGGCCGGGCTACTCTAACGGTTCGCGACAGTGGGATTGGCATCTCGCCGTCCGACTTGCCACACATCTTCGATCGCTTTTACCGCGCCGACCCGTCGCGCAGTCAAGTGGAAGGAAATGGATTGGGCCTCGCAATCGCAAAGTGGATCGCCGACCTTCATCACGCAGACCTGCTCGTCAACAGTGCACAGGATGAAGGCTCGGCCTTTCGGGTGGTCTTTCCGTGTATCGATCTATAACTCTCAAATTGTGCACAATGAAGCCTGCCTGCGCATTTTCACTCTGAGAAACTTTGGCATCGCCCTCGTATCTGCGGTTGTGGGCTTCATCACCTTTCAAAGCCTCCGCAAGAGACCCTGATTCGAGATGCTGTGGTCCAAAGCCATGCGGAATCTTCGAGAGATCAATTTCTATCCAGAAGTTTCGGTGCCAAAACAGTCCCACGAAGTGCAAGTGAAAGCGGAGTATGGGTATTATTTTTTGGTCGGTACAGATTCAGGCGCCAGAACGTCGCTTCGTTGCGATTCTCGAACCCTATCAGGATCCATCCTTGGCGGCGAATTACGGTCAGTGCGCTTATTGGCGGCCTTTGAAAATCAGGTTTGCGATTGGCCCGGCTTTTCCGGGATGCCAGGATCGTCCAGGACCTGAACATCGGTAGCAGGGCCAAAGTTGGCCCAGTCTTTTAGAACCCAGACGACCTTCTTGTCTGGAGTTACCTCGACAAGTTGCGGGCCTTTCCCATCCCCGCCACGAGAGCAGATAATCGTATTGCCGTTGGCCAACCGTGTGGCGCTTTGGGTGTTGATGAACCGATTTCTATAACGCACGCCGATTCTCCTCGATGAGCACAAGCACTTTGATAAACGACCTGCTGCGACGTGCTTACTACTTCGTCTGCTTCGGTAGATTACGGGCGGTCGTCCGAGAGAAGCCGTTCTGGCCGGGTGTCGCCTGCGATACCTGAAATTGCGACCTGCCTCATTCGAAGGCCGCGAAGATGTCGCCCGTATATGCCAAAGGCCGGAAGATTACCGCCAAACATGCGGACCTCTGGGTATGCTGCTGGGTTCTCGGCGGGTTGAGGAGGAAGTTGCGTCTCGAGTTCGCCCGACATTGTGATGGTGATTTGCTCCAGGGTGACATTCTCGATGACGTGTCCGGGGATACCGGAGATGAGGATGCCGATACGGCGGGCGTGTTTGACGTCCATGTCACGGATGACTACGTTAGAGAGCGTTCCCGGAAGGCGCGCCACATCTCCTGGACGAAACGTGCGGCCACGGGCGCCTAGCCGTAGAAATATAGGTGTGTCGGCGTCATCGACCTGGATCCTTTCGACGAGGACATCGTGTATGTTGGCCCCGTCGACGGAGAGGATCTTGATGGCACCGAGATTGGCTTCGACGACATGACAGTCACTGACCCGGATTGCAGAAAAGTCGCCTGCGGACTCGGTGCCAATCTTGAAGGCGGCGCAGCGCGTCGTCATGGTGCAACCCTTGACCGTAATGTCGTTGCAAGGTTTGCTGCTGGTGGTCTTGAGGCAGATCGCGTCGTCACCGGTCTCGATGGCGCAGCCTTCGACGTGGACACGTTGGCTCGAATCGATGTCGATCCCATCGTTATTGGCGAGGCCGACCGAGCGGATGCGGATGTGCGAGATGGTCACGTCCGAACACTGAAAGACGTGCATGGTCCAGGCGCTGGAGTTGACCAGGCTGATTCCTTCGATGCCGACAGCAGCTGAGCGCAGGCATAGTAAGAGAAAAGGTCTGGCAGAAGGGTCTTTGCTACCGGATGCCTGTAACATCGCTCCGCGACCGTCTATGATCCCCGCTCCGGTGATGCCTACGTTATGCGCGTCAACACATCCAATGAGAGCATAGCCGCGGGTGGCGCCGACGGCATCCACAAAGGGTTCCAAAAGCCGATAGTCGGCGGGGTCGGTGCTGCCGAGGAGCGTCGCATCCTGGGCGAGATCAAGGGTGACGCCAGTCTTGAGAAGGAGGGTTCCGGTTATGTACCGACCGGGGCCGAACCAAACGACGCCGCCGCCGGCGCTGCTGGCAGCATCGATTGCGCTCTGGATCGCGATGGTATCAAGGACGACGCCATCGCCCACCGCATGGAAGTCTCTCACAGAAAAGCGGCGTCGCGTCGGTTGCGCGAAAGTAAGCGGAGCCCGAAGCACCGCGATGCCGGTGCCAAAATGGGCCAGCAAGCGGCGGCGTGTCCAGTGTTTGCTTTTAGCCATGTACGAAGCTACCCTTGAAATTAGACGTGATTCGTTCCTGGTGCTGCGGACAATTGGTGCGAGATTCAGAGCCATCTGCAAGGAATTGAGCGGACCATCCGAGTTGCAGCACTCCGATGGTATCCAATGCCCCCAAATGGAGAACACTTAACGGAGGCGCGTGGCTTGAATGCGACCCGTTGGCGTTTGGCGACCGGTCATCCTGAATTCATGTTAGAGCCGAACCATTTACAGGGTTTCAGAGGTGAAAGACTTCACTTTCAGGAGTTCCTAAGCTAGTCTAACGGGATGTTCCCCCTCCGCCTTTGGGTGTTCGCGTCTCTATTTGCGTTAGCGCTACCGTTATCGCCCCGGATGCTGTGACAGGAGATGCCCTCCCCGGCACCCAGGACAATTGAAGCCCTATTACGAAGACCTGATCGCCGAGTTCTTTCCGGACAAGATCGCCTGGTAGACCGTTTCACGCTTCGGTCACGATCCGCACCGGCCCCAACAGCCCTGAAGCGACGAGAGGCGATTTTGGAGTGAAATAATTCCAGGTCGTGAAGGTGTACCGTTGCGAGGATGGGCGCGCTTTGCCTTCTAGAAACCATTCAGGAAACGCCTTCATAAACTGGCCGCTCTTGATGTCCGGGTCGCCATCTTCCCACTCCCAGTCCGGAGGTTGCTGCTCGTCCCCGATCAGGCGATTGGCCCATACGTTTGTTATCTTGATCTGCAGTTTATTTTCTCCAGGCTTGATGACGTCGCTAAGGTCAATGCGCCAAGGGGCCGTCCAGAGTACTCCAAGCGCCCTACCGTTGCACGTGATGGCGGCAAGATGATGGCACACTCCGAGGTCGAGGAGTACCTTCGCGCCTTTGCCAACCGGGTTGAACTGAAATGTCTTTGTGTACTCCGCTGTGCCCGAGTAGTAGCGGATGCCCGGCAGTTCGTGGGAAGTCCAGTCTATTAACGCAGGGAAAGTGATGGAAGAGGGACCACCCCAGGCAGGGCTGAAGGCCACTTCCCAACTTCCTTCGACCGTAGAGATTGTCTGGTAGCGTGCGAGGTTCGAGCCACGGCCATCGCCTTGTTGGGGTTTGCGAAAGACGAGGAAGAAGCTTTGCGCCGCGGCAAACTCCAATTCCAAATGGGTCGTGCCGTTGCTGCTGGAAAACTGCGGTAGGTCGCGCATCGACCCCCACACGGGGTCCCACTGCTCGGGCTGCATACCGCTGACGGGAAGCTGGATATGCACCTGGGCTCCCACGCGACCCGTGTTGGCCACGAAGAATACCGAGGCATTGCCAATCTGGCGATGGATGCTCCTGAACTCCGGCTTCGGCAAGTCAGCCCCGGAGGTGCCACGCACGTCGCTCAAGATCACCTGATTCCCCTGGGCGGGAGCGACAAATGTGCCCCGTTGCAGCAGATTCTGGCAGCGGGATAAATAGGCTAGCCACGCCTTACCTGGCTCCCACCAGGTTTGGTTGCGTCCGAAATGAACTCCCCATTGCCCCATTGTATTGCCGGGTTTGTACCGGTCATCCCATGGCTGCTGCACCCAGTGGTGCAGGTTCATGCGTTGGACGCCATCGCAAAAGGCCGCGTCGCCAATGGGTTTAAGCCACGCCGGATGTTCATCCCAGTGAGCTTCTTTCGGATCGGTGGTGAATGACTCTGCGCAGATCAGTGCGGCTCCACTTGCATGAGCTGCAGTCACGACCGGTACGAGATCGGATGGCGAGTACTTGTTGCCGTGCGTCCAGAACTCGACCGTCGGTACCTCGACAGACTTCACTACCTCGCCAATGACCCAAGGGCCCTCATACGGCTCGGCCGCGAATTTCAACCCTGCGCGATTCGCAAGTGGCCCGATCGTCGCCCAATACTCGTCGCGGTACAGATCGAAGACAGTCCGTTTCAAATCACTCCGAAAGCGCTTCGTGTCCACATCATTATTGATCGTGCGCCCCGCGAGGGCCGGCAGCCAGGGCGTGATGTCGTAGCCGCGGCGCGCGAGGAACTCCTCGCGCATCTTTGGTGTCCAGTTAGGTACGCCCGCCTCATAGCTGTCGAAGTAAAGCGTTGTAATTCCTTTGCCCATCAGATCGCCCAAGTTCTTTTTCATCTCGCCGAGCACGTGCTGGACGTGAAATGTGACCGCATCCTTGTTCATCTTGTCGCACTCAAGGCCCATCGCGTTCCACTGCGCTGGCTGGATCATCGCTCCAGTGGTGGTGTGTCCGAAGCGATAGACGGTCCACTCGCCCGAAGGGGCGTCCCATTCTAGTAATCCGTCTCCGGTCACGTGGTTGCTCAGCGAGAGGATCGCTGACTGCGCAACGTTGCCTTCGGCGGGAATCGCGAGCACCGCAATATCGTTGAAGTATGTTTGACGGGCTTCCACCACAGGTATGCCGACCCGTCCAAGTTCAGGGATGTAGACTTTTGGGAACTGGGCGTGGGGATGTGGGTCAACCTTCGGCCGAGGCAACTGTCCGCTGTAGACCGCGCCGCCGTGTACCCGCGTCTCCGACCACACCACCTCCTGCATCGAGAGATCGGGAGTGATCCACGGCCCTCCGCTACTTTCGTATCCGGGACAATTGTGCAAGATGAGTTCAAGCCCGAGCCGGTGCGCTTCGGACGCGGCGTGGCGGACAAGCTGCCACCAAGGTTGGGAGAAGGCCACAACCTCCGGTGTCGGACTCTGGCCGATAAAGCCAGCCCACGGAATGCAAGAGTCTGCAAGACTCATAATGGTGGCGCCGCCGATGCCGGCTGCCTTCATCGCCTCCAGGTCCTTGGTGATGCCTTCGGCGGAGACGTTGCTGCCCATCCACATCCAAAGGACGTACGGCCTAGCGGAATTAGGCGGCGAGGCAAACGACCATCCATCTCCGCCGTCCTCGTCGTCTCCGATTGCGAAGTCGGCACTCGAGGGGCCTTGTGCCTCAGATAAGTAAACGACTGCTCCTGGAAGGATAAGACAGAAGCCACGTCTGGAGATCATGAAGGATCCTTGGTTAGCAAACGACGTATGGAAGTGTAAGACAACGGCTCCCCAAGATTACTGGAAAGCCGGATGCAGTTTACTAAAGAGCTGTGGCTATCCACGGAGCGTTGCGTCAGCGTTCTTACGCTCTCATCCTCGCTTCCTCCGAAAACAAGGCCGAGATTGAGCAGGCAGAGATACGTATGATGCTCGCTCGTGGAGTGGACGCGCTGTTGCTCGCGTCCTGCCAACCTTCCTTACAGGGATTTTTCACGGTCCACGACCTCAATACACCGTTGGTCTTAGTTGACCGCCCGTTCCCGCAGCTGCGCGTAGGCTTTGTCGGAACTGATGATTATGCGGGCGGAAGACTGGCGACAGAGCACCTTATTCAACTCGGACGGAAACGTCTTGCGTACATCGGCAGTCCCGACCTTAGCCCTGCCGCAGACCGCTATCGTGGATTTCGTCATGCCCTCCGGGACCACGATGTCGAACTTAACGAGGCCCTTGTCGTCTCCAGCGAAGGCGAAGAGCCCGCCGATAAGGCAGGCTATGACAGGATGGCTGCATTGTTGACGCGTAGATCGCGACCTGATGGTGTTCTTTGTCACAATGATGTCGTTGCCATCGGTGCGATGAGAGCAGCCCAGGATGCGGTGAGTGGTTCTGGCGGTTACGGATGTCTTTTACCAGGTGAGCGAGAACGCCCGCTTCGTGATTGCAGAAACGATCTGCCGCTCATCCTGCGCTTCATCGCAATTGCATCCTCAAACCGGCATCACCCGAATTTCTCCACCCACCAACTCCACCTGAATCCGCTGCCCCGGCTTGAGATGGATTGTCTTCACCGACGATCCGTAACGTACCCGGGCATCCGAGCCTCCGACGCTGCGGATGGTCGCAGAACGTAGGCCTCCATCCTCCCACTTCAGGCCTACCTCAAATCCCCCGCGCGCCTTCAGACCACGGATGGAGCCGGACGGCCACGCCGAGGGCAGCGCAGGCAGCAGGTCGATGACGTACAGGTCTTGATTTGGCACCGAGGGATCGCTGTACCGCTCGCTGCTTTGAAGCAGCATCTCGTCAATGCCCGACGTGCTGCCGAAGTTGCCGTCGATCTGGAAGGGAGGGTGCGCATCGAGCATATCCGCATAAGTACCTCCGCCCTCGCCATGGTAGTCCGTCCCATCAGCCGCTGCCAGACGAAGCTGCTCGTTCAGTATCTTGAATGCGTGGTCGCCGTCACCCAGATGCGCCCACAGGTTAATCTTCCACGCGTTGCTCCATCCAGTCGCCTCATCGCCCCGCAGCTCCAGCGATTTCTTCGCCGCAGAAGCAAGCTCGGGCGTCTGTCGGGGTGAAATCTCGTGTCCGGGAAACAACGCGAACAGATGAGATACATGGCGATGGTTCATCTCCGGAGCGTTCAGGTCCCAGTCATGCCCCCATTCTTCCAACTGTCCAGCTGCGCCAATCTGCAACGGCTCTAGGCGCTCATTCGCTGCCTCGAGCTTCGTCCGAAACGCATCGTCGATGCCCAGCACCCGGCTAGCGGCAATGGTGTTTGTGAAAAGGTCCCAGACAATCTCCCGTTCGATGGCAGAGCCGTCGACCACCGATGCCACAATCCTTTTATCCGTGCGGAACTTGTTCTCCGGAGAAAGCGAGGGCGACGTGATCAGCCTTCCGTCCGCATCCGGGACAAGGATTGCAAGGTAGAACTCCGCCGCGCCCCGCAGCATCGGATAATACGTCTTCAGATACTCACGGTCCCGGCTGAACGCGTAATGCTCCCAGATGTCCTGCGCAATCCATCCTCCACCCCCGAAGAACGGGCCCCAGGGAAGTCCAGCTCCGGGCGAGGTCCATCCCCAGGCGTTCGCTGTATACGCAACCGTCCATCCCGGCGCATGATAGTAGGCCTCGGCGGTCTTCCGTCCCGGCTCCATAAGGCTTTGGTCAAAGCGGATCGCCGGCAGATGAAGCTCGCTCAGGTTCGCTGTCTCGGAAGGCCAGTAGTTCATCTCGTAATTGATATTCGACTTGTAATCGCACTTCCATGGAAGGTCGAAACCGTCGCCCCATAGGCCCTGCGAGTTCGAAGGCAGTGGGTTGTTCGCGCGGCTGGAAGAGATCAGCAGATACCGGCCCATCTGGTAGTAGAGCGCCGCCAGCGAGATATCGTCCTTGCCATTGCCGTAGTCGCGCAGCCGTACATCCGTGGGCTGGCTGGAGCGCGGACCCGCCGGAAGGCTAAAGCCTACGCGATCGAATAGCAGTTTATAGTCCACGATGCTACGCCGCTTCAGGTCGTTGTATGTCCTACCGGCCGCTGCATCCATTTGACGCACTACCTGTGCGTGCGGATCCGGTCCGCGATAGCTCTTGTCGTAGTCCAGGAGGTAAGTCGTTCCTGCCGCCAGAATCACCGTCGCTTCATTTGCGCCGCTCACCGTCAACGTATCGCCACTGCCGCGCACCGTGCCGCCCGCGGTCTTCACCCGCACTCGGACTTCGTAGTCGAGGTTGCCTTTCAGTGCGGCGCGCTTGCCCAGCGCAGGCATATCGGTATTGCCACGCATAGTGAGAGTCGCATCGCCATTGCTGGACGTCATTGCGCTGACCGCGCGAGACAGTTTCAGCGTGAAGCTCACCTTGCCTGCATGGTTACAGCCGATGTGAGTCACCAAAACGCCATCTACTGCACTTGAGAAGGTCTCTCGCCGGAAGGTATTTCCCTCCACCGTGAACTCGACACCGGCAACCGCACTTCCAATATCCAGCCAGCGCCAGTAATTGGTTACCGCTCCGGCACCAAGGCGATTCTCGAGCGTAAGATCGCCCAGGGTCTGATACGACGCATCGTAAGCAGAAGCGCCTTTGCCCGTGGTGGTCATATTGGCCGCAACCAGCGCCTGCGCAGCGGCATAGTCGTGTCCGGCGAGAGCCGCCCGAATGGCCGGAAGAGCCAGGTAGGCGTCAGGACGGTCCGCATTCGGCTGCGGGCCTCCGGACCACACCGTGATTTCATTTAACTGCAGCCTCTCGTTCCGCGGCTCACCGAAGATCATCGCTCCCAACCGGCCGTTGCCTACGGGCAGCGCATCGGTCCATTTTGCCGCCGGGGCCTGGTACCACAGCGTCATTGGACCGACATCAGGCGTTTGCCGCGAAGTCACCGGCCCGCTCTGTGCAAAGCCAGCCCGGGCGCCCGGCGCAACCACGCTGACCCCCGCGAGGACTAAAGCGATTCCTATGCGCCGTATCGTGCGGGCCAGCACGGGCCCTCTACCGTCGATCACTTTGCCACCTCTCCGCTCATCCAGTGTGCGTCTCCCACACTCTCGGGTGAAGCGATCACGCTTGCCGCCGAGTAGACCATGACCGGAATCCGCGCCGGACAATCGACGACAATCTGGCCGTTCTCGGTACGAATCGGGAACGGCTTGCGCCCATCGATCGTCAGTACCCGCGCCGTGATCTCCGAGGCCTTCCATGCTGGCGGTACAGGATAACCTAACCGACCGCCGGCGCGCGAATAGAACGCGATCCGACTCTCGTCTACGGGGCATGTGGTCGACTCATCGATCGCGATCATCGCGCCATTGCAGACAGCTTTGTAAGAGGCGCTGGCAGCATCCATCGCAATCTTTGAATCTCGCTCCAGTCCGATCTCTCGCATCGCTCCACGCGCTGTATACGTCTCCACATCCAGCAGATGAACCTTGTTGTAAGGCAGCACGATCAGATAGTAGAAGTCGGTCATCGCCTTGCGGTCAGTCTTGTGCTCATACCAGACTCCCGGACGGCTATTCGAGAATAAGTTCAGCTGCGGAGCAACTCTGACGAAGATATCCGAATGATCTTACGAATTCTGAAGGCCTCAGGATCCGATGGATTGATCCATGAGAGTTACTTCAAGGATGATTCCCGCCGCTTCACCCGCCCATGGTTCGCCTGGGCGAACAGCCTATTCGGTGAATTGCTCGCGAAACTTTCGATCCACGCGCCTCAGACATTGAGGCTATAGGCTTCTGAGAAGGTAGCTCAGAACTGGCGGAGGGAGGCTGCATGGTCCAGCTAGAGCAAATTCCCTGTCGGTGCACAGGGAGGCGT
>Ga0302150_10001296_pt1 | contig 11126 bp, 1 predicted proteins | sample I_Bog_N1_2_FD_198635 | JGI IMG/M metagenome (GOLD analysis project Ga0302150, IMG submission 198635) | Peat permafrost microbial communities from Stordalen Mire near Abisko, Sweden - I_Bog_N1_2 | ecosystem: Environmental > Terrestrial > Soil > Wetlands > Peat | place: Sweden: Abisko, Stordalen... | reverse complement strand
AGCGGCGCCCAGACATCCAGGGTGCTGGCGTCAAAGGACGGGTTGGAAGCGAAGGCCACGCGGTCGCCGGCATTGAAATCGGCATAACCGTTGTTGATCACCAGGCGGCTGACGGCCCGGTGCGGCACCAGTACCCCTTTGGGCGTACCGGTGGAGCCGGAGGTATACATGATGTAGGCCACCGACTCGGAGGACCCGGCCAGTGTCGGGTTCGGGACATCGGCTTCCAGTACCAGCGTGTCCAGATCGACCCGCTGGAGACCTTCGGGCACCACGCTGCTGCTCAGGGTCAATACCTGCCGCGCCGCGCTGTCGTGCAACATGAAGGCCTGGCGTTCCGCCGGCGCATTGATATCCAGCGGCACATAGGCCGCGCCGCATTTGATAATCGCCAGTTGGCCGGCCAGCAGGTCGAAGGAACGCGCCAGCAGCAACGCCACCCGCTCGCCCGGCTGTACGCCGAGGCCGATCAGGTGGCGGGCCAGGCCATTGGCCCGGCTGTTGAGTTGCTGGTAGGTCAGGCTCTGGTCGTCCTGGACGGCAGCCACTGCGTCGGGCCGCACCGCCACTTGCAGTTCGAACAGGGCCTGCAGGCTGCTGTGTCGCGGATAGTCGCGCGCCGTGGCATTGAAGCCGTGCAGCACTTGCTCGCGCTCGGCCAGTGGCAGGACTTCCAGGTGCTGCAAAGGCGTTTGTGGCTGCTGTTCCAGGGCCTCGACCAGGGCGTCGAGGGCCGCCAGCATATAATCGCCGACGCGTTGCGCACCGATCTCCACCAGGGCCTGGACCGCCAGGCTGAAATCTTCGCCCAGGTCGTCCACCGACAGAGTGATCGGGTAGGTGCTCTGCTCTTCACCGCCGAGGCTGTGCAAACCGGCCCAGGCCTGCAGGGTTGCGGCCGAAGCCACCGACTCGCTGGTGCTGTGGCGGTAGTTGAGCAGCGAACTGAACAACGGCGCCGGCGCGGCCACACCGCTGCAACGTTGGGCCAGGGCCAGGGAGGCGTGCTCGTGGCCGAGCAAGGCGGTCAGGCGTGCGTGGGTGGTCTTGACCCCTTCACGGACCCCGTGACCTTCCAGTTTCACCCGCAACGGCAAGGTATTGATAAACATGCCCAGGGCCCGGTCGGCGCCCTCGCCGCCCTGCATCCGGCCCATCAGCACGGTGCCGAAGACCACGTCCGACTTGCCCGAAACGGCGCCCACCACCCGCGCCCAGGCCAGGTGATGCAGACTCGCGGCACTGACCCCGAGCTGCCGGGCCTGGGCCCGCAGGCGCCGGCTCAAATCGGCGGCGACCGGCACGCGGACCTCTTCGATCAGCGGGTTGCCGCCCGGGATTTCGACTACGCCAAACGGCAGGGTCGGTTCATCGACGTCCGCCAGCATGTCGCGGAAAAAACCTTCATGGGCATCGGCCCCGGCACCCAGCCGGACCTGCGCCACATAGTTGCGATACGGCACCGCCTCGGGCAAGGCATGGCCTTCGCCGAGCAGGTAGGCCTGCATCTCGTATTGCACCAGTTCCAGCGCGGCATGGTCGATGGCGATGTGATGGAACAGCAGGATCGCCACCCAGCGCGCATTGGCCCGGTCCTCGGCGCACACCAGGCGCATCAGCGGGGCCTGGCGCAGGTCGAGGCGGTAATGCCGGGAATCGTAGCGTTCGCGCAGCTGGGTTTCGATATCACCGTCAGCGGCCGCCAGTTCAAGCTCATCCACCGCCAGGGTGGCTTCGCGCAGCACCACCTGCACCGGTTCGTCAAGGCCTTCCCAGACCATCGCGGTACGCAGGATATCGTGACGCTCGATCACCGCTTGCAGGGCCTGGGCGAAATCGTCGAGGCGCTCGCGGTTATCGGCGCCGAACAGCGCCCGCAGCACATAGGGGTCGCCCTGCCCGGCGGCCAGGTGATGGTAGAGAATGCCTTCCTGCAGGGGCGCCAGCGGGTAGATATCCTGGACATTGCCAGCACCACCGGGCACCGCGTCGACGATGCGGTCGATCGCCTCCTGGCTGAGGTTGGCCAGCGGCAGCATCTGCGAGGTAATGCGAAAGGCCGGACTCAACCAGTCCCCGCCGTTTCGAGCCACCAGCTTGAGCAGTTCCGCCTTGTGCACGCCCAGACTATCGAGTACGGCGCTGTCAAGGCCCTCATCGTCACCGAGAATCACCAGATCGTCTTCTTCCTGTTGAAGACGGATCGCGTGCGTGGAAAGAACTGCCATCAATTCGCTGAAGTGCATCGAATAACCTGCTGTTTATCATTTCGGAGAGGGTTGACGACCCAAAAGGCTCGGTGTCGGAGACAGCGTTTGGCGCGATAAAAAATCGGAGGGGCTTCGAGGTTCGAAGACAGCACGGGAATCCGGGCGCAGGCGTGATCGGGTCCGCAGCAACAAAGGGCTGCGGTCCACTGACACATGCGAAACATCCCATTCGCCATGCTCCCCACAGGTCTCGAAAATTAGAGCATCCATGGGCGACTGTCTGTCATGGGAAGCCGGGACAAGGCGTGCCGGAAGCACGCCCAGCCGGGGGTTGCAAAGGAGGGAGAAAAGAGAGAGGCGACGGCCCGGCCGATCGCGAATCGGGCGGCCCGTGCCAGGGCTTCAGATACGACGTTTGCGATTGAGCGTCGGGATCTTCGTCTGCGGTACGTCCAGCCGCTGGATGGTGCCCACCGAGGCGGCCACCTGGATCAGCGTCGGCTGGCCGAACAGCACCCGCACATCGGCTTCCAGGTTGGCCTGGCGCATCCGCTCGATCAGGCTCACCGCCAGCAACGAATGCCCCCCCAGTTCGAAGAAGTGGTCGTGACGCCCCACTCGCTCGACCTTGAGCAAATCGACCCAGAGCGCCGCCAGCCGGGTTTCGACCTCACCCACCGGGGCTTCGTAGACACGCGAGGCGTAGGCGCTGCTGTCCGGCACCGGCAGGGCCTTGCGATCAAGCTTGCCGTTGGGGGTCAGCGGCAACGCGTCAAGCTGCATATAGGCTGCCGGCAGCATGTAGTCCGGCAGATGTCCTTGCAGATAAGCGCGCAGGGTGCCGCTATCCGGTACCACGCCAGCATTGGCCGCAGTGAAATACGCCACCAGGCGGGTTTCACCCGGTACGTCCTCGCGGGCCATCACCACCGTTTCCTGCACCTCGGGGTGTTTGGCCAGGCGTGCTTCGATTTCCCCCAGTTCGATACGGAAACCACGGATCTTCACCTGGTCGTCGTTACGGCCCAGGTATTCGATATTGCCGTCCGGCAGATAGCGGCCGAGGTCGCCGGTGCGGTACATGCGGGCATTCGGCGTGGTTGCGAACGAATCTTGGAGGAAGCGTTCAGCGGTCAGGTCGTCGCGGTTCAGGTAGCCTCGGGCTACACCGGCGCCACCAATGTAGATTTCACCCGGCACGCCCAACGGGCTGTTGCTGCTCGTCCAGCAGGTAGAACTGGGTGTTGCCGACCGGTTTGCCGATATGCGGGGCGAAACCCTCTTCGCGGTCCATCGCTACCCAGCTTGAGTAGGTGGTGGTTTCCGACGGGCCGTAGAGGTTGCACAGGCGTTGGACGCCAGTCTTCTCGAACAATGCCTCTACCAGACTGCGCTTGAGGGCTTCGCCAGCGACGTTGACCGTGTGCACCGATTTCGGCACGCCACCGACTTCCAGCAGGGCCTTGAGCGCCGATGGAACGGTGTTGATCAAACCGATATCGTGTTCGCCGTGTTGCAACTCCAGGACGTTTTTCACCACATCGATGCTGCCGCCCGAGGTCAGCGGTGCGAAACATTCATAGACCGCCAGGTCGAAGTTCAGCGAAGTCGAGAACAATGTCTTGTTCAACGACTCAGCACCGAAGGCCGTGTGGGCCCAGGTGAGGAAGTTGACGGTGTTGCGGTGTTCGATCATCACGCCCTTGGGCAGGCCGGTCGAACCCGAGGTGTAGATCAGGTACGCCAGATGCGCCGAAGTCAGCCCCGGCACTTCTGGATTCTGGACGGACTCGTCCTGCCAGGTGCCCTGATCAAGGTTGATGACCGGTGCCGAAACGCCCGCCAACAACGCCTGGGTCGCCGACTGGGCCAAGACCGCCGCCGGCGCGCTGTCCTGCAACATATAGGCAATCCGCTCCGCCGGGTAAGCCGGGTCCAACGGTACATAACCACCGCCCGCCTTGAGAATTGCCAGCAAGCCGACAACCATCTCCGCCCCGCGCTCAACGCAAATCCCGACCCGCGAATCCGGCAAGACGCCCTGCTTGCGCAAGACATGGGCCAAACGGTTGGCCTGCTCGTTAAGCTCGCGATAACTCAGGCGCTTCCCGCCATGCACCACCGCCACGGCCTCTGGCGTGCGCTGCACCTGCTCTTCAAACAACCCATGAATAGTCTGCTGCTGCGGATAATCCAGCGCGGTCGCATTGAGCCCGAACAACAACTGTTCACGCTCCGTCGCCGGCAACACCGACAGCTGCCCCAACGGCACCTCGGCGTTCTGCTCCAGTCCCCCCACCAGACTCGCCAGCGCGGCCTGCATATAACCGCAGACCCGTTGCGCATCGACGCCGGCAGTCGCCTGTACCGTCAGGCTGAAGCCCACGTCGTTATCGTCCACCGAAAGCGTCAGCGGATAGTTGGTGCGCTCGCCGCCACCGAGGCTTTCGATACCCTGCCAGGCATCCAGCGCCTGCTGGCTGACCTCACCAGCACCGTGCCGGTAGTTGAGCAAGGCGCTGAACAATGGCGTCGGCGCCGGCACGCCACTGCAACGCTGGGCCAGCGCCAGGGAAGCGTGCTCATGACCCAGCAGCGCGGTGAGCCGGCCATGGGCCGCCTTGAGCGCGGCCCGGGTGCCCAAGGCGCCGAGGTCCAGGCGCAGCGGCAAGGTGTTGATAAACATCCCCAGCGCCCGGTCCGCGCCTGCCCCGCCCTGCATCCGGCCCAGCAACACGGTACCGAACACGACTTTCTCGCGTCGGCACAGGCGGCCCAGCACCAGGCCCCAGGCCAGGTGCACCAGGCTCGCCGCACTGACACCCGACTGTCGGGCGCGGCTACGCAGACGCAGGGACAGCTCAACATCCAGCGCCAGGTGGGCTTCGGCGATCACCTGTTGGTCACCCCGCACTTCCTGCTGTTCGAACGGCAGGGTCGGCTCGTCGATATCGCCGAGCATCTCGCGGAAGAAGGTTTCGTGGGCCTCCTGGCTGACACCCAGGCGCGCCTGGGCCACATAGTTGCGATACGGCACGGCCAGGGCCAGCGGAGTTGTCTGCCCACGCAGGCTGGCCTGCATTTCCTGTTGCACCACCGCGATGGTGGTGTGGTCGATGGCGATGTGATGGAACAGCAACACACCCACCCAGCGCCGATTAAGCGCATCTTCGCTGACGGCCAGCTGCAGCAGCGGCGCCTGTTGCAGATTCAGGCGGTAGTGCGCCGAATCGAAGCGCCGCAGCAGTTGCGCCAGCGGTTCAGCATCTCCCGGGGTTGGCTCGAAGGACTCGACCCTCAGGCGAGTCTGGCGCCAGACCACTTGCACCGGTGCTTCCAGCCCTTCCCAGACGATCGAGGTACGCAGCACATCATGGCGATCGATCACGTTTTGCAACGCCTGGATAAAGTCATCCAGGCGGCTGCGACTGTCGAAGCTGAACTGCGATTGCAATACATAGGGATCACCTTCGCCGGCCGACAGGTGATGGAACAGAATGCCCTCCTGCAAGGGTGCCAGCGGGTAGATATCCTGCACATTTGCAGCACCGCCGGGCACCGTTGCCACGACCAGGTCGATCTGCGCCTGGGTCAGGCTGACCAGTGGCAACAGGTCCGGGGTGATATGCCTGCAGCCTTCAGCGATCAGGTTGGCCGGTACCACGATTTCCGTGCTGCCACCCGCCGCTGCTGCCAGTGCCGACAAGGTCGGTTGGCCGAACAGCACCCGCACATCGGCGCTGAGACCAACCTGGCGCATCCGTTCGATCAGCGTGACGGCCAGTAGCGAGTGACCGCCGAGCTCGAAGAAGTTGTCGTGCCGCCCTACTCGCTCGACCTTGAGCAGTTCCGCCCAAAGTTGCGCCAGTACGGTTTCGGCTTCCCCTTGTGGAGCCTCGTATTCACGGCTGATCAATGCGCCTCCATCTGGCGTCGGCAACGCCTTGCGATTCAGCTTGCCGTTAGGTGTCAGTGGCAGTGCATCGAGCTGAACGTAGGCGGCTGGGACCATGTACTCCGGCAATGCACCTTGCAGATGAGCGCGCAGGCTTTCGATCTCCAGCACGGTTTCAGGCTGCTGCGCGGTGACATAAGCCACCAGGCGTTTTTCGCCAGGGTTATCTTCCCGTGCAAGAACCACGCTTTCCTTGACCCCGGGATAGGCGGCCAAGCGCGCTTCGATTTCACCCAGTTCGATACGGAAACCACGGATCTTCACCTGGTCGTCGTTACGGCCCAGGTATTCGACCGTACCGTCCGGCAGGTAACGACCGAGGTCACCCGTGCGGTACATACGCCCGGTGGTGAACGGATCATCGAGGAAACGCTCGGCGCTCAGTTCTGGACGGTTCAGGTAGCCGCGAGCCACTTGCACGCCACCGATATACAGCTCGCCTGCCACACCCAGTGGAACTGGCTGACGGCTCGCATCGAGCAAGTAGATCCGCGTATTTGCCACCGGTTTACCGATGGGCGTGTTGTCCGGCGTTTCTTCCAACGGCCCGGCACAATCCCAGGCCGTAACGTCCACTGCCGCTTCGGTCGGACCGTAGAGGTTGAACAGGCCAACTTCCGGCAACTGTTGCTTGAAGCGCCGTACCAGATGGCCCGGCAAAGCCTCACCGCTGCACATCACTCGCAGCAGACCACTGTCTCCGGCCTCGCCATGAGCGAGGAACAGATCCAGCATCGACGGCACAAAGTGCAGCGTGGTGATGTTCTGCTCGCGAATCACTTCACGCAGGTAGCCCGGGTCACGATGACCACCTGGACGCGCCATCACCAGCCGCGCGCCGTTGAACAGCGGCCAGAAGAACTCCCAGACCGACACGTCGAAGCTGAATGGCGTCTTCTGCAACACGCTGTCCGAGGCATTCAGGCCGTATTCGTCCTGCATCCAGAGCAGACGGTTGACCACGCCACGGTGTTCGTTCATCACGCCTTTCGGCTGGCCGGTCGAACCCGAGGTGTAAATGACATAGGCCAGATGCTCTGGGCGGACTTCAGCCCGCAGCGGATTGCTATCCGGTTGTGCGAGGAAACCTTCACGTTCGGCATGCTCAGGATCGAGCAACAGCACCGGTACGTTGCTGGCTGGAAGCACCGCACGCAAGGCTTCCTGGGTGAGGACCACCGCAGGAGCGCAGTTCTCCAGCATGTAGGTCAAACGATCAATCGGATAATCCGGGTCCAGCGGCACATAAGCGGCACCGGCCTTGAGAATCCCCATCAGCCCCGCCACCATTTCCAGGCTGCGGTCGACGCAGATTGCCACCCGATCATCCGGACCAATGCCCAGGCCGATCAGACGATGGGCGATACGGTTGGCCTGACGGTTGAGTGCGTCATAGGTCAGGCTACCCTTCTCGTCGACGACCGCTACCGAATCACCACTGGCAGCGACCCGAGCTTCAAAGAGGCCATGCAGGGTCAGATCCTGCGGATAGTCGACCGCGGTGGCATTGAAGGCTTCCAGCAACTGCCGACGTTCAGTCTCCGGCAGCACCGACAAGTCCTGCAACGGCGCCTGGGGCGCCTGCTCCAGGGCATCGACCAGGCTGTGCAAGGCCCGCTGCATATAGGCGCAGATTCGTTCGGCCGCAATCACCGGAACAGTCTGGGCGGTCAGCAGGAAGTCTTCGCCCTGGTCATCGACGTTGAGGGTCAGTGGATAGTTGGTGCGTTCCTCACCGCCCAGGGCCTGCATGCCGTGCCAGGCCGCCAGCGCCTCGTCCGTCACGACAACGCTGCTGTGACGGTAGTTGAGCAAGGCGCTGAACAACGGCAGCGGCGCGCTGACACCGCTGCAACGCTGGGCCAGCGCCAGGGACGCATGCTCATGACCAAGCAACGCGGTCAGTTCGTCGTGGGTGGTCTTGACCCCTTCCCGTGCACTGCGAGCGCCGAGAACCACCCGTAGCGGCAAGGTATTGATAAACATGCCAAGGGCACGGTCGGCGCCCTCGCCACCCTGCATCCGCCCCATCAGCACCGTACCGAAGACCACATCGTCGCGGGCCGAAACCCGGCCCAGTACCTGGGCCCAGGCCAGGTGCACCAGGCTGGCGGCACTCACGCCCAACTGGCGGGCCTGGGTCCGCAAGCGGCGACCCAGCGCAACGCCCACGGGCAAGCGGGCTTCATCGATACCTTGAACATCAGCCAGCTGCAAGCCAAACGGCAGGGTCGGTTCGTCGACAGTACCGAGCCGTTCGCGGAAGAAGCGCTCGTGCTCTTCCTGGCTCACGCCCAGGCGGGCCTGGGCCACATAGTTGCGATAGGGTACCGGCGCGCCCAGTTGCGCCTGCTGCCCCAGCAGATAGGCCTGCATCTCGTGCTGCACCACATCCATCGCGGTGTGGTCCATGGCCAGGTGATGGAACAGCAGCAAGGCCAGCCAGCGCTGGTTTTGCGCATCCCAGGCCTGGACCAGGCGCAGCATCGGCGCCTGGCGAATATCCAGGCGATAGTGCCGCGAGTCGAAACGCTGGTGCAGTTGGCTTGCCACATCAACGCCCTGCGGGTCCGGTTCCAGGCTCTCGCGCACCAGCTGCGCCTGACGCCAGACCACCTGCACCGGCTCGTCGAGGCTTTCCCAGACCAGCGCGGTGCGCAGGATGTCATGGCGCTGGATCACGAACTGCAAGGCGCTGGCGAATTCTTCCAGGCGCTCCAGGCTGTCGAAGGCGAACTGCGATTGCAGTACGTAGGGATCGCCCTGCTCCGCGCTGAGGTGGTGATAGAGGATGCCGGCCTGCAACGGCGCCAGGGCATAGATGTCCTGGACGTTGGCAACGCCCCCCGGCACCGTGGCGACGATCCGGTCGATGGCGGCCTGGTCGAGGTTCGCCAGTGGCAACAGTTCGGGGGTGATACGCAAGCAACCGGCGCCGATGGCATTGGCCGGCACGCGGATTTCGCGACCGCTGCCCACCGCCGCGGCCAGCGCGGCCAGGGTCGGCTGGCTGAACAGCACGCGCACATCGGCGCTCAGGCCAGCTTGGCGCATACGCTCGATCAGCGTCACCGCCAACAGCGAATGGCCACCCAGTTCGAAGAAGTGGTAATGCCGCCCGACCTGCTCGACCTTGAGCAGTTCGGACCACAATTGCGCCAGCAGAGTCTCGGTTGCCCCCTCGGGCGCCTCGTAGCCACGGCTGATCAGCGCACGCTCGTCCGGCGCCGGCAGGGCCTTGCGATCCAGCTTGCCGTTGGCCGTCAGCGGCAGGTGCTCAAGGCGCACATAGGCCATGGGCACCATGTATTCCGGCAACTGCCCGTGCAAATGCCCGCGCAACGCGTCGATCCGCTCCACCGCCCCGGCAAAGGCCGGGGTGAAATAGGCCACCAGACGCTTCTCGCCCGGGGTCTCTTCGCGACACAGGACCACGGCTTCCTTGACCTCGGGATGCTCGGCCAGGCGCGCTTCGATCTCGCCCAGTTCGACCCGGAAGCCACGAATTTTCACCTGGTCGTCATTGCGCCCCAGGTACTCCAGGTTGCCGTCGGCGCGCCAGCGCGCCAGGTCGCCGGTGCGATACAAGCGCGCCTGCGGGTCGCTGTCGAACGGGTCGGCGACAAATTTTTCGCGGGTCAACTCATCCCGGTTCAGGTAACCCTTGGCCACGCCGAGGCCACCGATATACAGCTCACCGATCACGCCCAGTGGCACGGGCTGGGCCTGGGCATCGAGCACATAAAGACGACCATTGCCCACCGGTCGGCCAATCGGCAGGCTGCCGCTGTCCGCCCGGGTGATTTCATAGGTTGCGGAAAAGGTCGTGGCTTCGGTCGGGCCGTAGCCATTGAGCAGGTGCTCGGGAGCGGCGTTCGCCAGGACCCGGGCGATCACCGCCGGGTCCAGCACATCGCCGCCGACAATCAGGTAGCGCAGGCGCGAGAAGGCGTCGCCCAGGCCCGCTGCATATTGATGGAACAGGCCGGCGGTCATCCACAGCACCGTGACCGACTGTTCCAGCAACAGACGCTGGAAGTTTTCCGGGGAGAGCAAATCGGCCTGGCCGATCACCACCACGCAGCCGCCATTGAGCAGCGGCGCCCAGACGTCGAGGGTACTGGCGTCGAATGCCGGGTTGGAAGCGAAGGCCACCCGGTCCCGGGCATTGAAGTCGGCATAACCGTTGTTGATCACCAGGCGGCTGATGGCCCGATGCGGCACCAATACACCCTTGGGGGTGCCGGTGGAGCCGGAGGTGTACATGATGTAGGCCACGCTTTCGCTGGACTGCGGTATCGCCAGGTCATCGCCGTCCAGGCGTTCCAGACTCAGATGATCGAGGTCCACACGTTGCACGTTGCTGACCAGCGGCACCTCGCGACGAGTCAGCAGGACCCGGGCCTGGCTGTCCTCGATCATGAAACCCTGGCGCTCGACCGGGGCGTTGATATCCAGCGGGACATAGACCGCGCCGCACTTGAGCGCCGCCAGTTGGCTGACCAGCAGCTCATGGGAGCGCTCCAGCAGGATCGCCACGCTGTCGCCCGGTTGCACACCGAGACCGCGCAGATGCCGGGCCAGGCGGTTGGCCCGGGTGTTGAGTCCGGCGTAGGTCAGCGACACGCCATCGTGGATCGCCGCGCAAGCCTCGGGACGCGCCCGCACCTGGGCTTCGAACAAACCATGGACGGTCTGTGCCCGTGGGTAATCGCGAGCGCTGGCATTGAACGCCACCAACAATTGCTCGCGCTCGGTGGCGGGCAGGATCGACAGCTGCGCCAACGGCAAGGCTGGCGTTTGTTCCAGGGCCTCGACCAGGCTTTCCAGGGCGCTGAGCATATAGCCGCAGACCCGCTGTGCCCCGGTACCGGCCAGGGTGCCGACGTGCAGGGCGAAGTCTTCGCCCAGATCGTCCACCGACAGGGTCAGCGGATAGTTGGTGCGTTCTTCGCCACCGA
>Ga0302150_10001270_pt1 | contig 11229 bp, 9 predicted proteins | sample I_Bog_N1_2_FD_198635 | JGI IMG/M metagenome (GOLD analysis project Ga0302150, IMG submission 198635) | Peat permafrost microbial communities from Stordalen Mire near Abisko, Sweden - I_Bog_N1_2 | ecosystem: Environmental > Terrestrial > Soil > Wetlands > Peat | place: Sweden: Abisko, Stordalen... | reverse complement strand
TGGCAGAAGGGCTTGGCGTGAAGCTGGGCACGCTGATATACGCGAGTAACCAAACGCCGGCACGCACCCTTTTCGGCATGAACCTGGAAACCGTTACGGTGACCGCTTCGGGTCGGGATAAAAAGCTCAATCTGAAGCCACTGGCACTCTCGCCGCAGCGGATTGAAAAGTCGGCGACGGTCTATGCTGTGTTTGCGATTGAATAGGGGGCTGGGGCGACATGGCGACACAAGCGACGCGCGAGTTGAAGCCGATGCCGGAGGCGGAGGCGCTGTACCGGCGGTGGATTGCGCATTTGAATGAGCAGTTCACCCTGCACCAGGGCGCGGATCGGCGGGCGGAGATTGTGCGCGACGAGCTCTCCCAGATCTACTTGGGGCAGGCGCAGAGCGGGCGCAGGAATAGCGGGCTGACCAGCGAGATGGCGGCGAATGTGCTGGCGGAGTCGTTCGACGCGCGCAACGCCACGATGTTTGTGGAGCACTCAGCGGAGCTGGACGTGGCGAAGTTTGCGCCGCGCAAGCCGCTGCTGTGGTTCTGGAAGATGTTTGACCGGTCGCCGCTGGGCGAGAACCTGTGGCTGGGCGTGCGGCTTCGCTGCATGCTGGGCGGCCACATCTTCCAGCACATTGGCAAGGGCGTGAAGATCCACATGGACGTGCGCTTTACCTACGGCTACAACCTGACGATTGAGGACGATTGCCGCATCCGGCGGGGCGCCGTGCTGGACGATGGCGCCGGTCCACTGACCGTTCCGGCGGGCACGATTCTGGAGGCGGGGCAGACGTTTGGGCCGGGCGGGATCCGGTAGGAGTATCGATATATAAGCTACGCCGGCGAAGGGAAATGACTGCCCGAAAGGGGCAAACGTCTCGACTCGGCAAGCTGGGTGGCAGGTCCTTCGACTCCGGCTCTCGCGATGAAACCACGAGAGCCTCCGCTCAGGATGACGGCTCCTAAATTTCTCCAGCACTTATAAACTTCGGCCATATGGCTAGCGGGCGGTGGGCCGGGAGGCTTGCTGTTGGCGGTGGAACTCCTTCAGGAAGGCTTGCTTGCGTTCGGCCAAGGCGGCCTGGTACCCCTGGGGGTCGATCCAGACGGAGTCGCCCGCGCCGGCCTTGCTGCGGTCGAGCTTGGCGAGCATGTCGAAGTAGCTGCCGTGTGCGCCCAGGAAGATGTCGCAGGGCAGGCCCTTGAGGGTGGCGAAGGTGCGCCGGTAGTCCGCCGCGATGCCGGGGTAGATGCGGGGTGGCCGGGGCGGGCGACCAGGCGGTAGCTGGAGTTCACGTTCCAACTGCCTACGATAACCACATCGCGCAGCTTGCCGCCGGACATGGTGCGCATGGTCCAGGTGGTGCAGCCGCGGGTGTGGCCGGGGGTCTTATGCGCGACCAGGACGGTGCCGCCCAGGTGGACCTCGTCGCCGTCGCGCAGGACGCGGTCGACGCGGACGGGCATGTAGCGGTCGTCGGGATAGGCAAAGTCGTCGCGACCGCCGCTCTCCACCACGGGCACGTCGCCATCCATCACCATGTATTTGGCCGCGGTCAGGCGGACGATCTCCGCGCTGCCGGCGGCGTGGTCGAAGTGGGCATGGCTGATGAGCAGGATCTTGACATCCTGGATGTGGAAGCCGAGCTGCTCGATGCTGGCGCGGATGAGCGGCGGCGAGGACGTGAGGTTGGAGTTGATGAGGATGTCGCCCAGCGGCGTGACCACGAGGTAGGACGCCAGGTCGCGGCTGCCGACGTAGTAGAGGTTGTCCGCGATGCGAAAGGGCGCGATGGGGGTAGTCCACTCGGGGTGCTCCGGCGCGGTGGCCTGGGCGAGGGCGGCGGGCGCGAACGTGAGGGCCAGCAGGCAGAGGTACAGCAGAAGGGGGGACCGGAGTGGGAGCGGGGGATTCTGGCGCGGGCGCATTGCGGACAGTGTAAGCCAACGGCGGGAGGGGCTGCCGGGCAGGGCTTCTGTAAACTGAAGGGATGAACCAGGAATTTGTTTTGATCCTGTTCCAGGTGGTTGTGCTGGTGCTGGCGTTTAGCGTGCACGAGAGCGCGCATGCCTATGTGGCGATGCGGCTGGGCGACCCCACGGCCTACATGCTGGGACGGGTGACGCTGAATCCGCTGAAGCATCTGGATCCGCTGGGGTCGGTGATTGTTCCGTTGATCTCGATGGTGTACGGGGGCATGCTGATTGGCTGGGCCAAACCGTGCCCGGTGACGACGCGGAACTTCAAGAACATCAAGCGCGACGACATTCTGGTGTCGCTGGCGGGGCCGGCGAGCAACCTGGCGATGGCGACGATTGCGCTGCTGCTGCTGGTGGTGTTCAAACATGCGGGCGGCGCGGCCACCATCAATGCGGCCATGGATATGGCGGACCGCGTGCCCGGCGTCGATACCAGCGGCATGGCGATGTTTCCGGTGGCGATGCTGCTGTATTTTGGCGTGACCATCAACCTGCTGCTGTTCGTGTTCAACCTGATCCCGATTCCTCCGCTGGATGGGAGCCATGTGCTGCGCCAGTTCCTGCCCTACGGCGCGGAGCAGGTGTACAACCGCATTGGCATGTATGGGTTGCTCTTCATCTTTTTGTTTGGCGGGCGGTTTATCTTCGGCACGTTTTATTACCCGCTGCTGAATGTGTTTGATCGGCTGCTGGCGGTGTTGTAGGGCAGGTGTTTGGCGGGCTGGTGAGAGGAAGGCCCGGGGTTAAAGCCCCTTTTATTTATGTGCCGCTTACCGCGGGCTGAAGCCCGCTGATAATCCGAAAAATGCCAGACACAGGCGGGCATCCTGTAGGCTTCCTATTGAGAAGAATATGAGCGAAGAGACGACGATTCCGACGCGGCAGCGCGTGTTGAGCGGCATGCGCCCCACGGGCAAGCTGCACCTGGGCAACTACATGGGCGCGCTGAAGAACTGGGTGAACCTGCAGCAGGAGACGCTGCCGGATGGCTCGCCGAAGTATGAGTGCTTCTTCTTCATCGCGGACTTTCACGCGCTGACCACCGACTATGCGGATACCAAGGAGCTGCAGAGCAACATCCGCGAAGTGGCGCTGGACTTTCTGGCGGCTGGATTGGACCCGAAGAAGTGCACCATCTTTCTGCAGAGCGAGGTCGCGACGCACTTTGTGCTGAACGACCTGCTGGGCATGATTACTCCGCTGAGCTGGCTGGAGCGCGTGCCCACCTACAAGGACCAGCAGGAGCAGTTGAAGGAGAAGGACCTGGCGACGTTCGGGTTCCTGGGATATCCGCTGCTGATGAGCGCCGACATCCTGGTGTACCAGGCGGACCTGGTTCCAGTGGGCGCGGACCAGGCGGCGCATGTGGAGATTACGCGCGAGGTGGCGCGGCGCTTCAACCAGTTCTATCCGGGCGCGTTCTCGCTGGGGGCGGGAGCAGCGCCGTGGGAGCTGGAGGCGATCAAGACCAAGGCGCGCAAGCTGGCGGGCGATCCGGCGAAGGACAGCTTCTCTCCGCATGAGCTGCTGGCGGCGGCGCACCAGACCAAGCTGAAGTCGGCCTTCTCCATTACGGAGGTGCTGCCGGAGCCGAAGGTGTTGCTGACGCCGAGTCCCAAGCTGCCGGGGACCGATGGGCGCAAGATGTCCAAGAGCTACAAGAACACTATCCTGCTCAGCGATCCGGAGGCGGAGGTGCGCGCCAAGCTAAAGGCCATGGTGACGGACCCGGCGCGCGTGCGGCGCACGGACCCCGGCGATCCGGAGGTGTGCCCGGTATTCGATCTGCACAAGGTCTTCTCCACGGAGGAGGTGCAGGCGAAGGCGGCCGCGGGCTGCCGCTCGGCCGGCATCGGGTGCATCGAGTGCAAGGGCTGGCTGGCGGATGGAGTGGTGCAGGAGCTGGCGCCGATCCAGCAGCGGCGGCGATACTTTGAGGCGAACCCGGACGAGGTGAACGCGATCCTGGACGAAGGCGCGTTCCGGGCCAACGGGCGGACCATGGTGACGATGCGCCAGGTGTTTACGGCGGTGGGGCTGTCCAGACGATGAGCGACGAAATCAGGAGTGACGAGATCAGGAGTGACGAGATCAGCAGCGCGAGTGCCGGGCAGGCGGCGGCGGACCCCGCCCATGACCAGGAAGCCGTGGTGGATGCGGCGCACGTGCCTGCGGTGGTGAGTCAGGACGAAGAGGTCCAGCAGGCGCCGGAGAAGTTTGAGCTGAAGCCTGGGCCGGTGCTTGCTCCGCAGCCGGAGCCGAAGCGCGAGAAGAGCAAGGATGCTGCGGCCGATGAGGCTTCGCAGTCGCCCTTCACTGTGATCGTGGGCCAGGTGTACGACGGGCCGCTGGACCTGCTGCTGGACTTGATCCGCAAGCAGAATATAGACGTCTACGACATCCCGATTGCGCTGCTGACGGCGCAGTTCCTGGACTACTGCCACCAGTTGAAGCAGACCGACGTGGATGCGGCGGGCGAGTTCATCTATATGGCGTCGCTGCTGATCCACATCAAGTCGAAGATGCTGCTGCCGCGCGACCCCTCGGATGTGGTGGGCGCGGACTCCGATTCCGGCGATCCGCGGCGCGAGCTGGTCCAGCGGCTGCTGGAGCATGAGCGTTTCAAGGCCGCGGCGCAGATGCTATTGCAGAAGCAGCAGATTGAGGACGCCACCTGGTCCAATCCGGGGATGAAGTCCTTTCTGCGCGAGCAGATGGGGACGGAGACCGGCGCGGCCGGTATGGAGCAGGAGATTGCCGCCGACTCGACGGACCTGGTGCGGGTGTTCCAGGAGGTGCTGGAACGGCTGCGCACGCGGCCCGTGCTGAATGTGGACGAAGAGTCGGTGACGGTGGCGCAGATGATCGACTACGTGAAGCGCCGCCTGGTGATGGAGGACCGCCCGGTAAGCCTGCGGCGGCTGCTGCACACCACGCACTCGGAGCGTGCGCTGATCTGCATGTTCCTGGCCATGCTGGAGTTGGTGCGTCTGCAGGCGGTGCTGTTGCACCAGCCGCTGCAGTTGGGCGACATCCTGATCAAGAAGGCGGACGGCTTCGACCAGGTGTTTGCCGAGCAGGCGCAGGCGCGGGACGACTGGAAGTAGAGCCGCGCCTGAGGGGTCAGGGCGGGTTGGGAAGCGCGGTTGCGGGGGCAATCTTTTACACGGCGTTAACCCATCGCGTGTGCGGGCGGCGTAACTTTGCCAAGTCTCCCCAAATCCCGACGCAACAGGTGACCCTATGGCAACGCCAGCCACACTGCCCCCGCCGTCCATGCTCGACGAGAAGCTGAAGAAGTCATCGCCCGGAAAAGCCGGCATGCTGGCGTTCGGGCTGATCCTGGCCGGCGGCCTGGGCTACATCTTCGCGCAGCTGTGGGGCGACATCTCGGTGGTCCATAGCGCCAGCGTCTTCCCCTACATCCTGCTGGGTCTGGCGCTGCTGATTGCGCTGGGCTTCGAGTTCGTCAACGGCTTCCACGACACGGCCAACGCGGTGGCCACGGTGATCTACACGCACTCGCTGGAGCCGCACATCGCGGTGGTGTACTCCGGCATCATGAACTTTATCGGCGTGCTGCTGAGCCCGGGGACGGTGGCGTTCACCATCATCTCGCTGCTGCCGGTGGAGCTGATTCTGAAGGTCTCCAAGGGCGCGGGCTTCTCCATGGTGTTTGCGCTGCTGACGGCGGCGATCCTGTGGAATCTGGCGACGTGGTGGAAAGGGTTGCCGGCGTCCAGTTCGCACACCATGATCGGGTCGATCATCGGCGTGGGTGTGGCCAACCAGTTGATGCAGGGTAACAGTGGAACGGCAGGCGTGGACTGGACCCAGGTGACCAAGGTGTTTCAGGCGCTGCTGTGGTCGCCGCTGATCGGATTCGGTGCGGCCTTCCTGCTGTTCCTGCTGTTCAAGCTGGTGGCGCGCGACCCGCGGCTGTACAAGGCGCCGGAGGGCACGGCGCCGCCTCCGTTCTGGATCCGGCTGCTGCTGATCGGCACCTGCGGCGGTGTGAGCTATGCGCACGGCTCCAACGACGGGCAGAAGGGCATGGGCCTGATCATGCTGATCCTGGTGGGCACGGTGCCCACGGCCTACGCGCTGAACCACGCCGTCGGCGTCCGCGACACGCCGAACTTCGCGGCGGTTTCCACGCAGATGGCGACCACGCTGGACCGCTATGTGAGCCCGTCCGCCGTGACGCCGGACGCCGAGGCCGACCTGGAGAGCTTTGTGAGCACCAAGCACTGGACGCCCAGCGTGACCCTGGCGCTGCAGCAGATGGTGATCGACATCCGCAATGAGGCGGTTGCGTACAAGTCGCTGAAGGACGCGCCGCAGGAGGCGCAGGCCAACGTCCGCAACCAGATGTACCTGACCAGCGAGACGCTGCGGCTGATGGCGAAGAACGGCGGGCCAAAGCTCTCCGCCGCCGACACCAAAACGGTTGCCACCTACAAGGGGCTGCTGGACAAGTCGACCAAGTTCATTCCCTCCTGGGTGAAGGTGGCCGTGGCGCTGGCGCTGGGCATGGGCACCATGATCGGCTGGAAGCGCATTGTGGTGACCGTAGGCGAGAAGATCGGCAAGACCCACCTGACCTACGGCCAGGGCGCTGCCGCGGAGCTGGTGACCATGGCGACCATTCTGAGCGCGGACTCGCTCGGCGTGCCGGTGAGCACCACGCACATCCTGAGCTCCGCCGTGGCGGGCACCATGGCGGCGAACAAGAGTGGCCTGCAGTTCTCCACCGTGCGCGACATTGCGCTGGCGTGGATCTTTACGCTGCCGGCGGCGGCGCTGCTGTCGGGGTGCCTGTTTTGGGCGTTTGACAAGGTCGCGCGCTGATTTGTGCCGATATTCGGCCAAATTGCCGGGGCGATCTTTTGGCATGAATTGGCGTCCAAGTGACTGATATTCCTTGGCTTGGCGGAGGATGTGGGTCGATTTTCCGGGGGTATCCCCAGGCATCTTTCACAGTACTGTAATATTTCTGGCGTGTGAATGGCGTAGCTTGGATGTGGTCAACATTTCGACCCAGGTGATCCTTGGCTACGCCCGCAACGCTGCCTCAGCCGTCAATTCTGCAAGAAGAGTTGGCGAGGTCTTCCTCCGGAATCGTTGGCAGAGCCGTTTTTGCAGTCATGGTGACGGGCGGGGTGGCCTATATTGCGGCCCAGCTCCGCGGCGACCTTGCCCCTGTCCACTTCGCCAGCGCATCGCCTTATCTGCTGCTTGGCCTGGCGCTGGCCATCGCGCTGGGCTTTGAGTTCGTCAACGGCTTCCACGATACGGCGAATGCGGTTGCAACCGTCATCTATACCAACTCCATGGCGCCGCATGCTGCGGTGGTCTACTCCGGCGTGCTGAACTTTGTGGGCGTGTTGTTCAGCTCGGGCACGGTGGCGTTTGCGATCGTCTCCCTGCTGCCGGTGGAGTTGATTCTGAAGGCAAACGACGGCGCGGGCTTTGCCATGATCTTTGCCCTGCTGGTGGCGGCGATCCTGTGGAACCTGGCCACCTGGTACCGCGGTCTGCCGGCGTCCAGCTCCCACACCATGATCGGGTCTATCCTGGGCGTGGGCGTGGCCTACCACCTGATGGACGGCAGCGGAGGCGCTTCCGGCGTGAACTGGGAGCAGGTGAGGAAGGTCTTTGAGGCGCTGCTGTTCTCGCCGTTTATCGGCTTTGCGCTGGCCGCGCTGCTGTATATGCTGTTCAAGCTGGTTGCCCGCGACCCGCGACTGTACACCGCGCCCAAGGGCAGCGCGCCTCCGCCGCTCTACATCCGCGCCATGATGATCGTGATGTGCGGCGGCGTGAGCTATGCGCATGGCCAGAACGACGGGCAGAAGGGCATGGGGCTGATCATGCTGATCCTGGTGGGCACGGTGCCCACGGCCTATGCGTTGAACCATGCTATGGGCGCCAACGAGGTGCAAAGCTTCACCGTTGCCTCCACCCAGGCCGCCGCGGTGCTGGACCGCTACGTGCTGCCGGGGACGGAGCTGCAGGATCCCGGCACGGAGCTGGAGAGCTTTGTCCGTAACGGCCGCTACCAGCCGGAGGTGATGCCCGCGCTGCGCGAGATGGTGCTGGATGTGCGCAGCGAGGCGATCGCGTATCGCTCCCTGGCCAGCGTGCCGCAGAATATGCCGGGCAACATCCGCAACCAGATGTACCTGACCAACGAGACGCTGCGGCTGCTGGCCAAGAAGGGCGGACCGAAGTTCTCTGCCGCCGACGCTGCCGTGCTCGTCGGCTATCAGGGCTACCTGGATAAGTCGACCAAGTTCATTCCCAGTTGGGTGAAGGTTGCTGTGGCGCTGGCGCTGGGGCTGGGGACGATGATCGGCTGGAAGCGCATTGTGGTGACAGTGGGCGAGAAGATTGGCAAGACGCGCATGACCTATGCGCAGGGCGCGACCGCGCAGATGGTTGCGATGGCGACGATCCTGGGCGCTGGGGCATACGGACTGCCCGTCTCCACCACGCATGTGCTGAGTTCGAGCGTGGCGGGGTCGATGTCTGCCAGCGGCAATGACCTGCAGCGGGTCACGGTCCGCAACATCCTGATGGCATGGATCTTTACGCTGCCCGCAGCGGCGCTGCTCTCCGGCTGCCTGTACTGGATTTTCCACACGCTGGCCAGGTAAGGTCGGTAGCCAGTCTTCGGTGGACGGTAGACAGTCTTCAGCAGACGGGAAACAGTAGCAGGGCACCAGGTGCCAGTAGCCAGGGTGAATCTCGGTCGGCGGCGACGCGAAGGCCTGCGGATTGGTATGCTAACCACTGACATTTATGAGCCTGAAAGCAAAGATAGAAGCGGTGATTTATGCGTCCGAGGAGCCGGTGACGCTGGCACAACTGGTGGGACTGCTGGGCGAAGAGGCGCAGGCCGAGCTGGATCGCGCCGTGACGCAGCAGACGCTGGCACTGGTGGAGACCGAGGCCGAGGTGGAAGCCGAGCCCGTTATGGGCGGAGGCTTTGACACCGAAGCGGCGGGGGCGGTTGGACCTGAGCCGGTGGAGGCAGCGCCCGGTGCGGTGGAAGCGGCGCCCGAGCCAGCAGCGGAGGCGCCGGATCTGATTGCGGCCTCGGTGAAGGCGGAGAAGGCGCGGCTGGCACGGCTGCGGGCGCACTTTCGCGAGGTGCTGGACCTGTTGGTGGCGGAGTACGCCACGCCCGAGCGCGGGCTGGAGATTCGCGAGGTGGGCGGTGGCTTCCGGCTGGCCACCAAGCCGGAGTACCACGACGCCGTGCGCGGCTTTGTGAAGTCGCTGAAGCCGCCGCTGAAGCTGACGCTGCAGGCACTGGAGACACTGGCCGTGGTGGCGTACAAACAGCCGGTGACGGCGCCGGAGATCTCCGAGATTCGCGGCGTGGACTCGGGCGGCGTGCTGGGGTCGCTGCTGACGCGCAAGCTGATCGCCACGGCCGGACGGAAGCAGGTGATCGGACGGCCCATCCTGTACAAGACCACCAAGGACTTTCTGGTGAAGTTCGGGCTGAAGGATGTTGGCGAGCTACCGAGCATCGAGGAGTTTGAGAAGATGGCCGGGCAGTTGGCGGAGCAGGAGGAGATGGCGATGGAACACGAGACGCCGGAGGGTGCCGAGTTGCCTGAAACTGACGAGGCTGTCGAGGCAGCGGAGTCTCCCGAATCCACCGAATCCACCGAGGAGCGGCTGGAGTCCGACCAGGAGGCTGCTGCGCCAGAGCCGGTTGCGGACGAGGTGATTGTAGATGGCCGCGAGGCCGGCCTGCCGCCGCGCTACGATGCTGCGGACGACCCGTCGGCGGTAGAGGCAGAGATCCAGAGCAGCGGCGAGGACCTGTGACGCCGGAGGCGATGCTGGCGGTGGCGCTGGACGAGGCGCGGACCGGGCTGGCCGAGGGCGGGATTCCGATTGGCGCGGCGGTCTTTGATCGCGACGGCCGGCTGCTGAGCTCCGGCCACAACCGGCGGGTGCAGGACGACGACCCCAGCGTACATGGCGAGACGGACGCGTTCCGCAGGGCCGGGCGACAACGCAGCTATCGCGGCATGACCATGGTGACCACGCTGGCGCCATGCTGGTACTGCTCCGGGCTGGTGCGGCAGTTCGGGTTCGGGCGGCTCATTGTGGGCGAGAGCGCGACCTTCCAGGGCGGCATCGACTGGCTGCGCGAGAACGGCGTGGAGGTGGTGGACCTGGACTCGGCGGAGTGCAAGGCGCTGCTGGGCGGGTTTATTGCGGCACACCCCGAGGTGTGGAACGAGGACATCGGGGTGGAGGCAAAGGCTTAACACGGATTCCACGGATAAAAGCACGGATTTTTTATGGACAAGGCAGGAAGCGATTCTGAGGGAACTTAGAATGACTGCGTATGGGGTGGTGTGCGTCGGCTGGTGAGGGCGAAGTAGGTGAGGCCGGTGGCGAGGTAGGCGAGGTAGATATACGGGAGCCAATTGTAGGGGGTTGGCGGGATTGGGTAGAGTGTGCCGGCCATGGCGAGGACCATGGCCAGGGCGGCGGCGATGCTGAGGGCGGCGGCGGCGGGGGTGAGCTGGCCGCGGCGGCGTAGGGCGAAGGGCAGCGCAGCGGCCGCCAGCAAGTAGGCGGTGATAAACCCGTAGACAGCGAGCGAGCCCATCCAGGCGTAGATGTCCGCCCCGCTGGCTCCGCGGGCGGCCAGAGCGACAGCAGGTACGGAGACGGCGAGGCCGATGGTGAGGACGGCGAGGTGTGGGGTGTCGTTGGTGGCGTGGGCGCGGCCCAGGTGCGGGTGGACGAGGCCGTCCTGCGCCATCTTGAGCAGCACGCGGGCGGCGGCGGTGATGCAGGCCAGGGTGCAGGCGAACATGCTGACGAAGGCGCCGACGTCGATGAGCGGGCCGAGAAACGGGATGTGGGCCAGCGCGGAGAGCGGGCGGAATGGGGCCTGCGACGCGCCCAGATCAAGGCCGAGCCCGCGGAAGCCGGTGGTCTCCGTGTAGGCGCAGGTGAGGAAGAACAGGCCGGCGAGGATGGCGGACTGGATGACGGCGCGGGGGATGGTGCGCAGCGGGTTGCGCGCCTCGTGGCCGAGCGTCGTCGCGCTCTCAAAGCCGACGAAGCTGAAGAGGGCGAGCACAACGCCGAGGCGGACTCCGGAGCCGGAGACGTGCTGGAGTGTGAGCTGCTGCATGTCCACATGCAGGCCGGTGCGGAAGAGGAGCGCGGCCACAACGAGGGAGATCATGGAGACGCTGGCAGCCTCGATCCAGA
>Ga0302150_10001265_pt1 | contig 11258 bp, 9 predicted proteins | sample I_Bog_N1_2_FD_198635 | JGI IMG/M metagenome (GOLD analysis project Ga0302150, IMG submission 198635) | Peat permafrost microbial communities from Stordalen Mire near Abisko, Sweden - I_Bog_N1_2 | ecosystem: Environmental > Terrestrial > Soil > Wetlands > Peat | place: Sweden: Abisko, Stordalen... | reverse complement strand
ATTCGGCTTCGCCATCGTCTCGTGCATCGCACCCTTCACGGAGCCAGGTACGAAGTTGGCGAGCATTCCCTCAACCTTGGTTTTAAGGGAAGCTGCATAGACGTGGTCCTTACCACTCAAGAGAGCTTCGATGCCTTGGTGCGCCACATCATCTGGCTGACTTTCCTTCTTGCCCTCGCTGCCGGCCTGGGTGTCATCCATCTCCGCACGATGAAAGAAGTCGGTGTCCGTAGGGCCTGGCTGGAGGGCGGTCACTGTGACTCCCGTATCCCGAAGTTCATAGCGCACGCTTTGAGCGAACGAGAGAACGAATGCCTTTGTGGCCGCGTACACGGCTTCGCGCGGAGCTACCATCTCACCGGCGATAGAGGCGGTGAACAGAATCTTTCCGTCATCGCGATGTTTCATGTTGCGAATGACATGTTTTGCGAGGTGGACTGTACCAGTGCAGTTCAACTCCACCATGTTAAGTTCCTGCTCTAGATCGGTATCCCAGAAGTTTCCACCTAGACCGACACCTGCATTAATGCACGCGATATCGAGGTGGCGACCAGTGCTCTTGATTGCCTCCCAAAGCTCGTCGACGCCTTCGCGCGTAGCGAGATCTGCCTGGACCTTCAGGATCTCTGTCCCGGTCCCAAAAGACTGCAGCTGTTGCGCAGCGCTTTCGAGACGTTCGCCGGCGGAACAGATCACAAGATCGTATCCGCGAGAGGCCAATTCCTTTGCTAGGGAGAGTCCGATTCCACTGGAGGCCCCGGTTACTAAGGCAAGTTGTTTTGCCATTTATGCTGCTCCAAATCCGGTATGCGAGCGATCGTGCCACGCCGTATGATGCAACTTTCCGCGATAGGGAAGTCACATATGAAACTGATTGATGCAATCAATTAATGGCATCAATTGTTTTGTGTTTCGCATATGTTTGCCGCCGAACAAATCCAACCCTAGTCCGGATCCGTGACTCTCATTTCTATGTGCGCGGTGGACGTTGGCGCGATCCGGTTAGTTACCGAACTCATCAGGAAGGGCGGCCCATGGCTCCGTTCATAATCTTTCGCGCGATCTTTGGGTACCTATTTCTTGTGTTGATGGTACGAATTGTTGGTCGGCGTCCTGGTAAGCAACTCACCCCCTTTGAATTTGTTTTAATCTTCTATCTCGGAGGTCTTACGCTCACCGGCATGGTTGGGGATGAGTCCTCGCTGACCAACGCCGTTTGCCAGATCCTGGCGGTGGGGTTGTGTCACTATGGGTTAGCCTGGCTTCGATTCCGATCCACCAGGATCGCAAAGCTCCTTGACGGAGTTCCGCTCATTCTCCTCGAACACCGGCAATGGCGTACGAACGCATTGAGCCACATGCGCATCCAAGACGATGACGTGATGGATATGGCCCGGGATCAGGGCTTACGTGATCTGACCAAAATTAAGACCGCCGTCCTCGAAACTTTCGGCGAGATCAGCATTGTTCCCGCGGATGAGGAGAAGAGCTAGTCATGAGTGAAGAGGCATTCTTGTCTCCGGTGGAAGACACCGTGCCAAAGACCGGCGATGTTGCAGTGGGAGAAGATCTAGAGTTTCAACGTGCGTGGTGGCGTTTCGAACGAGGTATTTGGATCTTCTTTCTTCTTCTGCTCATCGCCGATCTCCTAGGCTTATTCGGTCGCGGCTGGCTGGCGAAAGCAAAGGCTGTTGACCAGAGCCAGACCCTTAGTCTCGACTACGAACGCATCGAGCGCGCCAACACACCGTCCATCATGACGTTACATTTCGGCCGGGCGGCGATACAGAACGGCAAGGTGAAGGTCTTCGTGTCAGAAGAAATCATCAAGCCATTGGGCGCACAACGTATCTCACCGCAACCCGAAAGTTCTACGATCGGAGACGGGGGGATCACATACACGTTTGCGGCGACTCAACCTCCTGCCACTGCGGAGATTGCACTCTTGCCATCATTTCCGGGCGCCCATCATTTTCGGATACAAGTTGCCGGCGGCCAGCCCATTGATGGTGATGTTGTGGTGGTGCCTTAGGCCATGGCTACAATTGTTCACGCAGTCGCTGGCTATTTCATACTCCTCTTCATTGTGAGAGTTCTTGCGCGCCGCGCTGGATCACAAATGACGCTGTTTGAATTCGTCATTGTCTTCCTTATGGGTGGCATCATTATTTTGTCGACCGTGGGAAACGATCGCTCGGTGACGAACTGCACGTGCGCCGTCATTGCGGTAGGCCTTTTGCATCGTGCCACGGCGTGGGCCAAGTCGAAATCGCCAAGGATCGGTGCCATTCTCGACGGTACGCCACTGGTCATGATCAGGGACGGGGAATGGCAACAGGAAGTAATTCGCGGTATGAAGATCCGTCCGGAGGACCTCGAAGCTGCAGCCCGAACCGCTAACGTGACACGTGTTGAAGATATAGACTACGCCATCCTGGAACGCAATGGACGCATCAGCGTCTTCCCCAAGAAGGACGCCTAATGCCGACGAAACCGAATGCGATCACAACGACAGTCCCCGCCCGGCTCGACCGGCTTCCATGGTCGTTCTGGCACATGCGCATACTCACAGCACTCGGCACGTCGTGGCTGCTAGACGGGCTTGAGGTCACATTGGTCGGTTCACTTTCGGGCATACTCGAATCTGCAAATGGCCTTCGTTTGACAGACGCACAGGTAACCGGCGCAGCCACGACGTATCTCGCGGGAGCCGTCTTTGGAGCTCTGATATTCGGCTATCTCACGGACCGGTTGGGTCGCCGAAAGCTATTTCTCGTTACCCTCGCGACCTACTCGCTTGCGACAGTTTCGACTGCCTTCAGCTTTAATCTTCTTAGTTTTTCGCTCTTCCGATTTTTTACGGGCGTTGGCATTGGTGGTGAATACGCTGCGATCAACTCGGCTGTCGACGAGCTCATTCCCGGCAAGCTTCGCGGTACCGTCGACCTAATCGTGAACGGCACGTTCTGGCTCGGAGCGACGGGCGGATCCATCGCTGCGATGCTGCTTCTAAGTAACCATCTCCCAGGTCATATTTCACAGAAGATTGGCTGGCGCCTGGCGTTTGGGATCGGCGGGAGCTTGGGGTTAGTTGTCTTGATTCTTCGCCTCTTCGTTCCGGAGAGTCCTCGCTGGTTGATGCTGCGAGGGTATGAAGATCGCGCCAGCGACGTGGTCTTCGGGATTGAGGGGCGCGTCAGCAAGGGCCATCCTGAGAGGCTTCCGCCTCTTCAGGAAAAGCCGCTGAAGATTACGGTTCGAGATCACACACCGCTCAAGGAGATCTTCGTGAACATGATCGGAGAGAATCGCTCGCGTAGCTATCTTGGCCTACTCCTCATGGTCGCGCAAGCGTTCTTCTTCAACGCTGTCTTCTTCACCTATGGATTAGTGGTGAAGAAATTCTTTCATGTTCCTAACAATGCGCTGCCGATCCATCTACTGCCATTCGCCGTGGCCAGTTTCCTAGGTCCGGTTACGCTAGGCAAGCTATTCGACAAGATTGGCCGTAAGCCGATGATCACCGCGACCTATGGGGCTGCGGGGCTTCTCCTAGCTTGCACTGTCCTCCCCTTCGCCCATGGATCGCTCGGGCCACGAGGTCTCGAGATCATCTTCTCGGTCATATTTTTCATCGCATCCTCGGCGGCCAGTGCTGCGTATTTGACGGTGAGCGAGATCTTCCCGCTTGAGATTCGCGCCTTTGCCATAGCGATCTTCTATGCACTTGGCACGCTGATCGGCGGTGTTGGCGCGCCGATCCTCTTTGGGTTCCTACTACAGACTGGCTCCCGCCCGGCTGTTGCGGCCGGCTATGCTCTGGGTGCGGTGCTTATGGTTGCTGCTGCTGTGTGCGAACACTTCATTGGTGTCGAGGCCGCGGGCAAGAGCCTCGAGAGCATCTCGAAGCCGTTACAGAGCAGCTGACCGCGAACCCATGACACAGATTGATGTGATGGACGCAACCTTGATATCCATACCGGGGCTCCAAGATGAGAAATGCTCGCACTAGCAAAGTTCCGCGAGCCAATCCGTTTGAGGCTTTGATGTCTATGGATGCGCGTCGCAAGCTACTCTTACTAACTGTTTACGTGCTGGCCACGATCCAGTTCGCATGGTGTTATCTATGGCTTACGCGACCGTATGTGAACACGGCACTATATGAACGGGGTATAGAACGCATGCCGTTCCAGGGACGCTGCCTCATGATCCTGCCTATGCACCTAGCGCATAGCAGCACGGTTCTGCGCTGGATCGCAGCACCGTTTTCGCGAGCCTCTCACTTCTGGTTTCCGCGGCCGGTACAGCCGGAAGTCCTTGTGCAGGCTGGGATCAATGTAGTCTGTCTTCTGATCGCAGGCTGGATGACGACCCGCATCTACCAGACAAGTTCCCGATACAAGCTTCTGACTCCGGTGGTGTATCCATTACTACTGGCCGTGTGTGCAGCGACTTACATGATGCACACCGTACAGAATTTTCGATTTATATACGATCTGCCGAGCCTCGCATTCTTCTCTGTGGCGATGTACCTGATCTATCAGCGAAGGCATTGGGCATGGTTTGTCCTTCTATTCGTGGTGGCGACGACGAATCGCGAGACCACGCTTCTGTTGCTGCCGCTCTACATGATTGACGCGGCGGTGGTGGATGGACGGCTCCACTGGCGACGGATGCTACATTGGCGGAGGTTGGCAGTGGTGATGCCGTTGGCTGTCTACTGGACTGTATGGCAGATTGCTGTTCGCTGGTGGTTCTTCGGCAACCGATCGGAGTTTTATCCTCGGCTGGATTGGAACGTGAAGTCGCTGCTAGTGCCGCAAGCGTGGCCGCAGTTGCTTAGCGCGTGCGGATATCTTTTGCTCTTCGTGCTGGTGATGTACCGGCGCATACCGGACGGACGGCTGCGTGCATGGATCGCGATCGTTCCGGTCTGGGTGGCCTTCATGTTCAGCTATGGAATTCTGGTGGAGACCCGCGTGTTTGGCGAACTAATCCCATTGACCGTGTGCTCGACTGCGCTGATCTTGGAACAGTTATTGATGGTGCGCATACGGAATCGGAACGGGCTTAGCGAGGGGGTCGGGATGCTGCCCGTGCAGCAGGTGGGCGTTGCGGACGCGCAGAGAGATTGCGCGGCGTGATGACTAATGCAACTCCGCGGCGCGCAGAAAATCGAAGCTGCCGCCGGGGTCAAGCTTCAAGTTCGTCAGACGCGTGGAGTGGATGACGATGTTATCGGGATACCAAAGAGGTACGGTCGGGAGATCGGCGGCGAGAATCTGCTGGATCTGCAGATAGTTGTTGCGGCGAGTGGCTTCGTCGGCAGCGACGCTTGCAGCTTTGAGGAGCGCGTTGACGCGCAGGTTCGTATAGTGGCCGCGGTTTGCGCCCTTGGGTGGAAACATGTCTGAGGCATAGCAGTAATGGAAGATGTCCGGGTCTTCATTGGAGCCTATCCAGCGCAACAGGTACATTTGAAAGGCGCCCTTGGTGATGTCTGAATAGAAGGTCCCGAACTCCGTGGAGCGCAAGGAGAGGTCGATGCCGACGTCGCGTAGTTCGGCCTGCATGGCCTGGGCTTCAAGGCGCGTGGTCTCATCGGTGGAGGTCTTCATGGTGAGGTGGACACGGACGCCGTGCGCATTGGGCTTGAGGCCGGCGGCATCGAGCAGTTGGATGGCGCGAGCTGTGTTGTACGGATATTGAGCAAGTGCAGCATCGGTTGCAGCAGCCCAGTGGCCGGGGGGAAGCAGGGTATCGGCGAGATGCGCGTGGCCTCGCCAGAGTGCCGCGATGAGTGCGGAGCGATCGATTGCGAAGGCGATTGCCTGGCGGACGCGCGGATCGCGGAGTGCCGGATCTTGTACGTTGAAGTTTAGATAATCCACGCGCGCGCCGGGGCCGATAGAGACCCGGAGGTTCGGTGCCGAGGCCAGGGCGTGCACCATGTCCATCGTCAGCACGTTGCTCTCGACGTCCGCGGAGCCTTTCTTCATCTCGAGCGCGGCGGTGATGGTATCGGGGACGACCTGAAAGCGGATGTGTTGGATGGTCGCACTCGGCGCACCAGCCCAGTAGCTAGGATTACGGTCGAGGAGGACTTCTTTGTCCTGCACCTGGGAGACAAAGCGGAAAGGCCCGGAACCAATGGGATGCAAACCCTCGTCGCGCGCGGCGCCCTTTTCGACGACACCAAAGAGGCCGTCCGAGAGGTTGAAGAGCAGGCTGGGCTGCGGCATGCTGGTGTGGACGACGACGGTGAGCGGATCGGGCGTCTCGACGGCGGTGATCGCTTTGAAGGCTCCGGCCTTGGCCGTGAGGATCGCGCCGTTGGTCATGCTGCGGATGGACCACGCAACGTCGGCGGAGGTGAGGGAGTGGCCGTCGTGGAAGCGGACGTTGGGGCGGAGGTGGAAGACCCATGTCAGCGGGTTGGGACGATCCCACGAAGTCGCGAGCCAGGGCTGCACATTGAAGCGCGCATCCTTGCGGACGAGTGGATCGTAGATGAGTTCGCCGATGCGTTCAGACTGCGAGTCGGTACCTTGTCGAACATCGAGATTGTTAGGCGAGGACTCGATGAGGAAGGTGAGGGTGTGAGGGTGTTTCGCGGACGGCGAACATGCCGTGAGTGAGAGAAGTGTCACAAGAAGCAGCGCGCTGCCGAATCGTCGTCTCAAGCGAGCGTCACCTTGCCGAGGATCACTGGACGGGTGGCGCCGGTGGCGCTGGGGATATTGCCAGGAAGGCCGTGCCAGGTTAGCCAGCCAAGCAGCGCGAAGGCGGCAGCTTCCTTGGCTTCGACGGGAAGGCCCGCTCTGGCGGTGGTGGAGACCGTGACGCCGAGAGCCGTTAAGCCTTTGGTCAGCATGCGCATGAGCGCGAGGTTCTTGGCACCCCCGCCGGCTGCGATGAGTTCGGTGGCGCGGCTAAGCGGCGCATGCTGCCCAAGGTGCGGCCAGCAGAAGCGGCGGTAGGCGTCGAGAATGGTGGCAGCGGTGAACGCCGTGGCCGTTGCGATAATGTCCTGCCTGGGCGCTTGCTTACAAAGCATGCGTAGTTGTTGCGCAAAACCGGGGCCGAACTCTTCGCGGCCGCAGGATTTCGGCGTTGGCGAGGCGAAGTAAGGAGTGGTGAGGAGGCGGTCGATGACCGGCCTCAGGACCTGGCCGCTAGTAGCGACTGCTCCGTTCTTGTCGAAGCGGCGGTTGTAGAGCTGCTGCATGAGCAGGTCGATGAGAATGCTTGCAGGTCCGGTGTCGAAGGCGAGAACGTCGGCAGAGGTGCAGGCCGCGGGCAGGGCAGTGACGTTGGCGATGCCGCCTAGGTTGAGGAGCAGGCGATTCTTCGTTGCATGCCGGAAGAGGTGGAAATCGAGCATAGGGACGAGCGGCGCCCCCTGGCCTCCAGCTGCGAGGTCCGCGGGACGGAAGTCGCTGACGACGGGGATGCGAAGGTGTTCAGCGATGAGGGACGGCTCACCAATTTGCGAGGTACAGCGGACGGGCGTGCCGAGGTATTTTGTGGGCACGGGCTGGTGATAGACCGTCTGGCCATGCATGGCGGCAAGTTGGGGCTTGAGGTCCAGTTCGCGCGAGGTCATGGCGATGCAGTCGGCGTATAGCTCGCCGAGACGCCAGGACAGTTGGCTGACTTCGGCGGCGGTGGTATTTTTGCCGGCTGCGATGCTGAGGATGGTGGCGCGAAGTTTCTTGTCGTACCCGAAGGATCGGTGACCGAAGAGTTTGAGGCGCGGAGAGGTACCGTCGTGGAGTGCGGGCGAGATGCGGCAGAAGGCCACGTCTACGCCGTCGGCCGAGGTTCCAGACATGACACCGGCGACAAGCACTGATTTCGGTAGCGGAGGTTTCATGCGCCGCCTTTCAGTTCGCGTTGAAGTTCGGCGAGCAGCTGCAGCGCCTCGCGCGGCGTGAGGCCGTCGATGTCAACCTGCTCGATTCGGTCAACGATGAGCTGCGAGAGCGGCGTGAACATGGTCATCTGAACGCTTGCTTCCCGTGCGGCGGGTGTGGACTCGCGAACCTGCTGCGTCTCGGCCCGCTCATGCACCTTGAGGACCTCGCGGGCGCGGCTGATGACGGCGTTGGGAAGTCCGGCGAGGCGGGCGACTTCGATGCCGTAGCTCTTGTTCGCCGCGCCCGATTCGACTGTGTGGAGGAAGACGATTCCTCCGGAGTTCTCGCGGACTGTGACGCGCACATTACGCAGGTGGGCGAGACGATCTGCGAGGAGCGTGAGTTCGTGATAATGCGTGGCGAAGAGCGTGCGGCAGCCTATGGTGTCGTGGAGGTGCTCGACCGTTGCCCAGGCGAGTGAGAGTCCGTCGTAGGTAGCGGTGCCGCGGCCCATCTCGTCGAGCAGCACCAGCGATCGTGAGGTTGCAGTGTTGAGAATGGCGGCGGTCTCGGTCATCTCGACCATGAAGGTGGAGCGGCCGCGGGCAACGTTATCGGCGGCGCCGATGCGGGTGTAAATGCGATCGACTAACCCGAGCCGCATGCTCTCCGCCGGAACGAAGCAGCCGCACTGCGCCATGATGACCAACAACGCAGCCTGACGCAGATAAGTGCTCTTGCCGCCCATGTTGGGGCCGGTGATGAGCAGTAGCGAGGGTTCACTGGCTGCGGTGTCTCCTGCGCACAGGTGCAGCGAATTGGGAATGAAGCGGCCGGCGCCCTGGTCTTCCATGCGGCGCTCAATGACTGGATGGCGGCCTGCATGGAATTCGATCAGCCCGCTGTTGTCGACCTGCGGGCGAATCCAATTGCGCAGCGCAGCGAGGTGCGCGAAGCAGCTGAGCAGGTCGATGCGTGCGATGACGCGGGAGCTTTCACGGATGCGTGTGGCGTTGGCGAGCAGCTGGCGACGAAGTTCGGCGAAGATGCGGCGTTCGATTTCGCCTGAACGCTCCTGGGCGGTGAGGATCTTTACCTCGAGGTCCTTGAGTTCGGGAGTCGTGAAGCGTTCGGCGTTGACGAGGGTTTGTTTTCGTTCGTAGTCGGCGGGAACCGATTTGGCATTGGCCTTGGTGACCTCGAGGTAGTACCCGAACACGGAGTTGAATCGCACTTTGAGCGATCCGATACCGGTACGCACGCGTTCGCGTTCCTCAATGGAGGCAATACGCTGTCGGCCATTGGACGAGAGGTCGCGGACGATGTCCAGGTCGGCGTCGACTCCTTCGCGGATGGCGCCCCCATCGGATAGATTGACCGGCGGCTCGTCTACCAACGTTCGTCCGATGAGCTCGTTGAGGTCGTCGAGAGTGTCGAAGCCGGTGGCGAACTCGGACCAGTGGCTGTTGGGATTCGCCGATACGAATTCGGAGACAGCAGTGCGCAGGCCGGGAAGGCGCGCAATTGTCTTGCCCAATGCGACCACTTCGCGTGGGCCGGCGGTTTCGAGGGACACACGGCCGAGCAGCCTCTCCAGATCGAGGATGCCGTCCATGGAGCGGCGCAGGCCTTCGCGAAGGCGCAGGCTGGCGACGGCTTCTCCGACCGCATCTAGACGCTGGTTGATGGCGTCGACCGACTGCATGGGACGCAGGAGTTGCGCACGCAACAGGCGCTTGCCCATGGGTGTACAGCAGGCGTCGAGCGTCCAAAACAAGGTAGTCTGCGGGCCTTCGCTGGAGAACAGCGGTTCGACCAGTTCGAGATTGCGTACGCTTACGGCGTCGAGCTCGAGCGCGTCGCTGCGCTCGTAGTAGCGCAGGGTGTCGAGATGTGCGAGCGCCCCTTGCTTCGTTGCGCGCAGGTAGTGGACGATCGCTCCCGCAGCGATGGCAGCGGCGTGATGATGGGCCAGGCCCATGCCGTCGAGCGAGTGCACGCCGAGCTGCTGGCGGAGTAGGGGAAGGGCATAGTCCTCAGTGAAGGCCCAATCCTCGACCTCGGTACGTGCGCCGGAGATGTCGAGTTGCGCGGGCTCTTCTCTTGCTTCGCCGACAGTCTCGCGCAGGACTCCCTGTCGAACACTTTGTGACGTTGTACCAAAGCCGGCGCTGCCGCGAGCGTACAGAACTTCCGCCGGACGCATGCGGGAGAGCTCGTCCAGCGCAAGCACCCAGGCGGAGGCGCCGGAAAATTCGGTGGCGCGGAAGTCGCCCGTGGAGAGATCGAGCGCAGCAACGCCGACAGCCGCTGCTGGACCGTTCCCGGATGCCGCTATGCTGGCAAGCCACTGGCTCTCGCTGGCGTCCAGCGCTGCATCGACAGCCGTACCCGGCGTAAGGACGCGCGTGACCTCGCGGCGAACGATCGTCTTCGTTGCCTTCGGGTCTTCCATCTGCTCGCAGAGTGCGACGCGATAACCCTTGCGGAGAAGGCGTTGGAGATAGGGGCCGGCAGAGTGATACGGGACGCCGCACATGGGCACGGATTTGCTCTTATCGCGCGAGGTGAGAGTGAGTTGCAGCTCGCGGGAGGCGATGATCGCGTCCTCATAGAAGAGCTCGTAGAAGTCTCCAAGGCGGAAGAAGAGCAGGGCATCCGGGTGCGCATCCTTGGCGGAGCGGTATTGCCGCATCACCGGGGTAAGGTCGCGCTCGATGGCGGCTGCGGTAGTTTCGGTGGACATCGTCATGCACTCGTATCTGAACGCTCAGAATATCGCAGACGCATGATCTGGGCGTTTGGTCCTCCAAACGCTTGGCGGAATTCTCAGCGGACAATAGACTGGCAGAATGATCGAGATTCCGATGTCTGAGACCCAATTCGCTGCGGCCACCCAACGCCTGCGCGGCAATGGCATTGAACTGACGGGCACGACGGGCACGCTGAGTAAAGACGGCGTGACGGCGAAATACACCTATGCGGCAGGAAAGCTGGCCATTGAGGTGCTGGATCGACCCTCCATGCTGCCGCTTTCGCTGATTGAGGGTAAGCTTCAGGCCTATCTGGACCAGTCGATTGCGTACGATTCGAGTAAATCTCAAGAAAAGTGAGATTTCCAGTGGCGACGGGGCCCGAAATCAATTAACTTATGCTTCTCCTCTTTATTAGCTTAAGAGTGATGCGAGCGAAAGGATATATGCCCCATCATTTGAATCGTCTGGATACTTTTTCTAGGAGCGCCCCCCGGTTGATGATCACGCGGCGGCGCGAGAGTTGGATCTCGCGCGTGAGTCTACGGAAAGTTCTTCGCCTGGCAATCGTGGTCATCATGTCGTTCATGTGCTGGATCGGTCTCGGATGCTTCGCGTTCGAGATGTTTCAGTTGGCTGGGCGCTA
>Ga0302150_10001261_pt1 | contig 11266 bp, 9 predicted proteins | sample I_Bog_N1_2_FD_198635 | JGI IMG/M metagenome (GOLD analysis project Ga0302150, IMG submission 198635) | Peat permafrost microbial communities from Stordalen Mire near Abisko, Sweden - I_Bog_N1_2 | ecosystem: Environmental > Terrestrial > Soil > Wetlands > Peat | place: Sweden: Abisko, Stordalen... | reverse complement strand
CGTGACGCTGCGGCAGGAAGACCTGCGGCTGGAGGCGGCGAGTGTGCAGGTTCGCGGCAAGGGCGATAAGGAGAGGATTGTGCCGATCGGGCGGTCGGCGGTGGAGGCGATTGAGGCTTATGTGGCGCGCGGGCGTGGGGAGTTGCTCGGTGGTGGGCGGGGGGTGGAGCGGGCGCTGTTTCTTAGCGTGCGGGGGAGACCGCTGACTACTCAGATGGTTTGGAGGATTGTGCGGGCGCTGGATCGGCATGCCAGTCCGCATAAGCTGCGGCATAGTATGGCTACGCATATGGTGGAGCATGGTGCGGACCTTCGTACCGTGCAGACGTTGTTGGGGCATGCGGATATTGCTACTACGCAGGTTTATACGCATCTGGCGATTGATCGGTTGAAGACGGTGCATCGGCTGTGTCATCCGCGTGCGAAGTTGAGGAACCCCGGGCATGAGGTGGAGGCGTGAGTCCCGAGGGTGTGCGGGCATCCGCGAAATACAGGGGTCTCTCCACTGCGCTGCGCTCCGGTCGAGATGACGGATTCATTGGATTGGGTGAGAGCTTTCTGGCGATGATGCGGGATGAGCGAGGGGCTTCGGAGCATACGCTGCGGGCTTATTCGCGGGAGGTTCGGGGGTTTGCGGAGTTTCTTGCGGAGACGCTGGGGGATTCGGCGGGGATGTCGGCGGTGGAGCATGGGCATATTCGCGCGTATATGGCCACGCTGTTGGATAAGGGGCTGACGAAGGCTAGTGTGGCGAGGGCGTTGGCAGCGATTCGGAGCTGGTTCAAGTGGGCGGCCAAGGCTGGGTTGGTGGAGTCGAATCCTGCACTGCTGGTGAGTACTCCGAAGCTGCCGAAACATCTGCCACGGGTCCCGAGTATGGAAGAGGTGAATCGGGTGTTGGATTCTATGTCTCCGAGGGGGGCCCGCGGGGACGATGCGGGGAGCTGGCCGGAGAGGGAACGAGTGATCTTTGAGTTGCTCTATGGGTGTGGGATTCGTAACTCGGAGCTGGTGGGGTTGGATATGGATGCGATTCATTGGCGGGCTGATGCGATTCGCGTGTTCGGCAAGGGGAAGAAGGAGCGGTTGGTGCCTTTGGGCGATGCGGCCGCTGAGGCGGTTCGGGCTTACCTGCCGCAGAGGGCCGCTCGGCTGGAGGCGGCGGGGTTGGGGAAGCTGGTGCAGGCTGGCCCTTTACTGATTCGGTTGCGCGTTGCCGTTGGGGCGAGGGGCGTTTTAAGGTTGACGACGCGGAGTGTGGGCAGGATTGTGAAGTCGATTGCGCTGAGCCAGGGTCTGGCGGCGGACGTGCATCCTCATACGCTGAGGCATGCGTTTGGGACGCATATGCTGGAGGAGGGGGCCGATCTTCGAGCCATTCAGGAGATGTTGGGGCATGAGCGGCTGTCGACTACGCAAAGGTATACGCAGTTGACCGTGGGGCAGGTGCAGAAGGTCTATGACGAGACGCATCCTCGGGCCGGGAAGGTTGAGTGCTGACCTGGGCCTTCGACCCAGGCTGGGATGGGTCGGGCCGTTGGCCCTCAATCGTGTTGGGCTGGGGACCTGGGGCTTCGCCCCAGGCTGTGATGGAGGGGGCCTTTGGCCCTCATGTGGTGGGTTTCCAGAGGCCTACGATGTTGCCTTCGATGTCGCTAAACCAGGCGAAGGTTCCGGTGGGGATGGGGATGGGAGGGACGACGGTTTTGCCGCCGGCGGCTTCTACTTGTTGGAGGGTGGCGGCGATATCGTCAGTCTGGATGTAGAAGTGGGTGAACTGGTGGGGCTCATGGCCTAGCGCGGCGATGTGGCCTGCGATGCCTTCGGTTGAGCCGGTGTTGATCATGCCTGCGGGACCGGGATCGATGGACCAGCCGAAGACGTTTTGGTAAAAGGCGCTGGTGGTTTCTTTGTCCTTGCACCCAATTTCGAAGTGGACTACGGGATGGGCCATGGAGCTCTCCTTTCGCGATGCGAAAAGTATCGGGGGGAGGGATTTCTGGAGTCAAGCAAGAAGTGGCTGGTGGGGCGCTTTGCCGAAGTTGCGTGGGCGGCGGCAGAGCCAATACAGGGGGCTCTCCACTTTCCCTTCGGCTACGCTCAGGGTGCAGTCGAGATGACGGTTCGATGACTAGTAGAAGCTGCTCTTCGAGAGTTAGCGGAAGCGGATGAGATAGATGGCCATGCCGATCCCCAAGAGCGCGAGGATGATGGCGAGGGCTATCGCGGTGCGGCTGGGTTGGCCAGGTTGCCAAGTGCCGTTCGACAGCTTCTTTACGATGCTCAGGTGATTGATGACCGACACAATATTGATGAGGACGCCAAGCGCGACGAGAGCTACTCCTGTGATGACGGAGTGGGTGGTGGAGATTTGGGTGGGTACGTGTTGCGATGCGGAGAACTCGCGGAGGAAGAGGCCGAACCGGCTGACGGCGAAGCCTACGCCCATGAGACCGAGGCCAGTCCGGATCCAGGCGAGGAAGGTTCGTTCAGCAGCGAAGTAGACGCGGGGATCTTGTTGGGGTGAGTCGAGCATGAGTGATTGTAGTGCGGTCAGGCGGCGGCCTGGGCTAGTTGCTGCTCGAGCAAATACATGAGGGTGGACTCTTCCGGGCGGAGAGCGTTGGGGTGGCTGGCGTTCGAGGGTTTGAGGTCCGCCAGCAGGGTGGTCATGGCGCCGGTGAGGTATGCCTCGACAACGGCGGGATGGATGTAGCATTTGCGGCAGACCGAGGGGGTGTTGCCGAGGCGCTTGGAGACGGTTTTGACGGCTTCGACTAGATTTTTCTTTAGCTGAGTTTGAGTGTCGCAGGGCTCGAAGTCACGGAGGGTCATGGCGGCCAAGACCGTGCCTGCCCAGGTGCGGAAGTCTTTGGCGGTGAAGTTCTCGTTGGAGATCTCGCGGAGGTAGTCGTTGACGGAGGCGGAGTCAACGGAGTGGGCGTTGCCGTCGTCGTCGAGGTATTCGAAGAGCTCGTAGCCGGGGATGTCGCGACAGGTTTTGACGATGCGGGCGAGGCGGCGGTCGGTAAGGTTGATGGTGTGCTCGACTCCAGATTTACCTTTGAATTTGAAGGTGAGACGGGAGCCCTTGATGTCGACGTGGCGGCGGCGGAGGGTGGTGAGGCCGAAGGAGTTGTTTTCGCGTGCGTAGGCTTCATTGCCGATGCGGATGAAGGTGGTTTCGAGCAGGCGGACGAGCGTTGCGAGAACTTTTTCGCGGGGAAGGCCCGGGAGTGTGAGGTGCTGGTTGACTCGCTCGCGGATGGTAGGGAGCGTGGCTCCGAAAGCCAGCATGTGCTCGTACTTGGATTGGTCTCGGACTTCGCGCCACTTGGGGTGGTAGCGGGATTGTTTGCGACCTCGCGCGTCGCGGCCGGTGGCTTGGAGATGGCCGTTGGGAATGGGGCAGATCCAGACGCTTTCCCAAGCGGGCGGGATGACGAGAGACTTGATGCGCGCCAGGATTTCTTTATCTTCAGGGTTGCGGACGCGGAGGGGTTTGTTGTCGGGGGTGGTGTAGCGAAAGCCGGTGCGGGTCCGGTGGCGGGTGATGCCAGGGCGGGTGTCGTAGACGTAGCGCAGGCCGGCGGCACGCGCGGAGTCGATTGGGGCTGGAATGGCGGGAGCGATGGTGTCGGGAGGAGCAGAGGGCGCGGTGGGCTTCTTGCGCGCCGATTTGGCAGGAGCGGGGCACATGGAGCGGTTAGATGCGGACGGAGCGCGCGGCGCTTAGAACCCTAGTATCGCGGGATGCTGGGGTCGATCTGGCTGGACCAGGCGTCGATGCCGCCGGAGATAGATTGAGCCTTGTCGAAACCTTGCTGGCGCAGCCAGTTCGCTACGGAGAGAGAGCGGGCACCGTGGTGGCAGAGCACGAGGATGGGAGACTCTTCATCGAGTTCCTGGTGCGCGCGGCCAGGTATCTCATTCATGGGAAGGAGGGTGCTGGGTTCGATGTGCGCGGTCTGGTACTCCCATGGTTCCCGGACGTCGAGGAGAAGAGGAGGGTTGTCGGCGGCGAGGAGAGCTTTGGCCTGGGAGACGGTGATTTCGAGATCCATGGATTAAAGATACAGCGGGTCTTCGGATGGAATGTGGTTAGGTATTGACGACGGTGACGGCATGGCGGAGGTTGGCGTCTGTATCGAGCTGGTCGACGAGGAAGTTGGCGAGGTCGGCGCGATTAATTTTGTGCCCGATGGCGTTGGGACCGAGGATATGGACGTTGCCAGTAGCAGGTGAGTCTTTAAGGATGGGTGGACGCACGATGACGTAGTCGAGACCGCTGGCGAGGATGGCGGCTTCCTTGTTGGTCTTGTCGGCCGTGGAGCCGTGGAGGAACGTTGGCATAAGCAGGGAGCGATACCAGAACGGGGACTGGGCGCGACTTTCGCCGATGCCCATCATGGAGACGCTGATGAGGCGCTGGACGTGCTCTTGGCGCATAGCGCTGAGGATGGCGTTGATGGAGTCGGTTTCGAGTTGGGTGGACTTGTAGGGAGTAGTTCCACCGATGGATTCGATGACGGCTTGCTGGCCGCGCATGGCGGCGAGGACGTCGGAGGGGTTGGTGGCGTTGCCGGGGAATACGTGGACGTTGGGGGTCTTGAATTTGATGGGGTCGCGGACGAGAACGGTGACGGTGTGGCCTTTGGCAAGGGCGCGCTGAACGACGAGAGAGCCCGTCTTTCCAGTGGCGCCGAATACGAGGACGTTCATGGGTGCTCCTTTGAATCTGGTGGGTCTATCTCGGGATAGCGGTCAGGCCAGAGGTAACAGCTCCGTTTTGTATTTCGGGGCCAGAGCCATGGCGCGCTCGCGAAAGGCGGCCTGTGCGGCGGTGTCTAGTGGAGGAGGTGGGGTGGTGCGGGTGGCAACGGGGACGCCTACTTCGGCGAAGAACTCTTCCTGTCCAGCAGGCGCGCAGATGCAGAGCATGCGAACGGGCTGGTCGCTGACGTTGTGAAACTGATGAGGGGCGTTGGCCGGAATATGAAGAGTTGTACCGGCTCTGGCGATAGATTTCTGACCGCGGAAGGTGGCTTCGATCTCACCGTCGAGGAGGATGAAGGATTCTTCGAAGTCGTGACGGTGAGGCGGAGGGCCTCCGCCTGGAGGGATGTGCATATCGATGAGGCAGAAGCGGCCAGCGGTGTCTTTACCGGATAGGAGGATGGTGTAGGTGTCGCCGACGAGGCCGATGTGCGGAAGGGAGGGGTTGTCGGGCGTCGTTGCGATGAGCACGCGTGCGAGGTCGTCGGGCGGAAGGATTGGCTTCTCCGGTTGGTTGACGCTGGCCATCGTGTAACTCCTGAACCTGTTCGTTGGTGAGATGCGGTTCGGCGTGGAAACGAATCAGGGAGCAAGAGGCGCAGTACGGATGGTGACGTTGCTGAAGGAGACGTAGTTGATGACGTTTCCGGAGGCGTCGCGAGTGAACTTCACCTCTTCGGCTTCCGTGCCGTCTTTGCGGACTCGGCGGAAGGTGTCGTTGCCCTTGGGCTTGAGGAACTGGATGCTGTTGGCGGGGTCTGCAGAGGGCAGGACGAGGGTGGCGAGGCCTCCCGCCCAGGGAAGGATGATCTCCTCGGAGCTCCAGGGCATGTTGGCGTAGTGGCCAGTGTAGTCGGACAGATTGACGTTGGCAGGGAGGCTGCCTTTGAACTTGTAGCCCTTGCGCTTATCGAGGAGCTGGAAGACGGGAGGAACGAAAGGCTCGACTTGTTCGGCGGTGTCGTTGAGGACAATGACGGCGGTCTCGTCGTCAGGACGCATGTGGATGGCGGTTTGATAGCCAGGGCAGTTGCCTCCGTGGCCGACGTAGGTGTGGTCGTCGCGGCGATCAATCTCGAAGCCGAGGCCCCAGCTTATCTTCCAGTCGGGATCCATGTACTGGACCCGCTGCATCTCGCGGAGTGTGGATGGCTTGAGAACGTCTGGCTTATCGGAGCGTAGTAGCCGGAAGTTCCACGAGGCGAATCTGCCGAGGTCGATGACGGTGGAGGTATAACCGGCGGCAGGTGTAATGCCGCGAGCATTGAAGGGCTTGACCACGTCGCGAGTACCGTCGCGCTTGATGGAGCTGTAGGCTACGGCGAGCTGCTTGCCGTAGAGTTCCATGGGCATGTGGGTGCGGGTGTCGGTGAGGCCTAGCGGGGAGATGATGTGAGCCTGGGCGTAGTCGATGTAGGGCTGGTGCGTGACCGCTTCTACGGTTTCGCCGACGAGGGTGAGGCCCAGGTTGCTGTATTGGAAGTAGCGCTCGGCGGGGTAGAGCGCAGATTGGTTGGGGAGTGCGGCCTTGATCTGGGCTTCGGTGGGAAAGGGGAAGTCGGGGCCGGTCCAATACGCGGTGTCGGACTCGCGGGGAAGGCCGGCGGAGTGGGTGAGCAGACCGCGCAAGGTGACAGGGCCGGTGTCGCCGGTGGGTGGTTTGAAGGAGGCCCAAGGGAGGTAGGTGGTGAGGGGCGCGTCGAGCGTGACCTTGCCGGCTTCTACCTGTTGCATGAGGGCGATGGAAGTAAATAGCTTGGAGATGGAGCAGATGGAATAGATGGTTTGCGGGCTGGCGGGGACGGTGTGCCGGAGGTCGATGGTGCCGTAGCCCTTGGACCAGGCGAGGTTGTCGCCGATGACGACGCCGGCGGAAAGCGCAGGGAGGTGGTGGTAGGCCTGGACGCTGTCGAGCCAGGCGTCAATGACGGCGAAGGCTTCGGCGTGCTCGGTCGCTTCGGCGGGGGCAGGTGCGGATTGCATGGTTTGCGCACGTGTCGAGAGAGGGAGAAGGGTAGTGATGCAGAGAAAGGACAGCAGACGTTTGGACAGGGCCATGGGGGTAGTCATGCTCCAGAGGGGAAGTGAGTCGAGTGTAAATGGAGTGTGGGCGCTGTGCGGAGGTTGACGCTTCGGAGTCTGCTGACCGACCGGTTTCAAATGGTTGTGACGACCGGCGGTCCAAGAGGGGCGTGGGCTCTTGCATGCCTGAAACGCCGCCGCCGAATCCTCCTGCCGAAGCGCCTCCCTAGAGAAACACGAACTGCGCATTAGCTTGGCGATCGGCTAGCGGGTGACGGCGTCGAAGGGCAGGAAGAGGGTGAAGACGGTGCCATGGTGCTCTGGCGATTGGCTGCTGCGGACGTTGAGGACGCCGTTGTGGCGCTGCACGATTTCCTTGCTGACCCAAAGGCCTAGGCCCGTGCCGGTGACTCCCTTGGTGGTGAAGAAGGGATTAAAGATGCGAGCTTGAACCTGGGGGCTCATACCGGAGGCGTTGTCGGCGATGGTGATGGAGACGCCGGGCTCGCCGGTCCGCCAGTTGGTGGCTTCCCGCTCGCGAACGATAAGACAGCCGCCGCTGTGCATCACGTCGAGCGCGTTGCCCACAAGGTTGGAGAGAACTTGGCGGATTTCGCCGTCGAAGCAGTGGACTTTACGGCGAGCTCGGTTACGGTGCTCGATGCGGATGTGCGCGTTGTTGATGCGACCCTGGTAGATGGAAAGTACCGTGTCTACAAGGTCGCGCATGTTCATGAGCTGGGGGCTGGTGGCCTGACGGTGGAAGCGGAGGGTCTGCGTGGTGATCGCGGCGGCGCGACGGAGCTCGATCTCAGCCGTGCTGAGATAGCTGCGGGATTCTTCGAGGGTGTCGGATACCTGGGCAAGATAGATGAGATTGGTGACGGATTCGAGCGGGTTGTTGATCTCGTGAGCGATCGAACTGGCGAGGCGGCCAACCACTGCGAGTTTTTCGCTCTGGATGAGGGCTAGTTCCGCCTTGCGCTGCTGGGTGATTTCGAGTGACGCAGCGCTGATGGCTTCGACGCTGCCATCCGGTCCATAGATGGGAAGGTAATTAACGGTCCAGTAGCGATGCTCGGAGGGGTCGGTGATGAGCGCTCCTTCGAGGGGATAGTTGATGACGGGCTTACCACCGCGGACTTGATCGAAGAGTTCTCTGAGGCCGGGGATAGGGGCCATTTCTGTCAGAGTCCGACCGACAACCTGCTCTGGTTTCAGGCCAAAGAATGCGGCCTGGCGGTCGTTGAGGCGAAGATAGCGATACTCTTCGGTATCGAACAGGGCAAGGCCTATCGGTGCGGTGCGATAGATCGCCTCGATCTCGGAGTGCTGGTGTTCGGCTTCCAGAGTTTTGAGCTGCAGGGCTTCGCGATCAATCTTCTCGGAGGTGAAGTCGCGAAAGAACAGGATGATACCGTCGTCGGTCGGATAGCTTTGGACTCTAAGCCAGACATTGAGCGGTTCAGGATAGAAGGCCTCAAACTCGGAGGAGAGCCCTTCGTCCATACTGCGTCCGTAGGACTTTACGAACGGAGAGCCCTCATATACGGTAGCGGGAAAGGTTTCGAAGAAGTTCATGCCCGTGAGATCGAGGCCCATGGAGATGATCTCCTGAGCGCGGCGATTGAGGAAGGTGAAGCAATAGTTGCGGTCGAGAAAGACGACGGCATCGGTGGTGGCTTCGAAGAACTGCTCCATTTGCCGAAGCAAACTAGCGGCTTCACCGTCGGTGCGGGTTGGAAACGTTGCCAAGCAGAGTCCTCGAACCGGAGATCATAGTCGTTCCCCGACCTGTTGTGGGGACTCGAAGTATGATGCGGGGTCAGGCCTGGAAGATAGCCAAGAGGTGTCGGGTTCTTCAGATAGGCAAAGGCTTAGGCTGTCGCGCCGTGGCACTTCTTATACTTCTTGCCCGAACCGCAGAAGCAGGGATCGTTGCGACCGATCTCTGTGCCGGTGTGGCGCGGTGTAGCAGTGGCGGTCGCAGTTGATCCACCCGCCTGCCGAGCGGCGGCCAGATCGCGCTGCTTGTTGCGCTGGAACTCGCGCTCGAGGGCGTCGATGGTGGTGGACGGAGCGCGGGTGGGGATGGTGGGAGGAGGAGGCAGCTCCTGCGGCGCGGAACGATGCGCGTCGGGCTGGTTGCCGATGAATGTGGCGTCGGCGGGGAGGCGCTGCTGATCGGGCGGTGGTGGAGGTGCGCCCTGACCGAGCTGAAGGTGGGCAAGCTGCTCGAGAGACTCGATCGGTGTGCCGTCGGGAGCGAGGATCTGCATGCGGAAGAGATTGCGCGCGGTGTCCTCCTGGAAGCGCATCATCATGGACTCGAAGAGCTCGAAGGACTCCTGCTTGTACTCGACGAGGGGATCCTTCTGGCCGTAGCCGCGCAGGCCGATGCCTTCCTTGAGGTGATCCATGTTGAGGAGGTGCTCTTTCCAGAGGGCGTCAAGGACAGACAGCATGACGACTCGCTCATGGTAGCGGAGCTGGACCTCGCCGAGGATCTTCTCCTTGACGTCATAGCGCTGGTTGAGCTGGTTGAAGATGGCGTCGCCGAATTCGTGGCGATTGAGTTGCGTAGGGTCGATGGTGCCTTCGAGCTTCGCTCCGAAGATGTCGTAGACCTGGGCGAAGATCTGCTCGGTGTTCCACTGCTCCGGGTGAACTTTCTCTGGAGCGAACTCATCGAGGATGCCGGAGAGGATGGTGGAGACGTAGTCTTCGGTGATGAGCTGCTTCTGGGCGACTCCTTCCATGAGCTGGCGGCGGAGAGAGTAGACGGCCTCGCGCTGCTTGTTCATGACGTCGTCGTACTCGAGGACGTGTTTGCGGGACTCGAAGTTCTGGCTCTCGACGGCTTTTTGAGCTCCTTCGATGCGCTTGGAGATCATGCGCGACTCGATGGGGACGCCTTCTTCCATGCCGAGGGACTGGAGAAGCGTGGAGACCCACTCGCGGGCGAAGATGCGCATGAGGTCGTCTTCGAGCGAGAGGAAGAAGCGCGAGGAGCCGGGATCGCCCTGACGGCCGGCGCGGCCGCGGAGCTGATTGTCGACGCGGCGAGACTCGTGGCGCTCGGTGCCGAGGATGTGCAGACCACCTGCTTCAATGACGGCGTCATGTTCGGACTTGGTGGCGGCGGCATGGGTGGCAATGGCCGCGTCCCAATCCTGCTGCGAGACTTCAAACTCCTGCGACTGATAGTAGAAGCGAACGAAGCCGGGTGCGGCGATTGGCGCGATGGCACCTTCGGCTGCGGAGACGGCGCGCGCCGCCTTACGCTTGACGAGGTCCTGGCGAGCCATGAACTCGGAGTTGCCTCCGAGGAGGATGTCGGTGCCGCGGCCAGCCATGTTGGTGGAGATGGTGACCATGCCGAGGCGGCCGGCCTGGGCTACGATCTCGGCTTCCTTCTCATGGAACTTGGCGTTGAGAACGACGTGGCGAACGTTCTTGCGCTTGAGTATCTCGGAGAGGAGCTCGGATTTCTCGATGCTGGTGGTGCCGACCAGGACAGGTTGCTTGGCGGCGTGGAGCCGCTCGATCTCGTCGGCGACGGCGAAATATTTCTCTTTGGCCGTACGGAAGACGACGTCAGGATTTTCAATGCGCTGCATGATGCGGTTTGTGGGGATGACGACGATTTCGAGCTTATAGATGGAGTCGAACTCAGAGGCCTCGGTTTCGGCGGTTCCGGTCATGCCGGATAGTTTCTTGTAGAGGCGGAAGTAGTTCTGGAAGGTGATGGTGGCGAGGGTCTGATCCTCTTTGCGGATCTGGACTCCTTCTTTAGCTTCCACGGCTTGATGGAGGCCGTCGGACCAGCGGCGACCGGGCATGAGGCGGCCCGTGAACTCATCGACGATGATGACCTCGCCGTCCTTGACCACGTACTCGACATCGCGCTTGTAGAGGGTGTGGGCCTTAATGGCGACTTCGATGTGGTGCTTCATGTCCCAGTTTTCGGGGTCGGCGATGTTGCCGATGCCGAGAAGCTTTTCGACCTTCTCGAAGCCTTCGTCGGTGACGGTAATGGCGCGTGCTTTTTCGTCGACCACGTAGTCGCCGGACCAGGTCTTGGTCTCAAGCGTCTCGATGAGCTCGCCTTCTACGAGTTGCGGGATGATGGCGTTGGCGATGGCGTACTTGTCGGTGGTTTTATCCGTGGGGCCGGAGATGATGAGGGGAGTGCGGGCTTCGTCGATGAGGATGGAATCCACTTCGTCGACGATGCAGTAAAAGTGACCGCGCTGAACCTGGTCGGAGATTTCGAACTTCATGTTGTCGCGGAGATAGTCGAAGCCGAACTCGTTGTTGGTGCCGTAGGTGATGTCGGCGGCATAGGCTTCACGGCGCTGCTGGTCGTAGAGGTCGTGGACGATGACGCCGACGGTGAGGCCGAGGAAGCCGTAGATCTTGCCCATCCATTCGGCGTCGCGCTTGGCGAGGTAGTCGTTGACGGTGA
>Ga0302150_10001230_pt1 | contig 11389 bp, 11 predicted proteins | sample I_Bog_N1_2_FD_198635 | JGI IMG/M metagenome (GOLD analysis project Ga0302150, IMG submission 198635) | Peat permafrost microbial communities from Stordalen Mire near Abisko, Sweden - I_Bog_N1_2 | ecosystem: Environmental > Terrestrial > Soil > Wetlands > Peat | place: Sweden: Abisko, Stordalen... | reverse complement strand
CTATTCCACCTTCGATCCAGGACTGAATTCCAGCTTCCGCGCCACCTTCACCCAGCATCTTCTGCAGGGCTTTGGAACCGGCATCCAGGATCGCTTCATCCTCCAAGCCAAGAATGATCGTCGCATCACTGACTCGGCCTTTCGCCAACAACTCCTCTACACCGTCAATCAGGTGGAGAACATTTATTGGGGCCTCGTCAGCGCCTATGAGGACGAGCAGGCCAAGGAACGAGCTCTCGCCCAGTCCACCCAACTCACCGAGGACAACCGCAAGCAGCTTCAGATCGGTACGCTTGCGCCGCTCGATGTCGTCAACTCCGACTCTTCGGTCGCCGCCGACAAGCAGGCGCTCATCGCCTCGCAGACCAATCTCGAATATCAGCAGCTCGTCATGAAGCAGGCGATCGCGCGCAATCTCAACGATCCCCAGCTCTCTGCCGCACCTGTTGTCCCGACCGACCGCGTCGCCCTGGATCGCCTTCCCGAAGAGGATACCCCCATCGAAGGCCTCATCAGCGAAGCCTACGCGAATAATCCCCAAATCGAGCAGGCCGTTCTCAACATGAAGAACAACCAAATCACCATCAAAGCAGAAAAGAACGGTCTTCTGCCCGTAGTGGATGCGTATGGCTTCTACGGAGCAGCCGCAGCCGGAGGTTCCGTAAGCCCGAACTGCGCTCTCGAGGCCACAGCGCAAGGATATCCGGTCTCATCCTGCCCGGTTTCTGCTGGCTATGGCACCGTTTTAAGTAACACCGTTAACAACTCATTCCCCGACTATGGCGTAGGCGTGAATGTCACAATCCCTCTGCGCAACCGCACTGCGCAAGCCGACCAGGCCCGCTCCCAGATGGAGCTCCGCCAGTCTGAAATGCGCTTGCAGCAGCTCTACACCCAGATTCGCATCCAGATCATCAATGGCCGCTACGCCCTCACCAACGACCGCGCCCAGGTATCGGCCGCGCAGGCCCAGCACGACTATGCGCAGCAAAGCTTTGTCGCCGAAGGCAAGAAGTACAAACTCGGCGCCTCCACCAGCGCCAACGTCCTGCAGCAGGAAAGAAACCTCGCCATCGCCGAGAATTCGCTCATCTCGGCCACCGCGGCCTACGCCAAAGATCGCGCGGCGCTCCTTCAGCTACTCGCCACCACCCTCGATCGTTACAATATCAACATCACCGACGCTGCCAGCGGATCCATTGGTCAGGCCCCCGCTATCCCCGGCCTTACGGCTCCCAAGCCAGAGGCCGCTCCCAAGCCCATCACCGACACACCACCGCCTCCACCCAACCAGTAGACCGAGTTGCTCAAACCAATCCGCGAGTGTCATGCTGGAACCATGAAGTGTTTGAGGCTTGGCTGCGCATTGCTGTTCTGTTCTTTCTTCTATTCCGCGACTGCCGTTGCGCAGGACGCGGGGTATTGGCGTGCCGCCAGCAAGAGCGCGAAATCCGTCACCGGCGATGTCGCCATCACGGGCGAGAAGATCTCCATCAATTTCTCTTCCTATTGGATCGCGCAAATCCGCGCACTTACTCCAGCGGAGCTCAATGCCGCCTTTGGTCTCGATCCCAGCTCAGCGGGCACCGGAAATCTCTATCGCTTGAGTATCCCTTCGGACAAGAAGATGCTCCACAGGAACTCCCTCTGTGGTGGCGAGGACACTCAGTGGTTGGCGACATATGCCGTCGGTAGAACCCTGCAACTGGCCTTCTTCTCCACCTCGAAGATGCCAGTCCTCACCCCCGAGGCGATGACCAACAACTCCGCCCTCTGCGGCATCTTCGAGTACCAGCGTTAGCCTCCATCGCACCGTCCATAAGTGATAAAATGAAGTGTTGCGGCGAATAGCCGCCTGAATAGCGAGGAAACAAAATCCATGGCAAAACGCCGCGGCAATCCCAACTGGGGCAAGCCGGAGCCCATCGGCCCCGTTGTTCCCACCATTACTTCCTTTGAGCAGGTCGTTAAGGAATACAAACTCACGCCCGACCAATACATTCGCTCCACCCGGCTTCGCGAGTGGGCCCGGCGCAACAAGAATTCCAAGTACATTCCTGAGGCACTCCTCGAGGCCTGGGGCTTCGAGATTGAGTCCACCCTATAACTCTTTCAATATGGGTGCTATATGACTGATCGCCCCGCTGGATTCATCGACATCCCCGAAGCCCTCACCGAGCTCAAAGCCGGTCGAATGATCGTGCTCATCGACGACGAGGACCGCGAGAACGAGGGAGATCTCACCCTCGCCGCCGAGTTCTGCACCCCTGAAGCCATCAACTTTATGGCTCGCTTCGGTCGCGGCCTCATCTGCCTCACCCTCACTGAGGAGCGAGCCGACTATATGCGCCTCGGTCCCATGACCCAGGACAACACCTCGCGCTTCGGCACCGCCTTCACCGAGACGATCGAGGCCCGCGAAGGCGTCACCACCGGTATCTCAGCGGCAGACCGCGCCCATACTATCCAGGTCGCCATTAGTCCGAACTCTTCGCCCCACGATCTGGCTCGCCCTGGCCACGTCTTTCCCCTCCGCGCCCGCAAAGGTGGAGTACTCGTCCGTGCCGGCCAGACCGAGGCCTCTGTCGACCTCGCGCGCATGGCCGGCCTCATTCCCGCCGGCGTCATCTGCGAGATCATGAACGAAGACGGCTCTATGGCCCGCGTTCCCGACCTCATCGAGTTCTGCAAGATTCACTCGCTCAAGATGGTGACTGTAGCCGATCTCATCCGCTACCGCATGGCCAATGAGCGCTATATCCATCGTGTAGCCGAAGGCGTCTTGCCCACTGAATATGGCGATTTCCGCATGTTTTCCTACGAGAGCGACATCCAGACCGTAGAGCGCGACCTGAGCACCGGCGATGAATCGCACGTGGCCCTTACCTTCGGCGACCTCGCGGCAGCGGCCAAGTCTGATACCCCCGTTCTCGTCCGCGTCCACACTCATTGCCTCGCCGGCAACGTCTTCGGCTCTACGGCCTGTGACTGTCGCGCCACCGTCGACGCCAGCCTCCGCGAGATCTCTCAAGCCGGCGTCGGTGCGCTCATCTATCTTCATCACACCCAGCGTGGCTTCACCCTCGACCGCACGGCCCATCCAGCGAAGCTCTGCATCCACCGCACCGCACGCGGGACAGAACCCGAGCCCCTCAGCGCCCCGGACCAGCGCATTCTGCGCCAGGTCGGCCTCGGCGGTCAGATCATCTCCGATCTCGGCATCCGCAAGATTCGCCTGCTCACCAACCACCCCAGGCATGTCCCCGCACTCCAGGGCTTTGGCATCGAGATCGTGGAGCGCGTCCCCATTCACCTGGAACCAGTGCCGCTACAGCGCCAATAGCCACTCGAGCCCCAGCCGGGCCATCTCCGCCTCAAACCTACCGTGCTCCAGGTACTGTACCGCGACCATCCCGGCTGTTCGTGCGGCGAGGATATTTTCCTCTCGATCATCCACGAACAGAATCTCCCCGGCTGGCACCCCTAGCCCTTCCACCGCATAACGATAAATATCCGCGTCCGGCTTGGCGATTCCGAGCCGATGCGAAAACGTGTGGTGTGTAAATTCCATGAGAGCAGGGAAGCGCCCAAGCACCCCAATTTCCATCGCGTCCCCGATATTGGACAGAAGCCCGGTCTTAATCCCTGCCCGATTCAACCGAGTAGCCCATTCCATCATCACGGTATTCGGGCGCGTCCAGACGGTCGTATCCGCATCGATCAGGGCACGAAGAACCTCCGGGTCGATTGATTTCTCCAGATCGCGCGCAACGGTATTCCAATACGTCGCCGCGCTTAAGGCACCACGATCATAAGCATCGCGATACTTCCAATACGCAGCTTGAAACTCCTTTTCCTCGGCCCCCAGAACACGCTCCAGCGCGCGCCAATCCAGCTCGTCCGGCACACTGCTGAGTACCATGCCATAGTCGAACAACACCGCGCTGATCTTGATCTTCGTCTCATCTGCCATGTTTCCATTCTATCGGCGAGCTTCCGATAGAAGCGGCATGAGAAACTTCGAACAGGTGCGATGAACTTTTCTGAGCGAACTAACTGGAATCTTGCCGAAAATGAGCTGTCAGCGGCAATCCGCCGGCGCAGCGCCTCTGGCCTCGACCTCTTCGACCTCACCCTCTCCAATCCAACACATTGCGGATTCGCCTACGATTCAGCTGCACTGCTTGCTCCTCTCAGCAATTCCGAAGCACTCCACTACACCCCCGATCCGTTCGGCATGATCACCGCTCGCGAGGCCGTTTCGCGCTACTACTTGGACTCCGGCGCATGCGTTCCGCCGGAGCGCATTTGCCTTACCACCAGCACCAGCGAGGCCTACAGTTTCCTCTTCCGCCTACTCTGCAATCCAGGCGACGAGATCCTCGTCGCGCGGCCCAGCTATCCGCTCTTCGACTACATCGCGAGGCTCGACGACGTCCAACTCCGCGAATATCCCCTCCTCTACGACCCCAACGCCGACCTCCCCTCAGGCAACGGTTGGTCCATCGATCTCTACGGATTGGAGGCGTCCATCACCGCGAAAACGCGAGCCGTCCTCCTCGTTCACCCTAATAATCCAACCGGTAACTTCGCCTCGTCGTATGAGCGTGCACAGCTCGAAATGCTTTGTGCCTCCCGTCAATTAGCCCTCATCGTGGACGAGGTCTTTCTCGACTACGCCGTCACCACACCCGAACCGAGCTTCACCACCGCCGATGCGCCATGCCTCACTTTCGTACTCAGCGGCATCAGCAAAGTCTGCGGCCTCCCGCAGATGAAGGCCTCCTGGATCGCAACTTGCGGCCCTGCGCCGTTGATCCGCGAAGCTATGGGGCGGATCGAGATGATCGCGGACACGTTCCTCTCGATGAACGCTCCGATACAGCACGCTTTGCCTGAATGGCTAGCAACTCGCCACGCAATCCAGCAGCAGATTCACGACCGAATGCGTGCAAACCTGGCGTTGCTCGACGACCGACTGCAGGGAACCTCGATCCAAAGGCTTGCATTGCAAGGCGGCTGGACCGCAGTCCTGCGTGTTCCGCGCACCGTGGGAGGTAAGGAATTCGTCCTGGAAGCGCTCGATCGAGGAGTCCTGGTGCAGCCCGGCGATTTCTACGGTCTCGGCCAGGCAAGAGCGGTCGTTAGTCTTCTAACACCGCCAAAAATTTTAGCGGCAGGACTCGAGCGTCTTCCTCTCGATTAATCTCCGTCACGTCCTCACCTGAGGAAGGGATTCGTCTCACGTTCCGCCCCGATGGTCGTCATCGGACCGTGGCCAGGAACAACGAGCGTCTCGTCTGGAAGGATCAGTAGCCGCTCATGAATACTCGAGAGCAGTTTGCCAGTATTACCTCCGGGAAAATCCGTCCTTCCCACACCACCGGCAAACAACGTATCCCCAGCCAGCAGCAGATGTTCGTTCGGCACGTAGAGACACAAGCTGCCCTCCGAGTGTCCCGGTGTATAAAGTACATTCCCGTGAAGTCCGCCAATATCGACAGCCTCGCCATCCGCGGGGGAATGATCTGGCGGAGCAACGGTCGGAACCGGCAGCCCAAACATTCCGGCCTGCGCATCCATCATCGCAACCAGCGGTAGATCTGCCTGGCTGTAGAGAATCGGCGCACCGGTAATCTCCTTGAGTTGAATGGCGCTCGCAATATGGTCGATGTGCGCATGCGTGACAAGGATCTTCTTCACCGTCAGCTTGTGCTTTGCCAGCAGTGCAACGATCCGGGGAATCTCGTACCCCGGATCCACGACGATTGCTTCGCCCGAAATCTCATCTCCGAGAATCGAGCAATTGCAACCAAGCAGACCCACCGGAAAGGTCTCGCGAATCATCGAAACTCCTTTGGTCGTTCGTCGCCGCTAAAAGCAAAAGCGCAGGCTGAGAGCCTGCGCTTCGAAAGTCCAATCAGCTAGAAATTACTTCTTCGCAGGGGTCGTCTGGCTGGGCACATCCGACAGCACCGACCGGCTGCTGCTGGTGCGTGACATCACGATCGTAAGAGCGATCGACGTCAGCATGAAGATGATCGCCGACCAGGTTGTAAGGCGCGTCAGCAAGTTCGCTGCACCGCGAGGGCCGAATGCCGTCTGGGAACCCTGCCCACCGAACGCTCCTGCCAGGTCAGCCGACTTGCCTTGCTGAATAAGAACGACACCGATGAGAAACAAACAAACAATAATGTGCAGGATTACTAAAAGAATAAGCATGGTCGAAACGTTAGCCTTGTAGCCGCACGAGCGGCGAAATGATCGGAGGGTGCCGAAGAAACTACCTGCGCACAGCCGTGCACACACCTGTTCCAATCACGAGTGTATCACTGCGCGCGACCCTCATCGCTCTGGCATGCCGGCATCGAGATGCTTTGGCCCGGCTGCCAGGCATGAGCAGTCCTACCCAATCTGGCAAGGAAAATCTTATGGGGTGAGCCTCGGTGTAACGATGCGGGCAATGAGGGATGAGGTACACTTTCACCAGTTAGACCCCAGAATGAGCTAGAGACGACCAAATATCGAGCGAAGAAGGAGTTGCAGGCATGAGCATGAAGTTGACCACCCGTGAAGTGAGCGGGGTAACGATTGTGGATTTGAGTGGGAAGATCACCCTGGGCGAAGGCGGCCTCACGCTGCGTGACGAGGTGCACAAGCTGCTGGCCAAGGGGTCCAAGAAGATTGTGTTGAATCTGGCTGGAGTGAATTACATCGACAGCTCTGGTCTGGGTGAGTTGGTCAGCGCATACACGGCTGTGAAGAATGCCGGCGGCGAGCTGAAACTTCTCAACCTTACCAGCAAGGTTCGTGATCTGCTCGTCATCACGAAGTTGGTGACGGTATTTGATGTAAAGGATGATGAGGCGGCTGCCGTCTCTTCCTTCGCATAGGAATCGATTCGACAGACAGATGGGGCGCACCTGGGTAAGCTAGACCCGGTTGCGCCGCACTTGTAGCACAAGGATGTCATCTTCCTGTCCGAAGTCCTGCGCTGCCTGGGCGATCTCTCTGGCGGTGCTGGTCTTCTGCAGGAGTTCGCTGATTCCTTCGAAGCCGAGGAGATTGCCCTCAGCGTCCTGAGCCTCGACGATGCCGTCGGACATGAGGATGAGCGAATCACCGGGACTGAGTGTGAAGTGCGTCACGGAGTGGTCCGCGTCAGGAATTGTACCGAGCGGTAAAGCTCCCTCCATCTCCATTTCTTCTCCGTTGAGATAGGGCGGAAGCTGACCGGCGTTGGCGAGAATTGCTTGGCCGGCAGAGTCAATGTACACAATCTGGCAGGTGGCGCTTGCGTGCTGGCGCTCGCATAGCTGCACGTTCACCTCGTGAAGTATCCGAACAGGATCGGAGCTGTGCAGGGCCGCTGCGCGCAATGCGCCGACGATCACAGCCACGAGCATGCCCGCCTGCATTCCTTTGCCGGTAACGTCGCCGACAACGATGAGGACCGAACCCGGGAGATCGCCGGGAAGCACCTGGAAGAAGTCGCCACCTACTTCGCGCGCGGGTCGGTACTCGCTGTCGATGGTGAACCCGGGAATTTGAGCCAGCTTATTGGGAATCAGGATTTGTTGAACGTGCTGAGCCTGCTGGATTTCGAGCTTCCACTGCTCCTTCTGCTGCTGTGAGAGGAAGAAACGAATGAGCAGCATGACGGTGATGATCAGCAGCGAGATAACCGTCGCAATCGTTCCCAGCGAGATGGTGAAGCCGAAAACAGTGAAATTGGCAGGCAGGTGGAGGAGGAGCAACTGGCGCTGGTAGTTGGCGACGAAGACCAGCAGGACTGCAGTGACGGCCATTCCGCCTTCGGCCTTCTGGCGAGTGAGCCCTCGGTACGTCACGAAGAGAAGCAAAGCACCCAGTGCCAGCTTGATAATTAGCAACGTCGGGTTGATGAAAGTGGCATAGTGGACCGGAATATGCTCGCCATAGAGTGGCGGCCGCAGCATGGCCGTGCCGAGCATGAGGAGGCCAACCAGAGACCAGACGAGCTGGTGAAGACGCGCGATATTCCAGATGCGGAACCAATATCCCCAGAAAAGAACCCACAGGCCAATGCGCATGGGGCCGAGGAGAACGTCGGTGAGAATGACCGCGTAGGTCTGGCCGATCCATGCACTGAAGTTCACGGAGAGCAAAAGAATGTTTGAGAGCAGCGTCGCCAGGCAGACCAGGGCGAGCCAGAAGTAGGCCTTCTCCTCGCGATCCAGCCAAAAGAGCGCGAGCGTCATGAGCAGGGCCATGAAGAGGATGAGGGACTCGACAACGGCACTGCCAATGTAGTGAGCAGTGTCATCGTAATCGAGTTCGGTGAGCGCACCGATGACCGAGGCGTATCCCAGGACGGGGGGACCGTGCAGTCCTCCCGCATCAGGGCTGTTGAACGGGGTGGCGCTGTCCATCCACATGCGGATGGCGATGGTAATCGTGCCGTCGCCGATGTCTTTGGGAAGACGGAACTGCTCTGGAAGGGTGCTGTATGCAGTGACGTGGTGGGCCGAAAACCTGCCGAAGGAGCCAATGCGCTTGCCATTGACGAAGACCTGATACGCATCGTCGGCGCCATCGGGCATCTTGATGGCGAGGCGGCGGTTGGCTCCCTGGACGTCGACCTTGAGGCGATACCAGGCATAGCCCGAATAGTCAGGGTAACCGGAGGCGGTCCAGCCGGGAATCTCTCCGCTGGTGCCGAGAGTTTCGTCGGCGGAGCCCGGGGGAGGAGTGAGGTTCATGGTTCCCCAGCTCGAGTCATCGAAGGCGCTTGACGACCAGGCTGGGTCGTCACCGATGTGGAACTTCCAGGGGCCGTCGAGCTCGACGGACGATTCTCCTAGTTTGACGCTGAATGGCTCGGCCGGCACCCCGGCGTTGATGGGCGACGTCTGGGCTGCAGAGGGCCTGGGGGTCTGGCAGAAACCTGTTTGCAACAGGGCATACAGCAAGATCAGGGACAGCAGTCCGGCACGACGCATAAGAGTTCTTTCCTGGTCCGAGTTCAAACTGCGCGGGGTCGCCGATTCCTCACCGGTGAGAAATTGTAGCCTGAGGATACGAAAATGCCCCAGCAAATAAAAAGGAAGGTCCCACTCCGAAGAGTGAGACCTTCCCTTCCGCGATCGTTGATTCAGAGACGGATTCTGCGTGGATCACAGACCCATGGAGCCGAGACCGTTGCGACGCCGGGAGTAGAAGAATGCTCCCAGCATGAGCGCGCCCGTCGACATCAGCCAGAGCGAGCTGGGCTCGGGAGTCGTGGTCAAGGTTCCAGCTGGGAAGTCAGACGGGTCAACCCCTGACTCGGCAATTGTGAAGACACCATTCGGAAAACCCTGCGGGATGCTGCCGCCGTAGTAGTCGAGAACGAAGAAGCCGTCCACGACGCTGCAGGTGGCGGAGGTAAAGAAGTTCACCGGACCAGCATCGGCTGTGCAGTTGGCCGACTGCGTGGTCAGCGCGCCCGTGTCGGGGAACATGAGCTCTAGGCTGGTGAGGGGAGAGCCAGTTAGGTTCTCGAAGGTTTCACAACCGACGTAGGAGCCAACGATACCCGAAGGGAGCTGGCCGGAGTCGCAGGCCTGGAATTGCACCGTGGCCGACGTGGTGTAGAGGTCGTTCACGGCGAAGCCCGGGGGATCGACGACAACCATATGAAAATCAATGGGATCGGCCTTCGCCATCCCGGTTAGCGCGCAAACGAGGGTCAGCGCGAATAGACAACGTAACAGTTTCATCTATGAACTCTCCTTGAGGTGTCTCGACTCTTTACTTCGGGTGCTGCGTCGTGCGGGAATGGGATGGTTCAAGTCCGGGCGTTCTGGTCTGGGAACGCTGCTTCGATAGAGAAGGTGACCAATCAAAGCAGCAGCGGGAGAGAATCATGGGTGCAACCGTGCTTGGCCGTTCCGTGATCCTCCTCAGGATGCGGTGTCTTTCCAAGGAGTGCCCGGTGACGGGAAGTAGAACCTCAGAAATCTGCTACAGGCCCCCTCGCTGTGTACATCGCGAGTTGTGGAACCAATTTGGTTCGCTGGTATCCGTATTTAGGCCAGAATGCGACTGCAGATTTTGTGTTGTATCCGGAATTCAGCAACCACGATGCCAAACTCAAAATTGCTAAGGCCTTTCTTTTGAAGGCCCAGCTCTTGATTTCTTTAGGACGTTGCACTTTCTTGCAGGGTCCTGGAGTGGAAACTTCCCTGAGAGCCTGCGGATGGCTTGTTTGGGCTGCACGCATAAGATCAAGGGTGAGACATTTACGGGGGATCGATATGCAGAATAGCCTTAGTGCCTTAAAGGCCGCCGGAACGGCTGTGATCGCTGATGTATTCGACAGTCTGCAGCGCACGCCGCCGGTGCTGGATAACAGCCTTCGACCGATTGGGCAAGCGGCGATCTTTGCAGGGCCGGCATACACAATTACGGGCGAGTCGGTGAGCTTTACAGGAGGAGATCTAGCCAAGCTGACGGCGATCGACAACATGCCGGAAGGCGTCGTCGCCGTGTGGGCGAGCATGGATGCCAGGGGCGTTTGCTGCTTTGGCGATCTTCTGGCTAGCGCGATGCGGGCACGAGGCTGCGTTGCGGCGCTGGTTGACGGAGGAGTCCGCGATACGGCCTTTTTGGAGGAGTTTGGAATGCCCGTGGTGGCACGCTACCGAACACCCGCGCAAGGGGTCGGCCGCTGGAGGGTGACAGAGTTTGAGGTGGAAGTGAGGGTTCGCGGCGCGCTAGAGGAATGGTTGAGGGTTACGCCGGGTGACATTGTGGTGGGAGATGCCGACGGGCAGATTGTCATCCCGCAGCAGATGCTCGAAGAAGTGACGGCCAAGGTGATCGAGTGGTCGCGAGTGGAGACCGGTGCACGCGCGGAGATCATTGCCGGGCTGCCACTGCTGCGGGCGCTGGAGAAGTATGGGCATCTGTAACCGCCAGTGCCGGGCGGAGGCACCTGTGCCAGGAACGGTAAGGCTCAGCGGTCGCACAATCTAAAGAACGAGAAGTTCAAGGGCTACTTCACAAATGCTTCTTTGTGCCGATACTGAATGCACACTATCCATTGAGGCTGAACGATACGCACGCGGCGAATGACCGGTAGCAACGGACAGGTAATATCGGAGATAAGCGCACGAAGGTGCAGGGGAGATTCTGGAAATGGCAAGGCCGATTATTGTTACTGGCGCTGCGGGCTTTATTGGGCGCAATACGGTAGCTGAGCTCAATGCGCGGGGCGAGAGCGAGCTGATCCTCGTCGATGATCTGGGCAAGGATGAGAAGTGGAAAAATCTCGTCGGCTTGCGCTTCGAGGATATTGTTTCGCCCGAGGAGTTTCTAGGGCTGATCGAGGACGGAGCGTTCGTGAATGCTCGGTCGGTGATCCATC
>Ga0302150_10001224_pt1 | contig 11407 bp, 9 predicted proteins | sample I_Bog_N1_2_FD_198635 | JGI IMG/M metagenome (GOLD analysis project Ga0302150, IMG submission 198635) | Peat permafrost microbial communities from Stordalen Mire near Abisko, Sweden - I_Bog_N1_2 | ecosystem: Environmental > Terrestrial > Soil > Wetlands > Peat | place: Sweden: Abisko, Stordalen... | reverse complement strand
GCTGATACATGCTTCTTCACCCACGTCACCTGTCCGAGAGGTTTGCATGTTCGCGGTGCTCTCCACAAGGTGAGGCACAGCCTAATGTGATTGTTTGCTACGCATATGCTCAGTTAGAGTGACGATACCATAGAGAACATAGCTACTGGGAACCTCTAAGGATCGCATCGACAGCCATGTCTGCGGCCCCGTCCGCAATCGACGACCTATTACTAAACTTCGACAACATGCACTCCCTGTTGCTCAAACTCCCTCACCACCGCTGGATCCGCGCCGTCATCGGTAATGATGGAATGGATCTGACTTGAGGAACACACCCGCATGGCGCTGATCATGCCCAGTTTGCTCGAATCGGCGACCGCAATCACCTGGCGCGCATGCTTGATCATCTCATTGAGAATAAGTGCCTCATCTGACTCGATGACGGTGATTCCATGCAGCGGATGAATACCGCATGCTCCCATGAAAACCTTGTCGAAGAAAAGGCGTTGCAGGGAATCGAAGGCGGTCGCACCTACCATGGAGAAGGATCCTGGCCAACGAATGTCGCCTCCCGTTAAAGTGATCTTCATGTTGGGCAGGCTGGACATCTCCATTCCGATGTTCACTGCGCTTGTGACAATGTGGATCCCTTCGCGATGGCGCAAGTTCCGGGCAATTTGAGTGGTCGTCGTGCCAGGAGAGAGAGCCACGGTCTCTCCATCTGCGACCATGGCGGCGGCGGCCACGGCGATTCGTCGTTTCTCTTCGGCGAACCGCTCTTCGCGCAAGGGAAAGGCGGCATCGAAACGGAATGGCTCATATCCGAGCTTGCCCGCGACCTCGGCGCCCCCGTGCGTTCGATTGACGAGGCCACGCTCTTCGAGCTTAATCAGATCCCGGCGCACACTCGCGGTAGAAGTTCCCACCGCCGCGGCGAGTTCTTCGATACTTCCTTTCCCCTTCTGCAGTAGCAAGTGCAAGATTCGCTTCGCGCGGTCCTGCTTCGTCAATGTCATCGTCGTGTCTAGAAATGCCCTTCCACGGACATGCTACGTCATGTTCCTCTGCGATAAGGGCATATCTTTCGCAAAGGTTGCAGTTTCTTGATGTATTAGCCAAAAATACCGCAAACCCCTAACACCAACGTCTTTGGATTATCCTCGAGGCTCTTGTCGTAGACCGCCGCCGCCTCTTCATTCTTTCCTTGTGACTCCATTGCCTCGCCTGAAGCTTTCGCGCCTGAGACGAAGATGGAGCTTTGTAGGCGATCAAAAAGTGAGTAGTGTTCAATGGGTATCCGTTGATACGTTAAGGCGAGTTCGCCTCATATACTCTTGTCTGAGGAACATATTTATCGATGTAAGTTTGGACCAGAGCAGATATCCGAAGGGGTGGGAAGTAATGCAGACGCTGACGCATTCCGCGATGCAAAGCGTCGAGTTTTCTCAGCGCACCGCGCGTTGCGAAAGCTGAACTTGGACTCGACCCACCTAACGTCAGAGCGCGACCCGACCTGGTCGGATAGTAAGTCTTTCGAGGAGTCAACAGTTTGACGGCGTTCCAACGTTTCCATGAAGTACGCACAGGGTTTGACAGTCCATTTTGGATCGCTAATCTCAGTGAGATATTCGAACGTCTTGCATACTATGCGGCGTTTGCTTCGCTTGCGTTGTACCTGCAGGGACAGCTGAATTTCTCCACGGAGCAGACGGGAACATTGACCGGTGTCTTCGGAGGCATGGTATGGTTCATGGCCATCTTCGGTGGTGCTGCCGCCGATCGGCTCGGCTTCCGTCGAGCGCTTTCGATAGCGTATCTGATTCTTACCGCCGCTTATTTTCTGGTCGGATCGATCGGATCTACCTGGTTGGCTCCCGTTCGCAATGCCGTCCCACTCGGATTGTTTGTCGGTTGCATTCTTCTTCTGCCCGCTCTGGGAGTTTCGCTGGTGAAGCCCTCCGTTGTGGGTACGACGGCTCGTTCGTCGAAGGAGAATGTACGCTCCATCGGATACTCGATCTACTACACGATGGTCAACATCGGTGGCGCGGCCGGCCCATATTTTGCGTCCTGGACCCATCGCCATCTAGGGATCGCAAACGTATATCGTGTAGCGGCGCTGAGTGTCTTTGCGATGTTCTTTGTGATTCTGCTCTTCTTCAAAGAGCCACGTAAAGATGGAGACCTTCCATCGCCTTCGATCGCGACGGTCAGCCGAAATTTTTGTGTGGTGTTAGGAAATTATCGGCTGGTGTTGCCTGTAGTTTTCGCTGCATTGCTGCTACGCATCGGGCTCTGGATCTATCCCAGCTACAGCGTGCCTTGGTGGGCCTGGTGCGTGCTGCTGGCTCTCACGCTAGCCGGACTCAGCCGTTTCATGTGGTTTCTGGTGCTCTTCAGCGGCTATTACATCGTGTTTTGGCAGATGTACATAAGCCTGCCAGGCTACATTCATGGCTATGTCAATCCAGGCGCTGACGTCGAAATGCTGCTGATAACGGAAGGTCTGACAGTGATTTGCCTAACACTCGTCATGAACTACCTAACACGCAGGATTCCAGCATTTCATGCTGTCATTCTTGGCACGGTCATTACTTCTGCGGCCTGGCTAATACTTGCTTTTCATCCCACGGTGTGGAGCGCCGTGCTCTCTCTTTTCGTATTGGCGATCGGCGAGATCATTCAGGCCCCGCGATATTACGAATACATCTCGGAGCTCGCGCCTCCGGGGCAGCAGGGAACCTATATGGGCTTTGCATTTCTCCCGATTGGAATTGGGTCGCTGATCGGCGGCTGGTTTGGAGGCCGCCTGCTTCACCACTTCGGGGAAGTCGTCCATCAACCATCAAGGATCTGGTGGAGTATTACCGCCGTGGGAATATCCACGGCTGCGCTGCTTTGGATCTACGACAAGATCGTGCGGAAAGACACTACCGTCCTGGCACAATAAGAGAGCTATGGGAACCCAGTCGAGCTCAGGTTTGGATCACTCTTTATGCCTACTGCGGTTGCGTCTGGGACAAGTCTTGCGCTGAAGCTGTGTCGTTTTCAGAAGCAACATTGCCACCGGGCACGGGCGCAGCGCCCGCAGGTCCCAAGCCAAGCTTGATCAGCGCGCGCGAGTCCGGCGTGATCTTTGTCTGCCAGCCGTTATCGCCCTGTAGCTTCTGCATGGCGGAGACGGTCTGGTCATCCCACCTGCCCGTCGGTTCGCCTGTAAGGTATCCCTGCTTGATTAATGCAGTTTGAATCTGTGTAGCGCGCTCAGTTGGCATCTCCACAGGCGCCTTTTCCTCATGCTGCGACCGAAGATGGAAGCCCCTCTTGTGCTTCCCGGAAACGTCCTTCACGCTGGCGTGGTAATGCTTCTTTGAGGAGCCATTCTTCGGATGAATTGAGGCAAATCCAGGAACTGCCAGCAATAGGAGGGCAACCGGGATCACTTGAGAGAGAGTAAATCGCATTGTGTGGTCATCCTCCATCTGCTTTAGGGCGCGTCTTGCGGAAAAGTCCAAATCCGCCTTATGCACTTGAGCCTACCCAAATCATAATCCTTGCACAAGGGCTTGCGCGCGTCCGATTACTTCTCAGTTCATTGCAGACAAGACTTTGGCCGCTCGTTACCATATCGGTCAACACCTCACATAAGAATGAGGGTGCAGACGAATTGTCTGCACCCTCATTCCAAGCGATCGGCTTATGGCAACGTTCCGCCAACAAATGAGTCGCCGCCGTTCGGACGTTGCGGGCTGCGGATGACAAATGCCACATCATCGCCCGACTTCAACTGGCTCGCGATGGCGTTATAGCTGGCTATGTCGGTCACCGGCTTGCGATTGATCTCCACGATTACCGCTCCCTGGTACAGATCAATGGAATCGGCGAAGGAGCCCGGCTTCACGCTGGTTACCGCAACTCCGCCCGTAATGTGAAGGCGGCTCTGCAGTTGCTGGGGAACCGCCTGAACCGTGATGCCGAACTTGCTCTGTCCCGCATCGGCTGGCCCCGGTTCATTGGAATCGTCATCTGCCTTGCCTTGATTCTCGTAAAGCTTCGAGCGATCCGCAATGCCGCAGGCAATCGCGATCTGCTTGCCCGCGCGGAGAACCCCCAGGCTTACCGTCGATCCCGGATGTTTCATGGAGATGATACCGATCAGTTCATCACCAGTCTTGATCGGCTTTCCATCCACGGATACGATTATGTCCTGTGGCTGGATGCCCGCCTTCGCTGCTGGGCCGCCAGGGACCACCTCGCTGACCAACACACCGCCATTCGGGAAGCCATATTCCCTGGCCACCGCGGATGCCATCGCCGGCTGGAACTGGATCCCGATCGAGCCGCGAATCACCTTGTGATCTGGTCCGATTAGCTGGTTGTAGACGCTGATAATGACGTTCGATGGCATCGCAAAGCCAATGCCTTCGTTGCCAGCGGATTGCGTAAAGATGGCCGTATTCATGCCAATCACCTGGCCTGCCATATCCACCAGCGGTCCACCCGAGTTGCCGGGATTGATCGCTGCATCTGTCTGGATGAACTTCTGAAACTCATTCGTGGCGACGCCATTCGCATCGGGGGCTGCATCGATTGAACGGTTACGCGCAGAGATGATGCCCGCCGAAACCGTCTCCGACAACCCAAACGGCTCGCCAATCGCCAGCACCCAGTCGCCTACCTGCGCGCCATCCGAGTTGCCTAGTTTCACCGTCGGAAGAGGAGAATCCGTCTTGATCTTGATCACTGCAATGTCGGTGTCCTTATCCACACCCACCACCGTCGCCAACCTGCCCGGATCTCTCGAATCCTCAGGGTCCGTCGATAGTTTTACATAAATACGATCAGCCTTATCGACGACGTGATTGTTCGTGATGATGTAGCCACGCGGGTCAACGATAAATCCCGATCCCAGCGCATGACTCGGACCCTGATCCTCCTGTCCACCTCCGCCCGGTATCCCGCCGAAGAAGTGATTGAAGAAGTCCTGCATGCCCTGGTCGCCTTGGCCGCCAGGATTTTGCCCGTGAGGATTGCGGCCCGTCTGGCCTCCCTCTCCGGGAGCGTTGCTGCTGTCTTTCGGCAAAGTTTCGGTGTTGATATTGACCACTGCGGGTCCTACCTGCTTGGCAATGGCCGAGAAGCCATTCGATAACGTCACCGGACTCGGAATTTGGAGCGGCTTTGCATCGCTGCTGTTAATGGCTTGCTTGGCACTGACGCGGCCGGTCAGGATCGACCCGGCCAGAACGCAGGCGGAAAGTGTTCCAAGGATCGTAAAGGTGGTAGCCAGGCGTCCGCCGCGGATCTTATTCCGCAAACCCTGCCCGAATCGGTTCGATGAGTCCATTGTCGTATTTATCCTCGTGTTTGCTTATGAGTGTTTCTGGAGTGATTTGATACCGCGCCTGCCCGAATAGGCTTCTGTAAACTCTCTGCCATCCGCAGCTTGCGCATTTCGTTCGCCACCCTGATAGACGCTAACCGGACGGAAAGGTCGCGGCCCGACGTATACAAGTAGGCGCCGCTTTAATTAACCTTACTCGCGTCCCTCTCGAGTATGCATCTTCCAGATTACGCGCCTGCTAAAGGTAGGAGTTGACTCTTGCCCCGCGAGGTTGGCCGCATCTCCGCCATCAATATCCCTGCAAGGATCAGACCCGCTCCGATCATCGCCCTCTGCCCCATCTGCTCGCCAAAGAACAGCAGGGAAGTCAACCAAGCAAACACCGGCTCGAGCGTGAAAATCAGCGCCGTATGCGATGCAGGCAGATACTGCTGCGCCCAGCTCTGGATCGTAAAGGCGGCCGCCGTCGCCAGCACTGCCGTAACCCCTAACGCAATCCATACCATCGACGTCGAATGAAAGTACGGTCGTCCGCCCAGCGGAAGTGTCACAAGCAGGACCACCGCCGCAAACCCGATCTGCAGCGTTCCCAATTTCCGCGCTGAAACCCGCGTAGCTGCTCGCGCCAGCATCAGCAGATGTGCGGCAAACGCCACCGCGCAGACCAGGCAAAGCCACTCCCCTAGTCCAATACCCGAAAACAGCGCCATTCCCGCTCCGGGAGGAGTCGTCAGCAACACCAGCCCCGCAAACGCCAGCGCCGCCCCCGCATAGGTGTCAAAGCTAGGCTTCAGCGACCCCGGGAGCGCTACCCCCGGCACAGCGCTCATAAGTGGTACAATCACTACCACCAGCCCCGTGATGAATGCGGCTTTTGGAGCCGTCGTGAACTTCAATCCCGTCGTCTGAAACTGGTACCCCATCCCCAGCAGCAGCCCCGCCGCCGCTCCGAGCTTCAAATCTGTCCGCGTTAGGCCGCGCAGACTTCGCCAATTTACAGCGGCCAGCACCGCAAACGCCAGCAACATGCGCAGCAAGTTGAAGAGTAGGGGAGTAGTCTCCGTCAACGCCGACTTCACAAGCGAAAACGTTGCTCCCCACACCAGCACGACGGCTAGCAGCAACAAATGCGCCAGCACCACCTTTCGGGAAGTGCCGGATCCGGATTTTCTGCCCCGAGTTTTACCTGGGCGCAAGATACACCGTATTTCCACCAACCACGGTCCGCAGTACCTGCGTATGCAGCACCTGCTGAGGAGTCGCCTTCGTAATATCGCGATCGAGGACCACAATGTCCGCCAAGTACCCCGGCTCCAGCCGCCCCTTCGTCGTCTCGCGAAACTCTGCAAACGCTGAGGCCTGCGTGTATGCATAGATCGCCTGGTCGATTGTGATCTTCTCCTGCGGCTCGAACGTCTGCGTGCCCTCCACATTCTGACGAGTAATCGCCGCATACAGCCCCCGGAACGGGGAGATCGACTCCACCGGATAATCCGTCCCAAATGCCAGCATCACCCCGTGATTCAGAAACGACTTCCACGCGTAAGCCCGTTTGACCCGGTCCGGACCCAGTCGCGCCTGAGCCCACGCCATGTCCGTCAGGAGGTGCGACGGCTGCATACTCGCAATCACGCTCAGTTCGGCAAACCGCTCGAACGCTCCCGCTGACACAACCTGCGCGTGCTCAATTCGAAACCTAAAATCCTTAGGCCTCACCGCCGCCGGAACAGCCGTCACCACCTCCGCATCTACATTTTTTGGAGCTGGGGGCAAATCTGCCGGCCGACCCACTTGTTCCGCGCCGGAAAGAGCATTCAACGCAATATCGTTTGCCAGGTCGCCAATTGCATGGAACCCCAGTTGGAATCCGTCCGCCGCCCGCTCTGCCGCCATCTGGTTCAGTTTTCCTTGGTCATACCGCGCAATCCCAAAGTTGTTCGGATCATCCGAATACGGCTCATTCATCGCCGCCGTCCGCGACCCCAAAGACCCATCCATGAATCCCTTCAGCATCGTAAGGTGCAGTAGTGGATCATCCGCGGGGTGACTCTTCCGCCGCTCGTCCAGCACCCCAATCGGCAGATTGAAGTCCACCCACTCCGCGATCCGAAGATGCAGCGTCCCCTCATCCTCCATCTCCTCCATCGCGAGCCAGTCGTCCCAATCGGAGAAGTCCTGGATTGAAGTCACTCCATGGGATAGTGCATCCTGCATGGACAGCTCGATCGCCTTTCGCCGTGCAGCCAGACTCGGCGCAGGAATCACCTTCTCCACCAGTGCCAGCGTTGGTCCCTCGCGAAGGATCCCTGTCGCATGCCCCTCCGCGTCGCGATCGATCGCCCCTCCCTGCGGAGCGGCCGTCGAATCGGTAATCCCGGCAATCTTCAGTGCGGCAGTGTTGGCAATCGCAATGTGACCATCCGTCCGTTCCAGAAACGCGGGATGGCCGCCACTTACTGAGTCCAGATCCTGCCGCGTCGGCAACTTTGTCCCTGGCCACTTTGTATGGTCCCATCCACCGCCCAGAATCCAATCGCCCGGATTCAGCGTCGCCGCATACGATTTCACCTTCGTCAGCATCTCCGCCAGCGACGGCACGTTGTCCAGATCCATGCTCATCTGCTGTCGTCCCGCAGACGCCATGTGGGTATGCGCGTCGTTGAATCCGGGCATCGCAAACGCACTCCTCAAATCGATCGTCTTCGTATGCGCATCCTTCAACGCTAGGATCGCGGCATCGCCACCCACGGCCGATATCTTTCCCGCACGAATTGCCACTGCGGACACTCGGCCTGGCGTTGCATCCGGATCATCAGCCTTCAGCCGCGTCCCCGTCAGAATGTTGCCATCATAAAAAATGATATCGGGCGCTGCGGAGTATTTTGCCTGCGCCGACATCCCCACTGCCGCCGCCAAGCCCCATCCCGCCAGTACGCACGCCCGTACAAGTGTTCTCACGCCCCAAAGTGTATCCCAGCACCTGTGATTTAGCTCTCCGCAGACAACATGCACATGTCCAATACCAACAGAAGCACCCGACGCAGCGCCAGGTCACGCCCGGTTGGATCGTACCCCTCTTGCAGCGTATGGATCCCCCACCCCACTCCACCTGCGCCAATCGCCAACGCCGGAACCCCCAGCGACAGCGGCAGATTCGCGTCGGTAGACCCAATCCTCGCCTCCGTCGCAATCCCTAAATGCCGATCCACGGCCTTCAAACTCATTGCCAACCCCGAACTCGGAGCCAGCGCGCCTGCTGCTCGATCTCCGATCCGCTCCACATGCAGCTTCAATTCGCCTCCACCGTTGCGGCGCTGATTCTCTCCGTCCACTACTCGCGTCAGCGCCTCCAGCACCCCTAGCTCTAGTCGATCCAGCTCCATGCCGGAGACCGATCGCAAGTCCAGGTCCGCCATCGCCGATTCTGGAATCGAGTTTACCGATGTTCCACCGCGGATCACCCCGCAACTCAGTGTCGTCCGCGGCCTCGTCGGCAGGCGCAATCTGCCCAGCTCCACAAGAGCCGCCGCCAGCGTCATGATCGGATTTGCCCTCCCGGCATCCGCCCACGAGTGTCCCCCGGGCCCTGCAATCGTCACTCGCAACCGTCGGCTACCCAGAGCGCGGTCCACCACCATCGCCGCTCCGCCGCCCTCCAGCGCAACCGCCGCCCTCACCCTGCCCGCATACGGTGCCGCCGCGAACAGATGCCGCATGCCACGCAGATCCCCCTCGCCATCTTCGCCGACGTTCGCCGTAAACACAATCGTGCATCCTGGCAAAATCTCCGCATGCCGTAGTGCCGTCGCTAGACCTAACAGTGCCGCCAGGCCCGCACCGTTGTCGCAAGCGCCCGGCCCAAGGATCTTCGCCTCGTCCTCCCTTGGGGTGCAGTCCGTACCAGCAGGGAAGACCGTATCCAGATGCGCCGACAGCATCACCACAGGCCCTTCCTCATTCGCCGCCTTGCCTCGCAACTCTGCAACCGCGTTTCCGGCCTCATCCACCCGCGCGCCTGTGAGCCCGATCTCCTTAAACCGTTCGCAGAACCAAGCCGCCCGCGGCCCTTCCTCGAAGGGAGGGGCTGCGATCCCCAAAAACTTCATCTGCCACCGCCTGAGCTGCGCCTCATACAGATGCAGCCAAGCGAACGCCTTATGCACCAAACGATCACTCGCCAGCGCGGCAATCCTGCGATTGTTCACCGCGCTCATACCTGTGCACCCGTCCTGACCCCATACTCCACCTCCACCAGGAATAGCCCCTGCGCCGGAGCGGTCGGGCCCGCAGCGGTCCGATCTCGCGCCGCCAGAATCCCCGCCATCTGCTCCGCCTTCAGGCTTCCTCGCCCTATCTCCACCAGTGTGCCCACAATATTGCGCACCATGTGGTGCAGAAATCCACTCCCAGTCAGGCGGTATACGAGCAGCCCGTTCTCCCGCACCACTGCAGACCGGAAGATCGTCTTCACCGGGTTCGGCCCAGCGGCCCCATCCAATCTTTGTGACGTGTCAGGATCGCTCGCCTGAAACGACGTGAAATCATGTGTTCCACAAAGCATCGCCGCTGCCTGTCGCATCCCTTCCAACTTCAGCTCCCAGCGGCAGTCCCACACATACGGTGCAAGAAATGGCGGACAGATAGATTCTTCAACGGCGCCTTCCATCTTCCGCTCAAAGATCCGGTATTCGTAGCTCTTCCGTACCGCGCTATGCCGCGCATGGAACTCCCGCGCCACCTCTTCCACTTTCACCACCCGAATACTCTGCGGCAGACACCGATTCAACGCCCGCAGCAGATTTTCCGCCGGGATCTCCGCCTCCAAAGCAAAACTCACCACTTGCCCGAGCGCATGCACCCCCGCGTCCGTCCGCCCCGACCCCTGCGGAAGCACCCGCTCTCCGGTCATCTTTTCTAAAGCAGCTGCCAGCGTTCCCTGGACCGTCGGTCGCTCCGGCTGCACCTGCCATCCATGGAAGGAGGTACCGTCGTAGCAGAGAGTAATCTTCCAGAAAGTCATCGTCACACGCCGCCCCTACAACTATTGTAGAGACCCTCACCCGGCCGCTGGATATACTTGGTGTGTTCTCCCACAGCCGTCTGGAACCAATTAGCTTCTATTGCCGTATAGAAAGTTGGCCGACAGCTTTAACCTTGTTGGCTCGGACAGCTCTACAACTCATTCAAGCTGCACGCTGGAGAAGTGAATCGTGAAATTGAGGCATTGGCAGGCGAGCGTCTGCGTGGCACTTACGTTGTTGAGCACCATCCCCTCAGCCGCCATCTCCCAGGCGCCCGCTCAGCAGACCACGCTGAGCAATCAGCAGGCCAGCCCTACCACGCCGGCTCCTCCCCAGGCAGTTCAGAACGACACCACGGGAGATCCGAACCTTCCCCAGGCACCCAAGCCTAAGCTCACTGAGCCGCTCTTCCTTCGCCCCAGCTTCAAGGATTACAGCAAGGGCAAGTTCGGCTTCCCAAATCCGCTGCGCTGGTACACTGCCACCAACTATCCTGCACCGCGCCTCAGCAATACGCCGCGCCTCGACAACCTCCTGCACGACGGCAAGATCTATCTAAGCCTCTCCGACGCCGTCACCCTCGCGCTCGAAAATAACTTCGACATCGCCATCGCCCGCATTAATCTCGATATCGCCGATACCGATCTCCTCCGCGCCCGCGCCGGTTCGAATCTGCGCGGCGTTTCTACGGGAATCGTGGCAAACACCCTCGGCGGTTCCGGAACCACCGTCACCGGTGGCGGTGGGCCCGGCGGAACCTCAAGCGGCACGGGAGGCACCGGCGCCGGAGCCTCCGGCCTCGTGCTCAGCACCAACGGCGGTGGTCCGACTCCTTACAATATGGACCCTGTCATTACCGGTAACGTTGCGTACGAGTCCAATGATGCTCAGCAGACCAATCTTTTCTTCAGCGGTGGTCTGCCCACTGTCTATACCAAGACCCAAACCTACAACTTTGGATATACCCAGGGCTTTGGAACCGGCTCTCAACTGGCTGTGACCTTCGATAACACCCGAGCTACCACCGATAGCCTCTATTCCACCTTCGATCCAGGACTGA
>Ga0302150_10001217_pt1 | contig 11431 bp, 9 predicted proteins | sample I_Bog_N1_2_FD_198635 | JGI IMG/M metagenome (GOLD analysis project Ga0302150, IMG submission 198635) | Peat permafrost microbial communities from Stordalen Mire near Abisko, Sweden - I_Bog_N1_2 | ecosystem: Environmental > Terrestrial > Soil > Wetlands > Peat | place: Sweden: Abisko, Stordalen... | reverse complement strand
CCACGACGACCTCGGCATGGCCGTAGCCAACTCCCTCGCCGGTGTAGAAGGAGGAGCCCGCCAGATTGAATGCACCATCAATGGCATCGGCGAGCGGGCCGGCAACGCCGCTCTCGAAGAGATCGCCGCCGCCATCGCGACCCGCCACGACCGCTACCCCTACACCACCAACCTCGTCATGACAGAACTCTGGCCAACCTCCCACATGCTCGGCGAGATCATCAGCTTCACCTGCCCGCCCAACAAGGCAGTCGTCGGCAAGAACGCCTTTGCCCACGAATCAGGCATCCACCAACACGGCGTCCTCTCCAACCCCCTCACCTACGAAATCATGACGCCCGCCTCGGTAGGCTTCTCCGGCCAGAACATCGTTTTAGGCAAACACTCCGGCCGCAAAGCCCTGGAATTCCGCCTCAAAGAACTAGGCCACACTCTCTCGCATGAAGAACTCAACGCGGTCTACAACCGCTTCACCGAACTAGCCGACCGCAAGAAAAACATCTATGACCAGGACATAGTAGCCCTGCTCCACGAACCGACCACCGAACCCCTGGTCACCAACGTCCCCTAGCGTTCTAACGAGTCGCCATCTCTTCTACCCAAGAGCCTCTGCAGATCTCCATCACGTTGTGTCTAGGAGAAATCATGTACGACATGAAGCGTTTGAAGAATGATTTGTGGAGAACCAACTTCGTCCTTTTTGCTCTCCTCGGCTGGGTGTTAATTGAAACCTTCGCTCTCTGGACAACTGGTCAGCCCTCTGGACAAGCAAGGAGGACAGCCTTCGAGTGCGCCATCCCGGCCGCTCTGTTCTGCCTAATCGGTGCCGCATCCATCAGAAGCATCCGCAAACAAGTTTTATCTGGGAGTTCGAACTGAAATGAAGCTCAAAATCGCAATCTTAGCGGGCGACGGCATCGGCCCCGAAGTCACCCACGAAGCCGTCAACATCCTCCAGGCCGTAGCCGAAGCCGGCGGCCACGATTTCAACTTCACCGAAGCCCTCCTCGGCGGCGTAGCCATCACGGCCAAAGGCACGCCGCTCCCGCAAGAGACCATCGACGTCGCGCTCGACTCCGACGCCGTCCTCCTCGGCGCGGTAGGCGACAACAAGTTCAACGCCCTCCCCCCCGACAAGCGCCCCGAGTCCGGCCTCCTGCAAATCCGCCAGATTCTCGGAGGCTTCGCCAATCTTCGCCCCTCGGTTGCCTACCCCGCGCTCAGCGAAAATTCCCCGCTCCGCCCCGAGGTAACCAAGGGCGTGGACATCCTCTTCGTCCGCGAGCTCCTCGGAGGCCTCTACTTTGGCAAACCCCGCTCCTGGAACAAGGAAACCGGCGAAGCCATCAACACCATGCGCTACACCCGCGACGAAGTCGTGCGCGTCGCCCGCGTTGCCTTCGAACTAGCCGGCAAGCGCCGCAAGAAACTCACCTCCGTCGACAAGGCCAACGTCCTCGAGTGTTCCCAGCTCTGGCGCGCCACCGTCGACGAGCTCAAGCCGCAGTACCCGGACATCACCGTCGAGCACCAGCTCGTCGACTCCATGGCGATGCATCTCATGAACATCCCCCGCAACTTCGACGTCATCCTCACAGAGAACCTCTTCGGCGACATTCTCTCCGACGAATCCGGCATCATCACCGGCTCCCTCGGCATGCTCCCGTCGGCCACCCTTGGCGGCAAAGTCAACCTCTTCGAGCCCGTCCACGGCTCCGCCCCAGACATCGCCGGCACCGGCAAGGCCAACCCGCTCGGCGCGATCCTCACCGCCGCAATGGTCCTCCGCTATTCCGCCAACCTCGAGCAGGAAGCCCAGGCCATCGAAGCAGCCGTCCAGCAAGTCCTGACCGCCGGCCACCGCACCGCCGACATCGCCCGCGGCGACACCGCCGCAACGGTCACCACCGCCCAAATGGGCAAGCTAGTCCACAGCGCCCTAGCCGAATCCATCGACCGCAGCCAATCGCTCCACGCCGTCTAGCCGCACTATCCCACCGGGTGAATATTCCCGGACAAATATCCTGGGTGCCCCATTCATGCGCGCACTGTGCGCATGAATGGGGTGACGAGCCCCTCGGGATCACCACACACTATGCGCATAACCCTCCATCTCGCCGCCGCCCTCCTCCTCACAGCGACGGCCGCGCGCGCCCAAAATCCCACCCCCGATCGCCTGATCGCGAGCCCACCCCGCAACCCCGCGATCCAGCGGCCCGCGCCGGCCGATAACCTCCAGTACCTCTGGCAGTTCTCCCACCCCGCCCCCATCGGCCAGGCAGCCAATCTCCGCGTCGACGCTCGCTTCCAGTCCTTCCTCCGCGACGCCTTCCCCCAGCCTCAATCCATGTGGGGCCCGCCCAACTCGCAAGAGCCACTTGCCACCGTCATCCCTCTCTTCCTGACCCAATACGGAGCCGTCACCGCCACCGACAACCGCTACATCAGTATCGATGGTTGTGTCCCCAGCTTCTGTGCCGCCTCCGGCCTCCTATGGATCGACCTCGGCCGTCCTCACTCCCTTGCCGTCTTCGCCGCCGTCAACTGGGACCCGCAGGCGCACACCACCGACCAGCCTCAGGCCAACTACAACCTCTGGCTCTTCAGCAACCACCAACTCTCCCCCGACGAGCTTCCCTTCGCCCTCACGCAGGCCATCGCTCACTGGAACATCCGCCTCGCCGCCGCGCACCGTCTCGTCCCTCACATCGCCCATGCCCTCCTAGTCGAACCCGACGGCACACCCGTCGCGCTCGACCCTGAACAGGCCGGCGCCAACGCCCTCGCCCCTCAACCCGACACCACATCGCCCCACGAATCCGAGAACTAATCCATGAGCACTGAGACCACCAACACTCCCCGCACCCTCTTCGAAAAAGTCTGGCAGCAGCACGTCGTCACCGAACCCACTGGCGAGCCCACCATCCTCTACATCGACCTCCAGCTAGTCCATGAGGTCACCAGCCCGCAAGCCTTCGAAGGTCTTCGCCTCGCCAACCGCCCGCTCCGCCATCCCGAGCGGCATATCGCCACGGTAGACCACAACGTGCCCACCACCAGCGTCCACGACCGCCTCGTCATCACCGACCAGATCGCCGACGCGCAGATCAAAGCTCTCCGCAAAAACTGCGCCGAATACGGCATCGATCTCTACGACGTCCAGGACGCCGACCAGGGCATCGTCCACATGATCGGACCCGAGCTAGGTCTCACCAAGCCCGGCATGACCATCGTCTGCGGCGACAGCCACACTTCCACCCACGGAGCCTTCGGAGCTCTCGCCTTCGGCATCGGCACCAGCGAAGTCGAGCACGTCATGGCCACCCAAACCCTTCCGCAGGACAAGCCCAAGACCTTCCGCATCACCGTCGACGGCGAGCTTCCTCCGGGCGTCACCGCTAAGGACATCATCCTCGACATCATCGGCAGGATCGGCACCGATGGCGCGACGGGTCACGTGATCGAGTACGCCGGCTCCGCCATCCGCGCCCTCTCCATGGAAGGCCGCATGACCATCTGCAACATGAGCATCGAAGCCGGAGCCCGCGCCGGCATGATTGCCCCCGACGCCACAACCTTCGCCTACCTAAAGGGCCGCCGCTTCTCCCCTTCTACAGAGTCGGATGGCCCATTCATGACGGCTTCCTCGTCATGGGTGGGGTCGGGAGCGGCAAGCGCTTGGAACCTCGCCGTAGAACAATGGTCCGCCCTGGTCACCGACGCCGGCGCCACCTTCGACCGCGAGCTCCACATCGACGCCACCACCCTGGCCCCCTCCGTAACCTGGGGAACCTCCCCCGGCATGGTCACCACCATCGACGCCACCGTCCCATCTCTCGCCGACGCCCACTCCGAAGCCGACCAGAAATCCTTCTCCCGCGCCTACGAGTACATGGACCTCAAGCCCGGCCAACCCATCGAAGAAATCAAAATCGACGCGGTCTTCCTCGGCTCCTGCACCAACGGCCGCATCGAAGACCTCCGCGCCGCCGCCAAGGTAGTCGACGGCTACCACGTCGCCACCACCGTTCGCGCCATGGTCGTCCCCGGCTCCCAAGCCGTCAAGCACCAGGCCGAACAAGAGGGTCTCGACCGCATCTTCAAATCCGCCGGCTTCGAGTGGCGCGAGCCCGGCTGCTCCATGTGCCTTGGCATGAACCCCGACATCCTCAGCCCCGGCGAGCGCTGCGCCTCCACTAGCAACCGCAACTTCGAAGGCCGTCAAGGCCGCGGCGGCCGCACCCACCTCTTAAGCCCCGCCATGGCAGCAGCCGCCGCCATCACCGGCCACTTCACCGACATCCGCACCTGGAAATTCAACAAGACAGCTTCTAGCTCCTAGCTTTTAGCTTATTTCATGGCAGCCCATAACGTTAGCCTCACCCCAACCCGCCTCTAGCTAAAAGCTAGAAGCTAAAAGCTAGGAGCTAGCTTCTCATGCGACCCATCAACGAACTAACCTCCACCGCCACCCCACTCCCTCTCCCCAACATCGACACCGACCAGATCATCCCCAAGCAATTCCTCAAACGCATCGAGCGCACCGGCTACGAAGACTTCCTCTTTTACGACTGGCGCCGCATCCAGGAAGGTCCAGACACCGGCAAGCCAAACCCCGACTTCGTCCTCAATAAGCCCGAATACAAGGGCGCCGAAATCCTCCTAGCTGAGCGCAACTTCGGCTGCGGCTCCTCCCGCGAGCACGCGGCCTGGGCCATCAAACAATACGGCTTCCGCGCCGTCATCGCTCCAACCTTCGCCGACATCTTCTACTCCAACGCCGGCAAGAACGGCATCATCCTCGTTCGCCTCTCGGACGCCGAAGTAGAAACCCTCATCCAGCGCAGCACCGCCAACCCGCAACACAAAATCACCATCAACCTCGAGCACCAAACCGTCACCGACGACGAAGGCTTTCAAGCCCACTTCGACATCGACCCCTTCCGCAAGCACTGCCTCTTAAACGGCCTCGACGACATAGGCCTAACCCTCCTCCACGAAGACAAACTCAACGCCTACGAATCCAAACACCAACAAGAATTCTGGCTATCACCCAAGGCACAACCACAACCCACCACCAATTAGCTCTTCGCTTTGAAGGGGCACGGCTTCAGCCGTGCCATTAGGACGCAAAGGAAAGTGGGCTTTAGCCCCCGAGGGAATGTTTGATGAAGCGAGTGACGATCAACTTTAGCCTGGTGCTATCGGCGCTCCTCGTCCTCCCCACGCAGCTCCGCGCGCAAGCAATCGCCGCCGCGCCCGTCCCCACACAACTCACCACGGCAACAACGGCTTTCCTCGCGAATGCAGGCATCGACAACACCAACAGCACCGAGGCCTACAACACCTTCTACCAGGGCCTCGACTCCTGGAATCATTTCCATCTCAAGCCCATTCCCGCGGCCGCTGAACTCACCTTCGAGCTGCAAGTGAACGGCGTAATCACCGACGTCATCAATGGCTCCTCGATTGGCACATCCTATCTGCGTCTCGTCATTCGAGACACCAAGACCGGCGCACTCCTTTGGAGTCTCTCCGAAAACATCCGCCCCGCCGCCCGTCAAAAAACCTTCGCCACAAACCTTAACGACGCCGCCGCGAAACTCCTCACCGATCTAAAAGCCCTGTCCGCTACCCCCAACCCCTCTGCGCCCCAGTAACGCGCACACCACTAAGGACCCAATGACCACCACCGGCAAGACCCACAGCAACGTACTCACCGAAGGCCCCTCCCGCGCCGCAGCCCGCGCCATGCTCCGCGGTGTCGGCTTCTCCAAAGAAGATCTCCACAAGCCCATCATCGGCATCGCCAACACCTGGGCCGAGATCGGTCCGTGCAACTTCCATCTCCGCGACGTAGCCGAGGCCGTCAAGCAGGGCATCCGCGAAGCCGGTGGCACCCCCATGGAGTTCAACACCGTCACCATCTCCGACGGCATCACCATGGGCACCGAAGGCATGAAAGCCTCGCTAATTTCCAGAGAAGTGATAGCGGATTCTATCGAACTCGTCGCCCGCGGAAACTCCTTCGACGGCCTCGTCTGCATCGCAGGCTGCGACAAGAACATGCCCGCCGCAATCATGGCCCTCGCCCGTCTCGACATCCCCGGCCTCATGCTCTACGGCGGCTCCATCGCTCCCGGCCACATGCACGTCGGCGCCGACGGCAAGACACCCGATCCCACCGCCACCAAAACAATCGACGTCACCATCCAGCAAGTCTTCGAAGCCATCGGCTCCCACGCCGCCGGCAAAATCACCGACGCCCAGCTCGAAGAAGCCGAAGCCACCGCCTGCCCCGGCCCCGGAGCCTGCGGCGGCCAGTTCACGGCCAACACGATGGCCATGGCCGGCGAGTTCCTCGGCATCTCCCCCATCCAACTCACCGGCGTCCCCGCCATGAGCGCCGAAAAACATGCAGCCTCGCGAGCCGCAGGTCGCTTAGTCATGGACCTCGCCCGCTCCGGCCTCACCCCTCGCCAGATCATGACGCGCGACTCCATCGACAACGCCATCGCCGCCGTCTGCGCGTCCGGAGGAAGCACCAACGCCGTCCTCCACCTCATCGCCATCGCCAGCGAGCTCGACATCCCGCTCACCGTCGACGACTTCGACAAGATCAGTGAGAAGACTCCCTTTATCTGCGACCTTCAGCCCGGCGGCCACTACGTCGCCAAGGACTACCAGGACGCCGGAGGCTCCCGCGTCCTCGCCGCCCGCCTCCTCGAGCGAGGCCAACTCCACAATACCCCCACCGTCTCCGGCAAGACTCTGCATGAAGAAGCCGCCGCCGCCGTCGAGACTCCCAATCAGCAAGTCATCCACCCCTGGTCGAACCCGCTCAAGCCCACCGGCGGCCTGGTCATCCTCAAGGGCAACCTCGCCCCCGAAGGCTGCGTCGTCAAAGTGGCCGGCCACGAACGCATCCACCACACCGGCACCGCGCGTGTCTTCGAGAGCGAAGACGCCTGCTTCCACGCAGTCGAAGCCGGCCTCATCAACCCCGACGACGTCCTAGTCATCCGCTACGAAGGTCCCCGCGGAGGCCCTGGCATGCGCGAGATGCTAGCCGTCACCGCCGCCATCAAAGGCATCCCCGAACTCTCCAAAACCGTAGCCCTCTTAACCGATGGCCGTTTTAGCGGAGCCACCCACGGCCTCATGGCCGGCCACGTCTCTCCCGAAGCCCAGCTCGGCGGCCCCATCGCGGCAGTCCACGAAGGCGACACCATCACCTTCGACATCCCCGCCCGCACCCTAACCCTCAACGTCCCAGACGAAGAAATCGCCGCCCGCCTAAAGGCCGTCAAGCCTCCGGCCCCGCGCTACAAGCGAGGCGTCTTCGCCAAATATGCCAACTCCGTAAGCAGCGCCAGCCAAGGAGCCATCACCAATTGATCACGAATCTCCAGGTAGATTCGAGCGGCGCGGCTGCTTCTCTTGGCCAACCGCAGCTCCACGTCACGCCTCCGAAGAGCCATCGCTTCCTGTTCCTCGATGCTCTTCGCGGCGTGGCGGCACTATTCGTCGTGGCGTTCCACTTTCCCTCAACGATGACTTCATCTTTGGCGGTTAACGGCTTGCTCGCCGTCGACTTTTTCTTCTGCCTCAGCGGCTTCGTCATTGCATTCTCCTATGAAAGCCGACTCGCTGAAACAATCTCGTTCAAGGACTTCGCGGTCGCCCGCTTGATACGCCTGTATCCCATCTATGCCTTTGGCTCTCTCCTTGGGCTTCTCGTCGTAATTTTCGTTCAGCATCTCGTGTGGCACGCTGTGTCCTGGGCGACATTATCTTCGCTGACCGCGCTCGCATTCTTCTTGTGGCCGACCCGTCTTTCGCCCCTTCACCAGCCTGAAAACTACCCTCTCAACGATCCGTCCTGGTCTTTGTTCTATGAAATCCTCGCCAATCTCGCCTACGCCCTGCTCATAAAGCTTCGATTGGCCGGAACCGGCGTGCTCCTCTGCATCATCGCCACGAGCTTGGCGCTGCTCATACACGCGGTGCTCGTCGGCGGGACGCTGGATGTCGGAGCCACGCAAGCCGGTCTCTATCTCGGATTCGCTCGCGTGTCGTTCTCCTTTTTCTTCGGCGTCTTACTCTGTCGTCTCTATCGCCGCCGCCAATCCAACGCACCCACCCAGAGCAATCCCTGGCTTCTTCCTGCCGGAATCACTCTGGCATTGATCGCCATCCTCAATTCGCCTGCTTCCTGGATGCGCACCGAAAATTTTCGCCTGGCTGCCATGAGCCTTTGCCTTCCGGCGATGGTGTATTTCGGCGCTCTTGCGCGTCTGCCCCACAGCGTTATACCCCTCGCGACCGCACTTGGCGAGCTCTCCTATCCGCTCTATCTCTTGCACATGCCGTTTATATCGCTCATGAGTTCACGACGGCTCCTTCGTCTCGCGGCGATTCACCCGCTTCTCTCCCATAGCCTTGTTCTTTGTCTCATCGCGATCCTCGCCTGCGCCGCCTGGTGGATAGGAGAACATGTAGACCTTCCCATCCGCCGCGCACTCACCCGGCGCTACAACTCTTTCAAACAAGCCAAATGAACCCCAACATCAACGGCGCAACATAACGATGCGTAGAAAGGCTGTATGGACATGACGTACCCCACCTTAACCGGCTCCGAAATCCTCTGGGCCACGCTCGCCGGCGAAGGCACCACCACGGTCTTCGGCTACCCCGGCGGAGCCATCCTCCCCATCTATGACGCGTTAAGAAAATTCCCCACCATCCACCACGTCCTCGTGCGCCACGAGCAAGGCGCCTCCCACATGGCCGACGGTTACGCTCGCGCCAGCGGCCGCGTGGGAGTCTGCATGGCCACCTCCGGCCCTGGAGCGACCAACCTCGTCACCGGCCTCGCTACCGCCATGCTCGACAGCATCCCGCTAGTCGCCATCACCGGACAGGTCTCCTCCAAAGTCCTTGGCAGCGATGCCTTCCAGGAGATCGACATCACGGGCATCACCCTGCCCATCACCAAGCACAACTTCCTCATCACCCGGGCTGAAGACATCGCGCCCGCCGTCCGCGAGGCCTTCCAGATCGCCCGCTCCGGCCGCCCCGGCCCCGTCCTCGTCGACATCACCAAGGATGCCCAGCAAGCCTCCGCTCTCTTCGACTTCGACCTCGCCAAGCCCCGCGCCTACCGCCCGCACCCGATGTTAAATTCCCACCTCCGCGCCGACTCCGACCCCATCCGCGGCGCCGTCGAACTCATCCAGCAGTCCCAGCGGCCCATCATCCTCGCCGGCCACGGCATCGTAGAATCCGGCGCCGAACGCGAAGTCCTCGCCTTCGCCGAAGCCCACCAGATCCCCATCGCCAGCACGCTCCTCGGCCTCGGAGCCATACCCGCCGCCCACCCTCTCTCCCTCGGCATGATGGGCATGCACGGCGAGTCCTGGGTGAACACCGCCATTCAGCAGGCCGACCTCCTCCTCGCCTTCGGTATGCGCTTCGACGACCGGGTCACCGGCAATCTCGCCAAATACTCCCCCAACTCCAAAAAGATCCACGTAGACATCGATCCTTCCGAGATCAACAAGAACGTCCGCGTAGACGTAGCCCTCATCGGGGACCTCAAAGAAGTCCTCAGTCTCCTCCAACCGTTACTGACCCCCGCCCCAAACTCCGTCATCTCGACCGGAGCGCCAGCAAATTCCGTCGTCTCGACCGGAGCGAAGCGCAGTGGAGAGACCCCTGTATTTCGCTCTTCGTGGCTCCGGGAAATCAACAAATCCAAAGGCACCGCCGCCGTCCGGGATATCATCAACCTCCCCGACAACGGCCACCTCTACGCCGCGCACGTCATCAACGACATCTGGCACGAAGCCCGCGCCGCCGGCCGCCTCGAACAAACCATCATCGTCACCGACGTAGGCCAGCACCAGATGTGGGAAGCCCAGTACTTCAAGCACGAGGCACCGCGCTCGCTCATCACCTCCGGAGGCCTCGGGACCATGGGCTTCGCTCTCCCCGCAGCCATCGGCGCCAAGTCCGCCTGCCCTGACAAAGACGTCTGGGTCATCGCCGGCGACGGAGGCTTCCAGATGACCGCTGCCGAGCTCTCCACCATCGTTCAGGAAGGCCTCGCGATCAACATAGCGGTCATCAACAACGGCTTCCTGGGCATGGTCCGCCAGTGGCAGGAGACCTTCTACGACAAAAACTACTCCGCCAGCCCCATGCTCTCGCCCGACTTCGTCCTGCTAGCCGCAGCCCACGGCATCGCCGGAGCCAACGTCAGCCAGCGCTCTGACGTCATCCCCACAGCCACCCGCGCCCGCACTAGCGGCAAACCGTTCCTCATCAACTTTCAGGTAGAAAAAGAAGACGGCGTCTACCCCATGATCACCCCCGGCTCCGCCCTCCACGAAATGGTCCGCCGCCCCACAAAAGACCCCCTCCTAGAAACTGCCGAGGACGAATAATGGCGAACAAAGAACAAGTGCATGCTCAATCACACGATGGCCAAACGGAATCTGCGACTCCTGTTTGGAAAGTGAGACTGACATACATCCACACCAGCAGGTCAACACCAAATGTCACGAACTTCTTCTTGAAGGGAGGTTATTGCGGGACGATCTCAAAACCGAGCCTTGCAGCCGCTGCGGCAAACTAAACATCTTGAATCGCTCTGCATGAGGCCGATCGTCCACCTAGCGCCAACGGCGCGGCCTCATACCAGCCTAGGGCAACGCCCTAGGTCCCCGCACACCGCAAACCCCGAGGGCTGAAGGCCCGACTCATAACCGCTAATCCCACACGTACCGTTCATCGAAGGCAACATGATACTTCTCAAAAAACGCCCGCATCTCACCCTGAAAATCCCGCTTGCGGTGATGCGCCTCCTGTCCTTCGATATAACGAATCAACGCCCCAACATCCGCCGGGCTAACCGAGAACGCCCCATACCCACGTTGCCAAGCAAAATCTTCGACCCCCTGCCTCTTCATCCACTTCGACGAATTGGTTTTCAATGCCTCGAAAAGCTTCGCCAAGCCAATGGTCGGATGCAATCTCACGCCCAGGTGAACATGGTCCGCTACGCCACCGACGCGGACGCAATCACACGCACGATCGCGCACAATTGTAGCCAGGTAAGCATGCAATTTCAATCGGACAGCGTCCCCCAACAAAGGCCGACGATCCTTCGTACTGAACACAACGTGAACCAGCATAAAGCTCAGCGACTGGGGCATACCACGAAGCATAACTCAACCCACACACCACACCCGTGACCACCACCCTCCATCTCGAAACCCCACGCCTCCTCCTCCGCTGCTTCGAGGACCGCGACCGCGCGCCCTTCGCCGCGATGAACCAGGACCCCGCCGTCATGCACTTCTTCGCCTCCACCTACACCCCCGAAGAGTCCGACCAGCACATCGCTCGCTACCAACTCCAACTCGAG
>Ga0302150_10001211_pt1 | contig 11441 bp, 7 predicted proteins | sample I_Bog_N1_2_FD_198635 | JGI IMG/M metagenome (GOLD analysis project Ga0302150, IMG submission 198635) | Peat permafrost microbial communities from Stordalen Mire near Abisko, Sweden - I_Bog_N1_2 | ecosystem: Environmental > Terrestrial > Soil > Wetlands > Peat | place: Sweden: Abisko, Stordalen... | reverse complement strand
AAATCCCAGATATTCGAAGGGGCTTCATCTGAGGCATTGCGCCCGTTCACCGCAGGCTTTGAGGATCTTCCTATGCGTCTTATTGGGTTCTCGAAGACCTTGGGAGAGGCGCTCAACTCGTTTGGGAAACCGGGCCGCAAAGACGAAGCTCTTGCAACACAAGGGCTGATACAGGCGTCCGAGTTCGTTCGGTTGAAATCCGGTCGATACAACGATGAGCATCTGGCCGGTGTCTTCCAGATAATAGCGAGGCGGCCGATCTCAGACGATTTTTCCGGCGCTGCGATTCGCAAGAAGAGACTTTACCTCAAGAAGCACTATCCGGTGCTTTATGATGGCGCATTGAGAAGCGCGAAGTGTCACAGTTGATCCCCTCGCCACTGTGCATCCACCGGAGCAGGGGGAAAGACGTTCGCTGGAATACGCCGTACGCCGTTTGGGATTCCGGCCCGAACTGGCGGCAAAAAAGACCAAGCCTCGCTCTGCGGGGGGTATATTTGGGGGTATCTTATTCAATTGAAAATTCAAACCGTTTATAATGAATTACTTGAAGCGCGATTCGAGTCCCTCACTGCCAAAAAACTCCTATAGAACAAACATGGCGATGCCGGCGGCGAACATGGCAGCCGTTGTGACTGCTACGGTGATCCAGCCGAGGCGGGAACTGGGCTGGCCCTGCATGAGTTTTTTGTTGCCTGCAACCATGAGGATGGCGACCAGGAGGAACGGCGCCAGCAAGCCGTTGATCACGGCCGTCCAGTAGAGCGCGCTGACGGGATTGATGTGGAGGAAATTCATAGCGACTCCCGCACAGGTTGAGAGCAGGATTACCACATAAAATGCGCGCGCATGCTTCATCTCCCTGCTAAGACCCTGGCGGAACCTAAGCGTTTCTGCGAAGGCGTAGGCTGCCGAGCCAGCCAGCGTGGGGATGGCGAGGAGCCCGACTCCGACAATGCCGACGGTAAACAGGAGTGCGGCGAAATTGCCTGCCAGGGGACGCAGAGCCTCGGCAGCTTGCCTTGAAGTGCTGATGTTGGTGAGGCCATGGCGATTGAGCGTGAGAGCCGTGGTGAGAATGATGAAGAACATGGCTACATTGGAGAAGAACGCGCCTACGCCAACATCGACGTTCCTGAATTCGAGCTCCTTTACCGTCGCTCCTCGACGAAGACGCAGCGAGTGCTTGCCGGCTTCCTTGTCTTCCTCAACCTCTTCACTGGCTTGCCAGAAAAACAGATAGGGACTGATGGTGGTACCCAGAATCGCCACCAGCGTTGCCCAGGCGTCTTTGCCATGCGGCATGGAAGGCATGAGCGTGTCGCGCGCCACCTGGATCCAGTCGGCGCCGACGATAAAGGCAGTGACGGGATAAGCGAAGAGCACGATGACCAGCCATTTGAGCACCATGGCGATGTGCCGATACTGAAGCTGAATCGTGGCCCACGATATGAGGACTGCGAAAACGACAACCCACAGGTGAATATTGATGCCGGTGAGCATATTGGCCGCATCCGCCATGCCGGCCAGGTCGGCGCCAATGTTGATGGTGTTGGCAATGAGCAAGGCGAAGACACCCACCAGCAGGAGCCAGCGCGGAAATCGAAGGCTGAGATTTGCGGCAAGCCCCATTCCTGTGACTTTGCCTATGCGTGCGCACATCATTTGCACGGCGGCCATCAGCGGAAAGGTGAGGAGTGCGGTCCAGAGAAGCGAGGTGCCGAACTGCGCGCCGGCTATGGAATAGGTGGCAATTCCGGACGGGTCATCGTCGGCAGCTCCGGTGATGATGCCCGGGCCGAGAGACCCCAGGAGCATCCGCATCCATGAAGTTTGGGAAGGTTTGCGCAAAGGGAGTACGGATTGCTCGGGAGACATCGCAACACCACCGCCTGATGAGAAATAACAGCTCCTGGTAAACGGGTATGATGCGCAATGTGATGGCGGCGTTGAGAGAAATGAATCCTGGAAGTTACATGTGGGGTCGCAGGGCTCGCGGGAGGCTCGAAAGGAATTGGTTGAGGCGTGCGCAGGCGGGATTAAGCCTCATGATTTCGCAGGTCCTCATAAGCGATGGATCCTGGGCACCCGGAGTATACAAAGAGAGTTGGAAATCATTTGTGTCCGTTGGTAGGATTTGGACTGGTCTCGCATTCCGGGCGCGAGAGATGCCAGCGCGTGATTGGCCGTACATTGCGGCTCCGGCAGATTTTACCCGCACGATTGAGTCGACTCTTCCATAAAAAATGAGGAATTGCACATGCCACAATTCAATGCAACGGGTCGCCGTTTTTCATTTCGCGCCGGACTTTCGCTCACATCCTGCCTGGTGATTTGCCTGCTTCAAATCACTGTCGTTGCGCAGCCGCCGTCTCACCTCAGCCGCGACGTGCGCGACTATCTTGTTGCGGGATCGCGCATAACCGCTGCTCCCGCCGACAAGCGTGTTGCGGCAGCACTCAAGCAGGTTTCTACGGAGCGAATCCGCGCGAATATTTCCGCATTGGTGAACTTCGTGAACCGCAGCACGGTCTCAAGTACGGAGACCGATCTGACTGCGGGAACGGGTGTTCTGGCTGCATCGGACTGGATCAAAGATCAATTCGAAAGCTATAGCAAGGCGTGCGGGGACTGTATGGAGGTGAAGGAGGATGCCTTTGTGGAACAACCTCCTGCAGGCACCGCTGCGGCTCGCGCCCGCATTACAAAGCCCACGCCGATTCGTAACGTGTATGCCATTCTGCGCGGCACTGATCCGGCGCAGTCCAAACGCATGTACCTGGTCACGGGACACTATGATTCGCGGGAGACCGATGTGATGGAAACCCACGCAGCCGCTCCGGGCGCGAATGACGATGCCAGCGGAGTTGCCGTGAGTCTTGAGTCCGCACGCATTCTGAGCCAGTACAAGTTTCCCGCAACCATCGTTTTTGTCTGCGTCGCCGGAGAAGAGCAGGGGCTGAACGGAAGCCGGCATCTTGCGAAGCTCGCCAAAGAAGAGGGCTGGCAACTCGAAGGCGTTTTGAACAACGATATTGTTGGCGGAGATACCACTCCGGGCGAAACATTGCAGAATAAATCGTTGGTGCGCGTCTTCTCGCAGGGCATTCTACCTTCCGCGCCGCCTGAAGTGATTGCACAACAACTCTCTCTCGGGATGGAGAACGATACCCCTTCCCGCGAACTGGCGCGCGAGGTTCTTGCAGTCAGTCGCACGTACTTCTCACCCTCCGTTTCAACTGCCGCACCTGCGCCATGGAAGCCGTCTGAGCCGGTAATGGAAATGAGGCTCGATCGCTATCTTCGTGGTGGAGACCACAGTTCTTTCAGTGCCGAGGGATTCCCGGCGGTGCGCTTTACCGAGTGGCGAGAGAATTTCAACCACCAGCATCAGCACGTCCGGATGGAGGGGGGCGTCGAGTACGGAGACCTGCTGAAGTTCGATGATTTTCAGTATATCGCACAGGTTGCGCGCCTCAACATGGCCACATTGGCAACGCTTGCTTCGTCCCCCGGCGTGCCGCAGAACGTTCGTGTGGTTACGAGCAATCTGGATAACAACACGACGCTGAAGTGGGATCCGCCGACCGCTGGGGCCGACTCAATCCAGTATCAAATTGTCTGGCGCGAGACGGCCGCTTCCGATTGGCAGTTCTCGACGGACGCCGCAAAGTACGGCGCGAAGGCGGGGAACAATTCTGTCACGTTGCCTGTGTCGAAAGACAACGTGTTCTTCGGCGTAAGGGCATGCGATGCAGCCGGGCATTGCAGTCAGGCAGTTGCGCCGGTGCCGGAACGTCGCTTGTGAATTCTATCTGGCTCCTCGCGCTTCAAAATGGGCTTCAATTTCTTCCAGCGTCTTCCCCTTGGTTTCAGGCAGCAGGAAGACCGCGACGAGGAAGTAGATGACGGTGAAGCCGGCGAATAGGAAAAACATGGACGAGTATCCGTATTTGCTTACGAAGGGCAGGAAGATGCCGGCCAGCGTGGTGGAGACGAGTTGGTTGATGACCAGCGCGATGCTCATGCCGTTCGATCGAATGCGGGTGGGCATAAGTTCAGAGAGCGCAAGCCAGACGCACACGCCGGGACCGAAGGCGAAGAAGGCCATGAATGCGTAGAGGCCGAAGGCGACACGCCAGCCGTGGCTCGCGTCAGGAACGCTGCCAACCAGGGCTTTCTCAATTTTGAGCGGCGCGGTGCGTGCGGCGTCGAGATCGGCAAATGGATTCTTGAAGAAGGCTTCAACGCTATTTGCCGGAACGCAGCTTGCGCGGGTGATGTGGATGGGGGCGGCGCCTGCATCGTCAGAGCGCACATAGCTGGTTGAAGCTGTGAAATCGCCGTACGAATAGATGATGGCGAACGAGGCGCGACCGCTGTTGATGTCCGTGCCGGTGTAGCCGCTGGCGCTTAGCAGCCTGGAGGCTTCGGCGGGATCGAATCGGATGGTGAGTTCTTGATTTGGCTCTACCGCCGACTGGATCAGGCTGCGGGAATCGACGTTCAGCTTTTCTGTAGTCAGAAACATCAGGCCGACGGCAGTGAGGGAAACGATGATTCCGCTGGTGCCGAGCGTGAGCAGGAACTTGCGCCCCTTGCGGTCGACCAGCGTGACGCCCACCATGGTCATGACGAAATTGACGACCGTGAAAATCACGTATCCCCAATGCGCCTGCAGGTCGGAGAGGCCGCTTTGCAGCAGAATGCCGGTGTTGTAGCCAATGATGGAATTGATGCCGGTGGCGGTGTTGCAGGAAAGGATGATGCAGGCCAGCAGAAAGGGGATGACGTATTTGCGGCGCAGCAAGGTGTCCTTGAACTTCTCGCCGGTCTGTTTGTTTGGCGATTTGGACGCCTCGGCTAGATGCGCGGTCTCTTTCATCTCCTGTAATTCAAGATCGGCCTGTTGCGGCAAGCGCGAGCGGAGAAGCGCGGCAAGGGCGTGCGCTTCCTTGCCCTTGCGGAAGAGCCAACGTGGAGACTCGGTAACGAGCAGGCTACCGATGACAAACAGAACGCCGGGAGGCAGCGAAACCCAGAAGATTCTGCGCCAGGCAAGATCCTTGAAAGCCAAAAGGTCCGCGGCGTTTCCAACGGCGGCCACGGCTGCAACCTTGTAGCTGTAATACATGCCCACCAGCGCCGCGGCGACGATGCCGAGGGTGAGAAGCCACTGGAAGATCCCCGTCCCCTTGCCGCGATTGGATGCCGAGAGACACTCTGCGAGATAGAGCGGAACCACGATGCCGATGAAACCGCCGCTCATGCCCTGCAACAGCCGACCGAAGAACAGTGGCCCATAGCCGTGCGAGAGAGCAATGACTGGGATGCTGACAACAAAGGTAAGGCCGCTGAGGACCATCAGCGGCTTGCGTCCGATCCAGTCCGCGATCATGCCGGCAAAGAGCGTGGAAAAGACGCTGCCCAGCAGGACGGCCGCCACAATCACAGAGAGCTGCGCCTGCGTGAGGCCGGAGGTTGCTTCGAGGTACGGGTATGCGCCGCCGATGATGCCTACATCAATGCCGTAAAGCAGTCCGCCGAGGCCCGCAACCAGCAGCAGAAACATGTTGTAGCCGCGCTTGCTTGAGGCGGCCGGCAAGGTGCTCGAATTGGTGGACCGGATGGAGTCTGCTGTCATTGGGTTGAGCCTTTGCCTGAATTCTGGTTCCGCTACGGGAGTGTTTTCAGTCTACAATGAGCGAATCGAACAGATACGCTCAATTTTATGATCTTTTTTGAGAGACAGAGAATACTTTGAGCCAATTATCTGAACCGCATCAAGTTTGTCCGTTGTTCCGGCTCTCCAAGTTTTGCAGGTCGATGCCGAGCTGCTGGCATTTCTTGTACAGATGGCTTCGTTCCAATCCAAGGGCGCGGGCAGTTTGCGTGATGTTGCGGTTGTGCCGGTCGAGCTCGTTCAGAACCTGCGCCCGTTCAAAGGCTAAAACGCGCTCGGAAAGCGGGCCGGATGAGTCGGACGTCAGGGAAATTGGATTGGACCGACCTGGCGGATGGCCGGTGCGCGCGGAGGGAAGAGCGAGTTGCACGGCGGCTTCGTCGACTGTCGTATCAGCGAGCAGAAGCAGCCGCTCTACAACATTGCGCAGTTCGCGGATATTGCCGGGCCAACCGTATTGCTTGAGGGCGTCGATGGCGGAATCGGTGAAGGGAACGGGCTTCCACCCGTTCTGGGCGCTGACCTGGCGGGCAAAGTGTTCGACGAGTGCGGGCAGGTCTTCAGGGCGCTGGCGCAGGGGCGGTAACTCGACCGGGAAGACGACGACGCGATGATAGAGATCGCGACGGAAGGCGCCAGACTCGACCAGCGCATCGAGGTTGCGATGTGTGGCGACTATGACGCGGACGTCAACGGTAGTGGGCTTGTCGGAGCCGATGCGCTCGACTTCGCCTTCTTCTAAAACACGAAGCAGTTTGGCTTGCATGGCCGTGGGCATGTCGCCAATTTCATCCAGGAATAGCGTTCCGCGGTGAGCCTGCTCGAATTTGCCGGTATGGCGTTGCGCCGCGCCGGTAAAGGACCCTTTCTCGTGGCCGAAGAGCTCGCTCTCAATCAGTTCCGCGGGAACGGCCGCGCAGTTGAGAGTCACAAAAGGGCCGTTCGCGCGATGGCTTTTCTCATGGAGCGTGCGCGCGACGAGCTCCTTGCCGGTTCCGGTTTCGCCATAGATGCAGACGCGGGCCTCGCTGGCAGCGACGCGCTCAATCTGCGCCATCACACGCCGCATGGTTTCGCCTTGAAAGACGAGCGTGTGCTTCCCGACGCGGATGCGCAGGTCCTGATTTTCGGATTCCAGGCGCGTGAGCTTCAGGGCATTTTCAACGGTGACGAGAAGCTTTTCGGTGGAGAGCGGCTTCTCTAGAAAGTCCAACGCACCGAGGCGTGTGGCTCGGACGGCCATCTCGATGTGGGCCTGGCCGCTCATCATCACAACGGGGGCCGTGACGCCGGCGGTCTTCAAGTCTTCAAGCAGGGCAAGCCCATCGCGGCGAGGCATGACAACGTCGCTGAGGATGAGGTCGAAGGGCTGAGTGCGGGCTAGCTCGAGCGCGCGCGCGGCATTGTCGCAAACCACGGCTTCGTGCCCGGCGAGACGGAAGGCGCGAGCGAGCGAGGCCAGGGTATTGGCTTCGTCATCGACGATGAGGATGTGGGCTTTGGTGCTCATAAGACAGTCATCAGTTCTCAGTTGTCAGTTAAAAGCTAAACCTCAAGGCTACTTTTCGGCAGCGTGATGACAAAGGTAGCACCACCGGCGGGCCGGCTCTCAACGGCGATGGTTCCGGAGTGGTCAGCGATGACGGATTGCACGATGGCGAGGCCGAGGCCAGTACCGTGCTGCTTGGTGGTGTAGTAGGGGGTGAAGAGCCGCTCGCACTCTTCAGGCGTGAGGCCAGCGCCCGTATCTGAGACGCGGATTTCGATGTGATTGGCGAGTGGGTTGGCGGAGAGGGTGAGGGTCCCGCCGTCGGGCATGGCGTCCATGGCGTTGAGGACGAGGTTGCTGAGTGCCCGATGCAACAGCTCCGGATCGACATGGAGCGGCATGGGCTCAGGCGAGACGTCTAGCTCGAAGCGGATGGGCTGCGGGACTGGATTGGAGGTTGCGGCCGTTGTCTCGTAGAGCGAGCGCACGCGCTCGATGACACCTTTGGCGTCGACGTGTTCCAGTTCTGGCTTGGGCATTTTGCTGAAATCGCTGAAGCGCGAAATGATGGTCTTCAGGTTGGCGATTTCCATGCCCAGGGTCCGCGTGCTCTCGTTGAAGACTTCATCAAATTCATTCGGCGGAAGCGCGCGGGCTCGGACGAGATTTTCGACCGTAAGCTGCAAGGGGAATAGCGGATTCTTCAATTCGTGAGCGAGCCGGCGCGCAAGTTCGCGCCAGGCGGCAACGCGCTCGGTTTGGATAAGCTGTTCGCGCTGGCTCGTTAGCTGAGCGGTCATGTGATTGAAGCTGCGCGCGAGTTGGCCGACTTCATCACGGCTGCGTTCCGGGACATGCGTTTCCCAGTTTCCGGCGGCAACTTGTTCCGCGGCGCGGGCGAGTTGCTCGATGGGCCGGGAGACTCTGGCGGCGATCCAAAGGCTGCAAATAATGGCGAAGAGGATGCCCCCAGCCGCAACTCCGTATGCGATGGCGCGGATATGCTGCTGAGCTTCGACCATGCCGCCACGCGAGATGGAGACCGTGAGGACGGCGAGCACGGTGCCGGATTCAGATTTGAGAGGGATGGCGGTGGCGTTGACCGAGTCTTCGCGGTGGTCAGTGAGGTAGAGGATGGAACTGGCGGGCAGGCCGGTTTTGCGGGCGGAGTCGATGAGGGATTGATAACGAGCCGCGGCGGTGACGGGGCCGGTGGCGCTGAGGAGCCGCGCGGGATCAAATGCGGCGAAATTGGCAGACGGAACTGTCGAAGGATCCGTGCCTGGAGATGGATTGGCGCCGGCGTCACTGTATAGGCTAATCTGCATGCCGGGCGCTGCCGGAAGGTCGGCAAGGAAGCTTTGATCGAGGCGCTTGCCACCGACCAGATGCACCGCTGGCTCGGCACCGCGAATGGGGCGAGCGGCAAACAGGCCGAGGGCTGATGCGCCATTGGGAAGGTCTTCGCGCTTGAGAAACGTGGTTGTGGTTAGCTCGGCTGCAGGTTCGGGATAGCCAAAGCGCGCGGGCCATTGCGCAGAGCTCACGACATTACCGTCAGCCCCGACGATCTCAAGGAAGTCGAGCTGCGCATCCTGGGCAAGCGTCTGCGCTTCCGTGAGATACGGAGCCGCGTCGCCGGATTGAACTATCTCGAACGCCATGGCGCGAACGTGCTCGCTGGCTGCAATGTGGTCAACGGCTGCTGCAACTTCGGCGGAACGATGCTGGAATTCGCGCTGAAACTGGCTGACGAACAGTGCGGTCTCCTGCTGGTCGCGTTGCTCAAAGACGAGCCGGATGCGGACGAGGACGGTCCACGCAACGGCGGCCACGGCGGCAGCGACGGTGAGCGAGAAGAGCAGCAGCAGTTTCTGGCGAAGATTCATTCTGCGTCTCTCATTGTGCGTCCTGAAGCGAGACATCGGCCAGAAGGGGCGACCCACTAGCGCTGAGGCGGAGGTCGCGGACACGGCCACTGACGGCGTAGGCGCGGGGGAGATAGAGCAGCGGAATCAGGGTGTGGGTCTCAAGGAACTCATGTTCCGTTTTGTAGAGACCGGCGGGTGTGTTTTCGATGACCGGGGTTGATACGCCCACACTGCGCAGCATGGATTCAAGCGAGGACTGTGGCTGGCCGGAGGCTAGGGTGAGCTGAATCAGGGCAAGATCCTTATGCTGTGCGGTTGCGGCGTTGGCGACCTGCACATTGAATCCGGCCTCGTGGAGATTAAGGGCGAGGCGCTGCGCGGCCAACTGCATGGTGGCGCTGTTATCCGCAGCCAACGTGAGAGCGGGAGTAGCGAGGCCGCCGCGCATTTCGTGCGCCTTGTTCAGATCGCGTTCTATCGGGAAGAGAAACGAGTAGCCGGTAAGCGCGGAGGGCAACAGGCTGGCTGTAACCTCGCCCTGCTTCTGAAAAATGACGTTGGAGAGGGCGCTGCGATCGACGGCGAGGGCAATGGCGCCACGGATGTTGGGGTTAGAGAGCAGGCTGGAGTCAGCGACTGCAAGGGCGAGAAGCGTGACCGGCGGCGAGGTGATGACGGTGAGATGCTGCTGCTGCGCGACGCGGAGCTGTTCGGCAGGAACTTCAACTATGTCGGCGCGGCCTACGGAAAGATCGAGCCATTGGTCGTGGATGGATTTGTGGCTGAAGATCTCAATCTTGTCGACGAAGGGGCGGCCCTGCCATGAACCTTCGTTGGCCTCAAAGGTCTCTGCGCCGTTTTGGAGCCCGACGAAATGAAATGGACCAGTGCCAACAGAGCCGGGCAGAGCTTTGCCCTCTTCCGACTCAGCTTGGCCAATCAAATAGCCGTTGCCTGACAGTAGAGCAGGAAGGTTGGGCATGGGCGAGTCGCTGGTAAAGACTATTGAAGTGCCCACTGCATGGACCGTGGTCCAAGGGCATCCAGCATCGGCGCGGCAGCTTCCGGACAAGGACAGCACTACCGTCGAGGGTTTCAGCGGCCAGCCGCTGTGGAATTGCACATTGGGCCGTAGCCAGAATTGCCAGCGATGATTGTCGTTCTGAGTTTCCCAGCGCACGGCCAGAGCCGGAATTGCAGTTCCGTTGGAATCCATGCGAGTCAGTCCGTCATGCACGAGACTCCAGGCAATGCCGTCCGGTACTTTCCAAGGGTCGCCTTCAACCTCGATGCGCAGCGTACCGCCATAGTGAGGGCGGGTGCGTGCGGCGGCCGGCAGCACCGCCAGGGCGATGAGACAACTAATTACAACTTGCCGTAACACGGTCCACCTCATATTGTTCTGCTTGGCCTACAGGGGCCTGCATGCGCACCACAGCCATAACGCTCTTGCCTTCAGGTTCGGTCCAACTTGCAGTCACAGTTCCACCCATCGCGAGCGCGGCGCTGGCGGGGATCGCCTCCTGCGCGGGCAGTTCGTAGGCGCGGAGGCTGTCGCTCGTGGCTGCTCCTGAGCCGGACGCGACGACTTGCATGCCGGTACCGCAGCCTGAGTGGAGAACCGCAAAGTCGCTGCCCCAGTCGCGTGTGCCGGTTACTGTCCTGAGCTTGCCGTTCTCCAGCGTTTGAATCTTGCCGTCAATGCCGCCAGCGAGCAGAGGCATAGTTGCGGCTGAGCGCACCAACTGGGTGGCAACATAGAACGGAGGTAGGTCTACGCCAGAGGAGCCATTGATAACTCCTGTGAAGTAATTGCGTGCTGCGTTGTAGAAGGCCTTGATGGGAGTAACGCCGATGTTCATTTGCGTGGCGGCCTGGGCCTCCGTTCCTGTCTGCATCACGGGCGGTTGGACGATTGTCCAGGGATCGTCGCTCTCGCGGCAATGAACGCTCCAATCCGCGGGCGGTGAGGCGTGCTGAAAGCTGCCGGTGCAGACTTCACCGGCGGTGAATGCTTCAAATCCGCCAGCGTCTGCGCTGAGATAAATCATGGCACGCGGGTCGCGTGTGATTGGACGCGTTTGGCCAATCCCAACCCGCTTTTGCTCGTGCCAGCCGTCTGGAGTCCGGGCAAGGAACACGATCTCTTCCGGTTCAATGAGGACGAGGCCGTTTGGGGTTTCGAGGGCGGCAAGAACTTGGTCGCTTGTGGTAAATATAGCTTGCCTGCGCAACGTCAGACCGCCTGCGGATTGCGGTTGCGGTGCTTTCCCTGGGTCCAGTCGCACCATGGTCACGCGGGATTCGTCGCCTTCCACCACTTCTGCGACCAACAGACGCTCGCGAGCATTTTCGCTCAGAGTGACACGGACAATGTTGGCGCTCTCTGCTCCTGAAG
>Ga0302150_10001179_pt1 | contig 11553 bp, 8 predicted proteins | sample I_Bog_N1_2_FD_198635 | JGI IMG/M metagenome (GOLD analysis project Ga0302150, IMG submission 198635) | Peat permafrost microbial communities from Stordalen Mire near Abisko, Sweden - I_Bog_N1_2 | ecosystem: Environmental > Terrestrial > Soil > Wetlands > Peat | place: Sweden: Abisko, Stordalen... | reverse complement strand
ACACCCAGTGGTTCCAAGAGAGCGTCGCCTCGCTATACCGGCCCGCATACCCGGTCCGCTGCCCCTTCTTATCGTTCAGAAAGTCATTGCGCAACGACAAATAATCATGCGCCCCAAGCTCCTTGTTGATGTAATTCACCGCCGCCCATTCCGGAGCAAAACACCTCACCTCGCCCACCGCACAGTTCGCCCCATTCGTCCCCTTTTCAGGAACAATCGGCTCTAGACCATCCACCCCATGCACACTCGGCACATCCCTCTCCGACATCGAATAAGCCTCCGTCGCCATATGCCAGGTCCTCGAAAACTTGTGATACCAGGTGCCGTCATACATCTGCAGATTGTTGTACGCATACTTCCCGTCATTGATCCCGTTGGCGCACAGGTAAAAGTTGTCGTCCACGCTCTTCGTCGTGTAATCCAAGCACCCGGTAAACGATGGCTTCGCGTCGGCAGTCCACGGCGCCACATCATGGCTCGCCGAAATCTCTCCCTGCACCGTCCAACGATCATTCAAACGAACCGTAGCAATCGCCCCCGTGTCAGTAAACGGGTCCACCGAGTACAACAGTGAGTGGCTGAACATGTAATTATTCGGCGTCAACTGCGCCTCAATCCCCGGCACCGAAATAAACCTCCCCACCCGAAGATTCATCCCTTGCGCCACATGTGGGAAGTACACATCCACATACTCCAGCACCGGATCGAACCCATACTGCCGATCATGATCGAGCAGCTGCGAGCTGAAATATCCCTTGTCCGTCGTCGACCGATAATCCGTTCCAAAGAACGACGTCAAATGGAATCCCCAACCCACATGATCCCGCTGCACGCTATCTGGCAACCGCTCCACGTACACCACGAACTGCTGCAATTCCACGCGATTCGAGAAGATATCGTTCGTCTCCGGCGCATTGCGATTCCGCGACGTACTCAGATTTCCGCTAGGCGACACCCACCCATACACTTTGGTCCGCCTCTTCGCTCCATTGATCGCGGTCTGTAGCGGGTACACATTCCCGTCCGACTCGCCAATTGTCGGCGACCCTCCATACGACCAGTCCGCGCTGGGAAACGGTGGCGAATCCAGCGGACTATTCACCCCGCGTCTCGGTGCCGAAGGAGCAGCCGAAGCTACCTTTGCTGCCACCCCATCCCAATCATCGCGATAGAAATCTCCCCACCGCGCCCAAAACCCCTTCGTCTCTTGTGTGGCCGCAGCGGAGGGAGCCTCCGGCAATCCTTGTGCCCCTGCCTCTCTCAACCCCACCATCACCACCGCAACCACCAGCCATCCCAACCTCATGCCCCGACCTCAATCCCGAACCGTGCCCTCTCCATCCTACGGCGGCCCATTCAGTGTCGATGCTTCGACCTCTGCAAACCGCCCATCCGGCAGCCTAACAACCGTCGGGGCATACGTCCCGAGCAGCTTCCGCGTCCACCAAACGCCCTGCGTCCGCTTCTCCTCCGGCGTGCTGAACCAGTACTGCCACAGCACCGCTCTCACCCTCTTCGGAGGAGCAGCCCCAAACGGATCCCCACGGAACAAGGCCAGCACATCCTTATCCCCTTCAAGCAACCGCTCCTCGGTCAGCGGCACAATCGGCGCTTCCTGCCACGTCGTCAACGACGCAAACCACAAGTTCCAATCAAAGCGAGGTTGATACGGCGCATAGATTCCCGGCCTTTCCGACACATCCTGCGGTTTGAACCGAAACCTGTACGGCGTCCACATTTTCCCATCGTTCGAACCCTGGAACTCAATCTCATATTGATGCGGCGTCATCGTGGCGAACAACCCATACTGATTCGCGATCCGCAGCGGCTCCAGCGCCGCCACCGGCGAGCTAGGCAGCGGAGCCTCCCTCCAGAACATCCACACCATCTCCGCCGTCGTCGCATACGCAATCCACGTCAACAGTACCGCCCCCACCGCCACTCCGATCCCATCCGGCCCCTTCAACGACTTTACCTCTACCACCGCGCGCTCACTATCCGCCTCAACCCCACTCCGCCATCTCTTCGGCACCAACCTCCGCAGCGCCCCATCATCCAGCAGCAACACCGCCAGCACCAGCACCAGGTAGTTCAGAAACGCATAGTTAGCCGTCGCGATCACCACCGCCTGCCACACCGTCACAATGATGAAGCACGCAATCTTCCATCGCCGCGGGAGAAACGCCATCCACACCAGCACCAACTCCATGAAGAGCGTTGCGCCCGCCGTCGCCCTTTGAAACCAGTGAGGCAGATGCTGCAAATACCATCCAACCCACGTCGGCAGCGGCCCATTCTGGTAGTACTCATACATCGCCGTCAGGTTCCGCCACGTCGGATCACCACTCAACAGCTTCACCGCGCCCGACTCAAAGTAGATCCGAAACCACTCCCACAGCAGCAGAAACCATGCTGCTCGAATCGCGAGCGACTTCCTCCCCCATCCAGGCCACAATCCTCCCGGCGCGACAAACAGCGACAGAAACCCAGCCTCCAACAGCATCCCATCCGACTGGTACTGCCCAAAGTCCTGCGACACCGCAATAAAGCTCAGGAAGCAAACAAAGCAGATTCCCAGCGAAATCCGCGGCGCCACATTCGCCACTACCAGCACCGACGCCACGATCCCCACCCACACCAGCGCCATCAGCGCATGGTTCCCACTCCCCCACCACAACATCGTCGGTGCATACCAGAAGCGCGCCGCACCCAGACCCCGCACCTTCTCCAAGTATTCACCCGCCGGCAGAATCCCCTGAACGCCCACCATTCCACGAATCTGAAACATCAGCGCCAGAAACGCCGAAAAATAAATCGCCCCCACGGCCCGCAGAAACACCCAGCGCGCAATCAGATGATCCGTCGCACCCTGCTCTCGATCGAAAAGATACCGAAGCCCTCGAGCAATCCCGCTCATCTCCACTCCCGTCAACGCGCGCGCTGCTAACGCTCCGTAGATGTGCTCGGCTTCTTCAACATCGCAATCGCCTCGCGGTACCCAATCCCCGGTGGAACCGGCTCAAAGTCACTCGCCTCTTCTGTGATCCGAATTGTCACCGTCTTCACCATCAGCGCCTTGCCATTAAGATTCATCTTCAGCACTGTTGGCTGCCACTCCTGCACGTCACCCTCAAACTCCTGCTGCAACTCAATCGTCCCGCCCTTGTCCAGCCGACCTAGAATGCCAAACCCAATGTTCACGTCCCGCACCACGTGAGCGTCCAGCCGCACCAATCGCCGTTGCGTCTCCTCGATCCAGACCTCGCCTGCAAACCCTCGCAGCGCCTCCGCCTCAAGATCCGGCGGCTGAAACGTCGGATTCGGCGTATAGCTCAGCCGACAACACTGCCCCGAACCGCAAGCCACCGTCCCTTCCAGCTTGTATAACTCGGCGTCCGGCAGCATCCCGACCACCGCATTGATGCGCGCCTCGTCCTTCCGCTCGCTCCTTCGCCGCCGCTCCTGCATCTCCGGAGATCTGGCCAGCATATCCAGCCGTCCCATCTCCGCGTTCTCCTGCTGCGCCGTCAGCGACTGGCCATTGATCGCGATCAGTCGAGCGACATCGCCATCCTTCGTTTCGATGATCGCCTTCGTCGTCTCGTGATCGCCATCCGTCTTGCGCAACACGTAACGCACCGGTCGATGCCTCTTCTGCTCCTCAAGCCGCTGCTGCACCGCACTCCGCACCAGAGCCACCGGATCCACGGCTGCCTGCGTCTGGGCACCAGCCATGGACCACAGACCGCTCGCACCCATCATCGCCACTACGCCGCATCGTCCGAATGCTCCCAGCGATGCCGCATACCTGAGTTCCCTACGCCTTGTCACCAGTGCCACCGCCCTGAGAGCCCCCACGTTTCAAAGATACTCAGCCGCGCTCTCCCGCCGCTTAAATGAGATGGGGAGACCCATGGCGTCAGCCGGTGTCTCCCCATCCCTCCAAATCTGGCCCGTTCAAACGTCAACTCTTCAATGTTAGATCTTCTGTGTCATGCCCTTCATCGTCAACCCCTTCATCCGCCGCATGCGTACCGCCGCGGCCAAACCAAAGATGCCGGTTCCCAACAATGCCAGCGAAGCAGGCTCGGGTGTAATGGCTGCAGAAGGTGTAGCAGGAGCAGCATCCAGTGAGCCGCCAGCATTCAGATCGACCAGGTTGTAGCCGAAATCTGAAGCCCCGTACACCTGACCATAAGAATCCTGATACGAATTGCAGCTGCCACCCACCGTGCATAGCTCGATATTGCCCGAACCATCTAGAGTGGTCAGGTACGACAGATACAACTGTGCGGTGTTCCCGGTCGTGGTCAAATAGGCGAAATCGGCGACAGGATTGTAGCCCGCAGGTCCGCCCGTGCTGCTGATTACGTCGAAGACGGGATTTCCCAGAGCGGCGTCGTTCAAGGTGACATCCGCTGCGGTCACCAGCCCATCGCTGCCGATCGTCACAGTGCCGGTGAGCGAATAAGCTGTGCCATCGGCGCTGATGCTGGTGTCCGTAAGGTTGTAGGTTCCTGCCGTGATAGAGGTCGCGTGAGCCGCAACCCCGAAGCTCAAACTGACTAGAGTGATGGCGAGCAGACGTGACAACTTATTGATGAGCATGTTGGTCTTTCGTGGTACAGAATTTGGATAACTGCCATTCCTACGAGCAAGTCAGTTGCCAAACTTCCAAAGCTGCGATAAACCTCATGATTTCTGCAGCCTATGAGATTTGCACAGCACCTTGCCTCTCTTACATCTCCCTGGAAACCGCAATTTGCCTTCATAGTGGTAAAAGAGTTCCACGATGACCTAGGAAATACCTTTCCCTCTCCTTTGCCAGCGATTGCGCATGGACAAATCTCTCCGTACGAGCTGCTTTGAGTAGAAGGCGGTCTTTGTTAAGTCGCACTCTCGAATCTCCAACCTCAATCCTCATCGACAGCGTGCTACAGGCTCCGCCAGCGAGGGCTCGCGAGCATCAGCGACTTGATCCCCGCGCTAAACTATCCCCATGTCGACCCTCACCTCCATCCCCCTCACCACCATCAACGGCGCCCCTGCCTCTCTAGCCGACTACTCCGGCAAAGTCCTTCTCCTCGTCAATGTCGCCTCCAAGTGCGGACTCACCCCGCAATACACCGCCCTCGAAGCCCTCTACCAGAAGTACAAGGACCGTGGCCTCGTCATCCTCGGCTTCCCCGCCAATGACTTCGCCGGTCAGGAGCCCGGCTCCGACCAGGAGATCGCCAAGTTCTGCTCGACCGAGTACCCCGTCACCTTCCCGCTCTTCTCCAAGATCCCCGTCACCGGCCCCGACAAGCATCCGCTTTACGCCGCTCTCATCGCCGAAGCTCCAACCCACATCCCCCACGGCCCCTGGCGCGAGAAGCTCGCCGACTACTCTTCCCAAAACGGCTTCCCCCCACCCAATGAGCTCCCCGAGCTTCTCTGGAACTTCGAAAAATTCCTCATCGGCCGCGACGGCAACGTCCTCGCCCGCTTCGCTCCGGACACTCCACCCGACGACCCCAAGATCACCTCGGCCATCGAGCGAGCCCTCGCTTAGTCCTTCAAGCGGCAGCCCAATGAAAAACAGCCGCCTCGCCAGGAGAATAATTCTCGGCGAGGCGGCTTCTTTAATCCAAGCAAAGCCTCGTATTCAAGTGAGCCCGACCTTAATCATTAATCGTTCGGCATGAGCGTCGAAATCTCCACCGTCTCCCGCATCCCCTTCAGCAACGAACTCTCATCCACTTCCCCATCAGCCTGCACCTGCTCGGACAGCGCGGCAACAGCTTGCCTCCCAGTCCCCTTGAAGAGTCTCTTCAGTACCAGGACGGTTGGTGATATTTTCGCTCATCTTCATCTCTCCTCGGGAACAGGCTCAACATGCGTCTTCGATTGGGTCCATCCGGCAAACCAAGTTGACCGCCCAGAAAACCACTGGATTACGGGATTGCAGTTAGACGCCCAACCCTTCCCGCAAGGCAGTTCTTCAGCGCAGCGCGGCGTCTTCCTGCGCCCCGCAAGCGTATCCTTACCTATACCCGCATTCCACCTGTTGTACAGAGAGGCATTACCCAAACGATGACCCGCACGCCATTACTCTTCGCCGCCGCAATCGCCCTCACCGCTCCAATCTTTGCGCAGACCCCCATCCGCATCACCGCCGACCTCACGGAGGCTCCCCGCAAGCTTTACCACGCCGAGATCGATCTACCGGTCAAAGCCGGCCCCGCGACCTTCATCACTCCGGAGTGGATCCCCGGCAACCACCGCCCCACCGGCCCCGTTGCGGACATCACCGGCGTCGTCTTCTCCGTCGACGGCAAGCCCATCTACTGGCGCCGCGACGACCAGAATCTCTACGAGTACCACGTCGAGATCCCCAAGGGCGTCACCACTCTCCACGCTCATCTAGACTGCATCGTCACCTCGCGCGCCGACGACAAGATCGCCGTCCTCGAGTGGGAGAAGCTGCTTCTCTATCCCGCCAACATCCCCGTCCACGACATCGCCATCCAGCCCAGCGTGACCGTCCCTTCCGGCTGGGGCATCGGCACCGCTCTCACTCCGTCCGGAGCCTACGATCCCAACGCCAAGGTGGGAGGCACCACCGCCTTCCAGCCCACCACCGTCGAGCAACTCGAAGACTCCCCTGTCATCGCCGGCGAGAACTTCCACGAGTTCGCCCTAGCTCCCGAGATCACGCCCAAACACTTCATCGACGTCGTCTCGGACCAGCCCGAAGACTCCAACCTCCGCCCTCAGCTCCTCGACGAGATCTCCAACCTCGTCCGCGAGACCGGAGCCGCCTACGACTCGCGCCACTACCACGTCTACCACTTCCTCCTCACCCTCTCCGACATCACCGGCGGCGAAGGCCTCGAGCACGGCCAGTCCTCTGACAACGGCGTCGGCGAAAAAGGCTTCGACTCCCAGAAGGGCCAGCTCGCCGACTCCGACCTTCTCTCCCACGAGTTCACCCACTCCTGGAACGGTAAGTATCGCCGCCCTTACAACCTCTACCAGGACGACTTTTCGAAGATGCAGCAAGGCTCACTGCTCTGGGTCTACGAAGGCATGACGCAGTACCTGGGTAACGTCCTCGCCGCGCGCTCCGGCCTCAAATCCCAGGAAGCCTATCGCGACATGCTCGCCGCCTCCGCTGCGCAGCTCGACTACAAGTCGGGTCGTGAGTGGCGTCCCACCGAAGACACCGCCATCGCCGCCAGCATCCTCCGTTCCGACGGCCCCGCCTGGTCCAACTGGCGCCGCGGCCAGGATTATTACCAGGAAGGCGAACTCTTCTGGTTGGACGCCGACACCAAGATCCGCGAGCTCACCAACGACCAGAAGTCTCTCACCGACTTCCTGCACATCTTTCTCGGCAAGGGCGGCAACACCGGCCCGCTCATCGTCACCTACAACCGCGATGAGCTCGTCCGTGACCTGAACCAGGTCGTCAAGTTCGACTGGGCGAGCTTCATCCACGACCGCATCGACCTCATCAACCCCCACGCCGACTTCGACGGAATCACCCGCGGCGGCTACAAGATCGTCTACCAGGATCACCCCTCCGACAGCCTCGCCGCACTCCTTCATAGCGGAGGCCGTCGCGGAGGAGGAGGACCCTTCGTCTGGTACTCGCTCGGCCTCCAAGTCGCTGCGGACGGCACGATCTACGACGTTCGCTGGGGCAGCCCAGCCGACAAGGCCAAGCTAGCCCCCGGCCAGAAGCTGATCGCTGTTGACGGCATCGTCTTCTCCGCAGATGCTCTCCACCAAGCCATCCTCACTGCGAAGACAAGTAAGGAGCCCATCCACTTCCTCACGCAATCCGAACAGTACATCACCCCCGTCAACATCGACTACCACGACGGCGAACGCTACCCTACCATGGTCCGCGTCGACGGAACAAAGGACTACCTCGACGAGATTACCACCCCGCTAGCCAAACACCCCACGACTTCCGAGGACTCCACCGCCGCCAAAACCAACTAACCCATCCCACACTCTGAAGGGCGCGAACTCATAACGTTCGCGCCCTTCTTTTTCCACCAGCTACAATTCGTCGTCTCGATCGGAGCGTAGCGAAGCGGAGAGACCCCTGTATTCGCAAGTGTCCCAAAGCTCTATCAATCCTAGGAGCCGCCATGCTCAAGCCAATCCTCGTCGCCGCACTCCTCGCTGCCACCACCGCCTCCGCCCAGACCATGTCAGCACCCACCGCCGCAACGCCAACTCCCTCCTACACCGGCTCCCCCGGCGACTACATCGCCCACGACTTCCGCTTCGGCTCAGGCGATACCCTTCCCCAGCTCAAGCTCCATTACCTAACCCTTGGGAGCCCGCACCGCGACGCCGCCGGCCACGTCGACAACGCCGTTCTCCTCCTCCACGGCACGGGCGGCGACGCCCACACTCTCTTCAACCCAGTCTTCTCCAGCGTCCTATTCGGCCCCGGCCAGCCACTCGACATCACGAAATATTTCCTCATCTTTCCCGACGACATCGGCCATGGTGATTCTTCCAAACCCTCCGACGGTCTGCGGATGAAGTTTCCGCAATACGACTACGACGACATGGTGCGCTCCCAGCATCAGATGCTGCTCGACGGCCTCCACGTCGACCATCTCCGTCTCATCCTGGGAACCTCCATGGGCTGCATGCAGAGCTTCGTCTGGGGGAAAACCTACCCCGAATTCGCCGACGCCCTCATGCCGCTTGCCTGCCTCCCCGTCCAGCTCGCCGGCCGCAATCGCATGATGCGCTACATGGCCATCGAAAATATCGAGCGCGATCCCGCTTGGAAGAATGGCGACTACACAACAGAACCCGAGCTCGGCCTTCGCACCGCAAACGAGATGCTCCTCATCATGGGCTCCGCGCCTCTGGTCATGCAGACGAACTTCCCCACCCGCCAGCAGGCCGAAGCCTACGTCGACAAATACCTCGACCGAGCCACAGCCGGCACCGACGCCAACAATCTCATCTACTACATCAACGCCAGCCGCAACTACGATCCCAGCCAGCACCTCGACCGCATCAAGGTTCCCGTCATGTGGATCAACTCCGCCGACGACTTCATTAACCCACCCGAGCTAGGCATCGCCGAAAAGATGGTTCACAAGATGCCGAACGCCCAATTCGTCCTCATCCCCATCTCCGACAAGACCCGCGGCCACGGCACCCACACCATGGCCGCCCTCTGGCAGAACTATCTCGTCGATCTACTCAAAGAGTCCGAACCAAAGCACTAACTTTTGCGTATTCGCTCACAGAGCCCCAGGCCCTACCGTCCAACACTCGTTTCCAACCATCCACGAATACAGAAAGAGTAGCTTCCACCATGGGCAAGTTCGCTGCACGTAGAGCTAACCGCGCAAAGGGCATCTCCCTGTTCGCCATCGCTCTTCTAGTTATCCCCACCGTCGCTCAGCAGCCCACTGCCGCCACCCCGCAGCCAACGCTCCCCATCTACGACGTCGTCTCCATTCACCCACACAACGCGCTGGACAATAACATGAGCATCAATTCCCGTCCCGGCAACTTCGCCGCAACCAACGCCACCCTGAAACAACTCATCTCCTCCGCCTACGGAATCCGGGAAGACCTCATCTCCGGACTTCCCGGCTGGGCAGACTCTGCGCACTTCGATGTCACCGCCAAGGTCTCCGACTTTGATCCATCGACCTTCAAGAATCTCACCAGGGAGCAGCACGAGGCCATGTTACAGCCCGTGCTCACCGACCGCTTCCACGTCAAGACCCACACCGAAATCAAAACGCTCGGCGTCTTCAATCTCGTCCTCCTCAAGGACGGCCCTAAATTTCAGAAGAGCCCGCCGCCACCCGCTGATCCCGATCATCCCACTCCCAACGGACAACTAGGCAGGGGCGGCGTCATGATCAACAACAATGATCTCACCGCAAACGCCGTTCCGCTATCGATGTTCTCCGAAGTCCTCTCCGGACAACTCAACCATACCGTCATCGACAAGACCGGCCTCACCGGCGACTACGACCTCAAGCTCAAATGGACACCCGACGAGGATTCAAACAAGGCCGCCGATAACGGCACCGGCGATCGCTCTCCCGATCTCTTCACCGCCCTGCAGGAGCAGCTCGGCCTGAAACTCGTTCCTGCTAAAGGCCCCGTCACAACGCTAGTCGTCGACCACGCCGAGCAACCCTCACCCAACTAAACCGCCCCCACCAAGTGCCCGCATCTCGATTCTGAGATGTGGGTATCGCGCGTATAGCACGACCGTTCCGGCCCACCTCCTGAAGTCGCCCCTACTGCAAATCCAACCCCAGAACAGCCTCGTCAACGACTTCACCCACCAGGTCGTCCTCATCACCAACCAGCAACCCCTGCATAGCCCGGCCCACCAGCAGCAGCACCGGCGCCGGCCCACACTCCATCTCTGCCATCCCGTCCAACCTTCCCGCCACCCAACTCTGTCTCGCCGTAGCCGCATGCGAAATCGCGCAACAAGCCACATCCTCCGCAACCCCAGCCTCACGCAACTCCCGCGCAATCCTCCCCAGATCCCTCCCCGGCATATACACCACCAGGGTCGCATCCTCCGGCAGCGCCCCGCTCCATATCGGAGCCGAATCCTTCCCGTCGGCATGATGCCCCGTGCAAAAAATCAGCTTGCTCGCACTCTTCCGATCGGTCAGAGGCAACTGCAGCGCGGCCCCTGCGGCGAACGCCGCCGTCACTCCCGGAACCACCTCAAACTTCACGCCAGCCGCCCGCAACGCCGCGACCTCTTCGCCTGCGCGCCCAAACACCAGCGGATCTCCACTCTTCAACCGCACCACGCTCTGCCCGGCCCGCACCGACTCCACCATCAGCGCATGAATCCCCGTCTGCGTAATCCTCGGCCGCCCGCAGCGTTTGCCTACGCTCGTCACCAACGCATGTCGATGCACCAGCGCCAATACCTCCGCCGGCACCAGATCATCATGCAACACCACATCGGCCGACTCCAGCAGCCGCAGCGCCCGCAGCGTCAGCAGTTCCGGATCCCCGGGCCCCGCTCCCACCAGGTACACCATGCCCTTCTCCGCAACCGTCATGCCTTCACCTCCACGGTCGCGGGTGCCCCATCCATGACGGTTCTATCGTCATGGGTAGGATGAACGAACCCGTGGTCCCGCGCGTGCTGCCGCGCCCTCATCCTCGAAGGACACTCCGCAAACCCGCAGACCTCCCTAGACGCCAACTCATGCAGCAGCAACTTCCGCTCCTCGCCGACTGGCTCTACCGCGGTCACCTCGCGCCGCAGCCGCCCCAGCTCCATTAGCCACTCGCCCGTATCGAGCGGCAGAACCGCATTAATCTCCTTGCGCAGCCTCTGCGCCAAAGCAGGACTCTCCCCCGCAGTAGAAATCGCGATCTGCAACTCCCCCCTCCGCACCACACTCGGAAAGTAGTAATCGCAGAACGGAGGATCATCCACGGCATTACATAAAATCCCGGACCCACTAGCTTCCGCGAACACCGAGCGATTCACTTCCGCCGTAGCCGTCCCCGCCACCACAAGGAACGCTC
>Ga0302150_10001172_pt1 | contig 11591 bp, 10 predicted proteins | sample I_Bog_N1_2_FD_198635 | JGI IMG/M metagenome (GOLD analysis project Ga0302150, IMG submission 198635) | Peat permafrost microbial communities from Stordalen Mire near Abisko, Sweden - I_Bog_N1_2 | ecosystem: Environmental > Terrestrial > Soil > Wetlands > Peat | place: Sweden: Abisko, Stordalen... | reverse complement strand
GGATAGTATTACAGCAGGCCGACAGCTGCACCGCGCCGCCTTCGTTACCGCGAATCGCAATGGGAGCCAGATGCACATCAGCCCCCAGCCGCGCGCCCGCCAGTTCCAGCAGGCGTCGCGCAACCACCACCGGCAACAACTTGCCAACACCAATGGCCACCAGCAAATCCTGAAAGCTTTCCAGCTTATCGCCAAAGTCGCGCAGATAGGCCGCGCGCAAGGTGTCGTCGATGACTTGCGGCGCCACCGCCAAGGCGGTCACCGCCTGCTTCAGCAACTTCTCACCCAAGAGCGCCGCTTCGCTACGCTGCATGCTCTTGAGGTAACTACGGATACAAGAACGGGCGCGGCCACTTTGCACGAAGCTCAGCCACGACGGGTTCGGTTTGGCCTGGGTCGAGGTGATGATTTCAACCGTGTCGCCATTGCGCAGCACGGTACGCAATGGCACCAGCGCATGGTTGACCCGCGCGGCAATACATCGATGCCCGACGTCGGTATGCACCGCATAGGCAAAATCAACTGGAGTGGAGCCTTGTGGCAACACCAGAATTTTGCCCTTGGGGGTAAACACGTAGGCTTCATCGGGAAACAAATCGATCTTGATATGTTCGAAGAACTCGACGGGATCGTCGCTCTCCGCCTGAATATCGAGAATACTTTGCAGCCACTGATGGGTGCGTTGCTGCGCGGTGTCCAGACTGGCATCACCACTCTTATACATCCAGTGCGACGCCACCCCGGCCTCGGCAATCCGATTCATGTCGCGGGTACGGATCTGCATCTCTACCGGCGTGCCATAGGGGCCGAACAAGGTGGTGTGCAGGCTTTGATAGCCATTCCCCTTGGGGATAGCGATATAGTCTTTGAACTTGCCGGGAATGGGCTTATACAGGCTATGCAGGGCACCCAGCGCCAGATAGCAGCTGGGCACGTCGTTGACCACCACGCGAAAACCATAGATATCCAGCACCTCGGAAAACGACAGGTGTTTTTCCTGCATTTTCTTGTAGATGCTGTAGAGATTTTTTTCACGGCCTTTGATTACGGCCTCGATATTGCAGCCCACCAGTTTCTGGCTGACGGTCTGCAGAATTTTATTGACCACTTCGCGCCGATTGCCGCGCGCCGCGCGCACCGCCTTGTTCAGCACGTTATAACGATGGTAATGCAGGTGCTTGAACGCCAAATCCTGCAGTTCGCGATACACCTTGTTGAGCCCGATGCGATTCGCCACCGGGGCATAGATCTCGAGGGTTTCCAGCGCAATGCGCTTGCGCTTATCCTCGCGCATCGAGTCCAAGGTGCGCATGTTATGCAGGCGGTCGGCCAGTTTGACGATGATCACGCGAATATCGCGCGCCATGGCCAGCACCATTTTGCGAAAATTTTCCGCCTGGGCGGTTTCGCGCGTCTGGTATTCCAGGCGCTCCAACTTTGAAAGACCATCGACCAGGTCGGCGATGGTTCGGCCAAACTTCTCGCTCAAAGACGACTTGCTGACACCGGTATCTTCCAGCACGTCATGCAACAGCGCCGCGGCCAGCCCCTGTACGTCGATGCGCCAGTCAGTGAGCATGGTTGCCACCGCCAGCGGATGCGTGATATAGGGTTCGCCGCTCTTGCGCGTTTGCCCTTCATGCGCCTCGCGGCTCAGGGCAAACGCTTGCTGCAACAGCTTGATGTCATCTGGCTTAAGATAGCGCAGCGCAGCGGCAAAGAATGCCTCGGCATCCCTATCGACTGCCCCCTGGTAGTCGATTTGTGGCGCGGCTTCAGCTCCCATGGCTATGCGCTACCGTCGCCAATCAGTTCTTGCTACGGAGAAGGATTTCCTTGCCCACATGGCCGCCAGCGATTTCACGCAGCGCAACCACCGTCGGTTTATGACGGCCGGCATCCACGAAAGGGGTGGCGCCAGAAGCCACTTGGCGCGCGCGGTAAGCCGCGGCCAGGGTCAGATCGAAGCGGTTGATGATACGGTCGAGGCAGTCATCTACAGTAATACGGGCCATGAGGTGTCTTTCTTGAAGGTAAAATTAAACCAAGTGCAAAAATCAGCGACCGCCAGAGACAGTCAAGCCTGCATGCCCATCCGAGCCAGTTTATCAGCATAACGTATCCGCTGAAGCGCGGTACGCAAACGTTGTGCATGCACAATGCTGACCAGATCGAAACGCGCGCGCTCGAAGTTGTCGTTGACCACGATGTATTCGTATTCGGACACCATTTCGATTTCGGCGCGCGCGCTCGCCAAACGACGCGCAATCACTTCATCGCTATCCGTGGCGCGCCCACGCAGCCGGCGCTCCAACTCTTCAATCGATGGCGGGACAATAAACACCCCCACCGCTGCTGGAAACGCACGTCGCACCTGGCGCGCGCCCTGCCAGTCGATTTCGAGCAAAATATCTTTGCCTTCAGCCAGGCGCGAACGAATCCAGCCACTGCTGGTGCCGTAATAATTACCATAAACTTCGGCATATTCGAGGAAATCGCCATTGGCAATCATGGCTTCAAACTCGGCTCCACTGACAAAATGGTAATGGCGGCCATCAACCTCGTTGGCGCGCGCCGGACGCGTGGTGTATGACACCGACAGTCCAACCGAGGGCTCAGCCTCCAAAAGCGCCGCTACCAGCGATGTTTTTCCCGCCCCGGAGGGTGCAACAACAATATAAATTGTTCCGGTCGCTTGCGTCATGATGAGTCGAAAACTTCTTCGAAGTGAATTTTTCAGGATACCACAGCAGGACGTCTTTCGGCAGCGGCAAAACAATCTTCACATCAAGATTTAGGAAAATCGCTTCACTCCGAATTAAAATCGGCGCTTTCCAGTTGTAGTTGAGGGAGCGAACACGCATGCACCTATTAGAAAGCTTTTTTAAGCTCAAAGAACATAACACGACGGTAAAGACCGAAGTCCTTGCCGGCTTCACCACCTTCCTGACCATGGCCTATATCGTCTTGGTCAATCCGCTGATCCTGTCGAGCACCGGCATGGACCTGAACGCGGTGTTTGTCGCCACCTGCCTGGCCGCCGCATTGGGTACCGCCATCATGGGCCTGGTCGCCAACTATCCGATGGCGCTGGCGCCGGGCATGGGCTTGAACGCTTACTTTACCTTTACCGTTGTCAAGGGCATGGGCGTGCACTGGCAGGTCGCACTGGGGGCGGTGTTCATTTCCGGTCTGGTGTTCCTGGCCGTCAGCCTGTTCAAGGTACGCGAGGCGATTGTCAACGCTATCCCGAAATCGCTTAAGTTCGCGATTTCCGCCGGCGTCGGCATGTTCCTGGCGTTGATCGCATTGAAAAATGCCGGCGTAGTCGCCGCCAGCCCGGAAACTTATCTAACCCTGGGCAACCTGCACAGCCCGACCACCCTGTTGTCGATTCTCGGCTTTTTCATTATCGTCGCGCTCGAATATCGCCGCGTGCATGGCTCGATCATCATTGGCATTCTGATTGTGACCGAGCTGTCGATTGCGCTTGGCCTGTCCAAGTTCCAGGGTGTGATTGCTCCGGTTCCGAGCATGGCGCCGACCTTCATGAAAATGGACCTGCATGGCGCAATGAACATTGGCCTGCTGGGAGTGGTTTTCGTGTTCTTCTTCGTCGACTTGTTTGATACCACGGGCACGTTGATCGGGGTGTCGCATCGCGCAGGCCTGCTGGACAAAGACGGCAAGCTGCCGCGTCTGAAGCGCGCCTTGCTGGCCGACTCGATCGCGATTGTGGCTGGCGCAATCATGGGTACGTCGTCGACCACCGCCTACATTGAATCCGCCGCGGGTACCGCCGTGGGTGGACGCACAGGTCTGACCGCTACCGTGGTGGCGATTCTGTTCCTGGCTTGTCTGTGGCTATCACCACTGGCAAACACCGTTCCGGCTTACGCCACCGCACCGGCCTTGTGCTATGTCGCGGTACTGATGGCGCGTGGCTTGGCGGAAATTGACTGGTCCGACCTGACCGAATCAGCACCGGCGGTGATGACCGCGCTGGCGATGCCATTCACCTTTTCGATCGCCGACGGGATTGCCTTTGGTTTCATCAGCTATGCCGTGATCAAGATTTTGGCTGGTCGTTTCCGCGACCTGAAACCCGCCGTGGTGGTGATTGCCGCGCTGTGGATCTTTAAGCTGGCGATTTTCTAAAATAAGTTACAATCACGGCATGGAAAATCTCAGCAATCTTGATTACTCCAGCTATCTAAAAAGCTGGATCCGCACCGTGCCGGACTGGCCGCATCAAGGGGTGATGTTTCGCGATATCACTCCGCTGCTGCAAAATCCAAAGTCGTTCCGCGTTCTGATCGACCTGTTCGTACATCGCTACATGTCCGAACGCGTCGATCTGATCGCTGGGCTCGACGCGCGCGGCTTTATTATTGGCTCGGTTCTGGCCTACGAACTGAATGTCGGTTTTGTTCCGATTCGTAAAAAAGGCAAGCTGCCCTTCACGACAGTGACCGAAGAGTACGCGCTGGAATATGGCAACGCCACGGTTGAGATGCATACCGACGCGTGCAAGAGCGGCGACCGGGTGATTCTGATCGACGATCTGGTCGCCACCGGTGGCACCATGATGGCGGGTTACCATCTACTGAAGAAACTCGGCGCGGAGGTTGTAGAGGCCGCGGCGATTATCGAGCTGCCGGAACTCAAGGGTGCTCAGCTGATTCGGGATAGCGGATTACCCCTGTTTACCGTGTGCTCATTCGACGGTCTGTAGTCAACCACTGCGCTACTTGCATTCAAGCCCCCTTCCAGGGGCTTTTTCATGCCGACTATTCCATTGACATTGTGCTTTGCGTATCGGCTGCTAGAGTTGAGAGAGCCCTATCACCAAGGAGTCGCGATGGTCACCGCCAACAAAACCGGTAAGAAAAAAACCGTGGCACTGGTCCTGGGAGGCGGCGCGCCCAACGCTACCCTGATGGCCGGCGCCCTAGAAGCCTTTCTCGATCGCCAAGTACAGTTTGACCTGATTTCCGCCTCGGGGGCCGGCGCCTTGATCGGTTTGCTGTATGCCGCTCCTAAAGGTGGCGATGCTCGGCAAGCCTTGCAGTCCGTCATAGAAATGGGCGTATCCGATACGATCTACTCGGCGTTTCCGGTCAATTACAAAGTCTTCAACAAACCGGGCGTGTTGGCCGATGCCTGGCGCCAGATGAGCGCCGCTAACCCGCTAATCGCCCAACTTGAGCGCCAGGCGGGCAATGGACCGATTCAACAGCTGTTTTCTGACTGGACTCAATTGATCTTGGCCAGTCTGAGCCCGAGTAATCTATCCAGCGCCAGCACCGGGCTCTGCGCCCATGTGCCATTCATCGACACCGTGGTCGACTTTGCCGCGCTAGCCCGGTTTGGGCCTCAGTTCTACTTGAATGCCTACAATTTAAGCCAGCATCAAATGCACTGCTGGGACAAAACCGAAATCACCAAAGATCATTTCCTCGCCGCGTTGTCGTTCCCGTTTCTCTACCCGCCCTATTTGCTGGATGGCGATTACTATATCGAGGGCGCGGCGATCGATACCTTGAACTTCAAGGGGCTGTTCCAGCGTCAGGCGCATATCGACAGTATTGTGGTGTTCGACGTTCTGGGCTGCGAGAAAATCATGCACCCGCCGCGCGATCTTTATGATGCGTGGGTGCAGTCGATCATCACCCCGCTGGTGGAATTGGCGCGCGATGACTTGAAGCTGTTTGAGCACCTGCACAATATCGATCCGGTCAGTGGTCAACCCAAGAGCGAATTGATGCGGGTGGATTATCAGCACTATCTGTCGGCCAACGACGATATGCGGGAACTGGACTGGTCGCACAGCAATTTGGCGCGACTGTACGATGTCGGTTACGAAGCCGGACATGCATTCTGTGGCGCGCACGCCGAATCGCTGAATTTGTGATCGACAAAAAAAATAACCCCCAAAATCGGGGGTTATTTTTTCCGGCAAGTTGGGCTGAACCCAAGCGAACCTCAATATAACAGATGCCGGATTCCGACATTGTTGGGGTTCGCGTTGCTCACCGCCAACCTACTAGTACCATTCAATCCCGGGGATCTCGGTACTGATGATGGTGCCGGCCTTACCTTCAACAATCAGTTCAATTTCTTCCAGCGCGCCAATTACCGCGCGCTTGCCGGTCAAGCGCGCGAAATCGCACGCGGCTTCGACTTTCGGCCCCATCGAACCGGCGGCAAAGCCCAGCTTATCCATTTCGTCCGGGTGCGCCATCTTGATCGCGCGCGCTTCGGGCGTGCCCCAACCAACAAACACCGTCTTCACGTCGGTCGCGATCACGAAGTAATCGGCTTCGACTTCGCGCGCCAGCAACGACGACGACAAATCTTTGTCGATCACCGCCTCCACACCCGACAGCTTCTTGCCGGTCGCGTCGTACATGGTTGGAATCCCACCACCGCCGGCGGCAATCACCACCGTGCCTTTTTCCATCAGCCATTTGATCGGACGCATTTCAAAAATCCGCTTTGGCTTCGGGCTCGGCACCACGCGACGGTAGTATTCACCATCGGCCTTGACCGTCCAGCCGCGTTCCGCCGCCAGTTTCTCTGCGTCTTCCTTGCTGTATACCGGACCGACAAACTTGGTCGGATTTTGAAACGCCGGGTCGTTCGCGTCCACTTCGGTTTGCGTCAGAATCGTGGCCATCGGCACTTCGAATGGCAGCTCGTTACCCAGCTCCTGTTCGATCATGTAACCGATCATGCCTTCGGTCTGCGCGCCCAGCACGTCCAGCGGATAGGACGTGACCTTGGCGTCGACATAACGCGCGTAGGCATCGTTTTGCAGACCCAGCAGGCCAACTTGCGGGCCATTGCCATGAGCCAGTAGCAGTTGGTGTTTCTTGGCGACTTCCGCCAACTGTTTTGCGGCGATTTTGATGTTACCGCGCTGATTGTCGGCGGTCATGACTTCGCCACGGCGTTGCAGGGCGTTACCGCCCAGAGCGACTACTACTCGCATGATGTCGTTCCTCACAATAAATCACAGAGCCCTTAGCGGACTCTCTGCGACCAAGATAAACCGGCCTTGCGGCCGGTTCTTGATGGAATTATTCGCCCAACGTAGCGACCAAGATCGCCTTGATGGTGTGCATGCGGTTTTCCGCTTGTTCGAACGCCAGCGAGGCCGGCGATTCAAACACTTCTTCTGTCACTTCCACGCCGTCCATGCCGAACTTTTCAAAGATTTCCTTACCGATCTTGGTTTCTTTGTTGTGATACGCCGGCAGGCAATGCATGAATTTCACATTCGGGTTGCCACTGGACTTCATCAGTTGCCCATTGACTTGATACGGCTTCAACAGCTCAATACGCTCTTTCCACACCGAGTCCGGCTCACCCATCGAGACCCATACGTCGGTGTGCACAAAATCGGTGCCCTTGACCGCTTCAACCGGATCATCGGTCAGGGTGATGCGCGCGCCGGTTTCGGCGGCGATCGCGCGGCACTCTGCTACCAGATCTTCGGTCGGCCACAGGTGCTTAGGCGCGCCAATGCGCACATGCATCCCCAGCTTGCAACCGATCACCAACAGCGAGTTACCCATGTTGTTGCGGGCATCGCCCATGTAGGTGTAGCTGATTTCCGACAGCGGCTTATCGCTGTTTTCCCACATGGTCAGCACGTCGGCCAACATTTGCGTCGGGTGGAATTCGTCGGTCAAACCGTTGTACACCGGCACGCCGGCATAGGCGGCCAGTTCGTTTTCAACCATGTCCTGGCTATAGCCACGATATTCGATCGCATCGAACATCCGACCCAATACGCGCGCGGTGTCCTTCATCGATTCTTTGTGGCCGATCTGCGAGCCCGACGGCCCGAGGTAGGTCACGTGAGCGCCTTGGTCATAGCAGGCCACTTCGAACGCACAGCGGGTGCGGGTCGAGGTCTTTTCAAAAATCAGCGCGACATTTTTGCCCTTCAGGCGTTGCTGTTCGGTACCGTTGTATTTGGCGCGCTTCAGATCGCGAGCCAGATCCAGCATGTAGCGAATTTCGCGTGGGGTGAAGTCGAGCATTTTCAGAAAATGACGGTTGCGCAGATTAAAAGCCATGAAACACTCCTAGAGTCAGTCGGATCAGCCGCAAGCGGCTTACCATAAAATACTACCGGATACAGTCCACAACAGAATGATGATTACGCATATCGCAATACACTTATGGAATAGCTAGTCGCTTCAACCACATACCGTCTATTGCAATAAGAAGGGGCTTTAGCAAACGCTAAAGCCCCTTTGACTACATTACAGCTTGATAGGATCCCGGATGATCGGGCAGGTCATGCAGTGACCACCCCCACGTCCACGGCCCAATTCAGCGGCCGGAATCTCGATCACTTCAACGCCATGTTCACGCATCAGGCGGTTGGTGTAAGTATTGCGATCGTAAGCCACCACAACACGACGGTCCAGGGCTACGACGTTATTGCCGTCATCCCACTGTTCGCGTTCACGTTGATAGGCATCGCCGCCGGTCTGAATCACACGAATGTCCTTCAGGCCCAACGATTCACGCACGATTTCGGACAGATGCACGCCGTCATGACGTTCAAAGCGAATCTCGCCATCATTGCCGGCCGCGTACATGCTGGTGCAGACGATTTCATTCACCACATCAGGGAATACCGACAACAAATCGACATCCAGGAAGCTGAATACGGTATCCAAGTGCATTGCGGCGCGGGTCTTAGGCATTTCGCAAGCGATCACGCGGGTTGCGCCGCCTTGTTTGCCCAGAATGCTCTTAGCCACTTGAACCACGGCTTGCGGGCTGGTGCGTTCGCCCATACCGATCAACACAACACCGTTACCGATCGGCATTACATCGCCGCCTTCCAGGGTTGCCAGGCCGAAATCCTTATCGGCATCGCCCCACCAGATATTCACGTTGCCAGCAAAGTACGGGTGAAATTGGTAAACCGATTGCATCAGCAAGGTTTCTTGACGACGCGCAGGCCAGTACATCGGGTTCAGCGTCACGCCTTCATACATCCAGCAGCTAGGGTCGCGCTGGAACAGGGTGTTTGGTACCGGAGGCAAAACGAAGTCGGAATGATCCAGATAACCGCCGAACAGGCCCTTAGGGTCAAACGGCAGTTCAAACTTGGCGATACCGCCCAGCAAATGATCGGCCAGTTGAGCCGATGGCATTTCATCCAACCAAGCGCGCAGTTCGCTCTGCATGCCAATGCCAATGTTGTCGGCCTTGAGTTTGCGATCCAGCACCCACGAGCGGCCAGCCTTGTCGTCCATCACCTTAGCCAGGGCTTCGGTCAATTCAATCACATGCACGCCGCGAGCACGCATTTGCTCAACCATGTAGTCATGATCTTTTTGTGCGCGCTCAACCCAGATCACGTCATCGAACAGCATGCTATCGCAATTGCCCGGGGTCAGGCGCTTATGCGCCAGACCAGGACGGCAAACCATTACACTGTGAAGTTTACCGCATTCGGAGTGGACACCAAACTTAGCCATCTTGCTTCCTTCATCACGTCAAAATTAAAAATACACAGGGCCGACCACATCGCACTCGCATGGCGCGCCGACAGCGACGCACTCTGGCACGATCTATAGACTGCGACCCTGGCTGGAACACACAAGGGTATTGCGAGATTCAGACCCGAAACCGACCTATGCGGCATCTAAACTAATGAGGGTCGACGTCGCGCTCAACCATCAGAATATTTTTAAAGTCTTAAATACTTACATTCGCTAAGGTGCAATCATAGTAAGGAGACGCCGCGGGAGCAAAGGCGATTGTACTATTGTTTGATATAAATCAAATTATTGATATTGAATTTAATTGACAAAATATAGTGCTAGCGGTATTAAGCGAAAGAACAGGTCGCATTGCTGTAACTGCAATCAAAGACACGTCATATTCACACAGAGATCGGCCCCTTTGACACGCGTTCGAGCGACCACGCCGATTCTGCCCAAAGCCAGAATTCCGTGACCGAATTCAGACACTCTTCGGGCGTGTGCCCGAGTCGAGCCATGGCGCGCAGCAGTTCCTCGAGCGCCGCGGCGCTGGAAATCTCTGGCGCCAGGGTTTGTTTCGATAATTTCTCGCCGGCGCGATTCACCAAAAGCGGTAAATGACAGTAGTCGGGATGTGCCAGGCCGAGGCAGTGCTGCAGCCAAATCTGACGAGGAGTCGACACCAGCAGATCGGCGCCGCGCACCACGTCGTTCACCCCTTGCAGCGCATCGTCGACCACCACCGCAAGTTGATAGGCCCAAAAACCATCGGCGCGCAACAACACAAAATCTCCGACATCGCGCTCCAGAGACTGCGTCACCGGCCCGTGCAAGCGATCGACAAAGGACTGCGCCTCGCTGGACACCCGCAAGCGCCAGGAGGTGGCGCGCCGAGGCAGGCAACCATTGCGACAGGTCCCGGGATAAACCATGCCATCGACGCCCGCAACCGCTAGCGCCTGAATCTCGCGCCGGGTACAACTGCAACGATAGGCTTGCCCACGATGAATCAAGTCATCCAGCGCCGCCCGGTACAGATCATGGCGCTGGCTCTGATACACCACCGGGCCATCCCAGGCAAAACCTAAGCACTCAAGCACCCGCAAGATATCGTCGGCCGCGCCGGGCATGGTGCGCGGCCCATCCAGATCTTCGATACGCAACAGCCAGCGCCCGCCCCGGCTCTTGGCCTCAAGGTAGCTTCCGAGCGCGGTGGTTAAAGAGCCGGCATGCAAACGCCCGGTCGGACTGGGAGCAAAACGGCCGCAATACAATTCATTGAAAGTCATGGTCGGCGATAATTTATACGGAACCCCGCGGGTTCATTCGCTACACTGAGAAACATTAGATATCTAAGGAGTCAAATCATGGCCTACGTCGTCACGGATGCCTGCGTCAAATGCAAATACACTGACTGTGTCGATGTTTGCCCGGTCGACTGCTTTCACGAGGGGCCCAACTTTCTGGCCATCGACCCGGATGAATGCATCGACTGTACCCTATGTGTCGCCGAATGCCCGGTATCGGCAATTTACGCCGAAGAAGACGTACCCGCTGAATTTCAGCCTTATATCGCGCTGAACGCCGAACTGTCCAAACGCTGGCCGGTGATTGTAGCAAAAATCGAACCGCCAGCGGATCACGCCGAGTGGGCGAAGCAGGGCAACAAGCTCGATCTGCTCGAACGCTAAGAACACTAAAGCGGCGGCCCGGTATCGTTGGTAAACAACTCAACGCTGCCGTACTGTCCGCCAGTACGCACCAAACGTTCGCGGTAGCTTTGTTCTTCGACCTTCACCTTAGCGCTGTGCGTGCTTTTAAGATGGCGAATCATCACCTTGCCGCTATCGGTAAAGAAGTACACCTTGCGCGCGCAATCGCCCAGCAAATCGCGCGCCAGCACCGGGATACTTTCGATGTCCATGTAATGCAAAATAAACGCCGCGTTGAGTTCGCCGATATTCACCTGCTCCATCCCCTCGAGCACACTGCCCGCGCCAAACACCTTGGCCTGTAGCCGTTTACGCACCGCGCCCAGGCTCTGCATGCGTGTGATCATTAACTCCATCGCCTGCA
>Ga0302150_10001155_pt1 | contig 11639 bp, 9 predicted proteins | sample I_Bog_N1_2_FD_198635 | JGI IMG/M metagenome (GOLD analysis project Ga0302150, IMG submission 198635) | Peat permafrost microbial communities from Stordalen Mire near Abisko, Sweden - I_Bog_N1_2 | ecosystem: Environmental > Terrestrial > Soil > Wetlands > Peat | place: Sweden: Abisko, Stordalen... | reverse complement strand
CTCGCCCGCTGGTGGATGGAAGAGTCGGCCAGCCGCCTGCAACGCCGCGTACCGATGCAGATGGCCTTCGCCGGAGCGCTCGCGCAAGACGGCGGAGAAGCGATCAACGACGTAAGCAGCCAGATTCCCGACCAGGAATGGCTGCCGCTGGCGAAAGAATTCTTCCTGTCATAAGCCGTAAGTCATAAGTCCGGCGAGGCCCGAACCACCTCGCCCACCGTCAGACGAGAACCGCAAAAATACCGGCCGCCCGGATTCAACCCTGGGCGGCCGATGCGTTTACATGGAATCGCCATTCAGCACAGTTGACATTCCAAGTTGTAATTGAGAGATAGGAATCTAGAGCGCTCGCGACTTACTACGTTGCACTCTTGTGTTTTCAATATACGTGAAGACCACCCGACACTCCCCGAACTTCCCATTGACACTCGAAGCATCAAAGGGCACTATTTTGGCTGGTATTGAACGGATTGAATAGTCTCCGCGCAAGGAGAATTCGTGCCTTTTTTTGGTCCCCGCCTTTCGACCCAATCCCGGTTGTTTTCCATCGCCGGCATCTTGCTTGCGCTGCTTGCGTGTACTCGGCCCGCTTGGGCACAGGCTGCCTACGTGCGTGTCAATCAAGTTGGCTATGAAACAGGCCAAACGTCGTTTCGCGCGTACCTGATGTCCGCAACGCCAGTAAGTGGCGCGACCTTCAAGGTAGTCAACTCGAACGGCGCCACCGCGTATTCGGGCAAGGTCGGCGCTTTGCTCGGCACCTGGAGTCACAGCAAGACGGAAATCTATGACGTCTACGCCCTGAACTTCCACGTTCCCGGAGGGGACCTTTACACGATCTCGCTAGCCGGACCAGTAGTGGCGACTTCGCCCCGCTTCGCCGTCGACACTCCAGGTGTGCTCTATCCCGGCTTGCTCTTAAACACTCTCTTCTTCTATGAAACCGATCGCGATGGGGCGAACTTTATCGCCAACGCCCTGCGCACCGCGCCCGGACATGTGAAAGACAAAAATGCGGTTGTCTACCTGACGCCTCCACTCGACATCGACGACAATGTCGACAACGTGCCGCCGGCGGCGCCGCTGGTATCGGCGAGCCTGCCCAACATCGATGCCTCCGGCGGTTGGTGGGACGCCGGCGACTACATGAAATATGTCGAAACCGTCAGCTATACCGCGGCGCTGATGCAGATCGGAGTTCGCGACTTTCCCAATCAGATGGGCGCGTCCGCTCCCATGAACCCTGTCGCGCCGCCCGGCTCAGTTTCTTATGCGGGCAGCAGCGGTCCGGGAGCTCCGGCGTCCTCCGACTTCACCGCCGAAGCGCAGTTCGGAGTCAACTGGCTGATGCAGATGTGGGACGACCAAACGCAAACCCTCTACTACCAGCTTGACAACAGTCAGGACTGGGATTATTACGGCGAAGGCGATCCCAGTTCGGCCACGGGCGACTGCGGCGGAACCTACGCCACGCCCTACTGCCTGATCACCGAATACGATATCTGGACCCTGCCCCAGGCCGCCGACAATTATAAGCAACCCGGAGATCCGTCGCCTTGCTACACCTACACGACGTTTTTCATCTGCGATCGTCCCGTGTATCCGGCTGGTCCCGCAGGTTCGCACATCAGTCCGAATCTGGCAGGCCGCCTCGCGGCCGATTTTGCCCTGTGCTATCAGCTCAATCGCTCCACTAACGTGTCTCTGGCGAATCAGTGCCTCAAAAATGCAGAAGACATTTTTGCGCTGGCGGATACCTCGTATCCCGATCCCGCGCCAACGGTAAATTCGGGCAATTGCAGCAATTGTCTGCTGACCATTACTCCATTTGACGGCTATCCCGAGAACGTTTGGGACGATGACATGGAACTGGGCGCAACCGAACTGTATTTTGCGTTGCAATCCGCCGCAGCAAGCAACGAATTACCCCCCGGACTGCCCCACACCAATCCCATGGACTACCTACAGCAGGCGGCGCAATTCGCGAAAAATTACATCGCGAATATCTACGACACCGGAAACACCGACACGCTCAACCTCTACGACGTAAGCGGCCTCGCGCATTTCGAACTGTACCGGGCGCTGGTAATGGCGGGAAATCCCGGCGGCTTGGCCGTTTCCGAAGCGAGCATTCGCAAACAGTTCTTGCGGCAGGTCGGCGACGCGATCCGCCAATCCGGCAAGGATCCCTGGGGCTTCGGCTATCAGTGGCGTTTCGGCGATACCACTTCGCACGGCGCAGGTTTGTCGGTGATGGCCAGCGAAGCGTATTACCTGACTCAGTCCAAGAGCTACGACACCTACGCGCAACGATGGCTGGCGAACATTTTAGGCACGAACTCCTGGGGCTCGTCGTTTATCGTGGGCGACGGCAGCACGTTTCCGAATTGTATCCAGCACCAGGTGGCGAACCTGGCGGGCGCGCTGGATGGGAGTTCCGGCGGCACGCCAGTGCTTTGGGGAGCGGCTACGGAGGGCCCAGCCAACTATGCCTCCACCGGCGCGCTAGAGGGCATGAATCTGTGTCCGGCAAACGGAGTCGACACGTTCCGTATATTCAACGGCAATGCCGGCGCGTTCGATGCATCGCAAGTAGCGGTGTATCGCGACAACACGCAGTCGTACAGCACCACCGAACCCGGGATCGACCTCACCTCGACATCGTTCCTGATGTGGTCCTGGAGAATGGCGCAGCGCCCCAGTTTCTGAAACCAGTGTCAAATACTAGGGAAGCTCTGATTAAGTCCCTGGGGGTCCTCCGTGCACCCCCGTGTACTCTGTGGTGCATGCGTTTTGCCGACACTTAATCAGAGTTTCCCTAGATCAGGATGAGTTCGAGGCCTGCGAATACAGCGCCCAAGCGCTGGCCAAATCCTGAACCACATGGCCGAGGGACTTGTAGACGGTGATCTCGTCGGCCGAGCGGCGTCCAACGATTTCGCCCGCCAACACCTGTCCAATCTCAGCCACGATGTGGTCATCACCGATAAGACCCGCTGCCTTGGCCCGAAGAAACTCCGCGCCTTGGCTTAGAACGCCCTCCCGGCTGTCGGCAATGAATCGCGAGCGGACGACCAGGTCGTTGTCCACCTCCACCGGCCCGGCCAACCCCGATCCGACAAGGTTCAAGTGCGTGCCCGGTCGCACCCATTCGCCCTTCAAGATCGGTTCGGACGCCGTGGTTACCGTACAGACGATGTCGGCCTTTGCGACTGCATCTTTCACGCTTGCAGCGGCGGCCGCTGGCAAGCCAAGTTCCGCTTGCATCCGTTCGGCGAAGGCTCGCGCTCGATCGTGCGACCGTCCCCAAACAACGATGGATTCAATATCTCGCACTTTGCCGATTGCCCGCGCATGGGTCGCGGCCTGTTCGCCATAGCCGAGAAGCGCCAGACGGCGGGCATCCTTGCGCGCCAGGGCGTCGGTGGCTACCGCGCTGGCCGCTGCCGTTCGGATCGCCGTGATCTCACCGGCATGAACAACGCAAACCGGCGCTCCGCTTTCAGGGTCGAACAAGATCACCAAACCTTGGTGCGACTGGATTCCCTTGGCAAAGTTCTCGTGGAACACGCTGATCAATTTGGCGCCGAAAGCACCATGCGCGCCCATGGCGCCCGGCATGACGCCGAAAAGCCTGCCCTCCGACAACGGAATGATTGAACGCAGCAGTTGCTTGGTTTCGCCTCTCGAGAATGCAATCATCGCATTGCGCACGATCGGAATGCACACCTCGTAGGTAAGCCGTCGGGCGACCTCTTCCCGGTCTATGAATCGCATCGGATGCGTCCTCAATTGGTTCGACTATTATTGACTCGACCAATCTGGCGCTTCGAAAATTCTGGTCCAGCCAGTGGAAGTAGGGGCGGTGGGTCAGTTTCACGATGCAACCCACAAGACCCTAAACCACCAAGGGCACGAAGTATCACGAAGGCTTTCGGTCTCAGGCCTTTCCTTCGTGAACCTTCGTGGCCTTGGTGGTTATCGGTTTCGCAGATTGACCCACTACCGAAGAAGGGTATCAGGTCGGTGCAAGTTGTTTCCGCCATTGGCTGCTGGCCGAACGCCTTCCCGGCCTTTGGTTACTTTGGGCAAGACAACGCTATATACCTGATTTCACTAGAAGCGCCCACAACGCGGCTACGACCCTCCGTTTCACTTGAAATTCAGTGCAACCCCTTGCCACCGGAGTAGAATCTGATTAAGTAGAAGCGCGCCCCTCCGGCCAGACTCCTCGCTCGAAGGCGCACTCCCACGTTTCAGGGAGGTACAGATTATGGGCACATCCGGTTCCCGCAGGGTTATCGTCAGATTCTCGTTCGCATTGGCGGCCGTGTTAGGTCTGGCTCTCATGCCAGGTGCAGCGTTCGCCCAGCACGGCGGCGGTGGTGGTGGTGGTCACAGTAGTAGCGGCGGCGGAGGCTCGCATGCCAGTGCCGGGTCTTCCAGCGGCGCCCATCCTTCATCCGGCGGCGGCTATCACGGCGGATCATCCGCAGGAGCGTATCGCGAGGAAGGCCGTTCGTACGGAGGCTATGGCGCATCGCGCGGCCTGACCGGACGCAGCGGAAGCGCCGCAGCTGGCCGTAGTCTTGGTTCGGGTAGTCTTGGCTCGGAAGGAACCCGCTCATCGAATATCAGACCCGCGATCGCCGATGGCCAGTGGCATTCGTTCGGCATCGCTGGCAGCGCCGGGCGTTCCATTGGCACGTCTGGCTTTGCAGGTGGAGTCCGCGGTGCAAACCTCGGTTTTGCCGGTGGCTTCAGAGGCGGTTGGGGTGGCTACGGTTGGGGTGGAGGCCGTTGGGGTTGGGGAGGCTGGGGGTTTGGCATCGGGCCCTACTGGGGCGGATACTGGGCGTTCGGCTGGAATCCGTGGTTGTACAACCCTTATTGGTACGGCCCTTACGGGTATGGCCCGTCGTTGTACTATGACTACCCGGATTACAGTTATGACTGGAGCGACGATCCGCCGCCCTACCGTCCGGATTCGTACAACTCGCAGGATGCGCCCGACGCGAACCTGAGCCCGAACTATCACTTGGACGGCAGTTCGAACGATAACAATAACAACCGGCAGCTTGATCTCAGCGACGCCAGCGCAGGCAACAGCAACTCAACGCAAGACGCGCCCCCCCATGAGCCCGAAGCCGCAATGGCTCCGTCGCCCCAGCCTTAGCCAGCGGTGAGGCCGCGGGACGATGGGGACGGGACGTAGTAGTAGAAGTGAGTTGTAAGAGGGAAGTAACCAGCGACCGGGACTGTGAACCGGCCCTTCTTCAGTCGGCGGCCGTCACCCGCCCAATGCGCCGTTTGCTGCCGGAGCGAATCGGCTCGCGAATCTCTTGAATCCGTGACGTGACAATCGGGGTGGCGTAGCCGGGATGATGAAACTCCAGGCGCATGCCGCGACCGATGAAGCGCACCTTAAGCATGGAGCCACCCCAAGTCGATCCCGCAATCGTCACCTGCACCGGGTCCGGACAATATTCCGGATGTCCCGAGATCAGTGCCACGCCCTCGCCCAAAAGCAACGCCGTATAAGAATGGTGCTGAGTTTGAATCTGTAGAACGGTATCTGGGGGCAGACCTTCCAGGAACACGCCTCCCTCGATTTCGGACTGGACGATGTTCCCGTTGACATCGTCGCCGAGGTTTGGATGAGGCATAAACATCGGTTCCCCGCGCATTGACCCCCCGCGCATCCCTTCACTCTACCGAGGTTCGTTCCCGGTCACAACATGAATCTTTAGCGGCAAAACGTACTTTGGTCCATGGCACTCATGGCGATCAGAAGTGATCCTCAACCGGACGTCCCGGATGTTCCAGCGCCCGCGCCTGGATGGCGCGATCCCAGGGGCCACCCTGCCAGTTGTCTTTGACCCGATTCTTATGGATCCACGGCGGCAGCGTCATCAGCAGGCGGCGGCTGAGGGCGTGCAGATAAGGCTCGTAGACGTCGCGAAGTTCCGCCAGCCGATCCGGCGCATCGGCCTTGTCACTATTCACTGCGGTCAGCGTCACGCCGCGCCACGCGAGTTCCGTCTTCAGCCGGTGTCGATCTTCGGCAGGCAACCGGTCGACATCGTGCGGGCTGTATTGCGCATTCACAACCTGGGAAAGATCGACCACGGCGTGCCGCGCCATGGCGAACGTAAGCTTGGCCTGATCTGGGTGAATGCCCTCAACGCCGGTCATGACCAGTGACGTCACGTCGAGCATGACGGTCAGCGCGCTCAACCACGATTGATTGCTGTGCTGCGAGCGGAAGAACGACAGCACGGGATAGGAAATTTGGCTGGTCAGCAGGTCGGCGCACCAGCGCTCCCAGTCGCGAAATATATCGTCGAGCACCGTTTGATCGGGACAGCAGCCCAGCCGGCCCAGAAACTCGGTCGCGCTCGGCGGCGATCCGGCGCGAGCGTCGAGCAGGGAAATTTCAACCTCGCGCGCGGCGAACGAATTGTAGATAACTGGCAGATATCCAATGACGACGCCGAGAAACGCGAAGCCCATGCCCGCTTCCATCACGGCCAGAGCGCGAGCGGCGGCGTTGTTGGGGGTGATGTCTCCGTATCCCAGCGTGAAAAAAGTCTCGCCGCTCAGGTAGATCACTTTTCCAAACGTGATCCTTTCATTGACGAGCGTCAGGTGTTCGCCCAGTCCGAACTGTACGCAGGCGAATCCAAGAATCAGGCCAAGCGCCCAAAAGCCCATCAGCACGATCAGCGACAGCGGCCCAAAGTACGCGAGAAACCCCTCGCGCCGGTTCGCCGACTTGATATGCCGTCCCACCCGCGTCCAGAAGCCCCAGGTGTTTTTGTAGAACAAGGATGCGATGCGGAAATGCCGCTTAATGCGCCGCGGCAAAACCACCGTCTCAAACGCATCCATCAGGATGACAAAGATCAGAACAATGCCGGCAATCGATGCCCACAAATGCATAGGAGATGGTCAATCAGATGACGCGGGAATGGTAGCAGATTCAAAACCGGCGCGCGAAGATACGGCCGGGGTCTAAATGACGGTGAAGCGCCCCAGTCTTGCCGATAGCGGCTGGCAACCTCAAACTCTAGTTCTTGACTTCCCAAACACTCAGGTGGGCATGCGCCAACTTGGCCTTGCCTTCTTCCTCGGTGAGAGCCGTCAACTTGCTGTTGAGTTCTTTCTTGCCCATCCGCACATGCTGCTGCAGGTAGTAGGTCTTGCCCGCTTCCACCTCTAGCTGCAAAACGCTGTAATTGTCCGTGGAGGAGCAAAAATAGTGCGCCCCCGGTTGAAGCGCAAAGTAGAAATAGTTGTTGCCGCGATTCACGCCCTTCCACCCGCCGTCGACGGCCAACTTACTTTGGAACCTATGCCCCATCATCGTCGGCCGGAGAACGTAGACCAGCGCCTTGTCCGCCGAGGGCTCTGGGGTCGGATGATCGCCCTTGTCGGTACGAGTCTCGTAGTCGACTTCGTCGGCCTTGGTGCCGCAAGCCTTCAGTTCCAAATCGTACGCGGTCGGCGGGTGCGAATCGTCTTGACCAGCGGGAAGGGCAAAAATAAAAAGCGGCGATGCCAGCAAGAGACCAACACTCGCCACCAGAACTCTTCGAAGCGATACCATCCGGCAGCCTCCTTCCGCACTCCGTTACGGCGTCGCGTGCGCAACGTCCAGCGCCTTGCGCACCGCCTGCAATTCTTTCAGCAACCCGCGCAGGTTGCGCGTATCCAGCGCATTCGCGCCGTCGCTTTTCGCCTCATTGGGATTGTCGTGTACTTCCATGAACACGCCATCCACGCCCGCCGCCACCGCCGCCCGCGACAACACAGGGATAAACTCCGGCTGCCCTCCGCTCACCGCAGGCTCGTCTTCATCGCCACGTGATGCCGAGGGCAATTGCACCGAATGCGTCGCATCAAACACCACGGGCGCGAACTTGCGCATGATGGCCAGCGACCGCATGTCCACGACCAGATTGTTGTAGCCAAAACTCGATCCGCGCTCGGTCACAAACACCTGACTGTTCCCGGCATCGCGGCACTTAGCTACGGCATGCTTCATATCCCACGGCGAGACGAACTGCCCCTTCTTGATGTTCACCGGACGCCCGCTCAACGCCGCCGCCACGATCAGATCGGTCTGACGGCAAAGAAATGCCGGAATCTGCAGCACGTCCACGACTTCGGCCACTGCGGCGACGTCGGCGACCTGGTGCACGTCAGTCAGCACCGGAACGTGCACTTCCTCTTTGACTTTTTTCAGAATGCGCAGGCCTTCCTTCATCCCCGGCCCACGATAGCTCCGGATCGACGTGCGGTTCGCCTTGTCGTAGGAAGCTTTGAAAATGAACGGGACATTCAGCGAACGCACCACGCCCTTGATGATCTCCGCCATGCGCAGCGCGTGTTCTTCACTCTCAATGACGCACGGCCCCGCAATCAGGAACAGATCTCCCGTGCCCACGCGAACGTTATCGATTTGGAAAGATAAGGTCAAAGTCGTTTACCGCAGAGACGCCGAGAACGCTGAGAAAAATCCTACAAAGACTTGTCATCCTGAGCGAAGTGAAGGACCTGTTTTTCTCGGCGCTCTTTTGCGTCTCGGCGGTGATTACCTTCGTCCCATTTTCTCCGGCCGCAAAAACATCTCCACCTCGGCCGCGTTCTTACGCTCTTTCTTTTCTTGCCCGTGTGCGTACGACGCGCCGACAAACGCCTTAAACAGCGGATGCGGCTCCAGCGGCTTCGACTTGAACTCCGGATGAAACTGGCATCCGATGAAATAAGGATGACCCGGAATCTCCACCATCTCCACGTACGTCCCGTCCGGAGTCGAGCCGGAAATCCGCAGCCCGTTGGCTACCATCGTCTCTTCGTACTCGCGGTTGAACTCGTAGCGGTGGCGATGCCGTTCGCTGATTTCGGTCTGGCCATAGACTTGGTACGCCAGCGTTCCCGCCTCGATCTTGCACGGCCATGCGCCCAGCCGCATCGTGCCGCCCAGTTCTTCCACGCCCCGCAACTCGCGCAGCTTGTAGATCACGCGATGCGGAGTCGCCGGATCGAACTCGCTGGAGTTGGCGTCCGCCAACCCGCAGACGTTGCGCGCATATTCAATGCACGCTGTCTGCATTCCCAGACAGATTCCGAAGTACGGCACCTGCTTCTCTCTCGCGTATTGAATCGCCCGCAACATGCCTTCGATCCCGCGCTTGCCGAATCCGCCGGGCACCAGCAATCCGTCGTACTCTTCCAATTGCGCCTCATAACTTTTGTCGGTTTTGTCCGCCGCTTCCAGACCCTCGGCCTCGATCCAATTCACTTCCAGCTTCAGGTTGTGCGCCAGCGCGCCGTGGACCAGCGCCTCTTTCAGCGATTTATAGCTGTCTTCATATTCCACGTACTTTCCGACGATGCCGATCCGCACCACATCTTTCGGGTTGTAAACGCGGTGCACCAGATCCTCCCACTTCGAAAGATCGCGGTCTTTCGCTTCCAGTTTCAGTCGCCGCAGCACCAGCGTATCCACTTCTTCATGCGCGAATACGATCGGCACTTCGTAGATGGAGGCAACGTCCTTCGCCGTAATCACCGCTTCCTCCTCGACGTTGCAGAACAGCGCAATCTTCGACTTGATGTCTTTCGACAAAAAGCGGTCCGTCCGGCACAGCAAAATGTCCGGCTGAATTCCCACGCTGAGCAGTTCCTTGACGGAGTGCTGCGTTGGCTTGGTCTTTAACTCCTGCGCGGCTGCAATAAACGGCACCAGCGTGACATGCACAAACAAAGTGTTATCGCGGCCCAGTTCCTGCCGCATCTGCCGGATCGCTTCGATAAACGGCAGCGATTCGATGTCGCCCACCGTGCCGCCAATTTCGACGATCGCCACGTCCACATCCTGCGCGACTTTCTTCGCCGCCGCCTTAATCTCGTTGGTTACGTGCGGAATCACCTGCACCGTTTTGCCGAGGTAGTCGCCACGCCGCTCCTTGGCGATGATCTGCTCGTAGAGGCGCCCGGTCGTCCAGTTGTTGTCGCGGGAAAGTTTGGCGTGGGTGAAGCGCTCGTAGTGGCCGAGATCGAGATCGGTTTCCGCCCCGTCGTCGGTGACGAAAACTTCGCCATGCTGAAACGGAGACATCGTCCCCGGATCCACGTTCAGGTACGGGTCGAACTTCATCAGGTTGACTTTGAGACCGCGGCTTTCCAGCAGGCAACCAATCGACGCCGCCGCCAGTCCCTTGCCTAATGAAGACACCACACCGCCGGTTACAAAAATGTACTTGGCCGACATCGCTTCCTCGCTCTAATTGTTTTTGGAAAATTGTGCGGGCTGGGGTGCACGATCAATTATGGCAGAAGTCTTTCGCGAAGGGAATGTGGAAAAACTAGCCCAGTTGTCAGCTTTGAGCCGTCAGTTCGATCATTGTGTCGAATTCGATTGAACTCTGCGGCTCGAATTTTGAAGGAACGCCAGAGGATTGCTATAATTCGAAGGTTGCATACGTCCCAGCGCATCGGCTGATTTGCTTCACGGCATCCCGCCCAGTGCAGGCACCCAGTGCCCGGCCGAATTGGCCGGCGGTCGGTGTGCGGACAGCGCTCTTTGCGCAGTGGCCAGGTAGCTCAGGTGGTAGAGCGCAGCCCTGAAAAGGCTGGCGTCGGGGGTTCAACTCCCTCCCTGGCCACCATCATTCCAAAGAACGTAGCGGCAATCTTCACGCCTGCGTCATCGATTCTCACTCCTCTTTCTTCTTGCCCGTGCTGGCGGAATCCGTCTTCCCGCCCGCCGGCGCCGCTTCGTCGCGCTCCGTATTGATGTACTGCACGATGATTGAAACCCGCCGGTTCGATGCGTCCATCGCGTCCGTGGGATTGCGCAGCCGCTGATCCGCGAAACCCCGCACTTGCGACACCTGATCGCCGCGCAATCCCGCCGACTGCATCAATCGCCGCGCCGCGTTCGCCCGGTCCGACGACAGTTCCCAGTTGCTGTAGTTGCTCTTGCCGGAAAAAGCTTTGGCGTCCGTGTGGCCCTCTACCGAAATGCGGTTCGGAACCTTTCCCAGCTCCGTCCCTCAGTGATCACTTCAAAAGCGGCCAACGGTTATCACTTCAAAACCGGCCAACGGGATTGGCCGTCCAAGACTGAGAATGTTCTACCCTACCGCCTCCTGTGGTGGCAAGTCGGTTTTGGTGCGCCAGCTTCGCGGGCCGCACTTGAGCACGTGACCATGGTGCAGTAAGCGGTCGAGCATGGCGCTCACGGCGGCCGCGTCTCCCAGCAGTTTGCCCCAGTCTTCCACCGGGCGGTTCGAGGTGAGCATGGTGCTGGCCCGCTCGTAGCGGCGCATGATGATTTCCAGCAGTTCTTCGGCGGCGGTGAGGGGCAGCTTGCGCATCCCCAGATCGTCGAGGATGAGCAGGGGCACGGTGACCAAGAACTCCATGTGCTCTTTGCGGGTGCCGTCGAGCGTGGCTTCAGCGAGATCATCAAGCAAGGCGTGGGTCTCGCGATAGAGAACGCGGTATCCCTGTTGGATGGCGGCTTGGCCGATGGCTTGCGCCAGATGACTCTTGCCAGTGCCGGGTGGACCGAGAAACAGGGCATCTTCGTGGCGGGCGATGAAGGCGCCAGCGGCCAGGTCGAAGAC
>Ga0302150_10001154_pt1 | contig 11639 bp, 7 predicted proteins | sample I_Bog_N1_2_FD_198635 | JGI IMG/M metagenome (GOLD analysis project Ga0302150, IMG submission 198635) | Peat permafrost microbial communities from Stordalen Mire near Abisko, Sweden - I_Bog_N1_2 | ecosystem: Environmental > Terrestrial > Soil > Wetlands > Peat | place: Sweden: Abisko, Stordalen... | reverse complement strand
GGTTCCGACCGGAACTGTCGCGGACCGTCACCTGGGGCGGCGATCCCGCCGAGCACGCAACGGCCGACCCGGTGACCGCGCACATTTCCCCGCGGGTCTGCCGGCGCGCAGCAGATGAGTTGCCGCGGTGTGGCGAATCACATGCTGGCTGACCTTCTTGGCGGCCGATCCAGAAGGCCAGCCCTCCCGCAACCGCCAGCGCGAGGAGCAGCACCACCGCAACCTCGCCAAGGTAGGCGCTGAAGGCCGCGTCAATGTCCCCGACGCAAACGCCACTGCCGATTAGCATATTCCAAGGCGAGAAGTCCTTTACGTAGGCCAGCTTCGGCACCGGCGTCTCACCCGGCCGGCGCGGGTACCAGTAAGTCACCGTCCCGCCGCCGCTGTCCGCGGCAGCGAGCATTTCCTGAACGAAAGGCGCTCCCTTCACATCGCGCAGGCCCAGGTGGCTCTGTCCCTGGGCGTCCGGATCGTTGCCAAGGGCGATGACGGTGCCATCGAGGTGGTGGGCGAACAGGTAGTCCGCGCCATTGTAGCGTGCCGCATAAACGAATTTGCGGAAACGCTCGATTGCCTGCGCTTGGGTGATGCGGTTCGCGTCCACGTCGGCTTCCAGCAGCGTCGCCACGGTGCCTGCGATCTCGACCACGGCCTGGAGCTTGGTGACGCGGTCGCGGATCATGTGTTCACGCGTCAAATACGCGGAGCCCACGAGAAGCGCCGCCAGCGTGAGCATGTGCAATCCACCACCAGCGTCAGAAACTTGAAGCCAGGCGCCCGGCCGCGCAGCGTCGTCATCTGCCTCCCGCCGGCTTTTCCAGTGCCATTCACCGGGGCCGGCCCGAACGTCTGTTTTGAATCTCCTTGCGGGCTGTGCCCAGGCTGGCCGCCCGGCGAAATGCCGATCCGCGCCATTGCCGCGCGCTGCATGAGCAGGCGTGCGAAAGCGGTCCGAAACTTCCGGTCGGTTGAGGCGGTCGTCCGCGACGGCCGCGTTTGCGGACGGCACCACCTGGCACCCGGCACGCCGCGCCTTCCTGCTCCCGATCAAGGCGCTTGCCCGAATGGTTGCCGGCAAGGTCAGGGCGCTCCTGAAAAAGTGCCCAGATCTCGTTGTTCCTGACGCGGTCTGGCGCAAGCCCTGGATCGCCCACGTCACCGCCTGGGGAAGCGGCGAGCAGGCCGTGCTCGACTACCTCGCCCGCTATTGGTCGAGCGTCACACTGCGGCGGCGTGCGGCCCGATGCCTTCGATCGCCAACAAGGCGATCAGTTGCGTCGCGGGCTCGCCGGCAACTCTGGCCCGGCTCGTGCTGGCGGTGACTGTGCTTCCGACCTTCCTGCTCGGCATCCTCCATGGCGAGTTTCAACTGGTCAGGCGACATCTGCTCGGAGCGCTGACCGAAGCGATGACGCAGCATAGGTTGCGATAGTTGTGGTGTCAGGCTGGATCAGGCGGCGGCGAGCGTGCGTCGGCCGCCCCAGTGCATGCGGTGCTGCCGGATCGGCCGGCGCGCTACCCGCCTCAGGAACTACTACAGTATTCTTGGTAGAGCGTCAGGTTCTAATAGTTTGAAACCATCAAATGAACGACATCTCTTACGTTTCTCTCCTTGATAGTCCAAAGATATTTCTTATCAAACTCTTTTATGTTGACGCCCTTGTCAAAATAAAGACTGCGGATAAAGTCTGTTGATTTGATAACCAACATCCAATTTGCCGGCGTCGTCAGTAACCAATCGGCAAGCCGCCTATGATCATCCTGGCCGAAGCACCGCCTTCCGTAGTTGGAATAGTCGGGGTCGTACGGCGGATCCACAAATATGAAATCTCCTGACCCAGGATGGTGCTTCGCAAAAAACGCCCCAAAGTCCATTTTCTCCATCCTGGCCGCGGCAAGTTTTGCCCTGACGGCCGGTGATTTGCAATGACCGATTTTGTCAGCCATAAACTTCTTATTATAACTAATGCCGCCATAAGGCACATTGAACGCGCCAGAGGCATTATACCGGAACATTGCGGCATACGAGTACTCCCGTATGAAAAAGAACACGGCAGACCTTAGCGACCTTCCAAAATCCACATTGCTGAACTGGTTATAAATCCAACGTATATGATAATACACCGCAGCTTTTATGGCCGCCGTGATGTTGGCTACAATGTCTTCGTCGGAAAAAAGTCCGCCTGCAGCCTCTTGTTTTCGTATACGAGAAACTTTGTCGCAGGTGCTGCTAATGATGTCAGGCCACAGGCGGTCGGAGCAGACCTTGGCCGATACCGTGAGCAATCCTTCCCATTCTTCCCTAAATTGCCCGCAAACTGCGTCAATCGAGCGCCCAAAAAACGCTTCCGACCCCGGGTTAAACGCCCGACAGGCAGCCAGGATTCTGACCCGTTCTCCATCGACCGAGTCCTCAATGGTCTTCCACAAACGGTCGAACTGTTGCAGGATTTGGCAGAGGTCACTGCCGCCATCCGCCACCTCGGCATAGAAGTCAATCAATTCGTCCGACAAATCGTTCAGATAAGCCGGCACCCCATCATCCGTCGAAAGAAAGACCGCGCCCCCGCCAAGGAATGGCTCGAAATAATTCCGCATGGCGCTGGGCATACATTTTCTGATTATCTTGAGCTCCTCCGATTTCCCGCCTGGCCACCTTAACAGCGGGGCAATCGGTGTCGGGCGCAGGATCCGAGGCTGGGCGCATTTCACGTGCCGCGGTTTACTGTCGGCAGTGGCGCCTAGTAGGCTCAACAAATCAACCTGCTCTGCGCCTCCAAGGTACTTACGTCTAGCCATCTCTCAACCGCCTTGCAGGACGCCGTTCGAATCGGCTTCAGGCTCATTATACACAACCAACGGCGCGGACAAGCGGGCCGCCAGTGACCGCCCCCCAACGAACGCAAACGACAGGCGCCCGTGCTCAAGGTCATTGCAACTGATCGATCTCAGGATCGCCGCGCAGTGTTTGGCGGAACGGCCTTCTGGCCCGCTCGGCCTCCGCCGGACGTGCCGGACCAGCCGGGACGCTGGCGAGCAAGGGAGACGGATGGCACTGGCGCCAAACAATCTTCTGTCGGACCAGCCTATGGCCGCCATTTGTCATGCGCTGCGCGCATGGCTTGCCGATCCACGCGAGTTGCGCGATCTTGGTCGTCTCATTCGCTTGATCGCGAAGCGTCGGCACGGGTTGGAACAGGCGGAGCTCGACGCATACAGCCGGGCGAAGCGCTTCGTCGCCGACGCAGTGAAGCGAGGGCGTCCAGGCGCAGACGCGGAGGGATACGGCCGGGCTGCCGCCGTGCTTGCATGGTATCGCGACGCGCCGGATGATGATGCCGGCAAAGAAGTGCGCTACGGCCGCGATCTGCTGCGCCACACCTCGGCTCTGATCGCATGGGGGCAGGTGGTGTTTCAGGAAGAAAGTTCATTACGGAACGACCGCATAGACGCCGGGAACATTTTGCGTGAGTCAGAGTGTTTTTCGGCTCAGGAGCATTCGGAAGACCCGGCTGCCGGGCATCCCGGCCTGCGGGAAAAGGCTTTCGCGCCCGTCTAGATCTAGGCGCGGGTTCTCGTAGCCGTCGACACCGGCTACAGCGTGCTTGCCGGCGCGAGCGGCAACGAGGCACCCGCCCTGCTCGCCGCAGCGGAGCTGGCCGACGCCTTGGTCGAGGACCTCTCGATGCCAGGGCTGGACGGTCTTGCCGTCATCCGCACGCACGGCGCAGACACGTCGGTACGAGCTGCCCGCATTGTTGTTGTTGACCGGCTACGCCGGCGACGGTGACGCACCTTGCGGTGAGAGGGGCACGCAGCGGCACCGACCGCAACGGCACGGTTTCGCCGATGGGGGACATTCGCTGGTCGATGGCGGCCGCCCGGCGCGGCAAGTGCGCATGAACACCCGGCCGTCATGAATTGCGCGCCACCGCCGGTTGCTTCACAGGCTGAACGGCGCCTCATGCCTTCAGCTGCTGATCCCCAAAGCGTCATCGGCGGTGCGGGAATGATGCATGTCAATTCAATGGCTTACGCTTCGCCGCCTCTTTTCTGGGCAGTCCCCAGCAAGGCCCGAAAACCGCGGCTCCCGGCGCTCTCAGGCGATATTTTCCCCTAAGTTGTCCACAGAAACTGAGGATAATCTCTCGGGCCCGTGAACGACAGGCGCCCGGAAGGTCTGGGGGGGGTGATGACAGGCGGTGCCGGTGCCGGTGTGGAACTTTTCGGTCACACAGGGCGGGAATGCGGCAAGACCCGACTGAAGAGCGGCTGCAGCTCCCCGCCTCCATCCTCCTTAATCTTAATGCGGCGGTCGAGATCGCCTTCTTCTTCTCCTGTATCGAAATCGTCGGCTGATGGCTTGCCCGCATCTCACGCGAGGTCAACCCGCAGGCGCCCGACCGGGGGTGACCACGCCACCGCCTCCAGGCGCGCGTAGTGCATCAAGCGGCACCAGCCAGCCGTCCCGCTCGAAATGCCAGAACGTCCAGCCGTTGCAGCTTGGGGCGTTCTGCACCGCGGCGCCCACCTTGTGGATAGAGCCCCGAGTATCACCCGCTACGACTGTCCCGTCGGCGCCGACCACCGCGCTAACCCGGCGCATCCGGTCGTACAGCCCGGTGCCTGGTACCAGCAGCCCGCGCTCAACGAGGCTGCCGAAGCGCACCCGCGGCGCCTCCCGCTTCGAGGGTGCCGTCGCCACGCCGTCCTCCGACACTGGCTGCGCCTGGCGGATGCGCCCGATCGCCGCTTCGGCATAGGCCGGGTGGCGTTCGACGCCGATGAAGGCCCGGTGCAGCCGCTTCGCCACCACCGCGGTGGTGCCGGTGCCGAGGAACGGGTCGAGCACGACGTCCCCGGGCGATGTGCTTGTCAGCAGCACGCGGTGCAACAGCGCCTCCGGCTTCTGGGTCGGATGCAGCTTCAGCCCGTGCTGGTTGTGCAGCCGCTCCGGCCCGGTGCACAGCGGGAAAAACCAGTCGCTGCGCATCTGGATGTCCTCGTCCAGCGCCTTCATCGCCTGGTAGTTGAACTGGTTCCGCGAATCCCGCTGGCGCGCTGCCCAGATCAGCGTCTCGTGCGCGTTGGTGAAACGGCGGCCGCGGAAATTCGGCATCGGGTTGGCCTTGCGCCAGATCACGTCGCTGAGGATCCAGAACCCGAGATCCTGCAGGATGGAGCCGATACGGAAGATGTTGTGGTAGGCGCCGATCACCCACAGCGTGCCATCCCTGCGCAACACACGGCGGCATTCGCCGAGCCAGGCGCGGGTGAAGGCGTCATAGGCATCGAAGTCCATGAAGCGGCGGTCCCAGTCTTCGTCTACCCCGTCCACCAGGCTGTCGTCCGGCCGACGGAGCTCTCCCCACGACTGGAGGTTGTCGGGCGGATCGGCAAACACGCAGTGGACCGAGGCAGGCGGCAGCATGCCCATCATTGGAACGCAATCGCCCAGCAGCACCTGATCCAGCGGCAATTCGCTCACGATCTCCAAGTCGGCTCCCGGGCAAGGCGACGACGTCGCTCTATCGGCCCGTCCGAAGCCGGGTCAATCCAGCAACTCGAGTGGCGAAATGAAGCACCGTCGGCCTGCCTGACTAAGGGCCCGAGCCCAAATAGGCGAATCGCAACAAACGACTCGGGAAGTGGGAAAAAGCAACAGACGGACGTCGAAAGGTTTCGGGCTGCCGGGCATGTGCGGCCGGTCTTGCAAGTGCAGCCTATCTCCCGCGCCCAGATGGTCAAAAACTGGCCGAGTTTCTCGCGATGATGCGGAACCCGTCGTGATTTCTGATTGGCCCGAAGATGTCGCTCACCCGGCGCTGCTGATGGTGGTAGGCCCTGGATGGCGGATGAATTCACTGCGGCTAGCCTGACGTATTTCATGGGTGGTCCGATGACGATAAATGGTAAACAGTAAAGGCGCGCAGGACATAGTGTGCGCCTTATTTCGTCGCAGTTTCATACCGAACATGGCAGGCGTTGGAGGTTACTGAGACGTGGCGAGTTCTGGGACGGAAGCCCCGCAGGTCACGGCCCGGCGGATTGGAAGCCGCGGACACACCGGTCGTTGCAGTTGCGCGACCCGCGGCCACCGGGCCGGGGAGCAGACGTTATCGCACCTGCCTGCTCGGCGTTGTGATGAGGCCAGTGCCGGCGGCGCTTGGTGCGAATCGGAGCGCTGAGCCAGGGTCGCTCCATGACAGCGGTTTCCCCCAGCACGATCCGCTTCTGGCACTTCCAGTGTCCGGAATGCGGCATGAGCGATCTGGAGTTCGGCCATCCCGCCGAGGCTCATGACATCCACTGCGAGGTGTGTTTGGAGGACCAGGACCGAACAGTGAACTTGCGGCGCTGGCCCGCCGGCGGGTCGACGCTGGTCGAAAGACCGCCGCCATCTGCAACGGCCCCAATGCCGGTAGAACGGGCGCGGCTGGCCTGCTGTTGCGCTGTTGACGGAGGTCTTCCGTCCTGAGCTCTACGTATCCGGAGTTCACGCCTATAGTTCATGCGTCATCGAATTTCGCTGTCGAAGAGCGTGTCGTTCAAGGCGAGACCAAGTGGGTGGCGATCCGCGCACGCGGGGCCGAATGGTCGTGGCTCACCCCGGCGGAGGCACTCCAGCTTGGCCGGCTATGGGTCGAGAAATACGGCAGCGGTCCGGGCGGCCAGCCGCCAGCCGCGGAATGAACCGATAGTTCCGGCCGCGGCCGAATCCCCGCATGGTTGGTGCTGGTGGCGGGCGGAGATTTTGCTGGTGGGGTAATTCCTGGCTGAGCCAGGTCGCGGCCGCTGTGCTTGTTTGGTCACATTACACCTAGGCGTCAGAGCGATGCCAGGCGCGATCGAGATAACCCAACCAGAATAGTTCCGCCCGACCCCCGGCAAAGCGGCCAACTCGGCGACGCCAACGTCCGCGAACTGCCATCGGTCTGGGCCGGACTGTCCGGGACCGAGCGTTTCCCGGTTCGTTCCAGGAGTCCGCTTCTAACACGCTGATCTCCCACGGAAATGCGTACCGCAGAAGAAGAGTCATGTAACGTCACCGAATTTATCCCGTTGGATGAGCAGCTTACCGGCCCGCTACCGGAACGGGCGGCGCGGAGATGGGTTGAGAAGGACGGGACACCGTCAGCCCGCAAGGGGCGGCCGATCCCTATCGGCTGCTGGAGGAGGTGGCGTCCGAGGCAAATCTCGCGCGAAGCAGGATGGCGGGTGGTGAGTTCCGATTCGGGACCGCCTCAATGTACATGACCAGGAGAAAGCACACCTGAGGGAGCTTGGACAAGTCTCGGAAATGAGACGGTTACATGGGCACGCTTCCGGCGCCACGCGTGGCCTCGGAAATCGCCTTGACGTAACCGGTCACATCCCCCGGTCAGGCGGCGGGGCTCTGCGCCGGAACCTTTGGATGTGGCGCGCCGGTACGTGCTGCCGCGATGAGGTCGCGGGCGTAGGTCCAGGGATCGACCTTCCGTTTCCGGCAGGTTTCCACGACGGTCATGGCCGCAGCGTAGAAGCGGCTTCCTTCATCTGTCCTGGTGCCGAACCCTATGAGCCTGGCCAGAACAACATGGCGCAGCGCCCGCTCGGCATCGTTGTTGGTTGCCGGTAGCAGGGGATCCATGACAAAGGCGATGATGGCATCCCAGTCGTTGAGAATCTCACGCGCGAGGGCGCGCACCTTCTCGTCGATGTCGTGCTGATTGCACTGACAGTTCCATTTGATGCGGGCGATCAGGCGTTTGATCGCCTTATCGGCTTTTTCATCCCGATCCGGCGGGTCATTTTCGGCAACCCTTTCGATCAGCCTTCGTAAATCCCTAACCAAATCTCGTCCGAAACCAGAGCCATTGTGGTAGTAGCCTTCAGCGATAGCTACAGCTTTCCGGATGAGGTGGGCGAGACATCGTTGCCTTCGTGGATAACTCCGATAGGCCATATAGCCATCGGTCACGAGCCAGCCGAGAAAGGCCTCGGTGACGAGTTCGACCAAGCTGTCCTTGCCCCGGCTGCCGATGCGGAAAATGACCGCGGTCGCCGTGACCATCACCCACATCCATAGGAGCTTGCCCTTCTGGTACCAGGGCGTCTCGTCAAGGTTGGCAAGCCCGGCGGATTGCACCTCCGCGATGAGTTCCTCAACGACCGGCTCCGAGGCCAGGCCGAACTCATGGATGCAGCGGTTGACCGTGGCCTTGCTCAGCTCCAGCCCAAGCCAATCGAGCAGGAACTCCCTGACTTTGTCGCGCGACAGCCGCATGCGGATTGCCATCGCGGCGATGAAGGTCGCCAGCATCGGCCCGACCAGGCAGCGTTCGGTCAACAGCAGATCGCGCTTGCGGCTTTCGATCTGCGAAGACATCCCCGTGCCCGGTGCGGCCACCGTCTCATGACCGCAGTCGCAGCGCACGGCGAAATAGCAGTGCTTCTTCGCGCTGATCTGAAGCGCCATATCCCCGCGCTCGAGATCGAATACGTTATGCGCGCTGACCAGGCGGCTCGGCTTTTCGGCGTCCAGCATGGCATGGCAGGCGCCACATTCGTCCGGGCGATGCGGCACCTCACCGTGCACCACGATCGGCTGGCTCCGCCAGAAGCCCGGCATGCCGGGCCGCTTCCCGGACGGCTTCTCGGGCTTCTTCTCAACCTGCGGGATGATCGGCGCTGTCTCAGGCTTCGCCCCTCTGGGCGCGGCTTCCTGCCCACCGCCGCCACCGGCAGGGCTGCCGCCGTGATCCCGCTGATACGGAGAGTTACTCGATGGAGGACGCGAACTGTTGGACGAATCCGCGGCAGCTTGGTTCGCGAGGCGCCGCACCATGTCCGCCGCCGCCACCAGGTAAACAATGAGATCCGGCCGCGACATAAGCGTCGCGGTCTCAAGATCAATCACCGCAATCTGGTCTATCGTCAGCTTGGTCACACATCGGGTAGAGTCCGTATCGTTCCGCGGATCAACCCCTATTTTTGATTCCAGAGGGAATCGCAGCCATGCGGAAAATGGCGGTTCCGGCGCCCCCTGATGTACGATTCATAGGTCGGTTGTCGATGAGCGGAGGTTGGCATGCTTTGGAAACGAGGCCGGGCCTAAGCCCAAGACCTGCGCGAACGGGTGTTCGCGGCGTTCGATGCGGGTTTTCCCGTGGGACAGATCGCCGCCATGCTGTTGGTCAGCGTCTCGTAGGTCTCCAAGGCCCTCACCCGTCGCCAGACCACCGGCGGAACCGAAGCGCGACCACAGCGGTGTGCCAGTCAGCGGTGACCCGGAACGGGGGGGGTGTGACCGGTTACGCCGCCTATAACGTGGACAAGCTGAAGCGGGGAAGGCAGATCGACACCTAGCGTTTGGAGCGCAGCGTCGAGGGACAATGCGACGTGGCTCCCGGCGTGGTGGCCGTCCTGCCGACGACTCGGAGTCGGCGGGGATCAACGTCTTTTTCGTGACTGCCCAGCTGGCCATGCACTGAGGCGGCGGAAAAGGGCAAAAAAAGGGAACAAACTTACCGGCAAGCGCGGCGCCCGACTCGTGGTTCTGAGCCCACGGCAGGTTTGCGAAGAACACGCAGCAAAAAGTCTTGCCCCGACGCGGGCGCATCGACTCGACAGGGGGCATGCGGCTCGACATCCCCAGCTTCGTCAACCGACGATCTTCTCCCTTCGCACCCGGCTGCGCTCGCTGCCGGGAGCTCGAAGCTGAACTCGCGCAGCTGCGCGCGAAGAACGCGGACCTCGAGCGCGGCCAAGCGGAGGTCACACAGCTGCGGTCTGAGATCAAGGAGCTGCAGACGAATCAAGCTGAACTGGAGCGGCGTCTCGGGCTTAACAGCACGAACAGCAGCAAGCCGCCGTCGAGCGACGGGTTGGACAAGCCGGAGCGCCGCACAACCAGCCAGCGCAAGCAGAAGGACAAGAAGCCGTCCGGAGGCCAGAGCGGCCATGAGGGGACCACACTTCGGCAGGTCGAGCATCCGGACAAGATCGTTAACGAGTTTCCGTTAGTTTGCGACGGATGCGGCGCGGCGCTGAGCTCGTCGTCGGCCGGCTACGCCGCGAGGCAGGTCTTCGACCTGCCCAAGCCAGCACCACTGGAGGTTACCGAGTACCGTGCGCATGCGTGCCGATGCGGGTGCGGCGTGGTGACGAAGGCGAAGTTCCCGCAAGGGGTCGGCGCCCCGGTGCAGTATGGACCGAGGGTTGGCGGCTGGGCCATCTATCTTTGGGGGCACCACCTGGTTCCGGAGGATCGGGTGGCGCGGGCGATGTATGACCTGTTCGGGGTTCCCATGTCGGCCGCGACAGTTGCGGAGATTGCGCGGCGCAAGGCCGAGGATCTCGCGGGTTTCACGGACGCCGTCCTGGCGGAGGTGCTGGCCGCGCCGGCCAAGAATATGGACGAGACGGGGCTGCGGGTTTGCAAGAAACTGTACTGGTTGCATGTGGCTTGCACACCAACGGCGACGCACTTCAGAGTGTCGACGCGGGGAGACATGCTGAGCGGCGTCAGCGGTGTCATCGTGCATGACTATTTCAAGTCGTATTACAAGATCGATGGTGTTGAGCACGCGCTGTGCGGCCAGCACATTCTGCGCGAGCTGCAAGCACTCATCGACATAGAGAAGGAGGCGTGGGCGACGCCGATGCAGGCGCTGCTGCGCCGCGCGTGCCACGCCACCAACCTCATCCGCCGCGAGCTCGAGGCCTCTGCCGGCGTGTCGGAACAGCGCAAGGCCGAATTGCTGCGCAGACTTGCGCGGATCGCCGCTCTTATCGGGCGCCGCTATGATGCAGTCGTGGCGAAAGCCATCGCGTATCATGTGGCGCAACCGCCTTTGCGCGAAGCCGCTTTGCGCAAGGATGGGACGCCATCCAGGCGACGCGTCGCCAAGCGCATCGGGCACAACCTCGCTGATCGGCTGCATGACCGTAAGAACGAGATCCTGCGCTTCACGCGTGATCTCTTCGTCCCCTTCACCAACAACGGGGGCGAGCAAGAGCTGCGCGTGATGAAGTCAAAGATGAAGGTTTCGGGCTGCTTTCGCTCGCTGGAAGGGGCGAAGCGCTTCGCCACGATCCGCACCTTGATCGCCACCGCGCGAAAGCGGGGTTGGGACCTTGTCGAGTGCCTCATGCTCGATTCCACAGCGTTGATCGCGCGACTCTCTTCTGCCTGAAGAGCGTCCCTTCCGTCGCGGCGGCGCCCCCCGGGGTGCTGCCGCCGCGAGAAGCTGCGCGGCCACACAATCTCAAATCGAATTGCCGGGCGGAGGGTGTTGAGCACGCACTGTGTGGCGAGCCCGCTCTGCGCGAGCTGCGCGTACTCACCGACCCAGTGAAGCAGACCCGGGCATAGGTGACGCCGGCGCAGTCCGCTCCGGCGTGCATGGCATGTCACCACGTCTACCGTCCGCCGCAAGCTCTCGTGCTGGTCGCCTCCAACGGCGACGAGGCTGCGAGGTTGGTGTCGGAGCGCGGCAAGGCCTCGGCGCAGACTTGCGCGGATCTCTGACCTCATCGAGCACCTCCTCCAGAATTTCGTCGAAGCCATCGCGTATCATGAGGGCCAGCCGCCTTGCGCGGATGCGTTTTGCGCAAGGATGGGATGCGGGTCACTCTCGATATCCACGCGGCCCGTC